>WNGG01002640.1_pt1 | contig 20243 bp, 15 predicted proteins | sample 5400661 | NCBI WGS metagenome assembly WNGG01 (sample SAMN13153372, study PRJNA577476) | soil metagenome | isolation source: 100 cm soil or saprolite under Garry oak tree replicate 1 | place: USA:California | collected 2016-06-15
AGCTTAGCACAAAAAGCGGTGAGAAGATGTCCTACTATCGAATAGCGAGAAATGCTCAGGCAGTGAAGATCAATTGGGGCCGTCCGCATCGCTCAAGGCATCACGCAGCGAGTCCCAACGTTCAGCAGGAAAGCCACGCACGTGGGGTGAACGACAGTGGTTGAGGAGCCGATTCACGCCAAGAACAACCTCGTTGCGCAACCCGTGGGCCTTGCTGCTCCATGCCGATCCTTTCTCTGTTGGTGTGCTTGTCTCCCTGCAATGGCTCACCTTCCTGTTCCTGGGGCCAGTGGATGGGGTTATGCGAATACGATTGCCCTGCTTTCTCCTGCTCCCCCCTTTTCAACAAGGGCAAACATAGTCTAAGATGAAGCGAGGAGGCTTTGGTTCTATGAAGCAGAACAAATATGATGATCCCGAATTCTTCACCAATTACAGTCGGATGGCTCGTTCCATCGGCGGACTGGATGCGGCGGGAGAATGGCCCGCCTTCCGCGCGTTGCTTCCCACGCTCCGCGATAAAAGCGTGCTGGATCTTGGCTGCGGTTTTGGCTGGCACTGCCGCTATGCGCGCGAGCAGCAGGCACGCTCAGTGGTGGGAGTAGACCTCTCAGAGAAGATGCTTGCGCGCGCCAGAGAGAGCACCAACGATGTCGCCATCGAGTATCGTCGGCTTGCGATCGAAGACATCAACTTTTCCGCAGGGGCATTCGACGTGGTGCTCAGTTCGCTGGCACTGCATTATGTCGAGCGCTTCGACCTCGTCTGTCGGAAAGTGCATCACTGCCTTGTACCGGAGGGCAGCTTCGTCCTCTCGGTCGAACATCCGATCTTCACTGCGCGAGCTTCCCAAGACTGGTATTACGGTCAGCAGGGTGAGCGCTTACATTGGCCTGTCGACCATTACCAGGAGGAAGGCCCGCGTCAGGCAAGTTTTTTGGAGCATGAGGTGGTCAAATATCACCGTACCGTCGCCACCTATGTGAATACGCTCATTGACTCCGGTTTCACCCTGACGAAGCTGTCCGAACCGCAACCCACGCAAGAACTGCTGGACAAGCATCCTGAATGGCAGGACGAAACGCGCCGCCCGATGTTTCTCTTGATCGCAGCGGTCAAGCAGGAGCAATAGAAGACACCGACCGATATGATTGGTGACACATATTGAAAGTATCCCTTGCGAGAAAACTGCGGCCTTTCTCAATCCCGCACCCCTTAACATCTGGTAAAAAGCACGAAGTGGTAAATTGGGTGAAACTTCGGCGAATCTCGAGGTCTCATGGAGGAAATCGGCGCGAAACAGAGGAATCCATGCCTGTTCGTCACTCAACAGATGCCATCTTGCAGCCGATCTGAGCCCCCCAGAGGGAAAGACCGATACCGAGGAGACAAGGAAGCAGGAACGTGAAGAGTCCCGCTAAAGCGTACCCTCTTCCAGCGGAGAGCTGCCCGCCGGTGAGAACGAGCAAGAAGGTGAGGAGGGCACAAAAAGCTCCGATCCCCCCAGAGACACCGGTAATGCATCCGGCTTTCATACCAGCATCCCAACTGTGCGTCCACAACGACGCGATCCAAGCTGAAGCCGCTGAGATGATGAGATAGGTAAGTATGGGAACGCCTACAGTCATTACCCCATTGCGGCTGTCGAGGGTAGAAACAAGGAAGAGATGGACGCCAGCCAACATGGCCCCACCCAGTAGTCCCAGCAGCCAGCTTTTTCCGTTCTCTGGTATGCGCATCGAGACATCCTTTCTCCCAATACCTCTGGGATCACGTTCTGCCGCGAGCCAGTCTGCGCGAATGTTCTCGCAGGATGCTCCGTTTCTTCATGAGAAAGACTCTTTCCGATACTCAGCAACAATATACCAAGGAGGAAGCAGTTCCTCCATACAAAACATGGTCGATTCCCCTGTTTCGTGCCGATTTGCCCTTACCCTTGCGTCCCATTAGGCAGGAGCGGCGGCTGAATCACGACAATGCGGCTCGTGCGCTTCCGTCTGCGCACTGGAGCCGACTCGCGGATGATGACGAACCACTCGACTTCGCCGGGCTTCCATAACTCAAGCTGTGCAGACTGGTAGGGGTGCTGATACAAACGAGGATTGCCAATCCGGCGAAAGTGGCGCTCGTCGGGTTGCCATTCGACCGAGTAGCGAGAGAGCTTCTCCTGGTGGTAATCCAGGGTAAGCACATCCTGAAAAATATCGACCTGGACCGCCTCCCCGGCCAAATTGCGCTCCCCGTAGAGTAAAAAGTTCCTGAAGCGCGCATACCCTGCTTTGTTGAGTCTGCGCGTTTCACACAGACCGGAGAACGCTTGGTACACAATCTCTGGAGCCAGCTCGCGCCCCTTGGTCCATTGGAGCACAGCAGCAGGACTGTGGCAACCATCATCCCGTTTTTCATGTGCCATATGTTTTTGATAGTTGTAGTCTCTCATCCACTTTTCGTGCGCTGCAAGTAAATCTTCCCAGGTGAGCGCATTTTCAAAGCTCCAGTCCGCCATACGCCTTTGCACACCAAACGCCGCCTCAATGTAATTTTGATAGGGCCGTCCCTTCTTGATTTCCCGTTTCTCCATCCCAAGTAGCTCGCAGGTCCAACGCGTGTCATGGGAGGTAAAGACACTCCCATTGTCCGATACCAATGCCTCTGGAACTCCGAAGTGACGCACAGCATCATAGAACACGGCAAAAAACGCCTCGGTATCCTGCTTCCGAGAAATGGCGGAGGCTAAAATGGCGCGCGAAAAATTCTCCAGGATACTAATGCAGTAAATCATCCCTCCACCCAAGTTATGCATGTCTAAGTAACGGATGTCCACTGACCAAAATTGATGACGCCGTTCAGCCCTGAATGGCATTTCTGCCTTTGGACGTGGTACCCGTGGAACTTGGAGGTGATACAGTTTGCGATTGATCGCGAGATACCGCCCACACGTGCTCCGCGAAAGCTTGATCCCTATTTGTTCTAACGCGGCGCTGACGCGATACGCACCAATGTTCGGGTTTTCCGAGAGCTTTTTGATCTTTTGAATCGTGTGAATGTCGACTTTCCTGGGTTGTTTACGCGCGTGCGATTTGTCAGCGAGTCCGGCAAACTGTTCCTCTGCAAACCGCCGAAGAATGCCGTGGACGGTCTTTCGACTCACGTCCAAGTAGGCGGCGATGGATTTGGCATTCCAGCCATCCACGTGCAGCCGAATGACCGTGCGCCGTCTGGTTTCTCCATCCTCCATCTCCACATAGCGAGGGGAGCGGCGCTCGGTCGTTGAGGGTTTCGGGCCAGAAGCTAAAATGAGCTTAATGGTCGCTGGCGCAGGCTTGCGGCCAAATTTCACGAAGCAAATGGTTGCAATCTCATGAGGATGGAAAGCAGGATATTGGGTATGCAGGTCCACAATCTCTTGTCGGATGTCGGGAGGAAGTGAACGCTTATCGAGCTTTGGGACTGGTGGTGGTGGCTCTGGAGGCAGCAGTGAAGCCATCCCTGCCTGATCAAAGAGATTCGCCCGGTAGTAGATCGTGCGTGGCGACACGCCAGTTTCTCCCCCGCGCTCCTGTGGCGTTTGCCAGCCCAGTATGACGGGCCGAATGACTTCGTAATTGATCTGTGCCGTATCTTTGAGTAGCGGTCGAATCTGTTGCCACTCATGGGTTGGCTCTCGGTGCTCATACCGACGTTTTGGCATTGAAGATCCCTCTCAAGCCGTGCAGCATTGGTAAACTTCCCTGAAGCGTATCTTACACGGTTTTGGGACTCCGTACAAGGCCGCAGTTTTCTCGCAAGGGATACTTTCAATATGTGTCACCAATCATATCGGTCGGTGTCCCTTATTGGCATCTCTATGACGCGCACCACTCTAGCGTGCAAAGTAAGCTAATTGGATAAGTAGTTCCTTTGTCCTATATGTCTTGTAATCCCTTATCAGATCAGATAATGTATGGTGCAGTATAGTACACCAAGATATATGGCTAATTTGGACACGGTGGGTAGATGAAACAATGGATATACGTAAACAACAGACAGTAGAAGAACTGACAATTGCACGCGAGAGATTGCTAAACATTAGAAAAAATGACCTCACAAATGACCTCATAGTGAGTTGGGGGCAGCAGTATAACCAAACTTTTCGGAAAGCTTTTAGCTACCGTCAAGTGATAGAAAGTAACTTCAACCATCTTATACAAGGATATGTTAGAGAGACAGATGTTGAAATCCTTAGCGCTCTGAGAACAGATATTATAGAGTTATTGGACCGTACCATACTTGCTATTGACAGCCAAGTTGTCATCAGGTCAGTCCTTCAAGAACATATCTTAAAGGTAAAGGACACAAAGCTGGCAACTCTTTTGAATGAATTTAATGCTACGAAAGACTCGACCCCAAACCTAGCGGCCATTGGTTTCCGTACCATCTTAACCCTGATTATCCGAGAAAAAGCGAAACTTACTCATCCATATTCCAGGTTAGCAACCAAAGATGATTTAGGTTTTGAACCAGATATAAGAGCGGCTATTCAAGATCACATTTTTTCGAAAGCCGAAGAGAAACATTTAGAGAGGTTCTTAAATGGCGGTAAAAAAGATACCTTTGACAATGTAGCTCATAAGCCAGGAGCCAATACTCTGGTGAGGAAGGATGACCTTGAGGATGCTGTTGATCTGTTAAATTCGTTACTGCCTTCAATCATATAATGAGATGGATGGACATGACAGGTACTTATGCCAGTAAAAATCTTCTTCTGTTACGCGCATGAAGACGAACTGCTCTTGAATAAACTCAAGGCACACCTGAGACCAATGCAGAGAGAGGGTCTCATTGATCTATGGCATGACCGTGATATAAGCGCAGGAACAGAATGGGAACGAGAGATCAATGAGCACTTAAACACTGCCCAAATCATTCTGCTGCTCGTGAGTCCAGACTTTATGAACTCCGATTACTGTTACAGCATTGAGATGAAGCGAGCGATGGAACGGCATGAACACAAGGAAGCGCGGGTCATCCCTATCATACTGCGTCATATCCGTTGGCAAGGAGCACCGTTTGGCAAGCTCCAACCCTTGCCGACAGGTGGTATCCCTATCGTCGACCCCGATTGGCATAACTTGGATAGAGCTTTTTTCAACGTGGCAGAAGGGATCAGTAAAGTGGTTGAGCAACTAACTACCAAAGCACCAATCACATTTACGCAGCCGCCAAAACTACTTGATCTAAAGAGTCAGCAATATCAGCCTGGCGATAGGGTACGTCACGATAAATTTGGCGAAGGCACCATTCTTAGAAGTGAGATGGAGCGAGGTAAAGAGTTCATTGATGTGCAGTTTCAAGGAAATATAGGCAAGAAGCGAATGAGTGTGGAAGTTGCGAAGTTGGAGAAACTATGAAAGTTGCGCCTCTCCTTTGAGGTATGAATAGCTTTACCTCTTATTTTCCCTTGAGTCGGAAACCAAATATTGTGCATCCCGCAGCTTCTCACGTTCACTCTCAATATGAAATATAATTATGCAGAGCTAATCCTTGATGGTTCTTGAGGAGAGAAACAAAATGGCAAACCAAGAGCATCTTGATATACTCAATCAAGGGGTAGATGTTTGGAATGAGTGGAGAGAGAAGCATTATGAGTTAGTGCCTGCCCTGGATAGAATTGATCTCAGTTGGAGAAACCTCAGTAAGGCCAATTTGCGTCAAACAGACCTGAGTTGGACTAATCTCAGTCGTGCTCAGTTAGAGAATGCTGATCTCAGATATGCAGGACTTGTGAGAACCAATTTTCAAGAAGCTGATCTCAGTGGAGCTGATCTCAGCAAAGCGACTCTACAAGGAGCTTTTCTTCAAGAAGCCTCTCTCAAAAAAGCAATGCTCAAAGAAGCTAACATGAGAGAAGCCAATCTTAGTGGAGCCGATCTTAGCGAAGCTTGTCTTATCGACGCCAACCTGTATGGAGCCATTCTCTTCAAAGCTAACCTCAGCCGCGCTAAACTGACGGGAGCCACTCTCTGCGGAGCTACTTTTGTAGAAACCAATTTAACAGCAGCTACTCTGACTAATTGTCTTGTCTATGGAATATCAGTATGGAAGGCACAATTGCAAGAAATAAGGCAGGATAATCTTGTCATAACTCCTCCTAATGAGCCAACTATTACTGTAGATAGCCTGGAAGTGGCTCAGTTCGTCTATTTGTTACTGAACAATGAAAAAATCCGCGATGTCATCGATACCATCACTTCCAAAGTTGTCCTGATCCTTGGCCGCTTCACTCCTGAACGGAAAGCGATCTTAGATACTCTTAGAGACGAACTTCGCAAGCACAACTATTCACCAGTGGTGTTCGATTTTGAGAGACCTGAAAGCCGAGATTTTACAGAAACCGCACGAACACTTGCTCATTTGTCTCGTTTCATTCTTGCTGACATTACAGAACCGAGTAGCATTCCTCAAGAGTTACAGGCCATTATTCCAGACCTGGAAGTGCCCGTTCAGCCATTGCTACTCGAAGCGAAACGAGAATACGCCATGTTTGCGGATTTTCGGAAATACCATTGGGTTCTTCCTGTCTCCCTCTATAAAGACCTCCCTAGCCTGCTTGCCTCTCTTAACGGTACAATCATTGATGCTGCTGAGAAAAAGGTCGCTGAGTTAGCTTTAGAGAAGGCAAAACGGTTAGAAAGACCTTAACTCATCTGTACTTCGCAGAACAAATCAGCGTGTTAAAAAACTCCAGGCGCTAGGCGTAAAGAAGATCACATCCCCCTGAAGTCACCGCGGTCCAGGAGCTCGTAACGCTTGCCGTAACGCTTTCAGGACGCATATGTGGTAAGATGAGAGCCAGGAAAGTACCATCTGCGTGTACAGACCGTTCTCATGGAGGCAGCTACCGGAACATCTATGAACCTGCAACAGAGTCCAACACACACCGTTGAACCCCCCGGCGTGCGCAACGAGTTGGAGACGCGCCTGCATGGGCGCTGGCTGCTCATTGCTCGTGTGGGCTGGATAGCTTTGACGCTGCTCCTCCTGACGCTCAACGCGGTCATGATTCCCAGCTACGACGCCCTGTTGCAAGCTCACTGCCAACCAGGCCCGCAGTGCTTCGCCATCCAGTTGACCACCTACGATCGGCAATTGCTGCATCAGCTTGGCCTCTCACTCGGCTTCCTGGCAGCCTACCGGGTCATGCTGGATGCCCTCTCGGTTTTTATTTACTGCGTCTTAGGTATGCTGATCTTCTGGCGCAAGTCAGCTGACCGGATGGCACTCTTTTGTGCCTTTGTGCTGGTCCTCTTCGGTGGTGCTGGCTTTACCAATATCCTTCAGGGCACGCTGGCACTACTTTCTCCTGCCTGGTTTGTGCTGATCGGCACCCTGGATGTCCTTGGGCAAACCGGCTTCCTGATTTTCTTTTTCCTCTTTCCCAGTGGTCGGTTTGTGCCGCGCTGGACGCGCTGGATTGCCCTGCTCGTCGTCCTCTATTGGATCTATACGATCTTCCTCTCTAACAACCTCTACGGTCAGGGCTCCTGGTCCAATCTTGTGTTTTTCGCCTTGCTGTTCTGTGTGGTGGGTGCGCAGGTCTATCGCTATCGCCGCGTGTCCACGTTCAGAGAGCGCCAGCAGACCAGGTGGGTCGTCTTTGGCTTCTCTATCGGCATTGTTGGCTTTGTGCTGTTCCTCGGCCTTGGGAATGCCTTTCTCCCGCCAGCACTGCTGCAATCGGGTGTGGCCGCGACGTTGGTGGCCGGAACCATCATTTATGGTTTTCTGCTACTGGTCCCGATCTCAATTGCTATGGCTATCCTGCGCTCGCGACTGTGGGACATCGACACCATCATCAACCGCACACTGGTTTATGGGACGTTGACAGTGATGCTGGCGCTGGTCTACTTCGGCCTGGTCATCGGTCTGCAGTCACTGGTGCACCTGTTCACCGGGCAGGTCTCGCAGTCTCCGGTCGTCATCGTTGCCTCGACCCTGGCCATTGCTGCGCTGTTCCAGCCCTTGCACAGGCGCATCCAGCAGGTGATTGATCGTCGCTTTTACCGACGCAAATATGATGCGGCCAAGACGCTGGAAGCGTTCAGCGCAACGTTACGTAGTGAGGTAGACTTGAGCCAGTTGAGTGAGCATCTGATCACGGTTGTTCAGGAGACGATGCAGCCCACGCACGTCTCACTGTGGTTGCGTCCACCTGAACACGAGGGCAAACAGCGGGCTCCTTGGAGAGCCACTCCTCCGGGTTCCTCTGAAGGAAGATAAAGTGGAACTGCTAGAGCAGCCTACTATCATGTCTCCAACCAGCTCAAATTATGATTCTCATTCCTGGCCCCCACCACATTGAGGAAAATCTCCTCCAAAGTTGCATCCTTATCCTCTCCACTCGCTCGCTCGCGCAACTCTTGTAAGGTGCCCTCAGCTACCAGTAAGCCCTGGTTGATAATCCCGACTCGCGTACAGAGGCGCTCAACCACCTCCATGATATGCGAGGAGAAGAAGATAGTTGTACCACGGAGCGTGAGATCATGTAGGATATCGCGGATTACTCGCGAACTGATGGGGTCGATACCTTCAAAAGGCTCGTCGAGGAAGAGCACTTCGGGACGGTGCAGAATGGCAGCCGCCAGGGCTATCTTTTTGCGCATCCCCACCGAATAGTCTACAATCAGCTTGTTGGCATCCTCGGTGAGCGTCAATACACGCAACAGTTCTTCTGAGCGTCGCTGGATGTCTGCCTGGGGCACACCATACATATGACCGGCAAAGACAAGAAATTCCCGTCCCGTTAATCGCTCATAGAGGTTCAGGTACTCAGGAAGCACTCCCATTAGTGAACGCGCTCGTAGTGGCTCCTTCCACACATCAACGCCACCTACCCAGATAGTTCCAGAGGTTGGGCGTAAAAGGCCCACCATCATCTTGATTGTCGTGCTCTTACCCGCCCCGTTTGGGCCCAGGAAGCCAAAGAACTCACCACGCTGCACGGCCAGGTTGAGATGGTTTACAGCGACTTTCTGCCCAAAAGCACGAGTGAGGTCTTGAGTCACAATAGCAGGAGGTACAATGTTCCTTTGTGGGGGAGCTATCGGTTGCTGGATAAGCGATGGGTCAGGGCCAGGAAGCATTGCCATGTTTTGTGTGTCCCTTATTCTAGATAACTGTAACTATCAATTTTATCACGATTTAGGGTTGCAGGAGGCAAAGAAGGTGGGTTGCAATACTTCTCCTCCTCCTTCCGTCTTCTAATATAGAAAACCTCGCACTCCACCCTGGTATGCTACTCGTATATTATGAGGAGATTCTGCATGCGAGATTTGAAAGGTTGAGCACATGTGGCAGTATATATTTCTTCTGCTCAAGCGACAACCCGGCAAAAGTGCTCTTGCGAGCAGTGGCTTTCTGCTGGCAGCATGTGCACTCATCCTTTTAAGTGCCACGACGCAAACGACTGTTGTACAGGCCAACCAGATCATTAGCCAGAACTGGCGACCAACTTACGACCTGGTGGTTCTGCCGTCGCAAGCACAGATTCCCGCAGACCAGAATCTACCTGCTGACCTCCTTGAGGGCTATGGTGGGGGCATCAGCATCCAGCAATATGAGCAAATCAAGAACACGCCAGGGATAGAAGTCGCGGCCCCCATTGCTTATGTGGGATATCTACGGATACCTACGCCACTCATTTATTTCTCAGACCAGCATCTTCCCCCAGGCTACTACCAGGTTGACTGGACCCTGACTGCGTTTACCGGGCAACGGAACATTATCGAAATTCAACAGAGCACAATAGTCTATATAGCAGCAGAAACTGGCTGTTCTCTTGACGCTGCGCAGAAACTCGTCGAGACATTAAACGTCCACGAGCTTTATTGTTACTCGGCAGATAACCCTTTAGTCGCCTTCGAACCACCTGATAGCACGGGAACATTTCTCCTGGCAGCAATTGACCCAGACGCAGAAAATCGGCTCGTTCATCTCAGTAAGGCTATCACTTCTGGTCGCATGCTGACTGCGCAGGATACAATTCACCTCGATAAGCGTATACCGGATAATCCGAGCTTCAATCCTTATCTACACAAGAATATTCCTATCAACGCCGTTCCTATGCTCATTCATGAACAACTCCCCGGTCAGATCGCGCTCGATGGGACGTTCACGCAACTTTATACCGGTTCGATGACCCCTGAACAGATACGAGCAAAGGGAGGGCTTGGCTATCTGGAGCAGCTGCCCAGCAAACAGACCATTTTTAATGGGAGCGTGCCCCTTGTGCAAAATGATCCACAGCGCTTCTCAGGTGCCAGCCTGCTCTGGAATGGTCATGCCTGGCAGACCATTTTATCTGATAAGGCCAGGGGCATTGCTCCTTTCTACAACCTGGATTTTAACTCGGCCTCGACGCCTGCAGGCTTAACCTATATACCCAGCACCGCGCCTGATGGGCGTTCTGGCTATTCTCTGGTGCCTACCGGAGTCCAGGGGCCGGAAGTCGCTTTCCGTGACCTCAATCCCCTGCAACTGGCGAAGCCGATTGATCCGCGGAATCCAGATGTGTACTACGATTATGAAGCGGTTGGGCAATTCACTGATAATCACCTGGCAGCGCAGCTGAGCAATCCGCTCAACTGGTTGCCAGAGAATACCTACACCGCCCCCCCAGTGGTCTTGCGCTATGATGGACTGGGAGACTCTGTCCATCCAACCACCCTCCTGCCAACAACGAATCCGGCCAGTTTCATTCCACAGCCTCCACTGGCACTTACGACCCTGGCAGCCGCAAGGGAACTTATAGGGGAGCGTTGCATCAATGCTATTCGCGTGCGGGTCGCCGGAGTGGCCGCCGCTACTCAAGAGAGCTGGAAGCACATTCAGAAGGTGGCGCAACTGATTCAGCAGCAAACGGGTTTAAAAGTAGTGGTCACGCTTGGTTCCTCACCTCGACCAATGCTCGTCTATGTTCCTGGTGTTCGCAACGGAGAGTATGGAGCGATGCAGGATATTGCGTCCGTTGGTTGGGTCGAAGAACGCTGGATTCGTATCGCTGCCGGGCTTGTTTACCTGAATCAATTGGGACAGACGCGCTTGCTGCTGTTGGGTGCTGTCCTGTCGGTGTGCCTGGGGTACCTGGTGGTGGCATTTAGTGCGCTGGTGAATGCTCAGCACAAGGAGTTCGCCGTCCTCAGTGTGCTTGGGTGGCGACCCTGGCAGCCCATACGCTTGTTCCTGATGCAGGCACTGGTTCTGGCTATTGGCGGTGGTATTGTTGGGTCAGGGCTGGCGCTCCTGATAGCTGCGCTCCTGGAGGCGACCCCTATCTGGCTTGTGGTGATCTGGACCATTCCTGTTATGCTGACCCTCGCCTTAATCAGCGTTGTCTACCCACTCTGGCGTATCTGGCGCATCCGCCCTGCTGAGGTTTTGCGCATTGGCTCTTCCATTGGTTCTGGCAGGGCAAGGCTGTTAGGATCACGGATAGGAGCGCGGCTCATGCCAATAGGCACGCTGGTATTACGCAACCTTAGTCGTTCGCGTCCGCGTGCCTTGATTACGATTATGAGTCTCTTCTTTTCGGCTCTGTTGCTTATGTTGATGTTTAATGGTATTCTGGCGCTACGGCAGACGCTGCTAGGCACATTACTTGGTGATTATGTGCTGCTTCAGACAGCTGTTCCCCAGATAGCCGGATGCGCGTTTGCGATTATATTAACGTTTCTCAGTGTCACAGACCTGCTCCTGCTCCAGGTGCGAGAGCGTCAGCAAGAGATCGGACTCTTACAGGCGATAGGCTGGCGATCATGGGCGATACAACGATTGTTTGTCCAGGAAGGATTGACCCTGGCAGTTACAGGGACGGTTCCAGGTGTGCTGGTTTCTCTGTGGGTGCTGTCCGAGCAGCACTCGATGCAGAATATCGTGCCGATTCCCTTGATAGCATGTGGGACAGTGCTGGTCATGGTAATAGTCTCGGCTCTGGCGATTCTGCCTGCATTGCGTGCAGTGAACCGGATGCAGGTCGTTGATCTGCTCCGGGCTGAGTAAGAATGTGGCAGGGCTGTAGAGTGCCAATTCATTGGCACGTCTGATGGGCATGAGAAGAGTAGCTTTCTCCTCCGCGTGGCCGTTGTTTCTGAGGCAGAATGAACGGGGTGAATCAATCGCCAGAGATCAATGTGCGAATATTGAAACACTCTACCGGCGCTACTATCCAGGTGTCCTTACATTTTTATGCTTTCTCGTTGGCACACCAGAAGTTGCAGAAGACCTGACTTCCCTGGTGTTTGAGAAGGCATTGATGCACCTGGCAGATTTACGTACACCAGGCACTGCTGGTCCCTGGCTTTTTCGCATTGCCCGTAACTGTGCCGCAGATTATTTCCGGCGCTGCAAGCCAACCGTCTCACTGGAACATCTTGTTCCTGCAGACCACCCACAGATAGATTCTTTAGAAGAGAGAGCGATAGCCGGTGAGGAGCAGACGGTTCTCCTCGCTCAGCTCAATCGGCTCTCCGAACGTGAGCGGGAGGTCATAGGGTTGAAGTTTGTCGCGAACCTGAACAACAGGGAGATAGCACATGTGCTTCAGATACCCGAAGGCACGGTTGGTTCTCTGCTCTACCGCGCACTTCGACGCTTGCGTGCTGCGCTCAGCGAGGAAGGAGGGCTTGATGAAGGATGACTTTGATCAATATACGGATGCGTGGCTAGAGAAGCTGGATGTAATCGTTGCCGGAGATAATGTTCCATCTGCGAACGATGATGAACTGCTCCATCTTGCGACACGCCTGGTCACAGCGCTTGCCCCTCTCCAGGAAATGCATAGAGCTGCCGAGGTACGTTCGCAACGCTTACCACTCAATTTGCGTGCCGATTATGCCAGAGTGATACAAAAACCCAGGCATCTTTTCTCACGATCTTTTCTGCTTGTTGCGGCTCTACTCCTCGGTGTGTTTCTCATCGTGATGATGAATATAGCAGGTTTGACGGTAATGTGGGGCAATGCAGCAAAGATATGGCATGCTTCGACCTCCCTTGACCAGGTCAAAGGATTAACCATCGCCGGGCTGTCGCGTCCGCATCCCGGTTTGATGCCGCTCCCACTTCTGCCAGCCGTTCTCCCCGGCGATACACATGCAGCAGCTTATGGTGTGATTACCGATCAATCTGATCCAGATCTACTTATCACGTTTGTCGCAGATTACCATATCGGCGGACAAGATGTGTGGCTGTACGAGCAACCATCCGATCTCCCATTCTCATCATCGGCAGCGAAAACGGTACGTATTGGTGATATAGAAGGGCAGTTGTTCCAGGATGATGCGGGCAATTATGCACTTCAATGGTCTCAACATGGTATGGTGTGCCAGATAATCAGCAAGCTCTCTGTAGAGAGATTGCTAGCCCTTGCAATTACATTTCAGCCAATTAAGAGTTGGGACCTTATTCTTTAGGCAATGGGGGTGCAAGGGGCGAAGCCTCCTGCCGGGGCGCGAGGTGTCCCCTTAGGCGTCAACTGAAAGATGCGTTGCTTGCTGCGGAGGGTGCAGGGAGGCGGCTAGCCTCCCTGCCGGGGCTTCGGGGAATCCTGTCCGGGGGACAGGTAATTGGGGACCCGAAAAACTCTTTTCCCTTTTTTCCGCGCCGCCGTAGGCGGCGCCGAGGAGATGAGAAAGTTGGGGCACAGCCCCAAGCCCCAGGTGAAGGGCGGCCGCCCTTCACCATCCCGCTTACGTTAACGCCAAAGGGTTGGGTGATGATGTGCCAGAAAGAAGGAACATATGGACCAGGAGCAAGACACAATAGAGGCTGATCAAACTGCAGATAAGCGTGAGACAATCTTGCGGGTAGAGAACCTGAGCAAGACATATACCATTCCGAATGGCAAGCTCCGGGTCCTCCAGGATATTCATTTACAGGTGCAACAGGGAGAATTTATCGCCATCACAGGCCCATCCGGGTCAGGGAAGACCACATTACTCTCTCTGCTGGGAGCACTGGATAGCCCCGATAGCGGGGAGATCTGGCTCGGCGATATTGCTGTTCACCGTCTACGAGGAACAGCGGCAGCGGATTTCAGGCGTCAAGAGGTCGGGTTTGTGTTCCAGCTCTTTTACCTGTTACCCAATCTCACAGCGTTAGAGAATGTGATGATACCACTGCTTCCCTATCGCCGAAAGCTGGGCTTTGATCTGAAACAACGAGCGAAGGAAGTTCTGGAGCGTGTTGGGCTTGGTGATCGCCTGGGTCATCCACCGGCAAGGCTCTCAGGTGGAGAGCAGCAACGTGTCGCAATTGCGCGTGCTCTCATCAATCACCCGAAGATTGTGCTGGCGGATGAACCGACAGGTAACCTGGATCCGGCAACGGGCCTGGAGGTCCTGGAGACCTTACGTGAATTGCAACGGACCGGAAGCCAGACTCTCATCCTGGTCACGCATGATCCACGGTTCGCAGCATTGGCTGATAGACAGATTCACCTGGAACAGCTCCAGGGCGACCCTCGTGGCTTTCAGGGATAGGTATTTTTAGAGGGGTGTCGAGGATCGTAGGGGCGGGAGTGGTGTGGGGCTGGGAGGGGGCCCTTGTGGCCGCCCGCGGTGCTTGCCCCGAGGTCAGTTTGCCCTCAATTCATCCACTCGCCCGGTGTATTACTGCGCACATGCACTGCACTCTCACGCTCTTTCATTACTTTTGCATCTTGTGCCATGCGCGTGCGTAACTGAGCGATAGAAGTACGATGCCAGTAGGCTGCCGGGAGCAGACCAATACCTACCGCAAGGGCAATGCCGATTTCAGCACGATTGAAGGACAGACCTGGAGGGAGGTGGTAGGGAATAGAGGTGAGGATCTGAAGTTGTAGTGCCAGGGCGAGTCCAAAAATAGCTAACTCAACAAGACCAGCAGCGACGTAGGAGAGCACTTCACGTCGGCTTCTCTTGCGGAAGATCATGGCAAAGACAGCATTGAGGATGCACAGAAAGCCTGTGACTCCAAGAGTGACTAAGATAAGATGATGTATCAACCGATGCCTCCAACCAGATATCTCAATTATACATATGTTAATTCCAGGTCTGAAAAAGCCACCTCAGTCCCTTTCAGATTGACCAGCATCCCCACCTGCCCACCGGTTATCGAGCTATCCGAGGTGGTAGCAACCTTCTTCCCATTAACGGTAAAGGTAAAATTCTTGCCGTTCGCGACGATTTTGATAGCATTGACGCTCTTTGCCCCATGTCCCTGGTGAAACTCACTCCCAAACTGCTTATGTAAGAGCTCTGTCCATGGGCTGAGCGAGTTCCCTTTGCTATTATCGAACATCCAGAACTGATATTCGCCGCCTTTCATATTCTCTACTTCAAAGAGATAGAACCTGGTAATGGTTTTCCCTCCGCTGGTCTGTGTGCTAAAGCGCAGAATCATGCCAAAGCTATTATTCAGAGAGTTATCGTTCCCTTGTATCTCCTCCATGGTTAAGCTATAGCTGATGGGCTTACTGAAAACCCGGTCTGGCAATATAGCAGTGGCGCTTTGGGTATTATCGTTATTTGTAATATGATATGCCCTATCTTTAAAAACGTAGATTTTAGGGCCGCTTGTGGAGATGGGCCAGTTGTTGATGTTCTCACTTAATGGATCCACGAGGATGATATTTGCGCTGGCTGTAGCCGTAGTCTGTGCTGCTGCCGTTGCTTGCCGATCAGGGGTACTCGTCACGGCAGATGGCGTCCCTTTCTGGGGCTTTGTCAGCTGGTCCTGACCCAGATGTGTAGAGGCAAACCAGAAGCCACCGGCACTAAGGAGAAGCAACAGCAGGATTGCAACCGATACAATCATCTGCAGACGTTTCTTAGCGCTGCCCTTTGCCTGGTCTGCTGGGCGTGGGGTATCAGGGAGTACGGGCAACAAACCTGTAACATATCGTCCTGGTTGGCCTGCAACGGGTACCTGTACTACCTTCATCACACCCGTTGGCCTGACAGCACCGGTAGCTGCTGTTTGTGGGCCATTTCCTGGTACTTGCAGCGCTCCTGTTGTCGTAGTGGCGGGCAAAGGTGAAAGAGGATCTATTGCTGACATTGTGCTATGTACGCCCGTTGTTCCTTCACCGCCTACTGCCGATTTATTGGCTACGGGGGACATTGGAACGGGTGGTTCTGATGCCTCAACTGGAGGCAGCTTGCCTGTCTTGTAATCGGAAAGTGAGCCTCCTGGACGGATAGGACTGGCCTCGACCGGCGGCAAGATACCCGACGGCTTACTATCTCCCTGACCTTTACCCACAGCTGGTTCAGCTCCTGTTTCCCCAACTGGAGGCAGCATCCCTGTCGTGGAACTGGAAACCTGCCCTGTCTGCCACCTGGGATCGAACAACCCTCGCGGCTTGAAGCCTTTAATGCTGGTTTGACTACCAGTTGTACTCGATGAGTTCTCAAGTTGTATGTTGGCCGCCGTCAGGGCCACACGAAAGGAGACTGCCAGGTCCTGTGCTCGTGCATAACGGCTCTCTGGACTCTTGGCCAAAGCTCGTAACATCACCTGTTCTGCTGCTACTGGCAAGTCCGGTCGCAGCGAGCGAGGAGAGAGAGGTGGAAGTTGCAGATGCTGCACCACCACCTGCGCGGGAGTTTCTCCCTGAAATGGAGTTCTCCCGGTCACCATCTGGTAGAGAATCACTCCCAGCGAATACAGGTCGGCTCGACCATCTACCCTGTCTCCTCCCATGACCTGTTCGGGGGCCATGTAATCTGGTGTCCCCATCGGCGTTCCTGCATTCGTCAGGCGTGTTTTCGCACTCTGTCCCCTCGTTACAATCTTTACCAGGCCAAAGTCAGTGAGCACCAGCCGTCCCTCGGGTGTCTTCAATATATTCGCAGGTTTTACATCCCGGTGAATCACCCCTCGTGCATGTGCAAAGTCCAATGCTGCCGCCAGTTGCTCGAAGTAATCTACTACCTTGAAGAACGGCAGGGCACCCTTCTGCTTCAGTTCATCGTGTAGCGTGCCCCCACTGATGTAGGGCATGACCAGGTAGGGCAAGCCATTCTTTTCTCCATGCTCATAGACGGGTATGATGTTTGGATGTTCCAGTAACGAGGTAATATTAGTCTCGCGGCGAAAGCGCTCCAAATATGCAGCTTGTTGGGTAGGTTTGAGTGAAATTGCAGGCATCAACACCTTCACCGCCACCTGGCGAGAGGGTTGAGCTTGTTGGGCCAGGAACACTGCTGCCATGCTTCCCTGCCCAATGAATTGTTGCAAGGTACATGTTCCCAGTGTTGTCCCTATCAGTGATTCAGCAGTCATGAGAAGTCCATTCAGTTTCGAGTGATCAGCATATTCGAGAAAGCCACTTCTGTTCCATCCAGGTTAACCAGCATGCCAACAGTACCACTTGCAAAGGAGCTATCCGAGGTAGTTCCCACGACTTTCCCGTTGACGGTAAAGGTAAATTTTGCGCCATTTGCGGCAACTTTCATCGTGTTTTTACTGGTAAGTCCCTGACCCTGGTGGAATTCGCTACCAAATGGCCGTTGCCATAGTACCTTCCAATAGTTAGAGGGAGTACCCTGGCTATCGTCATACTTATAGAACCTGTACTCACCGCCTTTTATATTCACCACCTCAAAGCTATAGAAAGTGGTGACCCTCTTTCCTCCCTTCGTCTGCAGATTAAAGCGCAGAATCATCCCAAAGGAATTATTGGGAGAAGTATCATCTCCTCTAATCTCTTCCATTGTCAATGCATAGACAATCGGGCCGGTAAAGTTCTCCTGCAAAACAACCGCGTTCCCACTGTCTCCATGATCCAGGATATGGTATGCCCCATCGACAAATGTATACTTGCTCCCACTCGGCTGTGTACCGTAGGGCCAGTTATGAATATTCTTATCAAGCGGGTCAGATAGCAGGAGATTTGCTTCAAAGGTAGCGGTAGCCTGCGCCGCAACGGTTGCCTTCAGATCCGAGGTTCCACCTGTTACAGAAGACTGTTTCGTCTGTAGCTGCGGTATCTGGCCAGGATGTGAGCGTATGAACCAGAAGCTTCCTGCTCCTGCCAGAAGCAACAATACCGCCAGCGCCGTCGCTATCATCTTCAGAACGTTTCTTGGACTTCCTGCAGGCGGCTCTTTGGATTCTTGCCGGGGTGTGACCGGCAGCAGTCCCGTCACATAACGACCGGGCTGACCTTGAACAGGTACCTGTACGATCTTCATAGGCGCTGTCAGTTTAATCGTAGTTGGTGCTGCCGTTGGTACAGGTAGTGCTCCGGTGGTTGCGTTTTCTGCAGGGGACAATTGAGCCAGGCGTGCATCCGGGGGATGATGAAGCGCCTGGGATGGTATGGCTTGTTGCATCACGGGCACAGTAAATTGATCCCCTACTTCTGGGCGCATGGCTTGCTGCATCCCGCTAAATGGAGCGTAGGGGTCCTCAGCGTAGCCTGCGGAGCGCGTTTCAATTCTTTCGTGCCCTCCTGTAGGGGTGTTAGGATTCGGCTGTGCATGGCCAGGAGCAAAAGCCGGGAAGGCCTGAGGGCCTGCAACGCGTGGGAACATGCCGGTTCGCGAAAGCAGACCGGTGGAACGGGTTGGGGCGGCATTGGCTGCCGGTAAGGCACCTGTTGGATTACCTATGCCCTGGCCTTGATCCACAATGGGTACGGTTCCTGTCTGCCATGAGGGATCAAACAAACCTCGAGGAGTGAAGAGCCGCCCACTGCTCTGATTACTTACTACAGGCAGGACGGCTGTCTGGACGTTTCCAAGTGGGACTCCGGCAACTGTCAAAGCTGTACGGAATGCGACTGCCAGGTCCTGTCCATGTGGATAGCGATCGTCTGGACGTTTTGCCAGGGCCTGCAGCATCACCTGTTCCGCTCCGACAGGCAAATCTGGTCTGAAGTGGCGCGGTGACGGCGGAGGCATTTGCAGGTGCTGTGCTGCCACCTGCATTGGCAGTTCTCCCTGAAATGGAGTTGTCCCCGTCACCATCTGGTATAGGATCACTCCCAGCGAATACAGATCGGCTCGCCCATCTACCCTATCGCCTCCCATGACCTGCTCCGGCGACATGTAGTCCGGCGTTCCTACGGGGGCCCCGGCACCCGTCAGGCGCATCTGTTGCAGGTGGGTACCTTGCCCGGCGACTATCTTCACCAGGCCAAAGTCAGTCAGTAGCAAACGCCCCTCTGGCGTTTTTAAAATATTTGCAGGTTTGACATCGCGGTGGATGACCATACGTTCATGGGCAAAGTCTAATGCTGCTGCCAACTGCTCAAGATAGCTGACAATCTTGGGGAAGGCTAATTGGCCTTCTCGCTCCATTTCATCACGCAGTGTCCCATCACTAATGTAGGGCATGACCAGGTAGGCTAGCCCATTCTGCTCTCCGTACTCATGGACGGGCATGATGTTTGGATGCTCCAGTGATGCAGCCGCATCGGTCTCGCGGCGAAAACGCTCCAGAAAGCCAGCCAGTTGGTTCGGTGTCAACTTTGTCATCGGCATCAACACCTTCACCGCCACTTGGCGACGCGGACGCGATTGTTGCGCCAGGTAAACCGCTCCCATTCCTCCCTGTCCGATCAGCCGTTGCAGGGTACATGTTCCCAGTACCGTCCCTATCAATGCTTCTGCTTTCATCACGACTCTATCCTCTTTGCTTGCTACTACTGACTTCTCATGTGCGCACCTCTACCCCCACTTCTCCCCAGGGCGACCGCAAGGGCCCACCCCGCCTCTCCGCGCCGCCCTCGCCCCTACCCAGGCCCGAAGGACATTTCTACCGTGGTTGGGTAGGGCACCTTTGCGGTCGCCCTGTGCAAAAAAATGAACTGCATCCATAAAATACTACCTACTCTTCTACATCATCTTAGCTAATTAGAGCGGCTGTGGCAATGGATCAAGCTCAATAATGTGACCAAAGTAATGGGGACAATCATCTTCAAGGCAATAAACGGAGTTTGTTTGTTAAATTTGGGGTGTATAAGCCATCCCAAAATTTAAAACAATTGTTCAGCATGTTCAAGGCCCTCTGCGAGGGTGCAGGGAGCGCAGCGTCCCTGCCGGGCACCCTGTCTGGGGGACAGGTAATAGGGGTGTCCCCGAAAAACTCTTTCCCCCTATGTTTGTTTCCAGCCTTCGAGAAGCGAGGGTGCAGGGAGCGCAGCGTCCCTGCCGGGCACCCTGTCTGGGGGACAGGTAATAGGGGTGTCCCCGAAAACTCTTTTTTCCCTATGTTTGTTTCCA
>WNGG01002643.1_pt1 | contig 20237 bp, 13 predicted proteins | sample 5400661 | NCBI WGS metagenome assembly WNGG01 (sample SAMN13153372, study PRJNA577476) | soil metagenome | isolation source: 100 cm soil or saprolite under Garry oak tree replicate 1 | place: USA:California | collected 2016-06-15
CGGAGTAGTTAGCACGGCGTAAATGCACGCGAATCCCAATCGGAAGCGCGGCGGATCGCAGAGGACAGGCGGCGGTATGCGGGTCCTGTCACGGCTCCGCGGGTCTCTCGCTCAGCGCACCCTCCCCGCCTTGCGGCTCACCTCCGTTCGCTGCGGGCGGGGCCCCCGGGGCACCCGCGCTTCGCGAGAGACCCCGCTGCGCCGTGCCACCCGCACACTCGCAAATCCGCTCAGCGTCGTCTTCGTACAGAAAGAAGGATTCGGGAACGCGACGGGTCGCAGAGGACGCGCGAGCGATGTGCGGGTGGCATGGGCGAGCGAGAGCAGCGTCGGGGTCTTCTGAGCGAGCGGCCCCTGGCCGGAGGTCCACCGCGATCCCACGAGGGGCCGAGCGAAGAAGAGCCCGGCGCTGCAAACGCTTCCGAGCCGGGGACAGGACGCAAATCAGCCGCGCGCGCTCCGCGATCCAGACAAGAAAAAGCCCGGGCACCCCAGGGGAGCAGGGAGTGCCCGGGCAGTAGGCAGAACTGGCCAGCGGGCGGGCCGGCCAGGGCCTGACGGAGGAAATCAGCTACACCCGGTCGTCTCTCCGCAGTTCTCGCATTTGTGGCAGGTGCCGCTACGAACGGTCAGCCAGCCGCAACGCGGACAGGGGGGCGCATCGGGTGTGGAATTGAGTCGTCGATAGGCGGGCGCTTCAGGGGCGGGCGCGGTCGCGTGTCCGTTCGTCGCCGGCGCATTCGGCGTCGCGAGCTGCACGACGCGATTCAGAAGCTCGAGCTGTGGCGTGGCATCGGCGACCTCAGTCGTCCGAATGAGGCCGAGCGCTGCCCGCTCAGGCTCGGAAAGGAAGCGGTTCCCCAACCAGCGGAAGACGTAGTCGACGATCGACTTCGCGAAACCGATCTCGGGATTGCCGGTCCAACCGGCTGGCTCGAAGCGCATGTGACCGAACTTTTCGACAAGGTGTGAGAGCGGGACGCCGTACTGGAACAGCAGCGAAACGCTCGTGGCGAACGCGTCCATCATCCCGGAGAGGGTCGAGCCCTCCTTCGCCATGGTGACGAACAGCTCGCCGGGTGTGTTGTCCTCGAAGAGCCCCACGGTGATGTAGCCCTCGTGCCCTTCGATCGAGAACTTGTGTGTGAGCGAGGCGCGTGTGTCGGCGAGGCGGCGCCGCTGTGGCCGTGTGACCTCGACGATCCGCTCGACGATCGTCTCGACCGTCTTGGTGTTGCTCTCTTTGTTGCTCGTGTTTACGGGCTGGACCTTCTTGCTCCCGTCGCGGTAGATCGCGATCGCCTTCAGGCCGTGTTTCCACGCTTGGACGTAGGCCTCGCTGACATCGGCGACCGTCGCCGTCTCGGGAAGGTTCACGGTCTTGCTGATCGCGCCGGAGATGAACGGCTGGACCGCGCCCATCATCTTGATGTGGCCCATGTGGTGGATCGTCCGCACACCGTTCTGGGGCTTGAATGCGCAATCGAAGACCGCGAGATCGTGTTCCTTGATCGCGGGCGCGCCTTCGATGGTGCCGAACTGCTCGATGTAGGTGGTGATCGCGCCCGACTCGGTCTCGCTGTAGCCGAGACGGCGTAGCGCCTCGGGGACGCTGCCGTTGACGAGCTTCAGCATCCCGCCCCCGACAAGCTTCTTGTATTTCACGAGTGCGATGTCCGGCTCAACGCCGGTCGTGTCGCAGTCCATCATGAAACTGATCGTTCCCGTCGGTGCGAGTACCGATGCCTGCGAGTTGCGATAACCCGCCTGGCGTCCGTAATCGACCGCGTCGTCCCAGGCTTGACGCGCCGCGGAGAGGAGGCTCGCAGGGAGGAGCTCGTCGCGGATCCGGTACGCATGCAAGCGGTGCATCTGGATGACCCGGTCGTGCGCGTCCTTATTCTTCGGGTACGCCTCGTACGGCCCCACTGCCTCCGCGATCCGACCAGACTGCGCGTACGCCGCGCCGGTCATGAGCGCGGTGATCGCGGCGGCGTACGCCCGACCCTCGTTGGAGTCGTACGGAAGACCGCGCTGCATGAGGAGCGCGCCGAGATTCGCGTAGCCGAGACCGAGCTGGCGATGCGAGCGCGCGTTCTCGGCGATCTTCGCGGTGGGGTAATCGGAGTAGCCGACGAGTATTTCCTGCGCCGTAAAGACGACCTCGACCGCGGCGCGGAACCGCTGCACATCGAACTCGCCATCGCTGTGCACGAAACGGAGGAGATTGAGCGATGCGAGGTTGCAGGCCGAGTCGTCGATGCTCATGTATTCGGAGCAGTTGGCGACGACGACGCCGTCAACGATGTACGAGTGGTTCAGTGGTTCGGTCAGGTTGTAGACGACGGCCTGCCCATCGAACTCGCGGCTCGCCAAACGCGTCGTCCCTTTGGTGCGATACCGGGTGACCTCATCGATGAGCGTCTGCAGCTCGAGGCCCTTCCGCGGGCTCGAGAAGCCGATGAACTCCGCGAACCGCTCGGTATCCGAACCAGTGACTCGCAGATCGAACGACGGGCCGGATGTGTAGTCGATCGTCTCGCCCGTTGGACGCGTGTAGCTGAATGCGGCCTCGGTGCCTTCACTCGTGTTGTAGATGCGCCCTCGGATTCCGAAACCGCTGAGCACCTTCTGCACGTCTTTGAGGAGAGCCTCACTGTGGCTTCCAAGTCCGACGTAACGACTCGCCTTGCCTTCTTCCACCCGCGAAACGCATCCGTCGGCGCCATACAGCCCCCGGAGGAAAGCGGCCTGCACTTCCATCGGTGCCGTGAATACAGCGGTCGGAACGCGCTTGTACGGCGCCCTAGCGGAAGTGATCCCGAGAGCGAGGAAGAACTCGCGCACGGCTTGGCTACCGACGCGGAGCTGCACAGTGCCGTTCTGCATCTCCGAGCGGTTCGAGCCACCAAACGCCTCCGCGATCAGACCTTCGTGCGATTCGAGGAGGCCATTCGTCAAGTCGTCGCCGCCGTACACCCACTCTGTGCGGACACCAGTGAGGTCGCCGTCACCAACGAGGTGGCCCGTGAGCTCGGCAAGACCTTCGCTCCAGCGGGTAGGGAGTTCGCGAGTGATCACGGACCCGCCACGGTGCCACGACTTGGCGACAGCTCCAGCCTTCACGGGCAGCTCCCACCGTGAATCCGTTGGCTCGGTGGCCGTGTCGTTCAGGAGGACCTCGTCGTGGTCGGTCAGCGCTTGTGCTTCGACCCAGCCTCGATTGCTGGTCCAGATCCGGTGGTTCGGGGTGCATCGCAACTCGCCGCCGTTCATGAAGCGCAGCCGAACGACATCCGACGTCCCGTTGCGCATGACCGCGATCGGCCGGCTCGCGACGACACCCACGGCCGGTGAGGCCGCGGTCGCGAGGTTCGTGTACACGCGGATGTCCTCGCCTGCCTCCGCTCGCTCGAAGAGCTCCGCGATCGGCAAGAGCCCGACCGTGGTATGCACCCTCGCGTCGCCGGGGAAGCACGGGTTAGATCCGTTAATCCGTCCGCTAACTGGCGAGGTGTGCCAGTCGTTGATGGTCGTGTCGAACTGCATGCCCGGGTCGCCGCACTGCCAGGCCGCTTCCGCGATCTCGGCCAGGAGCGCACGCGCCTTGATCGTCTCGAGCACCGCGCCGCCGACGCGCGCGGTCAGGCTCCAATCCTCGTCCGTCTGCGCCTTCTTCATGAACTCGTCGGTCACGCGGACGGAGTTGTTGGCGTTTTGGAACTGGATCGAGTGCCAGGCCTCGCCGTTCAGACTCATGTCGTAGCCTGCCTCGCCCAGAGCCCAGGCCTTCTTCTCTTCCTTCGCCTTGCACCAGATGAACTCGTGGATATCGGGGTGGTCGGTGTCGAGAATGACCATCTTCGCGGCGCGGCGCGTGGTCCCGCCGGATTTGATCGACCCAGCGACTGAGTCCGCACCGCGCATGAACGAGACCGGGCCCGACGCGAAGCCGCCGCCGGAGAGATTCTCCTTTTGAGAACGAATCTTCGAGACGTTGACGCCAGAGCCCGACCCGCCTTTGAAGATCACGCCTTCGTTGCGGAACCAATCGAGGATCGAGTGCATGTCGTCCTCGACCGAAAGGATGAAGCACGCCGAGCTCTGTTGAGGGACCCCGCTGACCCCGATGTTGAACCACACCGGTGAGTTGAACGAGGCGTGCTGATGGACCATGAGGTACTTGAGCTCGTCGGCGAAGGCGTCGCGGTCAGCCTCGCTGGCGAAGTACCCACCCTCGAAGCCAGCGCGGGCGATGGTGTCGACCACCCGATCGACCATCTGCTTGACGCTCGACTCACGCTCGGGCGAGCCGAGCTTGCCGCGGAAGTACTTCGACGCGACGACGTTCGTCGCCGTCTGCGACCAGAACTTGGGAACTTCAACGCCTTTTTGCTCAAAGACGTTGCCGCTCTCGCCAGGAATAGCCGAGTCGCGGAGCTCCCACTCGACCTCGTCGTATGGGTGGACGCCCTCGCGGGTGAAGCGGCGTCCGATCCGGAGCCCTTTCGGCTCGGCGCCGTGGACGGAGACTTCTGCGATGTCGGCGATTGCCATGTGGGTGCCCCCCTAGAAAGCTACGAGGTTCGAACCGCTTGCCAGTGCCTTTAGAAGAAGGAGAAGGAGCCTCTCGCTTATGGACGCGGAAGCGAACGGCCAACGGGTCATCAGACCCTCCTTCTACCTTCCCTGATGCTAGTCCTGCCACTACATCTGGGTCCGGCCGCCCGGTCAGGCCCAACATCTAGCGGCACAGGCGGCGAACCGTAGTCCCGCAAGCATGGCAATGTCAAGGGCTAGGAGTCATCAATTTACGGGCACAAGATCTGGGAGCGCCGGGGAACGATGATCGCGACCGAAAACGGTCGCAGAGGATCAGGCCGGCGATGCCACCTGAGCCGACCGCGCGGCTTCGACGAAGGTCCGCATGCCCTTGCGTAGGTCCGCCTCGCCGATGTTCAGCGCGGGTATGAAGCGAACCACCTGGTCGTGGAAACCGCACGTGATGAGGAGGACGTCGCGCGCGAGCGCGGCCGCGATCGCCGCCTTCGCGACCGACTTGTCGTCGAACTCGGCCGCGACCATCGCGCCGAAGCGGCGGATCTCGCGGAGACGCGGATGCGATCGCAGAGGCGTCAACTCCTCGACCATGATCTCGCCGATCGTCTCGGCCCTCGCGACAAGATTCTCGTCGCGGATGACCTGGAGCGTGGCGAGACCTGACGCGCACGAGACCGGATTGCCGCCGAAGGTCGAGCCATGCGTGCCCGTGCGCCAGCGCTCCATGCGCTCGCGCGTCGAGATGACCGCGCCGAGCGGCATGCCGCCGCCGAGCGCCTTCGCCGCGGTTATCACGTCCGGGATCACGCCGAATTTCTGCGCCGCGAACCACGCACCGGTGCGGCCCATTCCCGTTTGGACTTCATCGAACACGAGGAGCGCACCGATCTTCGTCGCGAGCTCTCGTAGCGATCGCACGAACGACGCGGGGGCTGCGACGTAGCCGCCTTCGCCGAGCACCGGTTCGATCACGATCGCCGCGACGTGCTCGGGCGGGACCTCATGCTCGAGCATCGCCTCGAGCTCGGCGAAGCAATGCGCCGCGCACGCTTCCGCGTCGTGGTTGTCGGGAAGCGGGCACGCCAGCGGGTACGGATACGGGGCCACATACACCTCAGGGAGGAGCGCGCCGTAACCGCGGCGGTACTGGGCCTTCGACGTCGTGAGGCTCGCGGCACCGACCGTGCGCCCATGAAATCCTCCGCGGAAAGCGATGATCGCCTCGCGGCCCGTGGTCTGGCGTGACAGCTTGATCGCCCCTTCGACCGCCTCCGCACCGCTGTTGCCGAAGAAGACCGAATCGAGGCCCCGGGGTGTGATCGTGGCGAGCTGCTCCGCGAACGCGATGCTCGATTCGTATTTCGCCACACCCGTGGAGATGTGCATCAGCCGCTGGGCCTGATCGACGACGGCTTTCACGACGCGCGGATGCGAATGTCCGACCGCCGTGACGGCGATTCCGCATGTCAGGTCGAGCACACGTCGACCGTCGGTCGTCACGAGCCAGCTCCCCTCCCCGCGCTCGATCGATAACCAGGTGTAGTGGCCGAGGACGGGTGGGAGGACCTTTCGCGCGCGGGCTTCGAAGTCCGACATCGCGTCCACTCTATCGGCTCGGGCCTCGTCCGCGGCGCGATCAGCCCGGCCGGCGCTCGTCTCCATCGGATGTGACCAGGATCTGCAACGTCGCGCGATCCTCGCCGATCACCCGCACGCGGTACCCCGGGACACCCGTGCGGAGCGCAGCCGCGAGCCGGTCGGTCCCCTGGTAGCTCACCCTCACCTTCAGGACCCCGTGCCGGTAGTACTCCGTCCGAAGCTGCCCTACGCCTCGCACCTTGCGGAGCGCGAGCTCGAACCGATGCCAGTCATCGGCTGTCGGAAGTGGCGTCACGACGAGGTCGACCTCGCCGGGTCCAGGCGCGGCGCGCGGCGATGGGATGGCGGGCTCGGGCTTTCGATCTTCCTCGACGAGCGCCTTCTGGATCATCGCGCTCTGCGCGCGGTCCTCCTTCGCCGGCACGAGACGCGGCTTCGGCGCCGAAGGGATCGGTCCATCGAGGCGGGTCGTCGGAGGAGGAGGCGGCTCGGCCGGTGGCGCGGCTTCGGGCGGCGCCGATTCCGGCGGCGACTGACGCGCGCCGATACGCGCCGCCAGATCGACGACCTCGTCGTGTCCGGTCCCTTTCTTTTTCTTCTTGTCGTCCTTAGCCACTTCTACCCCCGCAGGCGGAGCAGGTACCACGCGATGGCAACCACTATCACCGCCAGCACAAGCACCGCCAGGACGATCGCGGCCGACCAACGCCGCGCTCGGGGGGTGAGCGCCCGATCGATCGCGGCACGGATCTCCTCGGCGGTCGCGTCCTTCCGGAGCCAGCCGCGTCCCTGCGCGAAGCGCTCCGCGAGGCGGCGGCCGTCGTGCGGGTTACCGGAAAGCACGAGGGTCGGTATAGGAAGCACCTCCGTCCGTCCCGTTGGGACCAGCACGCCGTCCACGAGCGCGAGATCGGCGAGCCAGCCGTCCAGGCCGGACGCGACTTGTTCTAGCGACTGCGCGCGCCTCACCTCGTATCGATCCTCTATCCGCAGCAGCGCTTCGAGCGCCGCGCCGATGCTTGGGTGCCCTACGACGAGCAGGACCTTCGGCCGCGTGATGCGCGGATGATGCCCCTCCTGGCCCCAGTCGTATACGCTCTCGTTACACGCGGGGAAGTGGGCAGAGAAGCGAGCATCCGGAGGGTTACCGCGTGTCCGAGGAGCCCAAAGGTCTAGGCGCGTCGGGCGACATCATCGGGGCGCTTTCTGACCGTGTCGGCGAGCTGACCAAACGAGTCGGATCGCTCGAGTCAGAGCTTGACGCCGCGCGCAAGCGCGTCGCGGTCTACGAGGAGTTTGACGCAACCGTTCGCGACGCTCTCTCGGGGGCGCTTCGCTCCGCGCACGAGATCCGCGCGCGAGCCGAGAATGCCGCGCAGCAGATCCTGGAGCAAGCTCGCGACGAGCGGAAGCTCCTGATCAAGGAGATCGAGCGGCTCCGGGAGGAGCGCGACGGTCTCGTCGACGAGATCGCGTCGAACCGGCGCAGCGGCTTCTCCGCTCTTCGCGGTCCGCGTCGCGAGGCGCCAACGTCAACGGCGGCCGAGAAGACCGTCGACGAGACCGCCCCGGACTCGCGAGCCCTTGCGGCTGAGGCGCTACGCGGTGTCTTCACCGAGCTGCTCGAGGACATCCGCCGTCAGGCGGGAACCGTCGCCGACGCGGCACGCGAAGCCAACGCCGCGGCGGCGCAGGCGAAGACCGCTCAGGAACAAGCGCGCGTCGCTCAGGACGAGGCGCGCTTGGCCCAGGAAGAGGCACGCCGCGCACTCGAAATGCAGCGCGCCGCCGAGGCAGAGCGCGCTTTGGACGCGGCACGGGCAGCGGAGCAGGCGCAGCGAGCGACCGAAGAGGCCGGTCGCGCCGCGGAAGAGGCGCGCAAGGTTGCGGAAGCGCAGCGTCTCGCGTTGCAGCAGGCCGATGCGGACCGAGCCCTCGAAGCCGGGCGGACGGCGGAGGCGGCTCGTGCGGCACAGGAAGCGATGCGCGCAGCCCAAGAAGCCGCCCGCGCGGCCGAAGCGGATCGGAGCGCCGATGCCGAGCGTCTCGAGCAGCAGCGGCGTGAGGAAGAGGAGCGGCGCGCCGCGAAATGGCGCGAGGAGGAGCAGCAGCGCGCGAGTCAGTGGCGTGAGGAAGAACAGCGCCGCGAGCAGCAGCGCCGCGACGAAGACGAACGGCTCGCCGCGCTGCGTGCGCAAGAAGAGCAGCGCCGCGCGGCCGAGCGCCAGCAGGAAGACGAGCGGCGTGCTATCGAGGCGCGCCGTGTCGAGGACGCACGACTTGCCGCGGAGGCGGCCCGGCGCGCCGCGGCGGCCGAGGCTCTTCGCATCGACGAGGCGGCGAGGATCGCGGAGAGCGCCGCGCGTGCCGCGCAGGAGGCGGCTCGTGCCGCGGAGGCGGCCCGAGCGGCTCAGACGCAGCCGGTCCTGGAAGAAGAGGAGCTCTTCGTGAGACAGCCCCGAAACGCCGTCGAAACCCCTCCGGCGGCCCCCGACTTGACCCTAGTCGAGCGGGAACCGGTCCCATCGGTGGCGGAATCGGAGCAACTCACTCCCGAGAGGGAGGAGCCGGCCGTTCCGACCAGCAACATTGTGCTGATGCTCTCGCCCGTGCCGTCATTTGCTCGGCTCGTCGATATCGAGCGGCGAATTCAGTCGCTGGCGCAGGTCCGTACGCTCTACGTGCGTGACTTCAGGGGAGGCGTCGCGACGCTCGCGGTCGGACTCCGCGTACCCATGCTGGTCAACGAGCTCTGGTCCGCGATCGCGACCCTAGAACAGCCGCGCTTCGTGTTGCAGCGAAGCGGCGGCACCTCCCTGGAGCTCCGCATCGAGGGCGAGGCCGGCGCCGGCGTGGCGTAAGGCCTCACCTTGACCCTCCGACTCGACGCCGATTTCTGGAACGCGCGCATGGGCTACCTCGCCAAGGTGGCGCGCGCGGACGCGATCGCCGTGGTCGTGAACATGAAGGGCGAGGGCTACGTCACGTACGTCGCCTACAACCTTCCGACCGAGACCAAGTGGAGCGTCGGTTTGCCGTCCGCCATGCTCGCGAAAGCAATGGCGGAGCGTGCTTCCGATCAGACGACGAGCGGTGTGACGCTCGTGCTGTCGGACGGCCGCGTCGCCGACACCCTTGCGGTCGCGCCCGTCGTGTGGAAAGACCAGGTCGTCGGCGGTCTCGCCGCGATGCTCGTGGGTCGCAGCTTCGCGCCGGAGGATTTGGGCGGCCTGAGTCGCGTCGGAGACCTCATCGGTCTCGAGCTCGCGGAGGCGAACGCACTCTGGCGCGCGCAGCGGCAGCAGCAGGACGCGGAGGCAAAGCTCAAAGCTTCGCGCGACCTGCAGGCGATCATCCGCAAGGAGCGCGATCCCGACCAGCTGCTCGAGCGCGCGACGGCGCAGCTCGCCGACGTTTTCGGCGCCGACGGCGTCTCGATCATGCTCGCGGACGCGCAGGGCGAGCTATCGGTGCGAACCTCGCGTGGCCTCTCGGACGCGGCCAAGCTCGATCGCAAGCGGATCGGTGAAGGGATCTCCGGCACGGTCGCGCAGACCGGACGGTCGATGCTCCTCTCGGGCCAAGTGCAAGGCGGCTCCGACCCGACCGCGAGCGAATCGATGATCGCCCCGCTGCGGTCCAACGGCCGCACGCTCGGCGTCGTCAACGTGAAGCACCGCGCGTCACAGGAGCGGTACGGGCAGGTCCAGGTGGACTCGCTCACGCAAGCGGCTGCGGAGATCGCCGCGGCGTACCTCACCGCCGGGGAGTTCCAGCGGGCCGAGGAGGATCGGCACCAGGCCCTGGTGCTCTACGAGCTCTCGCGTTTCGCAACGTTGGGGAACGATCCGCACAACGACCTCGAGAGCGCCGTGGCGATGCTGGCCGACAACCTGCGTCACGACGCCGTCGGCGTGTGGGCCGCGGAGGAGCACCACCTGCACCTTCGTGCCGCGACCGGCTACGGTGACGTCATCCCGTCCGACATCTCGACATCGGGCACCGACACGGTGCTGGCTCAGGTGCTTCGCGAGCGACGCACCGCGACGGCGCAGTACGGCATGGCCGAGGACCGCCCGGACTGGGCCGCGCCCTCGTCGACGCACTTCCTGCTCGCGCCGATCGGCGGCGCGCAGACCGGCGTGGTGCTGGGCGTCCTCGTCCTCGGGCGCGCCACGACGCCGTACACGACGGCCGAGGCCGACTTCGTCGCGACGCTTGGCGAGTACCTCTCGGGGATGCTGCAGAAGTCGGCATCCACCGACCTCGTTCAGCGAACGGCCTCGAACGAACGGCGGCGCATCTCGCAGGAGCTCCATGATGGTGTCGCGCAGGAGCTCACGGGCGTGGTGCTCGCGCTCGAGGGTTGCCAGCGCGCGCTGGACCGCGATCCCGGTGCGCTTGGACCGCAGCTGGCGAAGGCGGCCCGCGACGCGCGCGCGACGCTCTCGGACGTGCGGCAATACATGGCGGCGCTCCGTCAGACCGAAGATTCCGGCGGCTTGAACCTGCCGGTGACCGTCGCGCGCCTTGCGGATGACCTTCGCAGGCAGAGCGGGGTTGCCGTGGACTTCGAGGAGACCGGCGCCGAGCGGCAGCTCGAGCCGTTCGTCGAGCGCGCCGTGATCAGGATCATCGGCGAGGGACTGCGGAACGTCGGACAGCACTCCGGCGCATCGAACGCGAAGGTCATCCTGCGGTACGACGACGAGCAGGTCGTCGCGACGATCGAGGACGACGGCAAGGGCTTCGAGTCGAACGAACTGCCCACAGCCGAAGAGCGCGGGCACTACGGCATCGTCGGTATGCGCGAGCGCGCTGAGGGCGTAGGCGGGCAGCTCGTGGTGCGCAGCGAGCCCGGCCGCGGGACCATCGTCCGAGCGACGATCCCGTACCGCGTCACGGTCGATGGTGCGCCGTCCAGCTGGACCGACACCGTCGAGGACACCGAGCAGCGCGGCGCGATCGAGGATCTCGAGCGAACCGAAAAAGCGAGCTTCCTTGGTAGGCTCTTCGGCCGATGACCGAGATTCGGAAGATCCGCGTCCTCATCGCCGACGATCACGCCCTCGTTCGAAGCGGCCTGCGGTCGATCCTCGAGACCGAGGACGAGATCGAGGTCGTCGGCGAGGCCGGCGATGGACATGAGGCGCTCGCGGTCGCGCAGGAGCTTCTGCCCGACGTGATCCTGATGGACATCAAGATGGGTGACTGGGACGGCGTGACCGCGACGCGGCGCGTCCGCAATTCCGTTCCGTCGTCACGGGTGATCGTCCTCACGAACTATGACGAGGACGAGCTTGTGTTCAGCTCCATCCGGGCCGGCGCATCGGGATATCTCTTGAAGGAGGTCACGGGCAGCCAGCTCACGAACGCCATCCGCACCGTGGCCGACGGCTTCTCGCTCATCTACCCCTCGGTGGCGAAGCGCGTGCTCGACGAGTTCGGGCGGTTGCGCGGCGGCGATCGGCCCACCGGGGACGATGAGGGCTACAGCGATCTCACAGCGCGCGAGCGCGAGGTGCTGAAGCTCGTGGCGAGCGGCCGGGCGAACAAAGAGATCGCGGCGTCGCTCGGGATCAGCGAACGCACGGTGAAGACCCACATCTCGAATATCTTCAGCAAGCTCGAGCTCACTGACCGGACACAGGCCGCGCTCTACGTCCACAACCGCGGCCTGATCGAGAAGGACCCGATCCGCTAGGCCCGGTCACAGAAGGCCACTACGTTTGCGGTGTCGTTGTCTCGTAGAGTGCCGTCGTGGCCGAACTCGGGACCGTCGCGATGATCTTCCCGCTCTATAACGAGCGGGACGCCATCGCCGGGCTCGTGCAGCGCGTCCCGGCGGTCATCGCCGAGACGATCGTGGTGGACGACGGGTCCGACGACGGTGGGGCCGAGCTCGCGCGCGAGGCCGGCGCGCGGGTCATCACCCAGGAGCGCCGGCGCGGGGTCGGAGCTGCTATCAGAACTGGTATCGAGGTGGCGCGCGCGAATGGTCACAGCGCCGTCGTCGTGCTCGCCGCGAACGGAAAAGACGATCCGGCCGAGGCACCGCGCCTCATCGACAAGCTCCGGGCCGGGTACGACTACGTTCAGGGATCGCGGTTCCTCCGGGAAGGTGGGGCGAGCGTCCGCCTGCCGCGCGGCCGCGGGCTCATGATCCGCGGCTACACCTGGCTGTTCAGCGTCCTCTCCGGGTTCAAAGGGACCGACGTGACGAACGGATTTCGCGCGTATCGCCTCTCGCTGCTCGACGATCCGCGGATCCGCATCGACCAGTCCTGGCTCGACCGGTACGAGCTCGAGTACTACGTGCACTGGAAGGCGATCAAGCTCGGCTATCGCGTGATCGAGGTGGGCGTCTCGAAGACGTACCCGAAGGGCGGCGGCAACTATTCGAAGATCCGCCGGGTGCGTGATTGGTGGAGCATCGTGAAGCCGACAGTCCTGCTTTGGCTGCGCGTTCGAGATTGAGCGCGGCGGCGAGCAGGGTGGTGGTCGATCGACTGACCCTGAGAACCGCCGCGCTCGCGCTCCTCGTCGCGATGCCGATGGCCGCGCATGCGATCGGCCTCCTCCCGGAGGTGACGGTCCCCGTCCCGAACGTCAACGACGACACCGAGCACGCGCTCTACATCGAGAACGCCAGCGACGCGCTCGCGCGCGGAGAGAATGTTCTGGAGTTCTGGGTGCCCGAGATGGACGAGGGCTTCCCGCAATTCCTCTACTACCAAAACCTTCCGCACGTCTCAGTGGTCGCGCTTCACCGCCTGCTCCTCGGAACGATCGATATCTTCACCGTCTTCAACATCGTCCGCTACCTCGGGCTCGTGCTCCTCCCGCTCACGGTGTTCTGGTCGATGCGGCGCATGGACTTCGACACGGTCGCTGCGGCTGTGGCCGCGGCGGCGTCGACCCTGCTCGCGACGAATTTCCTTTACGGCTTCGACTTCGGAAGCTACCTGTGGCGCGGGCTCGGCCTCTACACCCAGATCTGGGCCATGCACCTCTCGTTCATCGCCCTCGCGAGCCTCTGGCGCCTCCTTCGCTACGGAACGGGCTTTCGCTGGACCGCCGTCGTGCTTGCGGTGCTCGTCCTCTCGCACCTGCTTTACGCGTACATGATGGTCGTGACCGCGGCACTTCTTCTGATGTGGGGAGTGACCCGTGCGAACGCGCTCGTGCGCATCGCCCGTCTCGCGGGCGTTGGGGCGATCGCTCTAGCGCTCACATCGTGGATGTGGGTGCCATACATCCTCGAGCGAGGGTTCCAGGGCGCGAACCCGTATCTCCAACCGGAAAAGCTCGCGTCCTTCGGCGCTTCGACGATCCTCGGATGGCTTTTTGCCGGAGAGCTGACCGACTACGGGCGCCTGCCCGTGCTCGCGGTCCTCCTGGCGGTCGGAGTCGTCGCCGCCGTGCGCTTCCGAGCGAGCTCCGCGGCCTTTGCGCTGTTGCTTTTTGTTGTGTGGCTGGTGCTCTATTTCGGCCGCGGGACCCTCGGACCGCTCGCGTCGCTCCTCCCGCTCCAGGAGACGCTCCTCTTCCATCGGTTCATCGGCGGCGTGCACATCGCCGCGATCATGCTTATCGGCGTCGGGGGGAGCGCGATCTTCGGTCTCCTCCGAGCGCAAGAGTCGCGCGCGCGGACCGCTCTCGCCGCGGCGGCCATCGCGATCCTCCTCGTCCCAGCGATCAAGGAGCGCCTGGACTTCGAGAACCTGAACGCGCTTTGGATGCGGCAAACGATGGCGGCGATCGACGCGGACACGGACATGGCATCGATCGTCAGCGCCCTCCGCGGGCTGCCCGCCGGCCGCGTCTACGCGGGCCTGCGCTCCAACTGGGGCGAGCAGCTCGATTTCGCGATCCCGTTCCGCTCGGTCCATGCGTATCAGTACCTCGTCACCGAGCGGTTCCGCATGCTCGCCCCGCCGTACGGCGGCGCATCGCTCAACTCCGACCTGCAGTTCGACTTCAACGACCAGATCGCGGCGCAGTACGACCTCTACAACGTCCGGTACGTCGTCGCGCCCCGGAGCCTCGCCCTACCGAGCTTCCTGCAGGTGTTGCGGACGACGAGCCGCTACGTGCTCTACGCGGCACCATCCAGCGGACACGCGGAGTACGTCGCGCTCGCCGACCGCGAGCAGGTGTCCACCGCGATCCAGCTCTACCTGCGGAATCGTGCGTTCGTGAACGGACCCGGTCCCGCGGCGCGCACGTACATCCGCTGGGACTATCCGGCGCCCGGCGACCGCGTCGTCTCCGGGGAGGTGAGCGGCTGCGCGTCCGGCGCGCTCCGGTACGAGCGGGTCCAGTCGGGCCGCTTCGACTTCATCAGCACCTGTCCCAACGCGGCGACGCTGGTGGTGAAGGAGACCTACCACCCGAACTGGCGTGCGACGGTCGACGGGCAGCCGGTCGAGACATTCATGGTCTCGCCGAGCTTCATCGGCATGACGCTCCCGGCCGGGGACCACTTCGTCACCGTGGAGTACCGCTCGACGCCGATCAAGACGCCGCTCTTTCTCTTCGGCTTGATCGTGCTCGTCGCGGTGGTCCTCGCGCGACGCGACCTGCCGGAGCGCCTCCGCGGCGTCCGCGGGCGCGTCGGCGCATGGCGCCGGATGGTGCGTTCGCGTTTCGCCGCATGAGGATCCTCGCGACGCAGGAGACGGATTGGATCAGCCGCAATCCGATCGTCCATCACCGCCTTCTCGAATGGCTTTCGACCCACGACGCGGACGTCACCGTGATCGACTACGACATCGACTGGGCGGCCAAGGCGGGACCGCTCCTGCAGCGCCGTCACGAATTCGCCGGCATTCACAAGTATTTCGCGGATTCGCGCATCCGCCTGATCCGGCCGGGAATGATCCGCATCGGGCTCATCGCGCGTCTCTCGTGGCTCTTTGGAAACTGGCGCGAGCTCCGGACGATCTTCCGCAACGCAAAGCCCGATGTCGTGGTCGCGTACGGCATCTCGAACGCGCTCGTAACGCTCGCGGCCAGCCGCGCCGCCGGACGCCCGTTCGTCTATCACGTTATGGACGCGCTCCATACGCATGCCGAGTCTTTTCCGGTCCGCGCGATCGCGCGATTCATCGAGAGCCTCACGATGCGCCACGCCGATCGGGTCGTCGTCGTGAGCCATGGCCTGGCGCGGTACGCCGCGGGCATGGGTGCGCCGCCCGATCGACTCACAGTGATTCCGATCGGCGTTCGCCGGGTCGACGCTGACCCGGAGGCCGGCGCGCGCGCCCGGGCGCGGCTCGGCGTCGGGGAGGGCGAGGTGCTCCTCCTTTTCGTCGGCTGGCAGTACGTGTTCTCGGGTCTGCGCGAGCTGGTCACCGATTTCGCGCGCCGGGGAGCGGAGGTCCCCTGGCTTCGACTCGCGATCGTCGGTCGCGGCGATCTCTATGACGAGCTGCAACGAATCCGGGCGGCGAGCGGGCTCGAGCGGCAGATCGTCATGACCGGTCAGCTCCCCGTGGACGAGGTCGGCGTGCTCATCGAAGCCGCGGACTTCGGCCTCCTTCCGGCGTACCGCAACGAGACCATGGAGCACCTCGTACCCACCAAGGTCGTCGAGTACATGGAACGCGGAAAGGCCGTTATCGCGACCCGCCTGCCGGGGTTGGAGGCCGAGTTCCCGTCCCTTCCCGGCATCCTCTACATCGACCGGCCCGAGTCAGCGATCGATCTGGTCAGGAGCCTCGCCGAGACAGAGGACCCGACGGCCATACGGGCGATCGCGCGTCGCCTCGGGAAGACCTGCCGGGAGGCCATTCAGCGACGCGATGACTGGGAGACGGTCACCGCGAACTTCGTGTCGCTCCTGCGCGCCGAGGCCGAAAAGAGAGCCGGGCCGGTGAATACCTAGGCGCTCGCGACCGCCGACCGCGGTCGCGCCGTTTCGGACTCGGCGAGGAGCCGGCGCACACCCGGGACGTCGAGGGTCACGTCACTCGAGGAGTACTCGGTGTCACGCGCGGGCGGGCCTGCCGCGCCGAGCTCGGGCAGCACCGGGCGGATGACGTAGTAGTCGCCGCGCTCGATCGTCCGGAAGACCTCCTCCTCGGAGATGAGGATCTCGTGCACCTTCTCGCCCGGCCGTACGCCGATGATCTCGATGGCGATCTTCTGGTCGCCGATCAGCGCCTTCGCGACATCTATGACCGATGCCGACGGTGCGCGAGGGATGTACGTGTCTCCCGCCTCGCCGGTTGTGAGTGCCGCGAAGATCGTGTCGACGGCGCGGTCGAGAGTCAGGAGGAAGCGCGTCATGCGAGCCATCGTCACGGTGACCGGTCCCCCCGCCCGGATCTGATCGAGGAAGAGCGGAATGACCGAGCCCCGCGACGAGATCACGTTCCCGTAGCGGACGCAGAGGAACTTGGTGCGGTGGCCGAGGTTGCCGTTCACGAAGATGCGCTCCTGCAGGGCCTTCGTCATGCCCATCACGTTGACGGGCTTGCACGCCTTGTCCGTGGAGATCGCGAGCGCGACCTCGATGTCGGCCCCGGGCGAAAGGATCGCGCGGACGACGTTGCCTGCGCCGAGGACGTTCGTCTTCACGGCCTCGAGGGGCTCGTACTCGCAGGAGGGCACCTGCTTCAACGCGGCGGCATGGAACACGAACTGGGCGTCACGGACGGCGGCTGAGATCGAATCGTAGTCGCGCACGTCGCCGATCTTGAACTCGAGGACGCGCTTGTAATCGCGGTACGCGGCGTCCTCCGTCGGCACCCTCGGGCGATTCCATTCCGCCCGCATCTCATGTTGCTTCGCTTCGTCGCGAGAGAACACGACGACCTTCGCGGGTTTTCCGAGCTCGCCCGAAAGAAGTCGGCGCACGAGCGCGCGGCCGAGAGAACCCGTGCCACCCGTGACCAGGACGCGTTTACCGTCGAGCACTGGCGATTCCTTCATACATCCTCGCTTCTTCGACGAGCTCGCTCACCATGTCGCGCCAATTCGGCCGCCGGAAGCCGGTCCCCGACCAGAACCGATCCGAGACCAAACTCCGGTCGGACACCACGGCGTCGTCTCGTTCGATCGTCGTCCTGGTCCCGAATGCTTCATTGAGCCAGACCAGCAGCTGGTACTTCGAGATCGCAGGGCCGGAGAGGTGGAAGACCCCGGAAAGGCTCGGCGTCTCGCGGATCAGCCGCGCGACCGTCTGCGAGAGGAAGGTCGTCGTCACGCCACTCCACGTCACGCGTGCGAATCCCTGGACGCGACCGCCGGCCTGACTGAGGAACCACTCGAGCAGGCCCGTCATGTTCTCGAGCTCTCGCCCGATGATGGAGGTCCGGATGGTCAGAGCGCCCGGACCCTCGACTTCACCCAGCAGCTTCGAGCGTCCATAGAGATCGACCGGGTCCGGCGTGTCCTGCTCCAGGTACTCGCCACGCCGGCCCGAGAAGACACAGTCGGTGCTGAAGTGCACGAGACGCGCGCCCGTGGCGGCGCAGAGCTTCGCGAGGCGATGCGGGAACAGCGAGTTGACCGAGATGCTGAGGACCGGATCGGTCGCGGTCGACCGCTGCTTGACGATGCCGATCGCGTTCACGACGACGTCGGGCCGCGCTCGCGCGACGGCATCCGAGACCGACTCGAACTCGAGAGCATCCACGTTGGCGATCGGCTCGGTCCGCCCGTAGAACTGGGCGAGATCCGGACTGGCCCCACGGAACGTCGCGAACGTGACCGAATCCGCGGAGAGCACCTGGCAGAGCTTGTGGCCGAGCATCCCCGATCCACCCAGAACCAGGACGCGCCGATCGCGGGCGGACCGCTCGGCGCTTACGGCCGTCTCACCTGGGCGTGGTCGGCGGTCACCAGGCGGACGCTCGCGTGGACCGGTTCGATCGGCACGTTCTGGATGTCGAGCGTCAGCGCCTGGAGGAGGAGCTGGACGCCGACGATGATCGGGAGGACCGCGATCATGACCGTTCCCGTCGTCGCCGCGACTCCGGCCTGCGCCGCGAGGGCCCAGTGCCACACGCCCCAGATCGTGCCGAATAGCCCGAGGAAAAGCCCGAAGACCAGATAAAGAGAGACGGCGGTGAAGTCCCGAACGAAGTATTGAAGAACGATGCGGCGCACGAAGCCGCGCAAGAGTCGCCACGGGAACTGCAAGGCCGCGCGGGATTCCGATAGCTGGCTCGCCGCGCCGGGCGGATATCTCGCCGGGATGTACACGTCGCGGACCACACCGCGCAGCAGACTGAGCCGGAGCAACATGCTCGACTCGAAGAAGTAGCGCTTCCCGATCGGAGCTTCGGCGAGAAGCGGGATCAGCGAGGCGTGGATCGCGGTGTACCCGTTGGTCGGATCGAAGATGTCCCAGTACCCCGATGCGAGCTTGGTCATGAACGAGAGCCCCGCGTTGCCGAAGCGCCGGCGGCCGGGCATGGAGCGAAGCTCTCGCGCGTGCAGAAAGCGATTGCCCTTGGTGTAGTCGGCTCTGCCGATGACGATCGGGGTGATGAGGGGCAGCAGGTGATCGGGGTCCATCTGCCCATCCGCATCCATCTTTGCGATGACGTCGGCGCCGAGCACGACTGCGCGGTGATAGCCGGCCATGACCGCGGCTCCGACGCCCTGGTTCTGTTCGAGCTGCACCAGATCGACCCGCGGATCACGAAGGTTCCGGACGACCTGCGCGGTCGCATCGGCGCTCCCGTCGTCGACCACCACCACATGCCGGACGAACCCGGGAACGCTCGCGATGACACTCGCGACAGTCGACGCAGCCCGATACGCGGGGATGACGACCGCGACGATCGGCAGCTCGATCGGAACGACGGGAGCGTTCGGGGAAGACGCGACGAGGTAGAAGTCAGGGCGGCGCACTTCGTCGAGCGCCGTCACGGCTTCGGCGATGGACTCGCTTGGCGGATCGGGCTCGCGGGAGGGCTCGGCGCGACGAGGGTCGGATCGAGCTTCTGCGCCGTCGCGAGCTCGGTCTGCGCCTCCGCGGTCTGCCCCAACTGACGGAGGAGAAGGCCAAGATTGAAGTGCGCGGCGGCATAGTTCGGATCCACCGCGATGACCTGCCGATAGAGCGCGACCGCATCCGCCGTCGCGCCCAGACTGGTCCGCAGGATCGCCAGGTTGAACAGCGCGACCTCCATCTTCGGATCCTGATCGAGCGCGAGCCGGTAGAACGACTCGGCGGCAGCGAGCCGGTTTTGCCGTTGCGCGATCTCGCCGAGGTTATAGAACGCGAACTTGTTCGTCGGTTCTTTGGAAAGCGTCGTGAAGTACGCCGCGACGGCCTCATCCAGCTTTCCTGCCGTATGCGCCGCCAGACCGCGGCTCAGCGCGTCCGCGGCGGTCTCGTTCGTTCCGCCGCCCGATCCACCGCCGCCGCACGCGGCGGCGAGCGCGATTCCGCACCAGAAGATTCCCGCGACGAGTCGACCCTTCACTCCGCCGCGATGTTAACCGGGGCTCGTGCGGCCAACGTCGGACTTTCGGGGGAGATGCGAGCGCGATGGCGTCGCGGACAAACACCGCGGTAAGCGCCAAGGCGCCCCGAGCAGCTGCGTTGAGAGTTTGGGTTTCGAGCTCCGTGGACGGCGGCGGTCAGATTTGCGACGAGAGCGAAACCCCTGTGGACTCGACAGTGGTTCGTTTGACTCCGCCCGCCAGTCTCGGAAGAGGCGCCCAGCGCCACGCCGGGCAATCGGGGCGTCGCTTGATGACAGGACGCCCGTCACGCCATACCGTTCTCTCCCACGCAGCCGAACGCGCGTCTTTGGTGAGGGAGACGAGGGAATGTTCAAGTTCACGACCGTCTTTGCGCTCGCGCTCGCGCTCACGCTCGCGGTTCCCGATCCTGCGGTCGCAAAAGATCCGGGTGGGGTCACGGTCATCCGGTCCTCCAAGAACGACGTCTCGCCCCGCCTCGCGACGATTCCCCCGAAGACCGAGGACGCGGCGCAGCCGAAGAAGGAGCGTCCGCTGCATGGCTTCCCGCAAGGCACGACGGGCGCGCTGGATCCCGCAGTGCAGTCGACGGTCAGCTCGGCGGCACCCGCGGTGTCCTCCTCGTTTGAAGG
>WNGG01007107.1_pt1 | contig 20234 bp, 16 predicted proteins | sample 5400661 | NCBI WGS metagenome assembly WNGG01 (sample SAMN13153372, study PRJNA577476) | soil metagenome | isolation source: 100 cm soil or saprolite under Garry oak tree replicate 1 | place: USA:California | collected 2016-06-15
GTCGGGCCTGCCAGCGAGGATGCGGGCGGGCCTGCCGGCGAGGATGCGGGCGGGCCTGCCGGCGAGGATGCGGGCGGGCCTGCCGGCGAGCAAGCGAGCCGCAGTGCGCCACAATGCCTGCAGTCCGGGCGCAGGCGCGGTAGCGTGGCCGGGGCCGCTGAAGGCTGCCCGCTTCCCGCCTCGGGGGCTCTCGTACTGTGTATATCTGTCGGCCGGGCAACCTGCCGACCTCCACAAAGCTAGGACTCACATGATTTTGGCATCGTCCCGGATCGTCGCGGCCGCGAAACGTCGGCTCTGGAGCAACCTTGGGAAGCGGTTCAGCCGTTTCCTGCTGGTTGCGATGGCTGCGGTCGCGGCAAGCCAGATCACCCTGACCATATGCCTCGGCCCAGTGGGTCTCACTGCTGGCAAGTCGGCACTGGCGGCGTGGGTCGCTGGCGCGTCGGTGAGTTACGTTCTTTCCCGCTGGGCTTGGGAACGCAAGGGCAAGCCTCACCTGATGAAGGAGACTCTGCCCTTCTGGGTGGTCGCCGTCGGCACGGCAATCGTGCTGACCTCGACCGTCAAGTTCGCCAACCACCAGGCCCTGCAGATGGGCCTAGGGCACGCCCAGCGGGTGCTCTTCGCTGACGCCGCCTACTTCCTGGCCAACAGCGTGACGTTCATGACCCGCTTCGTGATCTTCCATTACTTGCTCTTCGCGGACCGGGGCTCGAAGGAGCCGTCGCCGGACGCTGTCGAGTTGTCGCGCCCGTCGGCCACCGCTCCCGCGAACGGGTCGGAGCCCGAGTCGGTCGCCGTCAACGAGTCAGGCCCGGAGTCGGCCGCCGTCAACGGCTCGGCTTCGCGGGGGAGCGGAGTGCCTGCGTGGGCCGGTGCGGCGGAGCGCTCACCCAACGGCAGGGCCGAGCCGGAGTCGAGTGCACTGCCTGAGCCCGGGATGCGGCTCTGACGCTCGCGCCACCAGGTGCCCACCACCACGCGGGCGAAGCTGAGTCCGTAGAGCGCGTTGTTCCCCTTCTTGCTCTTCCCGACCCTGCGCGTGTGAATGGTGGCGGGCACCTCGACCACCCGGAAGCCACGGGTCATGACCCCGATGAGCAGTTCGGACGCCTGGTACTGGGGCTGTTCGAGACGGACCGCGGCGGTAACGTCCGCCCGCATGGCGCGCAGGCCGAATGTGGTGTCGGTGATGTGCTGGCCCGTGAGAACGCTGATGGTCAGGGCAAAGAAGCGAACGCCGAGACGCCGGACAGGATCCCTGGTTTCCTGACTTCCCATGGTGCGTGACCCGGTCGAGAAGTCAGCCTCCCCGGCCACCACCGGGGTCAGGACGCGCTCAATCTCTGCCGGGTTGTACTGGCCATCCGCGTCTGTCGTCACGATATAGGTGGCACCGCCGTCGCGCGCGAGCCGGTAACCGAGGCGGAGCGCGGCGCCCTGTCCCCGGTTGACGGGCACATCACACGCCAGCGCCCCTTGCGCCCTGGCCACGGCTGCCGTGTCGTCCTTGGAGCCGTCCGACACCACGATGACCGCAGTACTCAGACCGCAGACGGTTGCCGGCAGTGCCCCGGCCACCTGGCCGATCACGCCCTCCTCATTGAAGGCGGCGATCACGATCGCGACCGGGGGAAGGTTCGCCGCGCGGTCGCCGTATTCGGCGAAGAATGCGCGCGCGGCTGTGGTGTCGGTCGCGGCGTCGTCTACGACGATGTTCGTCACTGGGCTGTCTTCCCCTCATCGGCGGCTGGTGCCGCGAATTCTGGCCACACGGTGGCGAGGCCGGATTTCAGGTCGTGCGCGGGCTCGTAGCCGAGCGCGCGGGCGACCGAGATGTCGACGATGACCGCTGGCATCTCACCAGGCTTGGGCGGCACGAATTCCACCCGCAGCGGCGCCCCGGTGACGCCGCGGGCCGCGGCGACGATGTCGTTGACAGAGACTGACTCCCCGCCCGCGAGAATCACGGAGCCACGAGTGCCGGTCCGCCAGGCCAGGAAAGTCCCGGCCACGATGTCATCGACGTGCACCATGTCGCGCACTTGCGTGCCGTCCCCGTAGACCTGGACGCCCCGGCCATCGCGCGCTGCCCGCATCAGGCGCGGTACGAAGCTGTCCTTGGCCTCCATGCCGGGACCATAGACGTTCGAGAACCGCAGCGCACAGCCGTTGATGCCGTACGAGGCTGAATACGCGCTGAGCAACATCTCACCGGCGGCCTTGGTTGCCCCGTAGGGAGTGAGTGGGCGGGCCGGGGTTTGCTCGGTGATGACCGTCCGCCCAACGTCCCCGACCACAGCGTTCGTTGACCCCAGGATGAAGGCGCCCACGCCCCGGTTGCGGGCAAGTTCCAGCAACGTCTCGGTGGCGTGCACGTTGGTCTCGTAGGTGCCGGCCGGATCCTCGACAGAACGGAGCACCGACGTCACGGCGGCCAGGTGAACGATCAGGTCTGTTCCGGGGCTGACAGCCCGGGCAGCGACAGACGGGTCTCGCAGGTCTCCGACGACCGGGCGCACCCCCGGCTCGGTCGGCTCCCGCAGGTCTGCCACGGTGACCTCGGCACCCATTTCGAGCAGCGCCCTGACAACCCGCCGCCCGATGAAACCAGCCCCACCGGTCACCAGCACCTGGGAGTGCTGCTCAGCCCCCATCGTTTCTCCATTCGCAATACCTGGGTAGGTCCCACCCGGTTCTACTGGCTTTCGCGGAGTCGTGTGACCTGGTCACAAAAACTACCTGTTGCGTCTCAGCACTTGACATGCCAGGTTTTGTGAACAATAAGTGATCTCCGGAGGCCTACGCACCCACTAAGCCACTGCAAGCCGGTTTGCGCACGCATACCTGCATCACGCTCGCCCAGGTGCCCCTTACCCTCCGGGGGCCCGTACTTTCCGGGCCGGATGGACGACGTGCGGGCCTGTCTGCCCCGGCCACGCGGCAGGCAGCGGTGGCCAGTCTAGCGGGGTTCTGGTCTGCGCACTCGCTGACGGCTCCTGAGGTAAGGCCGTAGGCTACTCTCGATCAGCTACGTATGCGCCGGTGAGGACTGAGTACCGTCACCGTGCCGAGCGTGGTGCTGGCCACCGGCAGCACGTGTTTCGGTCATGGGGACGGCTACCCGGGCCACTCAGTACATAATGACCACAGGGGGTGGGTGCGTATCCGGGGGGAGAGCGCTCACCTGGAAGTGGCTCCGGGTGCTAGCCGCGGACCGCCTTGCTGGGCACGGCGATCTAACGGCCGGGGGACTTTCGGGGCGTCAGGTGGATAGAAGTGTAAGTGGGATGACGGAAGGGCGATGACCGAGGGGCAGAGCGTGACAGCCGCGGCGGCGCGCGACCCGGGCGCGGGTGCCAGCGCGCGCTTCGCCACTGCCCAGGGTTCGCCAGCCGGGCCGCGCGCGGCGGCTCCGCCCGCGGCGGCTCCGCCGGGGGGAGTTCCGCCGGGGGGAGTTCCGCCCGCGGCGGCTCCGCCCGGGGGAGTTCCGCCCGCGGGAGGCGGGCAGGCACCGGGTGGCGCACGCGCACCGGCGGCAGTCCCGTTGGCGGCACCGGTCCTTGGTGCGAGCCCACCAGTGGAGGCTTCGGTGCCCCCAGCGGGCACGGAAGCCGCTCCCACGGCGGCCCGCGTAGCGAGCCCGGGAGCGGTCCCCGAGGTGGAACCGCACGTGCGGGTGGATGCACGGCTGATCGAGTCGGCGATCCTGGCATTGCGCAAGCCGATCGTCGCGGCCACGCTGCCCCTCGAAGCGCCCGCCGTGGACAGCGCCCGGGCGGAACGGCGCAAGCTTCTCAGCCAAATCGACGATTACCTGCTGCCCAGGTTGCGTGAGTCCGGCGCCCCCATCCTGGTTGCCCTGGTGGGCTCCACCGGGGCAGGCAAGTCCACGCTGGTCAACAGCATTGTCGGAAGCCAGGTCAGCATGACCGGCATCCGCCGTCCCACCACGAACAGCCCGGTGCTCGCCTGTAACCCGGACGATGTGGGCTGGTTCGCGGAGAACGTGTTCCTGCCGACGGTGCCACGGGTGCGCCAGGAAGGGCTTGCCCGGTCGGGCCGCGACGGACTGCTGGTGCTGGCGGCGAACGAGGGCATGCCCAAAGGCGTGGCCCTGCTCGACACCCCGGACATCGACTCGGTCGTCGAGGCACACCATCAGTTCGCGCACCAGTTCCTTGATGCCTCCGACCTGTGGCTGTTCATGACGACGGCCAGCAGGTACGCGGACGCGACCGTGTGGGAACTGCTGCAGCAGGCCAGGGACCGGGGGGCCGCCCTCGGCCTCGTACTGTCCCGGGTTCCGGCGGCCGCCGGGTCAGAGGTCACCGGGCACTTTGACGCAATGCTGATGGCCAACGGCCTCGGCGGGAATCAGCGCTTCGTCATCCCGGAGACGGTGCTGATCGATGGAAAGCTGCCCCCGGAACTGTCCGCTCCGGTGCGGGAGTGGATGGCGGACACCGCCATCCGTGCCGACCGCCGGGTCGCCGTGCTGACCCAGACGATGTCGGGAGTGCTGGACACCTTCCGCAGCCGGGTGCCGGCGCTTGCGGCTGAGGTGGAGGCTCAGGTCAAGCTGCGCGCCGACCTGACGCGGGCTGCTGCCGCCGCCTACCAGGCTGCCCTGGAAGAGATCGAGAAGACGCTGCAGGACGGCTCGTTGCTGAGTGGTGAAGTCCTTGCCCGCTGGCAGGACTTCGCTGGCACCGGCGACCTGCTGCGGGCTCTCCAGGCGCGGCGTGGCAGGCCGGGGCCCAAGCCGCGGCGGCGGCGTGCCCCGGCTCGGGCGCATGCCCTGAAAATGGCGTTGCGCACCGCGGCCGAGTCGCTGGTCAACTCCGTCGCCGACCGTGCGGCGGAAGACGCCGTCTCCCGCTGGCGGAAGACCACGGCAGGGGTGGCCCTGCTGGCGCAGTTGTCGGCGGGCAGTGACGACCTGGCCTGGAAGGTGTCGGATTTCGCCGCGGATGCGGGCTTGATCTTCGGGCTCGAGACGAGCCCGTCGGCCGCTGACAACCACTATGGCGGGCTTGGGTCCGGCAATGGTGACCAGCCCGATGGTGCCGCGTTGCTCGGGCGGTCATCGCCCGGCCTGGCGGCGCGGGCGGCGCGGGCTGTCAGCGGCTGGCAGGACGTCATTACCCGCCTGGTACGGGCAGAGAACGTCACCAAACGGTCCATCGCACGCGCTGTATCCCTGGATGACGATTCCCTTGCCACGTTGCTCATGGTGGGCCTGCTTGGTCACGGCCAGGACGAGGAAGGCATGACCGCCATTCCCCACCGGTTGCTCACGTCGCTGTTTGGTGCGGGGCCATTGCGCGACATTGTGTCGCGGGCCCGGGCCGACCTGCGGGACCGGATCAGCCTGATCTTCGACGAGGAAATGCTCAGGTTCGCCGACATCATCGATACGGCGGGAACGCCCGACGCCGCCGCGGCTCTCCAGCTCTACCAGGCAACGTATGCGCTTGAGGTGGCGCGGTGACGGGAGTGGAAACAACCCCGGCGGGGTGGTCTCGCCTGGTGCCTGCTGGCGGCCCGGCACAGGTGACCAGAGGCGCTGCCGCGCCTGGAACGGTTGCCACACCCGGAACCACAGCCGCCGCTGCGAGCCACCGGGCTGGCACCGAACAGCTCGCAGGGCCCAGCCTCTCTGACCGGCTTGCCGCCATGGCTCACCTGATCGACATCGGATCGGCCCGGGGCGGGCCGAATGGGTTCAGCGAGGAGTTTCTGCGAGACGCCGATGCCCTGCTGTCCCGGGCCGGGGAGCGGCTCCAGCTGTCGGCTCAGCACACCATCGTGGTGCTGGCTGGCGGCACTGGAAGCGGCAAGTCATCCCTGTTCAATCTGCTCGCGGGCGCCGACTTCTCTCCGGTTGGGGCGGTTCGCCCGGTGACCAGAGAACCACACGCGTGCGTGTGGGGCATGCAGGGAGCGGGGCCGTTGCTGGACTGGCTGGGCGTCAAGCCGCGTTTTCGCTACGCCCGCTCCAGCGCCCTCAGCGAGGGTGAGCGCTCGCTGTCCGGCCTGCTCCTGCTTGATCTGCCCGACCACGACTCGGTCCTGGCGGGCAGGTCGAGTGAGGTGAGCCGGCTGGTCGCACTCGCTGACCTGATGATCTGGGTGCTCGACCCGCAGAAGTATGCCGACGCGGCGGTCCACAGCCGGTACCTGGTGCCCATGTCCGGGCACGCGTCGGTGATGGCGGTGGTGCTCAACCAGGTGGACCTGCTGGGCCGGGGGCAGGTGGAAGACTGCGAGGCGGACCTGCGACGGCTGCTTGACTCCGAGGGACTGCACGATGCCCGGGTTCTTGTCACCTCCGCCGCCACCGGAGTGGGCGTCGATGACCTGCGCAAAATGCTTGTCGAGACTGTGTCCGCCCGGCAGAGCGCACTCCAGCGGATCGCGGCGGACGTGGACGCCACGGCCATCCAGTTCGCGCCGTACGCGCACCCGGCCAGCGACTCGACCGCTGGCAGCGGCCCGGACGGTGCGGCCGGACCCGTGCTGTCAAGAGCGAGCGCGGAGGCCCTGGCGGAAGCATTCTCCCGGGCTGCGGGAGTGCAAGGGGTCGGGCGGACGCTGCAGAGCGCGCGGGAACTGAAGACAGTGGATCACGTGGGCTGGCCGGTGGCGTGGATTGCCGACCGGCTGCTAGGCCGTGACCCGGTGCGGAAGATCCGGCTCGGCGCGCTCTGGGACGAGTTGCGGGGGATATCGGCCGGGTCGGCCGGTGCGCAGCAGTCCGAGATTGACAATGCCATTACTGTGCTCGCCGATGAGGCAGGCCGCGGTCTGCCAGCGCCCTGGCCCGCAACTGTCCTTGGTGCTGCCCGGTCCGGGATCGAGGAGCTTCCTGGCGCTCTCGGTGCGGCCATCGCCGAAGCACTGCCCGTCGAGAACGCGGTTTCGCCGTGGTGGCGGCTCGTCGCCGTCTGGCAAGGGCTCCTGCTTGGTGGCGCGGTGGTGGGACTGGGCTGGATCTTGGCCCTGTTGGGTGTTGGCGTCTTCCACGCTTCCGCAGGTGCCCCGGTGCCGTTGCGCGATGTGTCCATGGTGCCCTGGGTGGTGCTGCTGGTCGCAGCGATCCTCGGGCTCGGCTGGCTGACCGCGAGCGGTTGCATGTCGATTGCGGTCCGCCTGGCTCTCCGGGAACGCGAGCAGGTGGAGCAGGACATGCACGAAGGAGTAGCCGCGGTCGCCCGGGAGATGGTGACAGGGCCAGTCGAGCATGAACTGTCGGAGTACGCCAGGTTCTGCGAGGAACTGACCGTCGCCGGCGGACTGAGCTGACGGCGCGGCGGTAGCCGAATGTAGCTCTCAGGGAAGTTTTCTCACCCACCCAAGGTTGCATGTAATGATGTAATCATTGTGATGGGGGTCGATGTGACCGCTTCCTCTCCGCTCGACGCTTACTCCCAAATCGTTGCCGGGGTGGCCGGTGAGCTCACCGGCAAGGTCGCCAGCCTGCGTGTGCCGCGCTCGGGCGGGCGGGGGGCCGGCGAAAGCCTCGGTTCGGCCGTCCTGTTCACAAGCGACGGCTTCCTGCTCACGAACGCGCACGTCGTGGGCGGCGCGCAGGCAGGCACGGCCTCGTTCGCCGACGGGTCCTCATCGCCGTTCACGGTGATTGGCGCGGATCCGTTGTCGGATCTGGCAGTGCTGAGGGCAGCGGGAACCACCCCGGAACCAGCGCAGTTGGGCGAAGCAGACAAGCTCGTGGTCGGCCAACTGGTGGTTGCGGTGGGTAATCCGCTGGGGCTGGCGGGCTCGGTCACCGCTGGCGTCGTGAGCGCGCTCGGGCGGTCGCTTCCCACCCGCACCGGGCGCCTGATCGAGGACGTGATCCAGACCGATGCCGCCCTCAACCCTGGCAACTCCGGTGGCGCGCTGGCTGACAACCAGGCTTGCGTGGTGGGGATCAATACGGCAGTAGCCGGGGTGGGGCTGGGCCTGGCGGTCCCGGTCAACGCGACCTCACGCCGGATCATCTCCAATCTGATGCAGCACGGCAAGGTCAGGCGCGCCTACCTCGGGCTGGCAAGCATGCCCGCGCCGCTTTCCCCCGCCCAGCAGGAGCGGTGGGGCCGGACCAGCGGGCTGCGGGTGGTGGAGGTCGTGCCCGGCAGTCCGGCCGCCCGCGCCGGCCTGCGCGCCGGCGACCTGCTGCTCACCGCGGGCGGTCAGCCGGTGACGAAGGCGCAGGACCTCCAGCGGCTGATGTTCGGTGAGGCGATCGGCCGCCCGCTGGCCATCACGGTCATGCGCAACGGGGCGCTTGTCGACGTCATCGCCGAGCCCTCGGAGCTTGTCGCGGCCTGACCGAGTTGCTGCGCGCCCAGGGCTGCGCGCCGATAGCTGCCGCGCCCGTGGCTGCGCGTGCCCGTGGCTGCGCGCGCCCGTGGATGGGCCGCCGTGGCTCGGCCGCTGCGGTGGAAGGCCCCCGGTTGGCCGCGCGTTGGGGAGCGCCACGCTGCGCGCCGCCACCGGCGGCGCATTTTTCCACAAAACGGAAGCATCGTGCCACTCGCCGTCCACAGCCGGGCCAATGTCACCGGGCTGTCCACAAGCAGGAGTGGTGACGTGGCGAGGTCCTTCCCGTTTCGCGACTGTGGTGCGGGCGACGGCACCAGGCCGTCCGTGCCATGCGGTGCCTGTTCCGGGCCCGTCTCACGAGATCGGGAGGATCGAGATGATCAACGACGCACATGTGTTCCTGTCCGGGTATGTAGCAACCAACCCCACATTCACAAGACTCAATGGCACGACGTCGACGGCGAAGCTGCGGATCGCCTACACAGCCAGGCGCATGAACCGGGAGACCGGCGAGTGGTCGGACGGGCCCACCTCGTTCCTGACGGTCCAGTGCTGGCGCACCCTCGCCGAGAACGTGGCCGTCTGCTTGCGCAAGGGAGAGCCCGTGCTCGTCAAGGGGCGGCTGCAGGTCCGGAAGTACGAGAGCAATGACGGCGGAACCCGGCTCGCTGTCGAGGTGGACGCAAGTTCGATTGGCCATGACCTGAACCGGGGCGTGGCTCATTTCTCGCGCACCCACCGGGCCGCCGGCGGGACGGTAACAGAAAATGGTTCTTCGTCAGCCACATCCCCGCACACCGCGGACGGTACCGCGCAGCCGGGCGGGCAGTACCCGGATGGCTCTGCCGGGGCAACGCCCGCACCGGAGATCCCGGGTAGTGGGCCGGAGATCCCGGCGAACGGATCTGTGCTCGATGAGCGTGCCGTGGCCGAATTCGCGCGGGAACTCAGCGATTCGGTGGGTGAGGACCAGGAGGGCACCGAACCGGCCGGAGCGGAGCGCCAGCTGAGTGTGCCGTCCTGACCGAGTGTGCCCGCGGGGTCCACTGCGGTCCCGCGCCCGGTCGCCCCGGCCGGGCGCGGGACCTCGCGCAGCGCGGTGATGACCGGGCGCGGGACACCCGTCCGGCCAGCCGGCCAGCCGGGAGACAGTGGAACAGCCCCGGAGCGGGGTCGCCGTCCGTCAGATCCGTGCCGCCAAGGACCTACCCTGGGGGACATGCCCGAGTACATCTACCAGATGCGTGGCGTGCGGAAGGCGCACGGCGAAAAGGTCATCCTCGGTAACGTCACCCTGGCGTTCCTGCCTGGCGCGAAGATTGGTGTCGTCGGGCCAAACGGCATGGGAAAGTCGACCCTGCTGCGGATGATGGCCGGTGAGGAACAACCCTCCAACGGCGATGCCAAGCTCATGCCCGGCTTCACGGTTGGCCTGCTTTCCCAGGAGCCCCAACTCGACGAGACAACCACCGTGCTGGGCAACGTGGAAAAGGGCGTTGCCGATGTGAAGGCGCTGCTGGCGGAGTACAACCTGGTCGCGGAGAAGATGGCGACCGATTATTCGGATGAGCTGCTGGCCGAGATGGGCAGGCTCCAGGAGCAGTTGGATCACCGCAATGCCTGGGATCTCGACAGCCAGGTCGAGCAGGCCATGGACGCCCTTCGCTGCCCGGCGCCGGACGCGGAGGTGAGGGTGCTGTCGGGCGGTGAGCGGCGCCGGGTAGCCCTGTGCGCGCTGCTGCTGTCACAGCCCGATCTGCTGCTGCTCGACGAGCCCACCAACCACTTGGACGCCGAAAGTGTGCAGTGGCTGGAACAGCATCTGGAGAAGTATGAGGGCACGGTGGTGGCCGTGACCCACGACCGGTATTTCCTGGACAACGTGGCGCAGTGGATCCTGGAACTCGACCGGGGCCACGCCTACCCCTACGAGGGCAATTACTCGACGTACCTGGAGACCAAGGCCGGCCGGATCAAGGTCGAGGGCGCCAAGGACGCGAAACGGCGCAAGCGCCTCGAAGATGAGCTGGAGTGGGTGCGGTCAAACCCCCGCGCCCGGCAGGCCAAGAGCCGGGCCAGGCTGCAACGGTACGAGGAGATGGCGGCCGAGGCGGACGCGCAGCGCAAGCTGGACTTCGAGGAGATCCAGATCCCGCCTGGTCCCCGGCTCGGCAGCACGGTGGTGGCTGTTGACGGGCTCACGAAGGGATTTGGCGACAGGGTGCTCATCGAGGACCTGAGCTTCTCACTGCCGCAGGGCGGCATCGTGGGAATCCTTGGCCCGAACGGTGTCGGGAAGACCACCTTGATCAAAATGATCATTGGTGAGGAGAAGCCGGACTCTGGCTCCATCAAGGTCGGTGACACGGTCCGGATCTCCTATGTGGACCAGAACCGGGAGCGGATAGAGCCTGGCAAGAACGTCTGGGAAGTCATCTCCGATGGCGAGACCGCCATCCGGGTCGGCCGGACCGAGATCCCAAGCCGTGCCTACGTCGCCGCGTTCGGGTTCAAGGGCGCTGACCAGCAGAAGCCGGCCGGAGTGCTCTCTGGCGGTGAGCGCAACCGGGTGAATCTCGCGCTGACTCTCAAGCAGGGAGGCAACCTGCTGCTGCTGGACGAGCCCACCAACGACCTTGATGTGGAGACGCTGTCTTCGCTGGAGAACGCCCTGCTGGACTTCCCCGGCTGCGCGGTTATCACCAGCCACGACCGCTGGTTCCTGGACCGGGTCGCGACTCACATCCTGGCCTGGGAGTCCGATGCTGCCTGGTTCTGGTTCGAGGGCAACTTCGAGGGCTACGAGAAGAACAAGATCGACCGGCTCGGCCCCGAGGCAGCGAGGCCGCATCGTGTCACCTACCGCAAGCTGACCCGCGGCTGACACGCGCCGGCTGACAGGCGCTGACTGACAGGCGCCGGCTAACGGGCGCCCGGCTAACGGGCGCCGGCGCGACGTCAGGCGGGGTGCAGGCCGAGGTCAGGCCCGCTGGATTCCGGAACCTGGTTCACGAGGCTGTGCGCGGCCATGACGAGGTAGTCCCACAGTTGCGCGTCGTGAGCCTCATCGAGGCCGATCTCGTCGAGGGCGGCACGCATGTGGTGGAGCCAGGCATCGCGTTCCGCCTCGCCGATGGTGAAACGCGCGTGCCGCATCCGCAGCCGGGGGTGGCCACGGCGCTCGTCATAGGTGCGCGGTCCGCCCCAGTACTGGATGAGGAAGAGCCGCAGATGCTCCTCGGCGGGGCCGAGGTTCTTGCTGGGGTAGACGGGCCGCAGCACGGGATCGGCGGCCACGCGGCGGTAGAAGGCGTGGACCAGCCGTTGAAAGGTTTCCTCGCCGCCTACTGCCTCATAGAAGCTCGCGGCACCTGGGGACGTGTTCATGACCCGATCAAGAGTACGTGCTCGGTTTGCCCACCCGGCGTCACCACGCGATGCTTACCGATGGGCTACTTTCCCCTACCGTGTTCTATGGGGAAAAATGCGTCAGGCAAGTGCAGAAAAGGGCAAAGTTAGCTGTGCTTGCACCCGCCGGATGTGCTGTCTGGTCACGATTTCACAGACTCTGATTCTCGCTCAGCGATGTCCAAGTTACATTGAGTCAAGCAGCACCCGGCCGGGGGACGGGCAATACGCCCATAGGAGAGGGGCCCGGGATGTCGCGAGGCGCCGATGTGGCGGCGCCCTCAGGAGAGCGTGCAACGCCGCCACCCGCAGTGCCCAGCAGCATAGTGCCATGCGCCCAGAGCGAGGCGGGCCGGGCGCGGGAAATCCGCGCCCGGGGCCTGGTAGCTGGGCTTACCCCGGCGCAGGTCGCAGAGACAATCCACGACGAATGTGGACCGGTTGCCGGAACCAGCTGGATCCGTGCCTACCGGCTGGCGCTGGGTGTCTCACTCGCCGACGTCGTCGCGCAGGTCCGCGCCTGGTACGCCAGTGAGGGCCGGGCGATGCCGAGGTTCAGCGAGACGCTGCTTTCGGCGTACGAGAGCGGGCAAAAACGGCCCGGTCCGGAGTACCTCCATTACCTGTGCGCTGTTTACCGTGCCGAACCATCGGATCTGGGATTTCCTGATCTACGGGTGGGCCTGATCCCCGTGATGCCGAGGCCGAAGACGATGACGACGTGCTGCGCCGTGCGCTGCTGCGGATGATCGCGGAGGCTACCGCCCCGGTGAACGGCGAGTTCCTGGGCGCGGTGGATCGCATCCGGCGCCGCATGGATGACGCGCTGGTCGGCGGGACAGTCTCTGCGACCATGCTTGACCAGTGGGAGGAAACAGCTGCCGGTTACGGCAGGCAGTACATGACCGTGCCGCCGTTGCGGCTGTTGTGTGACGTGTTGCTGGACTTCGGCGACGTAAGGCGGATGTGTGAGCGCCGCCAGTTGCTGGAGTTCACCGAGCGGCTGTGCCGCCTGGCGGGGCAGCTGTCCGGGCTGGCCGGAATGATCATGATTGATGTGGGGGACCAGCGGGTGGCCCGCTCTTTCTTCCGCACCGCGCGGACGGCGGCGGATGAGACCGGCGACCGTCATCTGCGGGCCTGGGTGACCGCGCGGGAGGCACTTGTTCCGCTGTACTACGGCGATCCGCGAGAAGCGTGCACGCTTGCCCGCGCCGGAGCGGGCCTGGCGGGGCGTAATCCGTGCGTAGCGGGTGCGATGTCGCCGGTGCTGGAGGCACGCTCACTCGCCCGGGCGGCGTCCCGGCGCGACGACGCGGGAAAGCGCCAGGCGCTGCGCCGGGTGAGCGGCCTGCTCGGTCACGCCCATGAGGAGCTGGGCCGGTTGCCAGCGGCCCAGCGCGGCGACACCGCCTTTGGGTACACCGAGCGCCAGCTGCTGTTCCACGAGGGCGACACGTTGGTCATGCTTGGCAACCACCAGGGTGCGGAGAAAGCGTTCACGCATGCCCTGCGGCTGTACTCGCTGGACGAAATTCTGGACCGGTCGCTCGTCACGCTCGGACTGGCGCGGTGCCGCCTGGAGGCCGATGAGCCGGAGGAGGCGCTGCGCCTGAGCCGCGACACCATGCTCGCCGTCCCGCGGGAGCACCGCTCCGAGATCATGGTGCGCACCGCGCGGCTGCTCGCCGACTCGGTGGCTGGCCGGCACGGTGAGTTCCGCGGCATGCGTGAGTACCGCGAGGCTCTGATCAGCGCCTGAGGCGGCAACCAGGCCTTCTCGCTATGCCGCCGGGGCCACCGGTGGTTAGGCTGTGCGTGCAGAACACAGCAGGGCGGGAGGCGGGCGTGCGACGAGTACTGCTGCTCAATGTGACATATGAGCCGCTCACCACGGTGGGACTTCGTCGTGCGGTGTGCCTGGTGCTGGGCGAGAAGGCCGAGATTGTCCACCACGACTCGGCCGGGATGCTGCTGCGCTCGGCGTCGCTCGCGCTCAACATGCCGTCAGTCATCCGGCTGCACCGCTACGTGAGGGTGCCTTACCGGAACCGGGTCCCGCTCACCCGGGGCGCGCTCATGCGCCGGGACAACTTCGTGTGCGCATACTGCGGCCGGCGTGCTGAGACGATCGACCACGTGGTGCCCCGCAGCCGGGGAGGCATTCACACCTGGGAGAACTGCGTCGCCTCCTGCATGCGGTGCAACCACAGCAAGGGCAACCGGCTCATCGAGGAACTTGGCTGGACGCTGCCCCGTTCCCCGGTCGCTCCCCGCGGGCCCCACTGGCGGCTGATCGGTGCCATCCATGACGGCGACCCACAGTGGGCCGCCTATCTGGCGGAGCCAAGCGCGGCCTGACGCCTTCCCCCGAGGCCGTGCATCTGCTGCCGCCGGGCCGGGGTGTATCCGGTGTGGCCCCACCGGCGGCGTCAGGCGACCTTCCACACGCGCCAAAGCGCGGTGGGATCACTCAGCGGATCGCCGTGCACCAGCGAGAAGTCCGCCGGGGCACCCTCTCTCACCACCCCCGCGTCTGCTTCCCCGAGCAGCTCGCCCGCGCGCCAGGTGACGCTGGCCAGTGCCTCCCACGGCTCGAGGCCCGCCTCCACCAGGCACTCGGCCTCCCATGGCAGCTGATTCGCGCGGGCGGACCCGCCGCCGAAGTCGGTGCCGCCCACAATGGCAACTCCGGCCGCGTGGGCAAGCCGTACGCTCTCCTTCGCCTGCTCCAGCCGCTCCACGATCTTGGACCGGTTCCCCGGCTCAGCGAACCGGGGAATGGCCGTGGTGCTGGCGAACGTGAGCCACGACTTCATCACGGTCATGGTCGTAACCAGCGCACATCCACGCTCGGCCATGGCCCGCGCCACGTCGGCATCGAGGTCGAACCCGTGCTCGATGGAATCGACGCCGGCGTCCGCGCATACCCGCGCCCCAGCGAGCCGGCTTGAGTGGGCGGTCACCTTCGCACCCCGCGCGTGCACCGCCCGGGCGACCCGGCCCACCTCGCCAGCTGTCCACGGCGCGGTCTGCGCGTCCGGCCCATCGAGGTAGAGCTTCACGAGGTCAGCTCCGTCGTGCAGCTGACCGAGGGCTGCGGCAAGCAACTCGTCACCGTCGCGCGCCTCCACCGTCAGCCCGGCCGGCAGCAGGCCCGGCACGGTGATCCAGGTCCCCGCCGCGCGCACGTATGGCCGGTCCCGCCGGCTTCGCCACCGGTCTCTGATGCCGATGCTCAGCGCCCGCTCCCTGCCATCGTGGACTCGCCGTGGCGACCCGACGTCGCGAGCCCAGCGGACCCCGGAGCGGTGCAGCAGTTCCCCGTTCGCCTCGGCCACGGCACAAAGAACCTCGGTCGGGTCGCCGCCCCGGTCGATCCAGTGGGAGCCACCCGGCAGGGTCAGGTGGCTGTGACCATCGACCATGCCCGGCACAATCGTCGCGCCGCCGGCGTCGATGACCTCGCAATCTGCTGGGGGCTCAGGTTCGCCGCCGGCCGGGCGGATCCAGCTGATCCGGCCGTTCTCGACCAGCACGCTTACACCGAGCCGCAACTGCGGAGAACGCCCATCGGCCATTGCGGCGTCGCGGTAAATGGCGCTTCCCACAACGCTCACCCTATGGCGGGCCACCGGGGTCGGCCAGACGGGTCAGGTGGTCAATCCCTGGCGCCGTCAGCGATGGCCTCCCACTTTGCGTCGAACCGGCCGAAATGCCAGATGGCCAGGGAGATCACCCAGGTGACGATGAACACGCCCGCGATCACGAACCCGGCCGTGTTGATGTTGAGGCCGGTCAGGAAAGACCAGAAGGCCCCGCTGAACCCGGCGTTCCGTGCGATCAGCCCCAGAATCTCAACCGCGCCGATGAACACCGCTACAAATACCGAGAGGCCGGTGATGGTGAGGTTGTAGAAGATCTTCCGGGCCGGCCGTGCGAAAGCCCAGTCGTAGGCGAAGTTCATGAAGCAGCCGTCTGCCGTATCGAACAGGCTCATTCCGGCCGCGAACAGCACGGGAAGCGACAGGATGGCGTAGAACGGGAGCCCGCCAGCGACCGCGGTGCCCGCCATCACGAGCAGCGCAACTTCCGTCGCAGTATCGAAGCCGAGCCCGAAGAGCAGGCCGATGGGATACATCTTCCACGGCGCATCAACCCGGCGGGCGAGGGGCCCGAGCAGCCGCATCATCAGGCCGCGCTTGTTCAGCTGCTCATCGAGTTCCGCGTCGCTGTAGGCGCCGGCACGCAGGTCACGGAACACCCTGATGATCCCGGCGAGGATGACAATGTTGAGCGCGGCGATCAGGAACAGGAATGCGCTGGACACCAGCACGCCGATCACACCGGTGGTGTGCTGGAGGGACGAGTTGCTGTCCCGCAACTGTGCCCCGAGGCCGCGGATGCCGAAGTTCAGGAGCACTGCCAGGGCGAAGACCACCGACGAGTGGCCGAGGGAGAAGAAGAACCCCACCGACAGCGGGCGTTTCCCCTCACCCACGAGTTTGCGGGTGGTGTTGTCGATGGCGGCGATGTGATCGGCGTCGAACGCGTGCCGCATCCCCAGCGTGTACGCGAGGACGCCCGTCCCGGCACCGAAAATCTGCGTCTTGCTGATGTGGTAATGACCGCGCAGTGCGGCCGCGAGCATGCCCAAGCCAAGTATGTGCAGGGCGATCACGGCAGCCGCCATGGCGCCAGTCCGGCTCCATTCCGCTGGGGTAAGCGCAGCGGCGATCCGGGCGGTGCGGGAGCGCACGCCGACTGGGGCGCGCACCCGGCTGGATGCGGCTCGCACCTCGCCGGGCACGGCACGCACCTCGCCGGATGCGGCTCGCACCTCGCCGGGCACGGCACGCACCTCGCTGGATGCGGCTCGCACCTCGCCGGGCCCGGGGCGTGCCTCCTCAGCGGTCCGCATGACGATCACCCTAGCCCGTGATGCAAATTACTCGCAATAGCGGCACGTGCGTAGTTGCTCGCATACGGTCTGGATGTGGGTGTTCCGCCGGTGTTACCTTCACTTGCATGTGAGCACGTGCCCCCCGTGGTATGCGACCAGGGAGAACGATCATGCGGCGTGACATCTTCGACGCAGAGCACGAGGCATTCCGTGACATGGTGCGCGCCTTCGTCGCCCGCGAGGTCACCCCGTATCACGAGCAATGGGAAGCCGACGGTGCCGTCTCCCGGGACGTCTGGCTGGCCGCGGGCCGGGCAGGCCTGCTCGGGATCGACATCGATGAGAAATACGGCGGGGGCGGCAGCGAGGACTACCGGTATTACCTGATCTTCAACGAAGAGCTGGCACGTGCTGGGGCGACCGGGCCGGCGTTCGCCGTGCACAATGACATCAACGGCCAGTATTTCCGCCGCCTCGCCACCCCCGAGCAGTGTGAGCGGTGGCTGCCCGGCTACTGCTCCGGCGAGATCATCACGGCGATCGCCATGACCGAGCCCGAGGCGGGCAGCGATCTGCAGGGGATCCGCACCACCGCTGTCCGCGAAGGTGACCGTTACCTGCTGAACGGCACCAAGGCCTTCATCTCCAACGGCCAGCTCTGTGACCTGGTCATTGTTGTTACCCGCACCGACCAGGACGCGGGCCACCGGGGCATCAGCCTGCTGCTGGTGGAGCGCGGCATGCCCGGGTTCGAGCGTGGCCGCAACCTGGACAAGATCGGTCTGCACGCGCAGGACACGTCGGAATTGTTCTTCCACGACGTGGCGGTCCCGGTGGGCAATCTCCTTGGGGACGAGGGCGGCGGTTTCGTCGCGCTCATGCAGAACCTGCCGCGGGAGCGGCTGGCGATCGGGGCGAACGCGCTTGCCGGAGCAGAGCAGGTGTTCGCTGACACGCTGGAGTACAGCAAGCAACGGCGGGCCTTCGGGCGGCCAATCGGCAGTTTTCAGCACAGCCGTTTTGTGTTCGCGGAAATGGCGACCGAGCTTTCGGTGGCGCGCGCGTTTACCGACCGGGCAGTAACCGAACACAACATCGGACGGCTGTCCGCCGAGGAAGCAGCCATGGTGAAGTGGTGGGACACCGAACTGTGCAACCGGGTCGTCGACCGGTGCGTGCAGTTGCACGGCGGTTACGGCTACATGCGCGAGTACCCGGTGGCGCGCGCGTTCGTGGACAGCAGGGTGCAAACGATTTTTGGTGGGACCACCGAGATCATGAAGGAGATCATCGGGCGCGGACTCGGGCTGTGACGGCACCGGGCGTGGGGCCTTGTGACGACTTGCCGCAGATCTGCCTTTACTCTGTCATACAAGAGGCAGCGGGAGGCGTCTCGCTGAGGTGCTGAGGGCGGGCGGCGGCTCCCGCGCCCCAGGAGACGGGCACGACAACAGCCCAGAACGGAGCATGGTCGTGGCAGACGCCGAAGGTGAACTGATTGTCCCCGAGGGCGGGTTCTGGCCAGCTCCGGAGGTCCCGCAGCCGAACATCTACCCGATGGAATGGCGGGTGGAGACCGAAAAGCTGGCCGCGATCTACGAGAAATCCAAGCGTGTCGCCTGGAACCCGGCCGACCTGCCGTGGGATGGCCTGCGCGCCGAAGACTTCACCCCAGAACAGCGGCTGGGGATCATGTACTGGTTCGCCGTGCTGGCAAACTTCGATGCCTCCGGCCCGGCGGTTTTCGCCCGTGCCACCATCCACGCGTTCGAGCAGCACGAGGAGGACCCCGTCCGCAAGTGTTTCTTCTCGATCACCCGGGACGAGATGAACCACGAAGAATGCTGCCAGCGCTCGATCGCCAGGCTGTGGCCGGGCGGGCCGCTGGACTGGCAGCCGGCCACGCCGCTGGAGCACGCGGCGCACAACAACATCGCCTGGCTGTACCACAACGGCGGCCGGTACTGGAACGGCTACAACAAGGCCGTCGGCAAATACTCGCTGCCCGTGCTGTTCACCAGCTTCATGATGGGCGAGATGGCCGCCTCCACCCTGTTCCGTGGCATGGCCTCCGGAACCACCCACCCGGTGTTCTCGGAGATGTTCCAGCGCATCGGCCGCGACGAGTCGCGTCACCTGCAGATCTGCATCACGATCCTGGAGAACGAGTGGCCGGGCCTCACCGAGGATGTCAAGGACCTGATCACACGGCAGCTCCGGGCCGGTTTCGTGTTCCTGTCCATGATCTTGTGGGAGCCGCCGGAGGGCTTCTGGGAACTGCCGCCGTATTTCCTGGCCAACCACCGTGTGCTCATGAACCACGCCCGCACCGCCGGGCTCGGGGTGCTCTCCTATTCGGAGCAGGCGGAGAACTGGCGGGTCGCGCTGGCGCGGGTGCGGGTCATCGTGGAGCGGTGGGGCATCGCCTTCCCAGCCATCCCCGAACTCGACATCGAGGGCATCGACGTCACCGACACCATCAACCCCGAAGACATCATTCCGGTCTTCTGAACCTCCGCTGTCCCGCCAGGCACTCAGGGTCACCATCCCGGTCGGCGCACCCGGGCAGAGTCATACGTGATCATGGGATAGGTGGCAATCGCACCCCACCTATCCCATGATCACGAGCAGCGTGGCAGGTGATCACGAGCAGCGTGGCAGGTGATCACGAGCAGCGTGGCAGGTGATCACGAGCAGCGTGGCAGGTGATCACGAGCAGCGTGGCGGGTTTTCGTGAGCGGCGTGATCGTGAGCAGCGTGGCAGGCGGGCGGCGGGCGAGTGGGCCTGTGAGGTCGCAAGCTCACTTTCGGTAACGCCTGGGTGGCGCCGAGCGATGACGAAGTAGACGCGGTCGACGTGGGTACCCCCGAGCTCACGTCGCCCGCGTCTTTGTGTGTTCTTCACGACGTGCTGGCGCGTGCCGGGTACCCCAGCGTGCCCCTCGCCGAGTAGCTTTTCGTCTATGACCGAGACTCAGAAGGCACCCGGGAGCCGGCCCGGCACCATGGCATCCGGCAGCGAGGCGCCATTCGGCCGCATGCTCACCGCGATGATCACGCCCATGACCCCCGGCGGGGATCTTGACACCGACGGGGCCGCCCGCCTCGCCACCCACCTGGTCGATGACATGCGCAACGACGGCCTCGTGGTCAGTGGCACCACCGGCGAGTCGCCGACCACCACCGACGAGGAGAAGGACCGGCTGCTGCGCGCCGTCATCGAGGGGGTGGGAGATCGCGCGGTCGTTGTGGCCGGGGCCGGCACCAACGACACCGCTCACAGCCGGCATCTCGCCCACCAGGCAGAACGCGCAGGCGCTGCCGGACTGCTCGTCGTCACCCCCTACTACAACAAGCCACCCCAGAACGGGCTGGTTGCCCACTTCAAGTCTGTTGCGGACGCGACCGGGCTGCCCGTCATGCTCTACGACGTCCCCGGCCGGACGAGCACGTCCATCGCGGCCGAGAGCCTGCTCCAGCTGGCGGAGCACCCGCGGATCGTCGCCGTCAAGGAGGCCAAGGGTGATTTCGGCGCCGGGTCGGAGGTCATGTCCGCCACCGGGCTGGCCTATTACTGCGGCGAGGACAT
>WNGG01002645.1_pt1 | contig 20232 bp, 15 predicted proteins | sample 5400661 | NCBI WGS metagenome assembly WNGG01 (sample SAMN13153372, study PRJNA577476) | soil metagenome | isolation source: 100 cm soil or saprolite under Garry oak tree replicate 1 | place: USA:California | collected 2016-06-15
TGTGCGCAGCAGCTCGAGGAAGCGGTTGCCCTGGAGCTCGTTGGGTAGCGGGAAGAAGGGGTTGGTGCCGGGCACGCGGAGGGACTTGCCCGCCTCGTCCTTTCCGCCGGCGCTCGTGCCCTGGGTCTCGCCGAGCATGAAGTAGGCCGCGGCCTGCTGTTCGCTCAGCTTCGCGAGCGCGGGGACGACGCTGCGCGCGCGATTGAGGATGACGATGGCGTTGACGGGGCCGATCTTGTTGGCGTCCTCGTAGCGGCCGAGCGCCTCCAGGGGGAACACGGCGCGGCCGTTTTGTGTGAAGGACTCGTTGAAGAAGTCCGGGGTGCCATCCTCGCTGAGGTAGACGTTCTCGAGGTAGGCGATGGGGCTCGTGACGGCTCGATAAATCTCGGGCTCGTATTCGGCGGAAAGCGAGAAGGTCTTCGCGAAGCAGCCGTTCTCGGTGCCGTAGACCTTACCTCCGGGCATGAGGGCGATGAAGTCGTCCTGGACGGCTTTGGAGTCGCCCTGCCTTCGGAAGGTGGTGGTCGTCTTGCCGGTGCCCGAGAGGCCGATCACGACGATGGTCTTGTCGCCCTCCGCCGTAGGGATGACCTTGCAGCCGGCGTGCATGGGTAGGCCGCCTTTGTCGTAAACGATCTTGTTCCACATGCGCAGGCCGCCCTTCTTCGACTCACCGAAGTAGTCGGAGTTGAGCACACGAGTAACGCCGTTGTCGAGGTCAACCGCGATGCAACGGTCGTTCGGGTAGCCCGGGGCGGGAAGGTTCGGCGTATCGATGACGGTGACTTGCGACTCGCCCCCGCTGCGCTCGAAGTACAGGAATTTCTGCATCCCGGCGACGTTGGCGTTGGCGCGTTCTATGACCAGACGAGCGGCCGTTTGCACCTCTTCGGCGTTCGAGATGTAGCCGTCGATGACGATCATCGGCCGGCCGGCGATGTACTCCTCTTGAAGGCGAGCGATCTCTTCGTACTCGGCCCGCAGCATCGTCTGGTGGCCGCGATATTCTTCCGGCGTATCGGTGACGATGTACGTCGAGCCGCTGCTGCGCGAGTCCACGCGGGTGAAGACGTCGACGCTGCCGTAGGCCGTCCGTTTGGCGTTCGGCATCTGGAGGGTGAGGCGGCGCAGCTGCTCCTGAGGCGGGTTGTCGAGGACCACTCGGGGCCGCATCTCATGCGCCGGTTCGTGCAGGACGACCATTCTTTCCTCCCTTGGGCTCGGGTCAAAAGTGCTTCTCATAATAATCGGAAAAGCGACCCATTAGGCGTCCGGAAGCGCCACGAAGCATTAATTCTGCGTAAGAAATTAGTTGGCAGATTATGAGTGGCAATGGATCGGCAGCCTGAACACATCAGGCTGACTCGACAATGAAGCAAGCGGAATGATCCTCCTTCGAGCTCCGTCCTGGGCTGCCGCATTGGATGGCCGTGAGCCTACCCGCCGGCGACCGGTTCTGTCAAGCAGCGTGATCGGAGCACGCGAAGTAACGACGCGGCCCCCACGATGCGAGATGCAACGACAGCGCGCTGGTCGCGTCTCCTATTGGGCGAACAATAAGGTCATATAGGGCGGTTATGTTAAACTGCATGAGCCCCATTCTTCAACTCCACCGACAACTGTCGAATGGTCTTGACGTCGTTCGGCGAAGCAGTGAGGGATGTTTGCGTCTGTCGTCTCTAGCGACAAAGACAAACCTGCGCTGGGCATGCGCGTCTGCGGCTGTGTCGGCAGTCCTAATATTCGCAGCCAGCGGTCAGGGCGGAGGCTCGGAGCCAAGCAACCTGAGCGCTGAGTCCCTGAAAGCGGCAGCGCCTACGCCAAAACCGACAGCGAAGCCGACACCCGCGACGCCAGCCCCCACGCCGGCTCCGACCGCGGAGCCCGCACCGGTGGTCATTGAGACAGCCCCGCCAGCGCCGGCAGCGCCCGAGCCGGAGCCCGATACGGCATCCGGACCTGCACCACTCCCCGGTACGGGGCCCAATTACTACGTCGACGATGTGAACGGCAACGACGGCAACAGCGGGACGAGCGAGGCGGCGCCGTGGCGCACGCTCGCCAAGGCGACCAGCTTCACGCTAAGCCCCGGTGAGCGTTTGCTGCTCAGGCGAGGAGGAGTGTGGTCGGAGACGCTAAAGATCGAGGAGAGCGGAGCGGTCGGACTACCGGTCGTGATTGGACCCTACGGGAGCGGCCCGCCGCCGGTGATCCAGGCCGCGAACGACTGCATCGCGCTCTTCGGCTCCGGAATCGTCGTCGCGCAGATGCAGATGCAGGACTGCTGGTCGGGAGTCAGGATTCCCGCTGGGGCGTCGTCGAACCGCGTCCAGGACAGCGTTCTTGCCGGTAACGTCGCGGGCGTGCTGGTCAGCGAGGGCGCCTCCGACAACGTGATCGTCGGTAACACCTTCCAGAACAACAACAAGATGTCTGTGAATACGCCGGGCGGATACGACGACTCGGGGGCGTTTGGCGTTCTGCTGAACGGCGACCGCAATGAGGTCGCGTATAACCACATCTCCGGGAGCGACGCCTTCTCCTACGACTACGGGCGGGACGGCGCAGCGGTCGAGATCTACAAGGGCCAGGGCAACAGCATCCACCACAACGTGGCAGTCGATAACCACGCGTTCAGCGAGCTGGGCGACCCGCGCACTCGGGACAACACCTTCGGATACAACCTAGTGCTATCGTCTCTGGCCGACTCGACGTTCCTGGTTACAAGAGGCGGCCAGGACGGGCGTGGGCCGGTGGCGAACACGAGGCTCTTCAACAACACTGTCGTGATGACCGGGCCCGGCAGCCAGGGATTCGTCTGCCACGGCGGGTGCAACAGCGGCGTGCTGGTGATGCGGAACAACGTCATCCAGGCTGTGCTGAAGGCTGGGTACGCCGACGGCGCATTCGATGAAGACTACGACTTTTACGGCGGCGGCATAACTCAGTTTCCGCTGGGGCCTCACAGCGGGGTCGGCAACCCGATGTTCAATAACCCGTCAGGGGGCGACTTTCATCTTGCCGGTGGCAGCCCAGCCGTCGACAGCGGTATTGACATGGGATACAGCGCAGATCTCGAAGGCCGGAGCGTGCCACGGGACGGAAACGGGGATGGGTTTGCCGTTGCGGACAGGGGTGCGTTCGAGAGCTAGGTCTGGAACTGCGAGCGCTTAAGCTACTCTGACCGGCTCGCCGGCCGGAGTCGGTTCGTCGACCTGCCCCCGATGGCGCACGATTGCCGCCACACTTACAACAGCAACAACTGCGGACATCGCCATAACGGAACCAGCGGGCGGCGCTACGCCGGTGAGGAGGCGAAGCAGATACACCACATACGAGTCCGTGTATGGCATTCTTTCGCCGGCGCGGTGACGTAACGCCTGTTCGAGGGCGACAAGCGGGCATTGTCCAAGGAAAGCCCGGCCCGTGACCATGACGGAGATCGCCAGGTTGTGAAGACGCCATAAGACCCGCTTTCCGTGGTAATAACCGACGTAGGCGAGGACGGCCGATGGGAGCGCGAGTACGACAAACACGCCGTGGAGAACAAACACCGAATCCGCCAGCAATGCGAGCATCCAGTCCTCCTACCGAATGAAGCTGGTCGATGATCATGCATAAGCTATCACGATACGATGGTCAGAGGTTAGCTCTCGGACCCTAGCTTACGCGGTGTCGCGGCCAACTCAGTGTGTGAGGCCGGGCTTACGCGCCGTTCAACTTAAACGATCGGTCACCCGCGAAGACTCGACGGCCGGTCGCCGGATTTGTCCTCAGCGGCGAAGATGCGCCACAGCGAGATGATCATCGCGAACATGGCGAGATAGATCAGGCCCAGGCCACACAGGATCGCCACATCCTCCACCATTCGTCTGGACCTCCAGGGCGATCACAATCACCTGCTAGACGAACGACCTCCGCTGGTCCGATGCACAGGAAACTGGAGTATCAAGGCCTCGCCGGACGCCGGCGGGGCGTCACCGGTTACGAGCCGGAAGCGGGTGAAGCCGCAGCGCGTGCAGCTGATGTAGCGCCCCCACTTGTCCGTCTGGGCAAGAGCATCGCCGTGGCACCGGGGGCATGCGTTCGACCAAATCATTGGCGCTTTTAATATCCGGTTCGAATCTAGTCGCGGCAGGCAGCGCCCGCATTAAGGTGCGATGAACTCTCGATGACAATCGTGTGAAACTGCGGCGCTCGGGAATGCGGTCGCGACCGCTAGCCGCTCTCTTCGGTCTTCTTCGTGCGCCGCCTCGGCTTTGGCGCTTCCTCGGCCGGCGTGTCTTAGCGCGGCGAGCCGGCCGGTTGGGCGACGGTCGTGCTGCTGGCGATGTTGCGGTGCTGGCGGGCCTCGTCTGATTTCTAGCGGCGGGCTGATCGGATACCCCCTACCGGTGTAACCCGGCGCACCCATAACCCGTCTATGGCGTCGAGGGGCAGATGCGACAACGATTCGCTGTCCGCGAGCCGAATTCATGGGTGCCGGCGCTCTTAATCTTCGGCACCGTGCTTTACGCCGCCGTCGAAGTAATGGACAGAGGCGTCAGCGCGCTCGGCTTCTGGTTCTTCGTCGCGACGGCGGAGGTAGGCTTTTTCCTCTTCGTTTTCCGGAGGAATTACGTCGAGCTGGGCGACGGACATCTAACGTGGGTGAAATGGGGCCACAAGGCGCGCCACGTCGCCTTTTCGGAAATCAAGCAGGTTTCTCGGAAAGGCGCAATAGTGAGCATCTTGCTCGCAAAGGCGCCTGCTCTGCCATCGTTCGGCTTATTTCGTAGCAAGTCGGAATGTCTCTGGCTTGCCATCCCGGTCGCCGACCCTGAGGGCCTCACCTCGTCCGTTGCGGATGCGCTGCGAACATACGGCAACCTAGAGGCGGTGCACGATTTCCAGACCGAAGAAGCTCCGGTGCCGCCGGAAACTGATCTGGTTCCGGCCGATCGGTTGCGCCGTCTTATTGCGGCGGCGCTCGATGTGTTCGTATTCGTGAGTCTGCTATGTACAGTGGCCCTGGCGAAGACGGCGCATCTGAAGGAAGGCGAGAAGCCGGATGACGTCGAGCTGTATGCGCTGGTCGTTGCCATCGCGTGGGTCGTCTACCTGTGGATCGCGAACATGGTTGGCATGTCGCTGGGTAAGCTGGCGTTCAGCCTTCGAGTGGTTCATGCGGGGACGGATCAAGCGCCGGGCCCGCTTCGCGGAACGCTTCGGGCGCTCGCGGCGCTTTCGGGCTACGGGGCTGCGCTCGTGGCACTCATGTTCACCCCAATACCGATCTTCTACATTGGGTCAGCCGGCCTGGCTATCGACTTCGCGTGGTCGTTCGTCGACCGCGAGCGGCGCGCCCTGCATGACATTGTGGCGGGCACGCGGGTCGTGCAGACGGCCCTGAAGACCGGAGACGGCGCAGTTTAAGCCGGAGCTAAGATGTAGGAAACCGGGGTTATTCGGACGCTTTGGGCTTGCGCGCCCGCGGCCTGCGGGACTTGGCTTCGGGCGTCTCGGCGGCATTGGCCTTGGCGCGGCGGGCGGGCGGTTTCGGGGCTACAGCGCCGCTCGGCTTAGCGACCCTCGCGCGGGCGCGAAGCTTCGCCTCGTTTGCAGGTGGTTCGGCCGCCGTCGCCTCGGGCTCGGCGGCTCGAGCGCGGCGCGCCCGCGGCTTTGGGGCGGGCGCTTCGGCGACGGCCTCGGCCTTCGGAGGTCCCGGCTCCGCCGGGGCCTCTTCGGCCTTCGCACGGCGGCGCGCGGCAGGTCGGCCGTCCGTGGGCTTCGCGACGGGCGCCACGCGCTTGCTGCCCCAGAGGCCTTCTGCGACTTTCACCGCTTCCTCCGTCATGAGCAAGTGAGCATGGTTCAGCATATCGCCGACGTTCAGGTACGCCGCCGGGAGCACCTTCGTCTTCTGAAGATTTCGGGCGCTGGCGAGGATCGACCTGTCCGCCTGCCCGGTGACGATCAGCGCCGAGCGCTGGATACCGACATTGCGTAGGATGCTCAGCATTTCCTTCGTCTTCGGGGCCTTGAATGCCAGCTCATCGATCACAATGAGCTGGCCGTCCGCCACCTTCCCGGAAAGCGCGGACCTTATGGCCAGGCGCCTCATCTTCTTGTTGATGGAGAGGCCGAAGTCGCGCGGCTGCGGCCCGAAAACGATGCCTCCGCCGACGTAGATCGGCGCGCGGATGCTGCCGTGGCGGGCGCGGCCGGTGTACTTCTGCATGCGGACCTTGCGGGTGCTGCCCTGCACCATGCCTCGCGTCTTCGTATTAGCGGTGCCCGCGCGCTGGTTGTTGCGCTGGGTGACGAACGCCTGGTGGAGGACGGCCTCGTTCGGCTCGATGCCAAATAGGGAGTCATCGACCTCGAGGCTGCGCAGCTCCTTGCCCTGCGCGTTGACAACCGGTAGCTTCATTTCTTGGCCCGGCGACCGGTGAGCCTGACCTTCAAAAGAACGCCCTCGTTGCCGGGAACGGCGCCCTTCACCATGAGGATGCCCTTCGCCGAGTCAGAGCGCACAACTTTGAGGTTTTTGACGGTGGCCTGCCCCGTGCCCATGTGGCCGGCCATCTTGACACCCTTGATCACGCGACCGGGGTCCGTGCCGGCGCCGATGGAGCCAGGCGAGCGTGCGCGGTCCGACTGGCCGTGGGTCTTCGGGCCGCCGCGAAAGCCGTGGCGCTTCATGACGCCCGCGAAGCCGTGGCCCTTGGTCGCGCCGGAAACGTCGACGATGTCGCCCGGCTCGAAAATCTCGCAACCGACCTTCTTGCCGACTTCCCATTCGCCGATATCGTCAACGCGCAGCTCGCGCAGGTAGCGGAACTGGCCGAGCTTTCGCATATGGCCTTTAAGGGGCGAGTTGACCTTTTTGCGCGTGCCAAAGCCCAACTGCAGCGCCTCGTAGCCGTCGTTCTCCTTGGTCTTGACCTGGACGACGGTGCAGGGAAGCGCCTCGATCACGGTTACAGGCACGGCGCTGCCGTCAGGCTCGAACACCTGCGTCATACCGATCTTGCGCCCCAGAATGCCTTCGATGGTCACGGTTAGTCTCGAATCGCTTGTACGCCTGCGCGGGACAGCCGGTCACGGCGTCCCATGGCGTGGGGATAACCTATAACAGTGTACAGAGATTCACGTTGGGGTCAATCGCTTGGTGTGCGGGTACGGGTTGCGCCCCCGCTCTCACTGGTTGACGCTTTGAAGTTCGTGTTGTAATTCGCTCCGGTACTTACGAAAGAATTCTGAGTTTCTTACACCCGGTCGTGGCCCCGCGCCCCGCTGTCGATAGCGACAAATTCCCGATAATCGGTTAAGATGCGGTAAATTGCTAATCGGTTAAGCTGCGGTAAATGACCGTCAAACCGGGTGGTTCTGGTGACAACACGGGACGAACAAATGCGGCATCAATTGGTCTCCCCGGGTGGGATCTATCCTCCTGCTCCGATGGAGGGCTTTGCTGAAGAAGAACTCGCTCGACTGCTGAAAGAGCGTTCAATAGCCGCGTGGGAATTTTTGTTCGAGCGGCATTTCGATCGGGTCTATCGGTATGCCCTTGGCCGCTTATTCTGCCGAGAAGCAGCCGAGGACGTTGCTGCTGCAACTTTTGACCGGGCATTGGCCCTGATAGACGGCTACTCGTACCGCGGGCGGCCCGCACTCGCCTGGCTCTACGGAATCGCGCGTAATGTCGTGAAGGAATCGCGGCGCAATGACCTTCGCCAGCAAGGCGCAGGGCTGCTGAAAGGGCTGTTTCCCCATCGTAACGGTCACCGCACAGACCACGTAATCCCGCTAATCGAGGTGGATAATGCTGACGCAGCCGTATCTCGGATCGACCTGACTCGTGCGATTGCCAGGCTTACGGAGATCCAGCGTGAAGTGGTGCTTCTCCGATACTTCGCCGGCCTTTCGGCAAGTGAGACCGGCCGCGTAATCGACCGCCCCGAGACGGCTGTCTACGCGCTGCAGGCGCGCGCGCTGGCGGCGCTGCGGCGGCAACTCACCTAACAACAAATAGAAGAATCTAACTAATTGCCCGTCTGATCTGCTTGTCGCGCGGTCATAAGCCATCGAATCGCCCGGAGGGAGACAGCCCACTGAACGCCCAGCAGCGCGACATCCTCATTGCCTGCCTTCGACGAGTCGAGCAAGGAGACCGCCTCGACTCGGTCCTCCGCGCCTACCCGAAGGAAACGAGCTGGCTACGAGAGCATATAGCGATTTCAAGCGCGCTCTATGTCGTGGGCGAATCGTCTCCCATCAACAAAGAGCGGGCACGCGAACGCATCTTGAGTACCGTCGCTCATTCAACGGCCCCTTCTGCCATTTCAAGCCGCCGTCAATTTATCTTCGCCGTCGCGCAGGCCGCGTTGATAACGGCCGGCGTTTTGACCCTGATGGTGGGTGCCGCCGCCGCGGCCGAGTTGAATCTGCGCTCGGTGGCAGAGCAGGTAGTCGACACATTAGTCAAGCCGCTCCCGTTGTCGGCTGAGGGCCGACAACACTTCGTTGGACTCAACGCGGGAGAGCGAGAGACTGGCGACCAGTCCGCTAGCCACGGGCGCCCCGTTGACCCAGCGGGTGACGGTGGCGCGGTCGCGGATGATGCACTCGTGACTTCAGGCTTTCCGCACGTGGTCAACCCCCATGACACGAATCCGCTGGCGCGAGGCGGTCAGCCCAGCCGGACGAATCCACCTGCCAGCGACACACCCGACAGCAACCCGCACGGTAATAACGGCGAGCCGCCTGGTAACGGGGGCGAGAACCAGGAGGGCAACCATGGCAATCGGCCGGGCACGACTGGCCCACCAGGTCAAAACCCGAGCCATAGTGGCCAACCCGGCAGCGACGGACACAACGGTTCCAACTGCCCCGGCAATCAGGGAGACATCAATCAGCAGGGCCAAACCGACTCGAATGGCAACGGGTCGAACGGCGATAAGCCGAACGGCTCGAGTGGCGACGCATCGAATGGCTCGAACGGCGGTGGGCCGAACGGCGGTGGGCCGAAGCTCTCGACGGGCGACGCACCGAATGGCTCGAACGGCGGTGCGTCGAGCGGCGCGAATAGCAACGCGTCGAATGAGGCGTCCACCGACCATTCACTCATATTCACTCTCTATTAACGGAAAGACGCCGTGATCCGAATTAGGCTGCTAACAACAAAGGTTTAGATCCGGTAAAGGAGTTGGGATGAATTCGGTCGGTGCCACTTGTGCGGAAACGGACAAACAAGGCTCGAACGAGGGTGCGCCGAACGATCAGAACAGCGGCTTACCGCGTGGGTTGAAACCGAGCCACGGCGGCCCAGCTCGAACAGGCGGGACGAAGTAGTGGCACAGCTCGCGGTAGTCGGCGCCGGCTACGTCGGTCTAGTCACCGCCGCCTGTCTCGCCAAGCTAGGTCATCGGGTGATCTGCATCGAGGTAAATGAGGCCAGGCTCAGTGGACTTGCGGCCGGTGAGCCGCCGATCAGCGAGCCCGGCCTGGCTGAGCTCGTCCGGGAACAACTGCGGCACGGGAGCCTCCGGTTCACGGGCGACTATGCGGGCGTAGCCGAGAGCGAATTCATCTTTATCGCCGTCCCCACTCCATCACGCGAGGATGGTTCGGCGGACACTAGCCACGTTCTCCATGCCATCAACTCACTTATCCCTAATGTCCGGCCGGCGACGGTAATCGTCGTCAAGAGCACCGTGCCCGTCGGCACAATCGACAGGCTCGCCGCGATGCCGCCACTGTTGGAGACAGGGATTGAGGTCGTATCGAACCCCGAGTTCCTCAGGCAAGGGACTGCGGTCCGTGATTTCCTGCAGCCCGACCGTGTCGTCATCGGTGCCTCGTCGCCAGAGACGGCCGCGCGTGTGGCGCGCCTCTACTCGTCAATCGAGGCACCGATTGTTGTCGTGGATACACGCTCGGCAGAACTCGCCAAGTACACGGCTAATGCCCTGCTCGCCGCGCGCGTCTCGTTCATGAACGAGATCTCACACATCGCCGCGGCGGTAGACGCTAACGTGGACGAGGTCGCGCGGATTGTCGGTATGGACCGCCGCATCGGCCCCGCCTTTCTTAGGGCGGGCCTGGGCTGGGGTGGATCGTGCTTTCCAAAGGACGTGCTCGCCCTGGCTGCGGTCGCTAATAGCAATGGCTGCCGAACTCCCATCTTGCGGGCCGTGTACGAGACTAACGAGCTACAGCGCGAGCACGCGGCCAAGCTTCTGCTTGATGCTGTGCGCACCATCCCGGGTCCGATCGTGGCGATATTAGGGCTCGCCTTCAAACCAAATACCGATGATGTGCGAGGCTCGCCGGCGCTTGTCATTGCCCAGCATCTGCTGGCAGAAGGCGTCATCGTGCGCGCACACGACCCTTTCGCCCTTGTGAACGCCAGCCGTGTGCTTCCCGATGTGGAGTACAGCGAGGACGCCTATTCGGCGCTTGACGGGGCTGATGCCATCCTCCTCGCCACTGAGTGGGAGGAATATTACGACCTGGACTGGATCCTTGTTAGAGAATCGATGCGCGGGAAGACAGTTGTCGATGGGAGGAACGCGCTGAACGGGGTACTCCTTACTGATCTTGGGTTCCGCTACTGGTCATTCGGGCGGGCAACGCAGTCCAACGGAAACGGTACGGGGCCGCATGAGGGCCCCATGGACTCATCGCCCTTAGGTGGGGCAACGCATACTAACGGGAACGGTGCGGTGCCGCGCAAGGACGGCTTCGCTTCAGCTCTCGATTTTCGGGGAGCGGTTGCGGAATGACCATCAAGGCGGCGCTCCGGCGAGACCGCAGTACCGAACGGGCGACGAGGGCGAAGGCCCAAGGCAAGTTCCTCTTCGCAGGCGGTCAGAAGCTGTACCTGCGCGGTGTCACTTATGGGACGTTCCGGCCGCTGGCCGACGGCACGATGTTCCCACCGCGGGACGTTGTTGAGGCAGATTTCCGGGGCATGGTGGAGGCACGCGTCAACTCTATCCGCACATATACCGTTCCTCCAGCCTGGCTGCTGGATCTGGCGGTATCGTTCGGACTATATGTTCTCGTTGGCATTCCATGGGAGCAGCACATCCGATTTTTGGACGACCGCAAGACGCGAAATGGGATCGAGCGCACCATTCGGGATGCCGTGCGAAGCTGCGGCGCTCATCCCGCCGTTCTTGCCTACCTCGTAGGCAACGAGATTCCAGCACCGATTGTGCGCTGGTATGGCCGGCGCCGGATTGAAGCATGGCTAAGGCGCCTATACAACGTCGCCAAGCGTGAGGACCCCGGTGCGTTGGTGGCGTACGTCAACTATCCGACCACCGAATACCTCGACCTGTCGTTCACGGACCTCGTGTGCTTCAACGTCTATCTGGAGACGCCAGAGCAACTCCAGGCATATCTCGCTCGCCTCCAGAACCTTGCCTCCGATAAGCCCATCGTAATGACGGAAGTCGGGCTTGACAGCCGGCGGAATGGGCTCGAGCGGCAGGCGGAGGTGCTTGAGTGGCAGATCCGCGAGGTCTTTGCGGAAGGCTGTGCGGGTGTGTTCGTCTTCGCCTGGACAGACGAGTGGCACCGAGGCGGTTACGACATCGAGGACTGGGACTTCGGGCTGTTGAATCGAGACCGTAACGCGAAACCGGCCCTTGCCGCCGTTGCCGGCGCCTTTGCGGAGGTGCCGTTCCCGGCTATACGTCTCTGGCCCCGCGTGTCAGTCGTCGTCTGCAGCTACAACGGTGCGCGGACTATCCGCGACACCTTCGAGGCGTTGCAACGTCTCGAATACCCGGACTTTGAGGTGATCCTTGTCGACGACGGTTCGATGGATGCGACCACCGCGATCGGCCGAGAGTTCGGCGTCAGAGTGATCAGCACGGAGAACCGGGGGCTGAGCAACGCCCGCAATACCGGTTACGAGGCGGCGACCGGTGAAATCGTCGCTTATATCGACGACGACGCCTACCCGGACCCTCATTGGCTCCATTACCTCGCCCATCGTTTCATGCAGCGCGACTGGGCTGGAGTGGGAGGGCCGAACCTACCGCCAACCGGCGACGGGATGATCGCGGAGTGCGTCGCGAACTCACCGGGCGGCCCGGTCCACGTCCTAGTGTCTAACATCGAGGCAGAACACATTCCAGGCTGCAATATGGCCTTTCGCAAAGCTGCGCTCGAGGGCACTGGCGGATTTGATCCGCGTTTTCGGGCCGCGGGCGACGATGTGGATATCTGTTGGCGACTGTCGGATTCGGGAGCCCGCATCGGATTTCACGCCGGCGCCGTGGTCTGGCACCACCGCCGCAACTCGGTGCGGACCTACTGGAAGCAGCAGCGCGGTTACGGCCGGGCGGAGGCGCTCCTCGAGCGCAAGTGGCCTGAGAGATACAACGCGGCAGGACACTTGTCCTGGGCTGGGCGGCTTTACGGCCGCGGATTGATGACTGCGCTTACGCGGGCCACGGGACGCATCTATCAGGGGCACGCGGGTAGCGCCCTCTTTCAGTCAGTCTACCAGCCGGTGCCGGGGGTATTGGCGTCGCTACCGCTAATGCCCGAATGGTTCCTCGCGGTCCTCGGTTTGGCAGCTGTAACCGCCCTCGGAGCGATCTGGCTGCCGCTGTTGGCCGCGGGCCCGCTTCTTCTAATCGCATTGGGGGCGCCATTAGGGCAAGCGGCGTTGGACGCAGCCCGAGCCACGTTCCCCGAGCGGCGAGGAGTGCGCGCGTGGCCCCGGCACCTCCTCGCCGGGGTACTCCACGTCATGCAGCCGGTCGCCCGCCTATCCGGACGCATCGAGTATGGCTTGACGCCATGGAGACGCAGGGGTCGCGGCCTGGCGTTACCGTTCGCCATCACCCAGAGCGCTTGGCGCGAGGAGTGGCAGTCGATAGAAGCGCGCACGCAGACGCTTGCCAGCGCGTTGAAGCAACAAGAAGCCGCGTGGCGACTGGGTGGCGACTTCGATGCCTGGGACGTTGAGGTGCGCGGCGGGATGCTCTCGTACGCGCGCCTGCTATCGAGTGTCGAAGAGCATGGTGGTGGCCACCAATTAGTGCTGTTTCGAGCCTGGCCGGACATTTCGAACTTCGCGCTCGGCGTTATCGGCGCGACCGGTGGGCTGGCGCTCGCTGCTGGTATCGACGGAGCCTGGTCTGCAGCGGCGGTGCTCGCGCTGATCGCTGGCGGCACGCTTGTGCGCGTGTTCTGGGAAGCATCGCTAGCAATGGGAGCGATTAAGTCCGCCCTAGCGGAGTATCGGGACGCGGCGAAATGAGGCTGATCCCGCGCGGCGGAGACATTGGACTAATGATCCGAGTGATGCTGCTCGCGAGCTCTTATTGGCCACTCATTGTGCTCTTTTTCATCGTCAGCATGCTGGCGACGCCGCTGACGCTTCTTACACCAATTCCCCTAAAGATCGTCGCCGATGTTCTCGTACACAAAGAGGCAATCCCCGCGTTTCTGTCTCCCCTCGTTCCTGGCGCGTTCAACTCGTCCGAGACGCGGCTTATTGCGCTTGCTGCACTCTTGTTCGTGCTCGTGGCATTCCTGCGTCAAACGCAGGAGCTTGGTCGCACGCTTCTGTACACGTACATCGGCGAGCGACTGACTTTGAAGTTTCGCTCCCAACTGTTCGCCCAAGTCCAGCGTATATCGCTGGGCTATCACGACAGCCAGGGGACAGCCGACTCGGTCTACCGGATCCAGTATGACGCCACCGCCATCCAGGACCTAGCGATCGACGGCCTGATTCCGTTTCTTGCGTCATCATTCACGCTTGTCGCGATGGTCTACGTGATCCTGGCCCTCGATTGGCAGCTCGGGGTCGCCGCGCTGGCTGCCGGCCCGGTGTTGCTCGTCGTGACCAGGATGTACCAATCGAGGCTCCGTCAGCGCGCCCGCGCTGTGAAGCGACTTGAAAGCTCGGCGATGGGAGTGATCCAGGAGGTCCTTGGGGCGCTTCGCGTGGTCAAGGCCTTCGGACAGGAGGAGCGCGAGGGCGAGCGGTTTCACGGGCGGGCGGAGGACGGCGTCCAAGCGCGGGTCGGCCTTTCGGTGATGGAGGGTTTGTTCGGCCTGCTGATCGGCGTGACAACGGCCGGTGTCGGCGCGATCGTGCTCTACATCGGCGCGCTACACGTGCAATCGGGGAAGCTGACGCTCGGCGAGCTACTACTCGTGATGGGTTATCTCTCACAGCTCTACGATCCGTTGAGAAACGCCAGCAAGCGGATCGGCAAAATGCAGTCGTCCTTCGCCAGCGCTGAACGCGCGTTCGCCATTCTTGATCACGAACCGGACGTTCAGGACCGGCGTGACGCATGCGGGCTGACACGTGCAACAGGACGCATAACCTTTGATAACGTCTCTTTTGGATATATTGACGGATATCCCGTCATCAAGAATGCGTCGCTCGATGCCCTGCCAGGAGCACGAGTGGGAATCGCCGGAGCCACCGGCGCCGGTAAGACCACGCTGATCAGCCTTCTAATGCGTTTCTACGATCCGGACATGGGGCGCATTCTCCTGGATGGTAGGTGCCTCTCGGAATACAGAGTAGCGGACTTGCGCAACCAGTTTGCCGTGGTCCTACAAGACACGGTCCTTTTCTCAGGCACGATCGCGGAGAACATAGCTTACAGCAAGCCGAGCGCCAGCCGGAGCGAGATCATTGCGGCCGCGCAATCTGCGTGCGCTCACGAATTTATCCTGACGCTCCCCGAGGGCTACGAGACGATCGTAGGAGAGCGCGGAATGCGCCTATCGGGTGGCGAGCGTCAGCGCGTCGGCCTTGCCCGTGCATTCTTGAAAGATGCGCCGATCCTGATCCTGGATGAGCCGACGAGCGCAGTCGATTCGGTAACAGAGCGGTCGATCATGGAGGCGACTCAAAAACTGATGGAAGGCAGGACAACTTTCATAATCTCTCACAGATTAAACACGCTGAGTGACTGCGACCTGAGGATAGGCATCGAGGCTGGCCACATCGACATTGGCCGAGACAACGGGAAGCGCCGAAACGGGAACGTGAAGACAACGCCCTCGCGATCCGCGGTTGCGGAGCACCCTGCGGCAGTCTCATGGTTGCTATTGGCCCGAGGTCGAACGCCGGATGAGATGGAGACGATCAAAGAGGAAAAGAGGTCCTCTGTCCTCCGTCTCAAACACGCAGGCCCTCAGAGTGAGCACGTGATCGCCAAACGGGAGGCCCGCCGCGACCTCCTGGTGGAGAGGACCATCTACGAGCATGTGCTGCCTTTCCTGACTCTGCCAACGCCCCAGTACTACGGTTGCGTAGAAGAGCCAGCGGAAAATCACGGTTGGATCTTCCTTGAGGACGCCGGCGACGCCATATGCTCAAGGTCGCCCGAGACCTCCACTCTTGCCGCCCAATGGGTGGCCGGCCTTCATACGGGCGCGACTGAATCCGCAGCAGGACTCGGACTGCCCAGTCGCGCCGCTTCTCACTATCTTCAGCAGTCGCAATCAGCGCGCGATCGCATAGTCGAATGCCGCGATAATCCCTCCTTGACAAAAGCCGACGTCAGTGTATTGGAAGATATTTCGATGCTGTGCACATCCATAGAAGACCGGTGGGTGGAAATCGAGCGTCTTTGCGAGGGTGTGCCGCAAACCGTTGTTCACGGAGATTTTAATCACAAGAATATCCGGCTGCGGCAAAGAGAAGCGGGCTCGGAGCTTGTTGCCTTCGATTGGGAACACGCAGGCTACGGGACGCCGGCTGCCGATCTCGCCTGGGTTGATCCAATTGCCTATCACCTGGATGTCAGCAGCGTATGGCGCAATTTGAGCCTGCTCGACGTTCATCGGCTGGTTCGCGCCGCGAGGATCCTCCGACTAATCGACTACATCGAGTGGGAGGCGCACTGGCTCGCATACGAATGGCTGGAGAACCCGATGGCCAACATGAGGTTGTACCGGCGGCGGCTCGAGGAGGCCACGCGGGCGCTGAATTGGTGGGTTTAGGCGGTGCTGACCCAAGAGAGTTGCAACTCCCGGAAGGCTACGAGACGATCGTCGTTGAGTGCAGCATGCGCCTCTCCACCGGCGAACGCCAGCGTTTGGCCCTCGCCTGGGCCTTTCTTAAGGACGCACTATGTGGGTTGAGGATGTGAACGAACAAGCGACAAGTCTACCCCTGCCCTCGAGCGCGCTGCGCCGGGGCGCGCTGCACGAAGCGAGCGGGGGCGCTTGGCCACGCGGCGCTCGCCCCCGAGCGGACACGGAGCTTCGCGGGCACAACACACCAACAATCGCGGGACGAGAGGCGCTTGAGCATGCGGCGACAGAAGCCTGGGCGCGTCTGAGAGGCTCGAGAACGCCTCCCGACCAGATCGAGTGCCTGAAGGAGACTACGCAATCGCTCGTTTTGCGCATGCGCAAGGCGGCGGTCGGAGGCGGAGATGTGATAGCGAAGCGAGGAGGCGGCGAGACGCTGCGCGTCGAACTTGCTATCTACCAAGCGGTACTCGCCCATCTCCCCATTTCGACGCCAGACTGTTACGGCCTGGTTGAGGATGGGGACGGTATCTGTTGGCTCTTCCTTGAGGATGCAGGAGAGGTGGTCTACTCACCCGAGGACAAGGATCACCGCTGGCTGGCGGCACGCTGGTTGGCCCTCCTGCACACCTCTGCGGCTGAGTTCGCGGGAGCCGCCGCCCTTCCCGATCGAGGAGTCGCTCACTACCTCGAGCATCTGCGGTGCGGCCGCGCACGGATGCTTCTGGGTCGGGCGAATCCGGCCCTTCGTCCCGAAGACCTCGCCGTGCTCGATGAGCTCATCGCCCAGTGCACGGTCATCGAGTCGCGATGGGAAGAGGTTCAATGGCTCTGTCGAGGGATGCCGCAGACACTTGTTCACGGTGATTTCGTGCCAAAGAATATCCGCGTGCGCGTAGGCGAAGACGGGCTCATCCTCCTAGCCTTCGATTGGGAGACGGCCGGCTGGGGAGTGCCGGCCGTAGATTTGGCGCAGCTCAGCCCGGCGTTGTACTGGCGCTTTGTTCGCGAGGATTGGCCCCACCTGGGCAGGCGAACCGTGACCCGGCTGGCCAGGGCCGGCAAGCTGCTTGGCAGCCTGGCGGCGGTTAATTGGGGTGCCCACTGGCTCAAGTACCAATGGGTTGAGCGTCCAATGGGAGGGCTTGCCGTCTACAGAGACGACCTCGCAGAAGCGGTGGAGCTTTTGGCGGAGGGAAAGTAGGAGCCGATGGCCACAGCGCATTGCCGAGCACCTGAAACCCACGTTGTTGAGGGCGCATTTACCTCCCTTCTAGGGACTGCCGATGCGCCAAGCCGCGTTGTCGTTCTCTCGCGACGACGAAACATTCAGACGAGCACTAGCTTGAGCGAGGTTATTAGATGCGAGCTTCCAGATGGGCGCGAGCTGGAACTGTTCTGCAAGTATGGCGCCTCGCCCGCTGGCGATTCCTACGGCCACCGGGGCGGCGTCCCCTACGAGGTTTTGGTGTACCGGCACGTTCTGGATCAGTCGCAATCGTCTGCGCCCGCCTTCTTCGGCGCGCACACCGACGCTCCCGGTGGCCAAACCTGGCTTGTTATCGAGCATATCGCCGGAAGCCTGCGTATGACCCAGACTGACGATGCCCTCGCCATGCCACGTGCCGCACGCTGGATCGGCGAGTTCCACCGCCAGCACGAGGATCGCGCTGCTGATGACGAGATGTCGTTCCTGACGCGTTATGACTACGCGTTCTATGAGGGTTGGGCGCGCCGCACGGCTCGCTTCGCCGCGCCGCTACGGTCTCGCTACCGATGGCTATCAAGCCTGTGCGAGGAGTTCCCGCGTCTGGCCACCGTCTTGTTGGCTGCTCCGTCCACCATCATTCACGGCGAATGCTATCCCAAGAACATCCTCGTACGTGATGGGGCCGTCTACCCGGTCGACTGGGAGTCCGCCGCCATCGCCGCTGGTGAAATCGACCTCGCGAGCCTCACAGAGCGCTGGCCCAAGGAAGTGACCGAGCAATGTGAACTCGCCTACCGGAGCGCGCGCTGGCCGCAGAGATTCCCGCATTACGACGCTGACCGTACGCTCGCGGCCGCCCGCCTCTATCTCCACCTTCGCTGGCTCGGCGATCGACCAGAGCGGACGATCGCACGGAACTCGCGCTGGCGGTTTGCGGCACTGCGCTCGCTGGGCGAGCAGATTGGAGTGATATGAGCCGAGGAGGAGGTTATCTGTCATGAGAGCCCTAGTGGCCGGGGGTGGGGGCTTCATCGGTTCACACCTTTGCGAGCGGCTGATCGATGAGGGACATACAGTGATCTGCGCCGACAACTTCCTCACCGGCCGCCGGTCTAATGTGGCGCACCTGCTTGCCTCGCCCCGTTTCTCGCTCATCGAGCTGGACTTTATAACGAGCGCGCCTGAGGTCGAGCCCGAGCGGATTTACCATCTCGCCAGTCCTGCTAGTCCACCCGGCTACACCCGCTTCCCGCTAGAGACGATGAGGGTAAACAGCGAAGGTACGCGAAACCTACTTGAACTCGCTGCCCGCACAGGCTCTCGCTTTCTGTATGCGAGCACCTCTGAGGTCTACGGAGACCCACTGGAGCACCCCCAGCGCGAGGAGTACCGAGGAAATGTGAGCTCCACCGGCCCGCGCTCGATGTACGACGAGGCGAAGCGTTTCGGAGAGGCGATTACCATGGCTTATCGTAACACGCGGTTGGTCGACGTCCGGATCGCCCGAATCTTCAATACATATGGCCCGCAGTCAGACCCCGACGACGGGCGCCTGGTGCCGAATTTCGTCGTCCAGGCGTTGACCGGACGGCCGATCACGGTCTACGGCGACGGCAAACAAACGCGCTCGCTCTGTTTCGTCTCTGACCTGGTCGACGGGCTGATGCGGTTGATGGAAAGCGAAGCAGCTTCCGGCGAGGTCGTCAACCTGGGGAACCCGGATGAACACACTGTCCTCGAGTACGCCGAAATGACACGGCGGTTGGCGTGCTCGAACTCGGAAATAGCGTTCGCCGACTACGCCGTCGGCGATGACCCGCAGCGTCGCTGCCCGGACATCACCAGGGCGCGCGAGCTGCTGGGCTGGGAGCCGGTTATCGGTCTTGAGGAGGGTCTCTCGAAGACCATCGAGTACTTTCGGTCCGAAATCGCACTCCAAGAGTGCACAGCGTGAAGGCGCTGGTCACAGGCGGCGCAGGATTTCTCGGCAGCCATCTCGTTGATGCCCTTGTCGCCGCGGGAGACGAGGTCATCGTCCTCGACAACCTGCGCCGCGGCGCGCTGGCGAACATCGATCACCTGTGGTCAAAACACGTGACGTTCATCGAAGGCGACATTCGGGACTATTCGGCCATCCTTGAAGCATCGACGGGCGTCGACGTGCTATACCACCTCGCCGCGCAGTCGAATGTCATCGGCGCCATCACAGACACCGACTATTCCTTCACGACAAATGTTGTCGGTACATACAACGTCCTGAAGGGCGCTGCCCAGGCCGGAGTCCGGCGGCTCGTCTTCGCCTCATCTCGCGAGGTCTACGGTGAACCGGAGTCGATACCGGTACCCGAGAGCGCCCCGCTTGACGCCAAGAATGTCTACGGAGCGAGCAAGGTCGCGGGCGAGGCCTATTGCCACGTGTGGCAGAGCACAACTGGCCTGGAATGCCAAATCCTGCGCTTTGCAAACATCTACGGTCCACGCGACCGCGACCGCGTCATCCCGATCTGGCTCGAGCGGGCGAGCCGTGGTCAGCCCCTGGAGCTATATGGCGGCGAGCAGGTTATCGATTTCGTGTGGGTCGGCACGGCCGTACGGGCGCTGCTCGCAGCCGCGGGCTCGCAATTGAGCGATCCGATCAATGTGGGCAGCGGGACCGGCGTTACCCTGCCACACCTGGGTCACCGCATACTCGAAGAAACCGGCAGCGCATCCAAATTGAAAATTCTTCCCGCTCGCCCGGTCGAAGTCGTCCGTTTCGTCGCGGACGTCGGACGGATGCGCCGCGTCCTGGGCCTAACGCCCGAGCCGGACGCTCTCGCTCACCTCAGCGAGTGTCTGGCCGAATACGCGAGCCCAGCCCTGACTTCCGCGTCTGGCTAGGCCAGTAGGTGCCGATCAAGCCTGCCGCTAATGGCGGCGGCTTCGCACCACACCAAGAACCCCGGCAGTTCCGAGGATGACGCCGACAAGAAGCCACGTGGCACCGGCCGAGGATGGCCGAGCGC
>WNGG01007653.1_pt1 | contig 20229 bp, 20 predicted proteins | sample 5400661 | NCBI WGS metagenome assembly WNGG01 (sample SAMN13153372, study PRJNA577476) | soil metagenome | isolation source: 100 cm soil or saprolite under Garry oak tree replicate 1 | place: USA:California | collected 2016-06-15
GCCTGGGAATTCTGCCGGCGCCTTCAACGCCGCGTACGCCGAAGCGACGAAGAACGGCTTCACGAACGGCGCTGGTGGTGTGACCGTCGTGCCGCGGCAGGACCTGGTGAACAACCGCATGCTCGAGGTGACGATCCAGGGCCCCGTGCAGACGTACTTCGCGAGGCTGCTAGGTACATCGACCATTCAGGGCTCGCGCATAGCTCGCGCGGAGTTCGTCCTCCCCGTGCCGATGGGAAGCCCCCAGGACTATTACGGCATCGCGACGCTCTGCCGGAATAGCGATACGCCGACCGCGTGCCCAAGTGTGTCCTCGGCAACGGGGGTTGGCACATTGGCTCAGCAAGGTTTTTGGGGTGCGGTGATCACGAAGGGCGCGAACCGAACCAACGGCGATGCGTATTCGACCTATTACAACGGTGCGCCGACACTCAACACGGGCTTCGACCCCAATGGCTACTCGTACATCGTCGAGTTCCAGCCCGGAACGTCGGGCGGCGCGGTGTGGATTTTCGACCCGATCTTCTGTGCGACGGGCTTTAGGACGACCTCGCCATTTCAACGTCTCGGGGTCGGCGATCGCTGGTACAACACCTTAACCACACGAAATGTCACCACCGAGTACAGGCTCTGGAGCATGAACGGAACACCATACGCGACCGGCGATGACACCCTGGTCGCCAGCGACGGTGGGCTCTTCACGAACATGGACTACGCCGACAAGGGACCCGAATACAGCGGCAACCGCGATTACGGCGGGTACAACGGCTCGAGCTCCGCCGACTGCGCGTCGAGCCCTTATCACAACGCCTGGTGGCGCCTCGCGTCTGGCCTTGGCGAAGGCCAGTATCGCTTGCAGGTCGTGACGAACAATGGAGGTACCGCACAGCAGGCGCTCAACAACTTCGGGATCCAGCTCACTACGACTTTCGGTACCGGCGCACGCATCTACGGACAGAGCCGTATGGCTGCGAACGTTAACCTCGCGTCCGCGACCGTACTTTTCTACCTGGCCCAAGTGGACGCCGTGCATGCGGGTAAGACGCTCGAGATCAGGCTCTTCGACCCAGGGGACATCCAGAACACGACGCTGCGCATCAAGCAGCCCACGCCAAGCGGCTACACAGACGCAACGTTCAAATTCACCGCGACAGGGAGTGCGGGCGGCGCTCCCACGAGCGGCGGGCCGCAGACCTCTCTTCAAACCTCGAACGCGGCCACACCGACGGGCTTCTACAACAATCAGTGGGTCACGATCCAGGTCGCGCTTCCCGCGGATTACAGTGCGCCGACGCCGCCGGGGGAGACACAGCCGGGTTGGTGGAAGATCGAGTACACGGTCGGAACGTCAGGACAGGACGTCACGACATGGGAAGTGAACATTCGCGGCAACCCGGTCCACCTGGTCGTGCCGTAGGTCTTAGAGCGCGAGCGGCACGGGGTCGAGCCGCTTTAGCCAGCTAGGGCCGCGGCGAGGACGTGAAATTGACCGTGGTCGGGTCGGGCATGAGGCCCGGTCCGCTCTGCGCCACCACGTTCGCGATGCGCAGCGTGTGCGTGGTGCCTGGGGCCAGCGTGCCGGCGGGGAGCGCGATCCCCACGTCCAAGCAATCGCGGGTATGGCAGGCGATCTTCGCTCCCTGTGGCAGTGCCCGCGAGTCGAGCTGATAGTTCCCGCTCATCTCTACGCCGCTGCCCTCACCCATCTGAAGCATTGGCCGAGTGAAGGTGACCGTGAGGCTGTCGCCGACCGCGACGACCGAGCTCACGCGGGGCGGTCCGCTGGCTAACGGTGTAGGGGTCGGTGAGAGAGCCGGGGCGCTGCACGAAAGCAACGCGGCCGCGACGAGCACGATCGATCGGATCACCCCGAGAGGCTAACCCGGCTAACCGGCTGTTCCTGCGGCGAGCGCCTGGAGGTAGCGGATGATCTCCCAACGCTCGGTCTCACTGAGCTTCGGCTTACCGGTATCCGTGTCGGGCGCCGACCACGCCGGCATCGCGGTGAACGGGATCCCGTTGCTGATCCAGTAGAAGAGTTCGCCGGGCGCGTGCTGCGGCACGTGCACCTGGAGGTTGTACGGGGGTGGCTGCAGGGTGAACGCCGCGGGCCCGTCGCCCTTGCCCTGCGGCCCGTGGCAGACCGCGCAGTTCGACTGGTAGAGCGCGCGACCGAAGGCCACCGTGCCGGGATCGTCCGGCGTGGGGTTCTGCGCGAAGCGCGCGGTGAACGGCACCGCGGGCGTCGGGATGTTCGGCGCGATCGTGTACCCGATCCCGAGCGCGACGAGGATCAGGACGCCGAGGAACCCCGCGCTCTGAGCGAAGCGCTGCCAGTCGCCGCCGCGCCGCCGCCGGATGAGGGCGAAGAGACCGAAGACGGCCGCGCCGATGGCGAGGGCGATCGCGATCTGCTCCAGGCCCTGCCGCGATATGGGGAAGGTCACTTCTTAGCTTCGGCTTCAGGGGTAGGGGCCCCTGATGGGGCGGGGGCCCCAGTCGTGGACTTGGCCTTCTTCTTTTCCTTACGCGTCGACCACCACCAGAGCCCGATGAAGAGGACGAGCGGCACCCCGAGCTCGAGTATTTCGTCGAGCCATGTGCCGGTGACGCCGTGCGTCGAGACCGACGCGAAGATCATCGGGATACAACGAGGCTATACGCAGCGCTGCCTTCGTTCCCGACCGCGATCGCGGCCTTCCACGTCCCCGCATCGAGCCCGGCGATCGCGAACTTGTACCGGCCCGGGCCGAGGGTCGCCGCATCCTCCGTCGCATCGATCGGCGCCTGTGTCGAAGGACCGGAGAACGTCGCTCGCAAATGCTTTCCGGTGACGGGGTTGCCGTCCTGGCCGATCAGGACCGCGAACATCGTGAGCGGCGCGCCCGATTGCACGGTCGCGGGATCGGTGAAGACGATCATCGTGTAGGGACCGACGGTGACGACCTGCGAGGTCGTCGAACCGCCGCCGCTCGGTGCCCCGACGGGCACGGTGAAGACCGTGCTGATGTCCTCGCGTCCCGTCAGTCGGACGATCGTCTGAATATGCCAGGTGCCGTACATCGCGGTGGGACTGCCGTTCGCGACGTACTCGCCGGGGGCGCGCTCCGCCGCGACGAGTTCCTGCTGGCCCATGTCGTGCTCGACCATCGTGAAGCGGAACGCGACCTTCTCCGCGCCCGCGGTCGGCGCGAGCCCCTGGTGGACGCGCAGGACATAGGTGTTGCGGCCGGGGCCACCGCTCGCGACGAGCATCTCAAGGCGCAGACCGGAGACATGCTGCGTCTGGTCGTACGCGGCGGCCGACGGCTGTGCCGGCGGCGCGAAAGCGGTCAGGAAGGATGCCGCGACGATGATCACGACGAAGATCGCCGTCTCGGCGACCGTGTCCCGGATGAGGGCGTTGCGCGCGCGGATTCCCGCGCGAAGGCGCGGACCCCAACGGAGCAGATTCAACGCGCCGATCGCGAGGGCCACAAGCACGAGCCCGATCTTCACGGTGAGCGCGATCCCGTACGGCGTCTCGTAGAGATCGTCAATGAGCACGAGGCGGTCGAAGGCCTGGAGCACTCCGGCGGTGATGAGGAGCGCGGTGGCGACGAGAGCGTTCATCGAGAAGCGCCAGACCGTGGTCCCGAGCGCTCGCGCGTCCTCCGCGGTTTCGTCGCGCCTCGCGAGGAGAACGCACCACAGCAGCGCGACCACGCCGCCCGTCCACACCGAGACCGAGAGCACGTGAACGAAATCGAGCGCCATGCTCTTGAGGCTTCCAAGCGCGGTCGCATGCGAGACGAGCGTCGCGGTCATCGCCGCCGCGACAGCGGCGGCGAGCGCGATCATCCGGCGTGGCCGGAACGTCGCGAAGGGACCGAGCGTCATGACCCCTCCGCCGGCGAGCGCACCGACGGGTCGCATCAACGCGAGTCGCGGGGTGATCGAGACAGCCGCGAGCACGAGGCCCGCGAATGCGGCCGAGAAGGGACGACTCCCGGCGCGGGTCGGTCGCGGCGGGGGCCACGAAGAGAACGAAGAACGCGGTGCCGAGGCCGAGCGCGATGCCGGCGTACGAAAGCGCACGGCCGGCGATCTCCAGCGGGCTCGGCGGCGGAACGGCGTCGGGCACGGGCGGAGGGGCGGGAAGTGGACCGTTTCCCACGACGAAGGCGAAGCTTCCCTTGGTGGTGTGTCCGTCGACGGCGCTGGTCGCGGTCCATGCGACGAGATAACCGCCATCGGGGATCGGCTCGACCGAGACCCGAAGACCGTTCGCATCGCCGGAAGGCCCGACGTCCCGCTTGTCGTAGCGCTTCCCATTCGTGTCGAGCACCTGGATCTCGCTGCCCTTCGGATCGGGCGGCTCGCTGAACACGATGCGCACCTCGGCTGGCGGCTTCACCAGTCGCGCATCGGAGTCTGGATTCGAGCGCACATAGTTGGCGTGGGCCGCAGCGGCGCCGCCCATAAGGACAGCACCGCCGAGGACGCACGCGAAGACGGCCGCGAGGCGTCGCATCAACGCCGCCGCATGACCAGTCCGCCGAGCGACACGAGCAGGGCCACGCCGGCCAGAACGATGGCCAGGGTCACGAGGGTCTGCACCGAATCGAGACGCGCGGCGAGATCCGAGCTCGCCGGGACCTTGTCGGGGAACTGCAGCTGGTCGGTGGAGACCACGCCATCGAAGGTATTCGGCCCGGACTCGAAACGCTCATCGACCTTTGTCGAGCCCGCGTCGCCGAAGATGTGAAAGATGTAATCGCCGGTCTTTGTCGGAATGAAGCTGCCCTCGTAGTGACCGGGTTTCTCCTCGTCGGTCGAAAGATCGAGCGACAGCTTCTTGGCGCCGCCGCCGACGATGACTTCGGCCCGAAGTGTCTTCGCGAGGCCCTCGACCGGCTTGAGGCTGCTCGTATCGGTCACGTCCAGGCTGAGGCCGTTCGCCGCGTTCACATAGGCGGGCTCGTTGATCCAACCGACTACGAACGTGTACGGACCGACCGGGCGACGCTCGTGTCCGAGCGCGATCTTCGTGTTGACTGCGAAACTCGACACGATGACGGCCACGACCGCCACCGTCGCGAGCAAACGCGACATAGGACCCTCCCAGGTCAGATTAGATATATGGGTCGCGAGGAGGGCCTAGGTTCGGGGCGGGCCGAGAAGAAGGGGCGCGCTCCACAGCGCGCGCGATATGAGCGGCACTGAAATGTCAGCGGTCGGCCGCCGCGTGGGCCGCGGAAGTCGCGGCCACGCGAAGATCAGAAGACCCATGAAGACCGCGGCTAGGCTCGTCGCCAGGGGGGAATCCATCGTGAACTTCTGCCCGCGGGCGTACAGCTGTTGAAGGTGCATCAGGAAAATGGGGAAGCGATAGGCGGCGAGCACATGGTCGTGGAACGCCGGCGTGCCCGGCGGGTCGACGTGCGGTGCCACGACCAGGCCGGCGCCCGCGAGCGTCGAACCCGTCGCCGCGAGAGAAAAGACCGCTATCGCGAGAAGGCGGCGCACCTGATAAGAAGGATACGGCTGGCCTTTGCGTCCGGATGGTGTCAGGCCTTGACGTCGGGGGCCGCTTTCGATGGTGCGGACTAGGGCGCGCATCCGCGGCAGATCCCCACGATGGCCGAGTGGGCGAGGTCGGCGCGGAACCCCTCCTCGGCTCGCAGACGTCGTCCGAGCGGCTCGAGCGTGCGGAGCGGGATCTCCTGCTCCGAGCCGCAGCGGCGGCACACGAGGTGTCCGTGTCGCTCGACATCGGCGCGATGCCAGCGCGTCACGCGATCGTCGAGATGTGTGTGGGTCGCGAAACCCAGGTCCTCCAGCGCCTCGAGATTGCGATAAACGGTCGACGGATCGATCTGCGGGTGGCGCGAGCGGACCTGGCGCGCGATCTCCTCCGCCGTCGTGTGATGGCGCGCGCGCTGAAGAGCGTCGAGGACCAGCCGGCGCTGGACCGTCATTCGCTTGCCCTTCGAGCGGATCTCGTCCGCCACGCTCACGCCTCGACAGTGGGGTAATCGCAAGCGCCTTGCAAGAGTCACTATTGCGAGAACTTGCGATAACCTGCGAGGCGTGGACCTCAGCCTCGTCGTCCTGCTCCTCGGGATGGCCGCACTCGGATTCCGGCACGGCTTCGATTGGGACCACATCGCCGCGATCACCGACATCACGAGCACCACCAGCGCAAGCCATACCGAGGCGAACGTCCCGGCCGGCGCGCCGATGCCCTCCCACGGTCACGAACCTGACGAGCTGCGTGGCCACGAGCACGAGCACGAGGCTCAGGGACCCAGCGCGATGCATTCGCTCGCCGAGTCGCGGTTCGCGCACGAGGAGCGTCACGCGGTCGGGCTCGCCACGCTCTACGCGCTCGGCCACGCCTTCGTCGTGCTCGTCCTCGGGATCGCGGCGCTGCTCCTGGGCGCGGTGCTGCCGGATTGGGTCGACCCCATCCTCGAGAAGGTCGTCGGCGTGACGCTCGTCCTTCTCGGGGTCTGGGTGCTCTTCTCCGTCTACCAGTACCTGCGCGGCAAGGGCGAGTTCCGACTCCGCAGCCGCTGGATGCTGGTCTTCGATTTCGTGCGCTACGGGTGGGGCGCGCTGCAGGCGCGCATCCACGGCCACGAGCACACGCCATCGGTCCACGCGACGCAGTACGGACCGAAGACGGCCTTCGGTGTCGGCATGATCCACGGCGTCGGGGCCGAGACGGGTTCGCAGGCGCTGCTCCTCGCGGGTATCGCTGGTGTCACCGGCGTCACCGGGATCGTGATCCTGCTCGCGTTCGTGGTTGGGTTGCTCGCGTCGAACACGCTCGTCGCGGTGGTCAGCGCGTCGGGATTCATCGGCGCGCAGCGCCTGCGGACCGTGTACGTCGTGGTCGGCTTCGTCGCGGGACTTGGCAGCCTTCTCATCGGCATCCTCTTCATCAGCGGTCTCGGTACGGCTCTTCCGGACTTGCAGGAGGTCCTCTTCGGCGCCCATACCTAATAACCTCAGGCGGTGCGGCGTCCCGCGGCGCTCCTCGCGCTCCTCGTGTTCGTCTCCTGCGGCTCCGCGCCGCCGGTACAGACTGCGGCGCCGGTCAGCGATCTTGTGATACCGACGACCGTGCCAAACGGAAAGGTCGACGTGATCGTGAAGCCCACGTACACGGTCGGCGAGACCATCCGCGCGACCATCCGCCTCAGCCCAACGACGGGCACGCTCCGCGGACCGCTCGATCCGTTCGTTCAGGCGAGCGGGTTTCATGGGACCGCCACGGTGAGACACCTCGCGATCGATCCCATCACCGTTGCAGCGGGATCCGCCGACGTGGCGGTGCTGTGGGACATGCGGGACGACGCCGGAACGGCCGTCGGCAGCGACGACTACAGCCTGGTCTTCGACGTGATCGACGACGCCGGCCGCGCGACGACGGTCGGCGCGACCTTGCAGGTCCGCTGAGGTGCTGCGTCGCATCGTCCTCGCCGTAGCGATCGCGGCGATCGCGGCGTGCGGCGATCCCAACACCGGCGTCGGGATTGAGGTCATCGAGGGGCACGTCGTGCGGGTCCTCGCCTCGGGTGACCACGATGGTGCGAAGTTCCAACGCCTGGCGGTGCAGCTCGACGGTTCTCTCTATCGCGGCGAGACGGTCGAGCTCGAGTGGGATGGCCGGCGCGCGCTGAACGAGAACGGCTTCCTCTCTCCGGGCGACCGCGTCCTGCTCACGCTCAGCCGCGACGGAAACACTCGCACGTACACGATCTCGGAGATCGTTCGGCTTCCGTCGCTCTGGCCGTTCGTCGTGCTCCCCGCGAGCGACGCGGCGCCCTTCCAGCGTCCCACGGCGACGAGCGCGATCGCGAGGAGCACGACGAACGGCCAGAGCGCCGAAACGGGAACGATCCGCTTCTGGCGACCCTTGTCGGTTCGATCGGCGTCCTCGTCGTGGCCGTGTTCGTCGTGCACGGATTCAACCAAAAGAGCGTGGCCGCGCTGCTCGGGACGCTCGGGGCGCTCGTCCTCGTCGTCGTGCTCGCGGCCGTCGCGGTCTCGGTCGCGCGGATCACCGGGCTCGGGACGGAGGACGCGATCTTCGTGTTCGTTGGGACGGCCGGCAAGGTGGACATGCCGCGGCTCGTGCTCGCGGGCGTCGTGGTCGGGTCGCTCGGAGCGCTCGTCGACATGGCGGTGGGCCAGGCTTCGACCGTGTTCGAGCTGTCAGCCACGAGCGAGGTTCACGGCCGGACCCTCTACCTCTCGGCGCTGAACGTCGGCCGCGACCACATCGGCTCACTCGTGAACACGCTCGCGCTGGCATATTTCGGCGGCGCGTTGCCGCTGATCGTCCTCGTCTCGCTCGGCTTCCAGCCGCTTTCCGTCTCGATCAACAGCGAGGAGATCACGCAGTCCGTCATGGCCGTCCTCATCGCGAGCATCGGGCTCGTGCTCTGCGTACCGCTCACGACCGCGATAGCGGTCACGCTCGCCGACCGCACCAGGCGCGCTTAGTCCGGGATTCCCCGTTTACCGCTGAAGAGGTCGTCCGCGAGGTAGCCCGGAGCGGAGTGGGTCGCGCGACCGTGTTTCGGACGCTCGATCTCCTGGTCTCGATCGGGGCGTTGTCGCGGGTTCACGGGATCGAGGACGGTGGCCGCTGCGTGCGCTATACGCCCTGTGCGCCGGCGCATCACCACCATCTCGTCTGCCGCTCCTGCGGCCGGGTCGAAGAGATCGACCTCGCGGGGCTCGACACAAAGCTCGCTGGGATCGCGCGGGCACGTGGCTACGCCGCTCTTGGCCACACCCTCGAGATCGCCGGGATCTGCGGCGACTGCCGCGAGCCCCGTCCGTGATCATCCTCGCCGTCGCGGCGACGACGTTCGTGTCGACAATGCTCGGCGGGCTCCTTGCGCTTCGGACGAGCGCTCACGTCGGAATGGTCATCGCCCTCGGCGCCGGCGTTCGCGTCGGCGCCGCGTTCTTTGACCTTGGACCCGAGGCCGCAAAGGAGATGGGCTCCGTCGAGAATGCGATGGTCTTCGCGGCCATCGGTTTTCTGATCTTCTACCTGCTGGAGCGGATCACCCTGATCCATGTTGGCCACGAGGCCGGGATGCCGGTCGATCGGCACGAGCACGTAGGAACGCTGGGCGCCGGCGGCATGAGCGTCCACAGCTTCCTCGACGGACTCGCGATCGGTGCCGCCTTTCACGCCGGCGTGGAGCTCGGTCTCGTCGTCGCTCTCGTCGTCGTCCTCCACGACTTCTCGGACGGCATCGGAACGGTGAGCGTGCTCCTCGCGAATGACGCGTCGCGCAGGACCGCCTTTCGGTGGCTCATCGTCGATGCGCTCGCGCCGGTCGTCGGAGCTCTTGCGGCCTTCGCCATCAACATCCAGGGGGCGGCGCTCGGCGCTCTGCTGGGCCTCTTCATGGGCTTCTTCCTTTACGTCGCCGGCGCCGAGCTCCTTCCGGAGGCGCATCGCAAAGAGTCCGGGTGGATGGTGCTCGCGGCGACGCTCTTCGGTGCGATCTTCATCTTCGGGGTGACACAGGTAATTTCGATCTAGGCGCGCTCCCAGATCCAGCTGAATGGCCTGGCGCGCGAGCCGCCGAGTCCGCTTCGGGTCCAACTCCCGCTCAGGGGTGCGCTCCGCTCTCGAGGCGCTTGCGATCCTCGGTCTCTAGCTGGAAGGTCGAGTGCTCGATGTCGAAGTCACCGCGGAGGCACGTCTCGAGATCGTCGAGCACAACGCTCGGATCAGCGCCGCTGTGCACCACGACGTGAGCGGAGATCACATTCATGCCGCTCGTAATCGTCCACACATGGAGATCGTGGATGTCGACCACGCCGCTGCACGCAAGAACGTGCTCGCGCAAGCGGTCGACGTTCACGTCGCGCGGGGTCGCCTCGAGAAGCACGTCGAGCGCCTCGCGGAGCAGGCTGAACGACCGAGGCACGATCAGCGCGACGATGAGGAATGCCGCGAAGGTGTCCGCGAGCTGACGGCCTGCGACGATGTTCGCGAGCGCGGAGACGATGACGGCGATCGACGCGGCGACATCTGCGAGCACGTCGAGATACGCGGCGCGCATGGCGAACGACGCGTCCGGATCGCGCAGCAGGAGGATCGAGACGCCATTGCTGAGCAGGCCGACAACAGCGACGGCGAGGACGAGACCGCTCTGCACCTGCGAGGGCTCGCTGAAGCGCCGCACGCCCTCGACGAGCACCACCGCGGCGACGATCAGCAGCAACACGGTGTTGAGCACCGTCGCGAGGATTTCGAGGCGGAGGAGCCCGAACGTTCGGCGATCGGTGACCGGACGGGTGCCAAGCCACACCGCGACGAAGGCGATGCCGAGCGCGACCACGTCGATGAGGACGTGAAACGCCTCCGCGAGCAGCGCCAGGCTGTTCGCGAACAGCGAAGCGGTCGCTTCGATCAAGAAGACGATGACAGCGAGCGCGAGCGCGATCAGAAGACGTGAGCGCTGTCTGGCTCGGTGATGCACGGAATGAACGGTACAATTCAAGCAATTGAAGGGGGCTTGGCCCCTTTCAGATCCCCGCGGATCTGGAGGACCCCGATTTGGCGCAGATCAGCCATGACATGACCATCTCCAGCGTCGTCGAGCGGTGGCCCGAGGCCGCGCGGATCTTCGCGCGCTACGGGCTCTCGTGCGCGTCCTGCTCGATCTCGAAGAGCGAGACGATCATGGCCGGCGCGACCGGACACGGCGGCGGCCGCGTCAACGTCGAAGATCTCATGCGCGACCTGAACAGCTACGCCGACAGCGGCAAGCTCCCCGACAACCTCCCGGCGGCGAACGCCACCGCGGCGGGGCCCGGCATGAAGATGCGGGGCATGGCCGAGCAGAAGGGCATAAAGCACGTCATCGCCGTCATGTCGGGCAAGGGCGGGGTGGGGAAGTCGCTCGTGGCCGGGTTGCTCGCCGTCGGTCTCACGCGCCGCGGCTTTCGGGTCGGCGTGCTCGATGGAGACATCACCGGCCCGTCGATCCCGCGCATGTTCGGCGTCCGCGAGAAGCCGGTCTCATCCGACGGCAAGACGCTCAACCCTCCGAAATCCCGCGGCGGCATCCCGATCATGTCGATGAACCTGCTCCTGCCCGAAGAGGGCGAGGCCGTGATCTGGCGCGGTCCGATGGTGTCTGGTGCGATCCGCCAGTTCTTCAGCGACGTGAATTGGGGCGAGCTCGACTACCTGATCGTCGACCTTCCGCCGGGGACGAGCGACGCGCCGCTCACGGTGATGCAGGCGCTGCCGGTCGACGGCGTCGTTCTCGTTACCACACCGCAGGCCCTCGCCGCGATGGTCGTGACCAAGGCCGTGAAGCTCGTCAAGCAGCTCGGCGGCGACATCCTCGGGATCGTCGAGAACATGTCCTACGTGCGCGTGCCGGACGGCTCCACGATCGAGGTGTTCGGTCCGTCACAGGGGCTCAAGCTCGTCATCGCGTCGAACGCACCGCTCATCGCGAAGCTTCCAATCGATCCGGAGATCGCAAGGCTGTCGGACGCGGGCCTGATCGAGTCATACGAGTCGCCCGAGTCCGAGGAGCTCATCGTGAACTTCCTCGAGCGCGCCCCGGAGAAGCACCCGCAGGTCCCCGTCGCATAGCGACATCCCAGATCACGCTCGCGGAGGCGCGCCGCCTCGCGATTCACGCTCAGCTTCTGGATCGAACGCGGCGGCCCAGCGCGGCGACGATCTTGAAGACGGTCGAGCACCTCGGCTATCTGCAGCTCGACCCCACCAACGTTGTCGCCCGCAACCAGCTCCTCGTTCTGTGGTCGCGCCTCGGCCGGTACAAGCTCGCCGATCTCGACAGCCTCATGTGGAGAGACCGCGCGTTCTTCGAGTACATCACGTTCATCGCGCCGACCTCCGATCTGCCGCTGCATGCGCTGCGGATGCGTGCGGTACGGAGCGGCGAGGGCCCGTATGCGCGACGCATCACCGACTGGGTCGGCCGGAACGCGCGTCTGCGGCGTCACGTGATGGCCCGCCTTCGGAAGGAGGGCCCGCTGCCGCTCAGCGCTTTCGAGGACCGATCGGTGCATTCGTGGACGACGTCCGGATGGAACGCCGATCGGAATGTGTCGCAGATGCTTTCGTTCCTCATCCGGCTCGGGGACGTGACCGTCGGCGGACGCGCCAGCGGGAGACGCTTCTTCACGCTCGCGAAGGGCTGGCTCCCTCGGGTAAAGCCACTCAGCCCGACCGCGGCGGCGCGTGTCGCCACCGAACGCGCGCTCGCGGCGACGGGCGTCGCGACCTTTCAGGAGCTGCGTCGCTTGTACGCGCTCGGGCGCTTCGTGACGAAGGAGGCTTTGATGCGCCTGGAGCGCGAGGGCATCGCGCGGCAAGTCGAGATCGCCGGCCTGCGCGGTCAGTACTTCGCCCTATCCGATGCCCACGCGACGGACTCCGACCGCACGACGCTGCTCTCGCCGTTTGACAACCTGATCATCGATCGGCGGCGCACCGAGATCCTCTTCGGGATGCGCTACCGCATGGAGATCTACGTACCCAAGCACCTTCGCGTCAGAGGCTTCTGGGCTATGCCGATCCTGCATCGCGATCGGCTCATCGGAACGGTCGACCCAAAAATGGATCGTCAGCGCGGCCTTCTCGACATCGTGACGTTCCACCTCGAACGCGACGCGCCGCGCGACCGCTCGACGCGTCGCGCCATCGAAGACGCGGTGGACGACCTCGCCGCGTTCACGGGCGCGCGCGAGGTCGCCTGGCCGAGGGGCATCGCTTCGTCATACTCGCGGCGGTGATAGCTCGAGCGCGCGCGAACGCCGGTGCGCTCTGGCTCCTCGCCGCGACGACCGTCGCCAACGTGCTCGGTTTCGGCTACCAGCTCGTGATGGCGCGGCTCCTCACCGCCGAGCAGTACGCGATCCTCATCGCGCTCTTTGGCGTGCTGATCCTCGAAGCGATCTCCAGCCAGGTGATCCAGTCGGCGACGGCGAAGCTGACCGCGCAGTACCGCGCGCGCGGCGACGAGGCCGCGCTGCATCAGTTCGTGCGACGGTGGTCGCTCCGCGTCGCCGTTGCCATGGCAGCGCTCGCGCTCGCGATCGTCGCGCTCGCCGGGCCGATCTCTCAGGGACTCGCGCTGCCGCCGCTCGCCGTGACCATGCTCGGCATAGGCCTTTTCTTCGCCGGGCTGATGACGTTCGCGCTCGGCCTCCTGCAGGGCCTGGCTCGCTTCGGCTGGATGGGAAGCGTGCTCATCGTGCAAGCCGGCGCGCGCCTCGTTCTGGGCGTGACGCTGGTCCTTCTCGGTCTCGGCGTGAACGGAGCGTTCGCCGGCGCGACGGCGGCCATCGCCGTGGGCGTGCTCGTCGCCGCTGTGCCGCTTGCCACGCTCCTTCGTGCCGCGCGCCGATCGACGGCGATCGTCGAGCTCGCGGCGTCGGAGACGAGGTTCTTCGCCCTCGCTGCGGTCGTGCTGCTCGCGTACGCGGCACTCACCAACATCGACGCGGTCCTCGCGCCCGCGGTTCTGAGTCCCGCCGAGGCGGGCACCTATGCGGGCGCCGTGACACTCGGCAAGATCGTGCTGTTCGCGCCTATCGCTGTCGGGTTCCTGCTTCTGGAGCGGACGGCTCGTGCGCACGCGCGCGACGAGCCGACGGAGCGGCCGCTCTTCCTGTCCCTCGGCCTGGTCCTCGCGACGAGCGGTCTCGCCGCTCTGGCGTATGTCGTCGCGCCGGCGTTCTTCGTGAATCTCGTCGTCGGGAGCCAGTACCCCGCGACAGTCGCCGTAGCGCCTATTTACGGTATCGCCGCCCTCTCGAACGCGCTCCTCAATCTCTGGATCAGCTACTTCGTCGGGCGAGGCGAGATGCGCGTCGGTCTTGTCCTCGCGCTCGCCGTGGTGGCCGAGGTGATCCTTCTGGTGAGCGCGGCGACCGACGCCATCTCGGTCGCGCGCATCGTCCTCGGCGTCGCCCTCGCGACGCAGGCCGTCGCGATCGTCACCTTCTTAATAGAGAGAAGCGGTCAGACCAGAGTGGCGCTGACGCCTCGCTGACACGTCACGCCGCTACCCTCCGTGGTCGCATGCCCTCAAGCACTCTTCTCCGCGCCGCGCTCGCGCTAACGGCGACGGGGATCGTCTCCGCCGCCAGCATCCGGCACGCGCTCGAGGAGGGCGGCGCGGATATCGCCTTCGCGGTCGGCTACGCGTTCTATCTCTCGCTCATCCTGATCGCCACGCCGCGTCACCCACCGCGGTGGTCACCCCTGCTGGCGTTCGCGTTCGCGGCGATCACGTACGTGGCCGCGATCCTGACGCTCAACGGGAACGCGCTGGCCGTCGGCCTCTATCTCGTCGCGGCTGTGCTCGGATACATCGCGACGCCGGCGCCCTTCCGCCCGCTGACCGTCGCCGCCTTCGCGCTCTGGACACCCGCGATCAGGTTCTTCGGGCCCGAGCCCCTCGCCGGAGCATTCCCGCCCCTCCTGGCGTTCGCGTCGGTCCTCTCGCTGATCAATCTCGTCGCCGCGCTCCTCGATCGGAGCGCGCGCGATCCCGACGAACGGCTTCGCCGCATCGGCCTCGGCCTTCTCGCGGTCGCGACCGTGGCGACGGTCGTCGAGCGGCACCTCGTCGTCGAGTCGATCGTCGTCGCGCCGGACGACGTGATGGCGCTCATCGTCGTCGGCGTGCTCCCGATCCTCGCCGTCGCGCGGCTCCGGCCATCGACCCGAGATGCCCTCGCTACGGGCCTCGCGCTCGCCACGTTCGTGCTCGCGGCGATGGCGCTCCTGTACGGCAAGGGCTACCACGTGGACGCGGTCACCGTGCCGCACGTCGCCGCGCAGCAGCTGCTCGCCGGCCACAACCCGTACACCACGTTCGACCTTCCCGCCGCTCTGGCCCAGTTCGGAATAAACCCGGAGCTGGTCACGCATTACGAGGACGGCAGCGTTCTTCGCTCGCTCAACTACCCTGCGCTGAACTTTCTCCTGGTCACGCCGTTCATCGCGCTCGGTGCGACCGATATCCGTTGGATCTACCTCGTCGAGATCCTCGCGCTGGTCCTCATCCTGCTTCGAAAGGTCCGGATCCCGTGGCGTCCGCTCGTTGCGGCCGGTGTCGTGGGCAACACGGTCATCGTCCGCCAGAACATCCTCGCCGGGGTGGACCCCACGTGGTGGGCGCTGCTCACGATCGCGTGGATCTTCGTCGAGTCACGATGGCTCTCCCCGATCGCCGTCGGCCTCGCGATGGCCTCACGGCAACCCGCCTGGTTCGCCGCTCCCTTCTATCTCGTCGGCATCTGGAAGAGGAGTGGCCGCGCCGAGGCGGTCCGGCGCGCGGCGATTGTCACGGTGGCGGCAGTGGCCCCGAATCTTCCGTTCGTGATCGACAACCCCTCCGCGTTCTTCGACGGCGTCGGGGACCCGATGCTCGGCGCGCTCGCTCCGTACGGCGTCGGTTTCGTGCGGCTCGGCCTCGACGGTCCGTTCCCGCTTCTGCCGCGCGCCATCTACGGAGGGCTGTCGGCAGTTTCGTTCGTCATTCTGATCGCCGTTCTTTGGCGGTTCTGGCGCAAAGTGCCGATCGGCGCGCTCATCTTCCCGTTTGTTCCGCTCTATCTCGCGTGGCGATCGCTCCAGAACTACTTCGGCTCGATCCCGCTCCTCGCGATGGCCGGCGACGACGAGCTCATCGTCGGCACAGCCGCCGAACGGCCGGAGCAGGTGGCCGCCATCGCGTCGTCGCCTATGCCAGTCGCGGCGTCCACAGCCCACCCGACCTCGACCGCGCACTGAGTCGCACAATGCGCGCATGCCGATCGACCGCGCACTGCTCGAGCTCCTGGCGTGTCCCGACACACATCACGCTCCTCTAAAGGAAGACGGGGACTATTTGGTCTGCACGGAATGCCGCCGCCGCTTTCCAGTGAGGGACGGCATTCCAGTAATGCTCTTAGAGGAGGCACTGCCGCCCGCCGACTAGCGCGTGGGTTTGCGAGTGGAGATCTGGTGCGGCGGGTGGCACGGGCGAGCGGGTTGTGCGCGAGCCGCGGGTGCCCCGGGACCCCGCCGCGCGGCAGAATGCCGCGCAAAGGCGGGGAGGGTGCGGCGAGCGCGCAACCCCGAGCCCGGGGCAGGACCCGCCGCCCCAATCGGCCTTAACGCAGGCGTTCGCGCGGGACGACGATGCGGACGGTCGTGCCCTCTCCAGGCTTGCTCTGGACTTTGCAGAGCCCTCCTAGGAAAGCAACGCGCTCGCGCATTCCGAGCAGACCAAAGTGGCCTGGGCGCACGCCGGCCTCTCCCCATTGTTCGGTCTCGAAGCCGTGCCCGTCGTCGCCCACGTCAATCTCTAGGGTGTCCTCGTTTTTCAGCAACGCCAATCGAACTTCGTGTGCGGCGGCGTGCTTCTTCACGTTGTTCAAGGCTTCGACGGCGACGCGATAGAGAGTCGACTCGGCCTCGCGCGAAAGCGGCCCGGGATCGTCGAGCGCTTCCTCGAGGGTCCAACCCGCCTCGCCGGCCATCTCGCGTGCCGCGGCGGAGATGGCGGCGACGAGGCCGAGGTCGTCGAGGGTCGACGGGCGAACGGTGCCCAGGATCTCGCGTGTCTCGCGGATCGCGCGCCGCAAAAGCTCGCTTGCCTTTCCGACCTGAACGTTGTCGACACCGGCGCTCTGCAGCTGCGCGTGGGCAGACACGAGGATCGGTGCGAGTCCGTCGTGCAGGTCGCGCGCAAGACGACGCCGATGTTCTTCGTCCTGGGAGAGAAGCTGTCCGGTGAAGTGCTGAAGGTCGCCGTACAGCTCCATCCGCTCCATCGCAAAGGCCGCCTGGTCGCCGAGGATGCGAAGAAAGGCGATCGCGTCGTTGCCGGGGTGGTCCTGGCGGTTCACGTTCAGCACGCCCTGGGTCTTCGCGGCCACGAGCAGGGGGATGCATATCGCGAACGGGACATCCTTTGTATAGGTGGTGCCGAGCTCCTTCGAGGCAGGGCCTTCGATGATGAGCGGCTCGCGGCGCTCGAGCGCCTGCCACGAGATCGACGGCCCGACGGGCACTCGTGTCCCGACCAGACGACCCGGGCGGGCCGCGCGGATGATGAGCGCGTCGCCCGCCGCGTCGACGGTCATGAGAGAGGCGGACTCGTACGTGACTGCCTCGTGTGCGGCCTCGAGGACGAGATCGAAGAGCTCGTCGGCGCTCGCGGCATTTCCGATGCGCACCGTCGCGCGCTCGAGAGAGCGAAGCAGGGTAGAGGGGGTCAGGTCGTGGTCGACGACTCGACGAGGCCGTTGCGCACGGCGTAGATCGCGGCCTGGGTGCGATCCGACACGTTCAGCTTCTCGAGGATCGCGGCGACGTGGCTCTTCACCGTCTCCGGTGACAGCACGAGCTTGTCCGCGATCTCGCGGTTGGAGAGGCCTTCGGCGACGAGCGCGAGGATCTCGCGCTCACGCTTGGTGAGGTTCCGTGCGGCCGACGGTGTGGCCGACCCGGGCTTCATCTCGGACAGCATCCCCTTGAGCATCTGCGATTCGATGAACGCGCCACCCGTCGCCACCTGGCGGATCGCGTCGATGAGGTCGTCCTTCGAGACATCCTTGAGGAGGTACCCGGCCGCCCCCGCGCGGACCGCCTCCCGCAGGTACGCCGGGTTGTCGTGCATCGTCACCATGATCACCGCGGTCCGCGAGCGCTCTTCCTTGATGCGCCGCGTCGCCTCGAGACCGTCCATGTCGGGCATGCGCACGTCCATGAGGACGACGTCGGGAAGCTCCTTGCGAGCGGTCTCGATCGCCTCACGCCCGGTCTTTGCCTCGCCGACGACGGTGAGGTCCTCGGCCTTGGCGAGCATCGAAGCGACACCCTGTCGCACGAGCTCGTGGTCATCGACGAGAAGTACACGAATCGGCATCGCGAAGATTCTAGGGGTCGATCACGCGACGGCGGTCCAGATCAGATAGAGAAGGAGTCCCACGAGCACGACGAGGAGTACGCCGATCGCGAACAGGGCCAACGACCCCGCCGAGGTTCCCGACGGTCGTGTCAACAAGCGTTCTACAGCACTCACCAGATCCGCTGAGGCCGCGTCCTTAGCCACCCAGCCGCCCGGTTTGTCGAGCGATCTCTCCGCTTTGGCGGCTTCGGCAGCGCCCGCGGCCAGGACCAAAGCGGGCACGCCCAGGTTGGTGCGGGCATCACCGCGCAGCAGGAGGGCATCGACCAAGGCGAGGTCTGCCGGCCAGCTCCGTGCCCAGCTCGCGCCTTCGGCGAGCTTTGTGGCGCGGCGCACCTCGTAGCGTCGTTCCAGGCGGAGGATCGTCTCGAGTCCTGCTCCGACGCTCGGGTGGGAGACGACCAGAAGTACCCTCGGTCGACCGATGGCCGGACGATACACCGTTGTCCGGTTCCGCTACATGGGACCTACACCGTTCCTCCCCCTCAGGTCCGATGGCTTGCAACAGCAAAGAAACGACTCTTTCACTCGTGCCAAAACGGATCCTGATCGCCGACGACCACCTCGCTGTACGCGAGGGCCTCCGCTCGCTCATCGACCCCGACCCGGACTTCAAGGTCGTTGGCGAAGCGGCGGATGGGAACGAGGCCGCGCGGAAGGCACTCGAGCTTCGTCCCGACGTGATCATGCTCGACAACTCGATGCCCGGCATGACCGGCCTCGAAGTCGCCCGGATGCTCCGGGACAACCTCCCCGACACGAAGATCGTCTTCCTCACGCTGGACCCCGGAATCCGGGACCTCGCCCTCGCAACGGGCGCTGCCGCGCACATCTCGAAGGACCAGCCTCCGCAAGAGATCATGCGGGTCGTTCGGGCCGCCGCCGGGATCGCCGCACCGAAGGCGACCACTGGCCAGCCGACCAGTGCGCAGGCCAAGCTCGCCGAGCTCCTCATTTCGGAGAAAGCCATCACCTCGCGACAGATCCAGGATCTCGATAAGTCGCGCGACGGCAAGCAGAGCCTGTCGAACGCGATCCTTCGGTCCGGGCTGGTCGTGCCGGAGATCCTCGCGAGCGCGCTCGCTCGCGTGAGCGGCCACCCGGTGACCTCGCTCCGTGTCGCTCCCGAGGCCGCCGTCATACGTCAACTGCCCCGCCGCTTCTGCGAGCTCCGCGCCGTCGCCCTTGTGGAGTTCGGACGCACGGAGGCGACGCTCGCGATGGCCGACCCGCTCGATCAAGCGGCCGCGCACGAAGCCAAGGACATGCTCGGAGGCATCGAGCTCAAGGTTGTCACGGCGACGCTCACCGAAGTTCGTGACGCGATCCACCACGCGCACGCGCCCGCACTTGTACCCCTCGTCGCGGTACCGCCGATGCCGATGCAGCAGCCTCGTCGCCGTCCGCTCGCACTTGTCGCGGCACTCGCCGCGGCGCTTCTGCTCGTCGCTACGGGGACCGGAGTCTTCCTGACGCAGAGCACGGTCGTCGCGGCGCGTGCGAACCTCACGGTCTTCCAGGGCACCGTCGAGGTGCGTCACGGGTCGGGCGGATACGAAGTCGCATCCACCAGCGATCTCGTGCAGCAGGGCGACACGATCCGGACCGCCCCGGGCGGGCACGCCGCGCTGACATTCTTCGATCGTTCAGTTGTCGTGCTCGAGCCGACCACCGAGCTCGTCATCGAAACCCTTCACACGGTGGCGGGCGGCCGCGACATCGATCTCGTCCTGCGCCAGCTGATGGGTGGGACGTGGAACGTCGTGGCCCACAGCATCGGCGAAGGCGGCCGCTTCGAAGTCGTGACTCCGACCTCGACAAACACCGTTCACGGAACGGCCTTCCAAGTCCACGTCGACGAACAGGGCAACACCATCGTCAGCACGGCCGACGGGACGGTCCGCACGTTCGGCCTCAACACAGCAGTCCCACCGGTTCTCGTCAGCGCCGGAATGCAGAGCACCATCAGCGAGACCGGCCCGTCGGCCGCAGCGCCAATCAAGGAGTCGACCCTCACTTTCACCTTCGGTGATGCGGGCCAGGCATTCGTCGTGAACGGCGCGGGTCAGGCGGCCGGCGTGCAGGGCGACGATGTCGTTCGCTACATCCCCGGATCCACAGTGGCCCGCGGCAACAACACCGTCGCGGTGACGATTCCCGGCGACGACGCCGGCCGGATGAGCGCGGTGGTCGCGCCGAAGAGCGACGTCGCGCAGGTACGGATCGCGACCGAGCTCGTCACATCTGACGGGAC
>WNGG01017362.1_pt1 | contig 20226 bp, 17 predicted proteins | sample 5400661 | NCBI WGS metagenome assembly WNGG01 (sample SAMN13153372, study PRJNA577476) | soil metagenome | isolation source: 100 cm soil or saprolite under Garry oak tree replicate 1 | place: USA:California | collected 2016-06-15
GCCGCCGCCGGCGTGACCGCCCTGGTCCGCGACGCTCGCATGCGGGCCGCCGGCCGCCCCGGCTTCTTCGACTTCGACCCGAAGCGCGCTGGCCAGCAGCACCTTGGCCTCGGCCCGCTCAACGAGGCGCAGACCAAGGCGCTGCTGGAGCAGGAGGGGCTGACCTGCCCGCCACGCCGGGTCTGCCTGACCCGCCGGCAGGCGGCCGAGGCGATGGCCGAGCTGGGGCCCGGCCCGGTCGTGGTCAAGGTGTGCGACGCCGGCATCACCCACAAGTCCGACCAGGGCGGCGTCCACCTCGGCGTGGCCGGGCCCGAGGCGCTGTGGCGGGCGCTGAAGGCGATCGACGCCATCCCCGACAGCGGCCAGGTGCGGCGCTACCTGATCGAGGCGGAGCTGCCTGGAGGGGTCGAGCTGCTCGTGGGCGCCCGCCGCGATCCCAGCTTCGGGCCGGTCGTGCTGCTCGGGATCGGCGGCATCGCTGCCGAGGCAACCGCCGACGTGGCCATGCGACTGGCCCCCGTCGGCGGCGACGACGTCCGCTCGATGGCCGCCGAACTGCGCGGCGCCGCACTGCTGCACGGCTTCCGCGGCGCCCCGCCAGTCGACCTCGACCGCCTCGCCGCCATGGTCCACACCGTCAGCGACCTGGTCGACCGCTACGACGACGTCGAGGAGGTCGAACTCAACCCGGTTCGCGCCGTCGGCCCCGACCTGTTCGTCCTGGACGCCCTCCTGGTCACCACCTGCCCCCCGACCCCGGCGGCGCCGCAGTGACCCAAGCAAACGGCAAGGTGTATCACCACCAGGTCGTCGTCCAGTGGGGCGACACCGACCCGGCCAAGATCGCCTTCTACCCGAACTTCTTCACCTGGTTCGACGAGAGCACCCGGGGCCTGTTCGACAGCGTCGGCCTCGACTGGGACATGCTGATGGACCGCTACGGCGTCGTCGGCGTCCCGATCGTCACCGTCAACGCGACCTTCCGCCGCCCCGCCGTCTTCCGCGACAACCTGGTGGTCGAAAGCTCCATCACCTCCTGGAACGACTCCACCTTCGTGGTCACCCACCGCGTCCTCCGCGACACCCACCTCATCGCCGAAGGCACCGAAACCCGCGTCTGGGCCGCCCACCACCCCGACGACCCCAAACGCCTCCGCCCCACCCCCATCCCCCCAGAAATCATCGCCGCCTTCACCCCCAACGAGGCGTAACCCCCACTGGGATGATCGGGTAGTTAGCGTAGTTGACGAGTTCGGTCGGGCATGCGATGGTTACGGTGCGACACTACACCGCACCTCTACTTATCAGGAGGCTTTTCATGTTTGCCTCAATTCTCGTGGGCGGCGTCCTCGCCGTCCTCACCTTTGTCGGGCTGACCATCGCCGACCGGCGCAACCCTGCCCGCTGGTACGACAAAGCCTACGAACGGGCGCTGCGCCAGCGGCGCTCGCCGCACACCTGGTAGCACCCTCCCCCGGTCCAAGGCATGCCCGGTCGGGCATACGAAATGCCCGGCCGGGCTCCACAGGAGGTTGCGACACCACACCGTAGCCCGGCCGGGCACTCATTGATCATCGCATACTGGACAAGCCCCTTGCTCAAGGGCTTCCCCACCGATGCTCTGGTTCGGGATGGCGCCAAAAATGGGGAGGACACAAGCATAGGTAGGGAGCGCTTGCCGATGTCGTGAGGGCACCTCCGGTTCGATCCTTGGGGTCGAAAGGAGTGTGGATCGTGTCTCGACATCTGGTTCAGAGAATTGCTGCTGCCGTGCCATTGTTGCTGGCGGTGGGCATGTTGGCGGCGCTGCTGGTGGTTCCGGCCACCGCGCAAGCGTCTGGGGGCGGGGGCTACCTCTACAGCTCGTTCGGGCTGGGGGACTGGAACGGCGACGGGCATGCCGACATCGTCGCCCGCAACAACACCACTGGCGACCTATGGCTCTACCCCGGCTCGGGTGGCGGTGGCTTCGGCGCCCGCGTGCAGATCGGCACCGGCTGGAACGACTACAGCTTCTTCGGGATGGGCGACTGGAACGGCGACCGGATCAACGACATCGTCGCCCGCAACAACAACAGCGGCGACCTGTGGCTCTACCCCGGCTCGGGTGGCGGTGGCTTCGGCGCCCGCGTGCAGATCGGCACCAACTGGAACTCGTACTGGGCCGCTGGTCTGGGCGACTGGGACGGCGACGGCATCACCGACATCGTCACGGAGCAAAACACTGGCGACCTGTGGCTGTACCCCGGTATCGGTGGCGGTTTCTTCGGCGCCCGAGTTCGGCTGTTCACGTTCTTCGGGATCAACACCCCCTTCGGTGTGGTGGACTGGGACGGCGACGGGCACACCGACTTCATCGTGCGTGACGACAACACCGGCGACCTGGACCTGGCTCCCGGCTCCGGCGGTCGCGACCCCCTCGACGGCTATCTCGGAACCGTGATCGGCACCGGCTGGAAGTGACCTTCGTCACCAGGTGTCCACGGTGGCGACCAGGCCGAGGCGGAGGGCGGCAGCAGCAGCGTCCTCGCGGTTGCTGGCGCCGAGCTTGCTGAGCACGGCAGAGACGTGATGGTCGACGGTCTTGACGGAGATGAACAAGCGCTTGGCGATCTCGACGTTGCTGCGCCGCGCGCAGATCAACTCCAGCACCTGCTGCTCGCGTGGGGTCAGGCCGTTTGGATGCGCTCGCGTCGCGCGACGCGGTCCAGACGGCACTGACCGCACGCCAAGACGCCGCAACGCCTGCCGGGCGAGCGCGGCGGTGGCGGTGGCGCCCAGCGAATCCAGCCGGCTCAGGGCAGACCGCAGCGACGCCTCGTCGCCCGCGTCCAGCAGCACCAGCGCGGCGTCGTAGGAGCAGCCAACCTCGTCCCAGGCACGCACCGCGGCGGCGTACTCGCCGAGCCGGGCCAGCCGGTACGGTTCGGCGACCTCGCCCACGACCGTCCGGGACGATCCGCTGCGCCGCAGCCAGTCCGCCACCGCACCCCGCATCCACGGGTCGATCACGGCGCCGTCGGCGCTGGCGGAGTCGGCGGCCCGTTCGGCGTCACGGCGCGCGGGGCCCTCGGCGCCGGCCAGCCAGTGCGCCTCCGCCGGGGCCAGCCGGGCCGGCACGAGGTACTGCGGCTGCCTGGTCGTGTCCGCGGCCGCCACGGCGCTGTCGAGCATCTCCCAGGCGGCGGGGTCGCCGCGGCGGGCCTGGACGGAGCCGATGCGCAGGCGGAGGTCGATCTGGGTCATTGGCGCGAGGTCCTCGTCGAGCAGCTGCCGGCCCAGCGTCAGCAGCTCGTCCCAGCGACCCTGGCCGAGCTGCGCCAGGGTCCGCCCGGCTCGCAGGTGGAACGAGTAGGTGCCCAGGTCGTGGTCGTCGCAGTACTCGATGCCCTCAGCGAAGAACCGCTCCGCCTCGCGGTAGCGGTGGTGCATGTTGAGGATCCCGCAGAGGTTCCCGTACGCCCGGCCGGCCTGCGGCGCCAGGTCGTGCGCGAGCGCCAGCTCCAAGGCGCGGAGCACCGGCTCGGTCCAGGACGGGTCGCCGCTGGGCGAGAGGGCACAGCCCTCGGTGTTGAGGGCGTCCGCCAGCACGTCGATGGCGCCGACCTGCCGCGCCGCCGCCTGCGCCCGCAGGGCCAGCGTCCGCGCGGGCTCGCGCTCGGCGCGCATCATCCGCACCCGAGCACCTCGATCGCCCGCTCGGCCGCTGCCAGTGCCTCGTCACCGCGGCACAGGTGCTGCAGGGTCATGGCGTAGCGGCGCAGCGTCTCGCCCTCCTGGCGCCAGTCGGCCAGCTCGCGCCACAGCGCCAGCGCGTGCTCGTCGGCGTCGGCGGCCGTCTGGGTGGCGTCGCCGAGCGCCGCCTCGACGGCGAGGCCGCTGTAGAGCCTGGCCACGGTCTTGAGGTCGGCCCCTGCCGTCCCGGCCGCTGCGCGCAGCGCCCGCTGGTACTGCGCCGCCGCTTCTCGATGGGCGCCCAGCGCGGCGGCCAGCTCGGCGGCACGGGCGGCGTGGTGCAGCACCGCCGCGTGATCCCCCGCGCCCTCGGCGTGGAATGCCAGGCGCGCGTCCTCGGCACCGAAGGGGCCGCCGGCCGACCGCAACACCGCCAGGATCTGGGCGTGGATGGCCGCGCGGCGGTGCGACGGGACCTGCCGCTCGACGGCGAGCCAGGCGATCTCGTGCCGGAAGCGCAGCGCGGTCCCGTCGTCGACCAGGAGCCCGGAGGCGAGCAGCTCGTCGAGCACACCGTCCGGGCACCGCGCCGCCGCGGCAAGCAGCGCGGGCTCGACCCGGGTGCCGATCAGCGACGCGCACGACAGCGCCGCCCACCCCTCCTCGGTCAGGCGCGCCACCCGCGCCAGCACCGCGTCGCGCGCCGACAGCGGCACCCCGGGCACGGGCGAGGCGATCACCTCGGTGACGTAGAACGGGTTGCCGCCGGTGAGCCGGTGCAGCTCCTCCGGGTCGAGGCCAGTCCCGGCGGCAAGCACCGCGACCCCCTCCAGGGAGAGCGGCGCCAGCTCCAGCCGGCGCGCCCACCGCAGGGTCGCCAGCTCCCCCACGGCCGCCCGCAGCGGCACGGCCGCGGCCAGGGCGTCGTTGCGGTAGGTGGCCACCAGCAGCAGCGGCGCGCCGCGGAGGCGCCGACCAAGAAACCGCAGCAGGTCCAGAGTCGCCTCGTCCGCCCAGTGGATGTCTTCGACCACCACCACCTGGAGGCGGTCGCTGCCGGTCACCTGCTCCAGGAGGGCACGGAACAGCTCGTCACGCTCGGCCTGCACCCGGCACAGCTCGCGCAGCCGCCCGCCGAGCTGCTCGGCCAGGTCGAACAGGGGCGCCAGCGGCCGCGGGGTGGACAGCCCGTCACAGATCCCCCACGACCAGCTGGCGTCGGCCACCTCTCGCTGGACATGCTCGACCAGCACTGACTTGCCCACACCGGCCTCGCCGGCAAGCAGCACCAGCCGGCCCTCCCCCAGGGCGGCCTCTTGCACATACTGGCGCAGCGCGGCCAGCGGCTGCCCCCGTTCCACCAGTGCCATATACGACATTCTCGCACGATCGTTCTCGCAAGACTGTCGGCTCGATCCGGATCACTCAGCCGACACTCAGGAACTGTCGAGGCGCCTCACTCGCGCTCCGCGATGATTGCGTCGGCCGGATAGGACGCCGGGTCAGGCGGGGATCAGGACGGCGCGGCCGGTGATGTTGCCGGAGCGGAGGTGGGTGAGGACCTCGTTGATGGCGTCGAGGGGGTAGGTCTGGGAGCGGAGGGTGATGCGGCCGGCGGCGTGGAGCTGGAGGAGTTCCCAGAGGTCGGGCCAGGTGCCGACGAGGTTGCCGAGGGCGGCGTGCTCGTTGACGACCAAGGGGTTGGAGGGGAGGGAGAGGGTGCCGCCGTAGCCGATGACGGAGTAGGTGCCGGCGCGGGCGAGCATGCGCATGCTGTCGGCGTGGGTCTGGTCGGTGCCGACGAAGTCGAGGACCAGGTCGGCGCCGTGGCCGGCGGTGAGGCCGCGGAGCGCGTCGGGGACGTCGGCGTCGCCGCCGTCGATGGTGTGGTCGGCGCCCAGGGCGGTGGCCAGGGCGCGGCGGCGCTCGTCGGTGTCGATGGCGACGATTGCGCTGGAGCCCAGCTCGCGCAGCAATTGCAGGGCGATGTGGCCGACGCCGCCGATGCCGATGATGGCGGCTGTCGTACCCGGGAGGGCCAGCGGGGCGACGCGCTTGACGGCGTGGTAGGCGGTCACCCCGGCGTCGGCGTAGGGGGCGATCTCGTGCGGGGCGACGCCCTCGGGGAGCTTGATGAGCTGCCGTTCGGCCACCAGCACGTGCTCGGCGAAGCCGCCGTCGCGTGACAGGCCGGTGAAGGCGTGGTGGACGCAGTGCATGTCGTTGCCACGGCGACAGGCAACGCACAGCCCGCAGCTGTAGGCGGGATAGATGATCACCGGGTCGCCGGGCACCACCGTCGAGACGCCGCCGCCGGTCGCGGCCACCCAGCCGGCGTTCTCATGGCCGAGGACCATCGGCAGGCTGACCCCGGCGGGCTCCATCAGCCCGTCGATGGCGTGCAGGTCGGTGGCGCAGACCCCGGCACCGCCGAGCTTCACCACCACGTCGTTGGGGTGGGTGGGCTCGGGGGTTGGCCGCTCGACCAGCTCCAGCGGCTGGTGGTAGTGGCGCAGCAGCGCAGCCTTCATGAGCCTCGATGCTCCTACAGGTGGTCCTGCTCCCAGCAGTCCTGGCTGGGCAGGATGTTAGAGTCGCGCTAACCGGTCGTCAAACTTACTGTCATGCGTTTGTGGCCCGGCTGAGATTGGTGGTGTGGTGGTGCACCAGGCCGGTCAGCTCGGGCGCGAACTCGGCGAGGACCTGCCGCACGCGCACCTCGCCGAGCGGGCCGAGGGCGTTGTAGACCTCGGCGAAGATGTCGCGGGCGTGGCGCCGGGGCCAGCCCTGGAGGAGCAGCTCGTCCGGCAGCTCCGGGTCGAGGTTGGGGAAGTTGCGCCAGGTGTCCATCACCGCGGTCCGTGCGATCAGTGCCTCGGCGGTGCCCACGCTCCCCTCCCGGACCCGCGCCAGCAGCGGCTCGTACTCCCCGATGAACTCCTCGTAGACCTTGCGCAGGTAGTCGAGGTCCCAGGCGGCGATGGGGTCGCCGCCGCCGGGGCCGCCGGGCTGATGGGTGGCGGTCAGCACCGTAGCGCGCTCGACGCCGACCTCGCGCAGCACGTCGAGGGCAGCCTGGACGGCGTCGCGCGGCGACACCCACATGCCGTCGTACAGCGGTGCGAACCCGAGCCAGCGCAGGCGGGTGCGGAGCGCGTGGCGCAGGTCCCGCTGCTCCTCCGGCACCGAGAACGCGGCCACGGTCCAGCGCCCGTCCCAGTGCGTCGACCGGGTCCCGAAGGCCATGATGCGCTGGGTGCCCTCGGCCAGCACCAGCTTGGCCCGCTCGGTCAGGCCGTAGTAGGTGCGGCGGCCGGATTTGGAGGAGGCGAGCAGCCCGCGGCGGGTCAGGCGGCTGAGCGCCGCCCTCGCCCCCACCGGGGTGACCCCGAACTCCGCCACCAGGCGCACTAGCGCCGCCGACGGCAGGTGCTCGGTGCGGTCCCGCCAGTAGTCGCCGAGCAGGGTGATCAGCAGGTGCTGCGGCTGCGACCCGCTCTGGGCACGGGGCAGGTCGACGCTCGTCAGCGAGACGTCGTTGTCTGCCGTCGCGACCGCGGGGTCCACCATGGCGATGAGTGTACGCATCCCGCACGCATCGACATACTCGGGCCCACGCTCCACTATCGGTTTCATTGAGTGGAATATGGACGGCAATGCATTGACGGTCGTAGAGGACAATGCTTCCTGAAATGCCAGCGCCAGTGCCCGCGTCGAGTCCGCCGAGTCTGCGAACTCGGCTGACCGAGCCTGAGGGCAGGTTCTATTTCGGAGGCATGCAGGCGTTGGTGCGCCTGGCCCTGGACGTCGCCCGCCGGGACCGCGCGGCGGGCCTGCGGACAGGGGTGCTGGTCACCGGCTATCCGGGCTCCCCCATCTCAGGGCTGGACCTGGCCCTTGCCCGCGAGGCGGAGCTGGCGGAGCGCCACGGCGTGCGCCTGGCGCCAGCGGCCAGCGAGGAGCGCGCGGCCACCGCGCTGATGGGCTCGCAGATGCTCGACGGCTTCCCCCATGACCGCTACGACGGCGTAGTCGGCTTCTGGTACGGCAAGGGACCGGGCATCGACCGCAGCGGCGACGCCCTCAAGCACGGCAACTTCGCCGGGACCAGCACCCACGGCGCGGTGGTGGTCCTGTCGGGCGAGGACCACGAGGCGAAGTCGTCGACCATGCCCTTCCAGGAGGACTACGCCTTCGTCTCGGCCGGGATCCCGGTGCTCTACCCCTCCAGCGTGGAGGAGTTCCGCACTCTCGGCCTGCACGCGGTGGCGATGTCGCGCTACAGCGGCTGCTGGGTCGCGCTCAAGCTGGTGACCGCCCTGTGCGACGGCGGCCAGAGCCTCCAGCTGGTCACCGACGACCCGGCCATCGTGCTGCCGGAGCTGGAGATCGGCGGCCAGCCCTTTGCCAAGCGCACCGACTTCACCTTCTTCCCCGGCCGCAACATCGACCACGAGCGACACCTCTATAGAGAGCGCCACGCGGCGGTGCTCGCCTACGCCCGCGCCAACCAGCTCGACCAGATCGTGGTCCGCGACACCGGCCCCGGCGGCGGCCGGAGCTTCGACCGGGTCGGCCTGGTCGCCGCCGGGAAGTCCTACGCGGACCTGCGTCAGGCTCTCACCGACATGGGGGTCAGCGACGAGACGCTGCGGGCGCACGGGATCCGGCTGCTCAAGCTGGCGCTCACCTACCCGCTCGATCCCGAGATCGTCACTGAGTTCGCTGCTGGCCTGGACGAGATCGTCGTGGTCGAGGAGAAGCGCGGCGTGGTCGAGTCGCAGGTCAAGGAGGTCCTCTGCGGCCTCGCCCATCCCGTCCGCGTGCTCGGCAAGCACGACGAGCACGGCGCTCCCCTGTTCCCGGTGGAGGGCGGCATGGACGCGGACCGCATCGCCGAGGTGCTCGGGCCCCGCCTGGCCGGCTGGCTGGCCATGTCCAAGCCGGCCACGTCCAACGGGATCGGGATCGGGACCCGGCTCGGTCAGATCGAGGGCGTCCGCGCCCGGCGCTACCAGGCGATCGTGCGGCGCACGCCGAACTACTGCTCAGGCTGCCCCCACTCCCACTCCACGCGGCTGCCGGAGGGGGAGATCGCCTGGGGCAGCCCCGGGTGCCACAGCTTCGCCTCGGTGATGGAGCAGCCCGAACGGCGCGTCGAGGCGATGACCCAGTACGGCGGCGAGGGGCTGCCGTGGATCGGGCTGGCGCCCTTCACCGACAAGCCGCACATGTTCCAGAACGTGGGCGACGGGTCGCTGTGGCACTCCAGCTACGACAACATCCGCGCCTGCGTCGCCGCCGGCGTGAACATCACCTTCAAGCTGCTCTACAACGGCACGGTGGCCAACACCGGCGCCCAGGCCGCCCCCGGCGCCCGCTCGGTGCCCGAGCTGGCGCGGCTGCTGGCGCTGGAGGGGGTCGCCCGGATCGCCCTGGTCACCAAGGAACCCGGCCGCTACCGCAAGCTGGGCCTGCCTTCTCCGGTCGGCGTTTACCCCGCCAAGGACGTGGTCGCCGTGCAGCGTGAGCTGGCCGCCGTGCCCGGCGTGACGGTGATGCTCTACGACGAGTCCTGCGCCAACGAGCGCCGCCGCCAGCAGAAGCGCGGCAAGCTGGAACGGCCCAGCCGCTACGTGCTGATCAACGAGCGGGTCTGCGAGAACTGCGGCGACTGCGGCCGGGTGTCGAACTGCATGTCGCTGCAGAAGGTGGACACCGAGTTCGGCCCCAAGACGCAGATCCACACCTCCACCTGCAACCAGGACTACACCTGCCTGCAGGGCGACTGCCCCTCGTTCGTTACCGTCGACGTCGCGCCAGGCAGCGGCTACACCCGCCGCAAGACCCCTGGGCTGGACCCCGCCTCCCTGCCCGAGCCCGACCCCGAGCGTGTGGCACCGCTGGCGGCCCCCTACCGCATCTACTCCCCCGGCGTCGGCGGTACCGGGGTGCTCACCGCCAACGCGATCCTCGCCGTGGCCGCGACCCTGGACGGCCTGGAGGTGGCCAGCTTCGACCAGACCGGCGCGGCGCAGAAGTGGGGGCCAGTGCTGTCCAGCCTGATCGTCGCCCCGGCCGGTACCGCGCTGCCCGCCTCCAAGGTCGGTCTCGGCCAGGCCGACGTGCTCCTCGGCCTGGACCTGGTCGCCACGGTCTCGCCGGAGGTGACGTGTGGGCGGTCCCCGACGTGGACGGCATGCTGGCCATGCTGGCCCGCCACACGCGCCCGGACAGGACCCTCGCCGTCCCGGCCCGGGAGCTGGCCGAGGCCCTGTTCGGCGACTTCATGATGACCAACATGGTCGTCTTGGGGGCGGCCTGGCAGGCGGGGCTGCTGCCGATCAGCGCCGCCAGCATCGAGCAGGCGATCACCATGAACGGCGTCGGCGTGGAGGCCAACCTGCAGGCCTTCCGCCACGGCCGCGCCTGGGTCGCCGACCAGGAGACGATCCGCCGCGCCGCCGCGCCGGCGCCCAACCCCGCCGGCACCCCTGAGGAGATCGCCCTGGCCGCCCTTTCGAAGGGAGGGCGCGCGGCGGTCGAACGCCTGCGCGACCGGGCCGCCGCCGCCGGGCTCGACGAAACTTCCCGGGAGCTGCTGGCCACCCGCCTCGCCGACCTCGCTGATTACCAGAGCCCCGCCTACGCCGGTCGCTACCTGGACGCGGTCCTGGCGGCTGACGCACGCGAGCGGGCCGTGGATCCGGAGCGCCACGAGATCACCCACGCGGTCATCCGCAACCTCTACAAGCTGCTGGCCTACAAGGACGAGTACGAGGTCGCGCGCCTGTACCTGCAGCCTGCCTTCGACGCGAGCATGCGCACCACCTTCGCCAACCCCCGGCAGGTGCGCTACCAGCTGCATCCGCCGCTGCTGCGCGCCCTCGGCCTGGACCGCAAGCTGTCGCTCAGGCCGGCGGTCGCCCGCCCCGCCTTCCGCGCGCTGCGGGCGCTGCGCCGCCTGCGCGGCACGCCCTTCGACCTGTTCGGCTACGCCAAGCTGCGCCGTACCGAGCGGGAGCTGATCGGCTGGTACCAGGACCTGGTCACCCGCTCGCTGGAGCGCCTGCGCCCCCACAACCACGACCTCGTGGTCGCGCTCGCCAACCTGCCCGACCGCATCCGCGGCTATGAGCACATCAAGCTCGCCAGCGCCGCCGCCACCAAGACCGAGGCGGACCCCCTGCTTGACCAGCTGGAGCGCCGCCGTCTCCCCCTGCTCGGCTCCTCCGAAGCCTCCTGAAGCCTGAAACGCCTGCACCCTCCCGTCCAGAGCAGAGGAGGGAGGGCGCAGGGACCCGGGCTCAGCGGGCGGAGTAGGGCCCGGGGAGTGTGCTCCCACCAGGGAAGCTGATCCCCGGCGGCGAGAGGACCGGGCCAGAGGGTGCCTGGAGGGCGCCGCCGCTGACCGGGACGCCGCCGGTGGGGACGAACATGTTCTCGTGGAAGGTGGTGCCGGTCGGGGCGGTGGCCACCGCGAAGACCGAGAAGGCGTTCGCGCCTGTCGGGATCGAGGTGGAGATGTAGTCGCCGACCATGCGGCCCTGGTTGGTGTTGGCCAGCCAGCTCAGGGTCATCGGGCCGCTGAGCTGGAGCGGGGCGGTCCAGGTGCTGCCGCCGTTGGTCGAGGTGACCGAGGCGACGTTGAGCTGGCAGTTGGCGGCCATGCAACTCGGGTTGGTGTAGTCGTAAAAGGTCACCGCGACCCGGGCGGTGGCGCCGGAGGTGCTCTTGTCGACCCCGATCCCGGGGATGAAGTGGTCGGCGCCGTCGCTGGTGACGCGGGTGACCGCTCCCCAGGTGGTCTCGCTGGTCGACTTGCTCATGACGATGTCGTTGTGGGTGGCGCCCGAGACGAAGCGGGCGTCCTGCCACACCACATAGACCGTGCCGGCGGCGTCGATCTCGGCCGACGGCAGCGGGCCGGTACGCAGGCCGCCCGCGACGGTGTGGCGGGTCACGGCTGACACCAGCACGGTGCTGCGCCAGCTCACGCCGCCGTCGATCGAGCGGAACGAGCGGGTCTGGGTCTCGCCTGCGTTGGCGTAGGGCACCAGGACGGTGCCGTTGGGCCGCACCACTGGCTGGCCGCCGAGTCCGGTGGCTGCGTCGCCGGTGTTGAGCGCCGCTCCCCAGGAGACCCCGCCGTTGGTGGAGGTGCTCATCTTGAGGCGGTCGCCGGCGTTGGCGTCGTCGAACTCGGTGTAGCAGTTGCCGAAGAACGGGCTCGCCGCGGTGTTGTCGCAGACGATCCAGTTCTTGTCGAGGTTGGCGCCGGTGGCGGTGGTCACCGGATTGGACCAGGTGAGCCCGCCGTTGGTGGAGCGGCTGGTGACCACTGCGGCACCGTGCACCCCGCCGCTCTCAAGGATGGCGAGCGACGAGATCATCCAGACGTTGTCCTGGGCGTCGAAAGCGACCGCGGGGTCGCTGACGCGGTCGAAGGTGCCGCCGCCCTGGAACTTGGTGATCCCGGGCAGGAACCCGTTGGTCCAGCTGGCGCCTCCATTGGTCGAGGTGGCGAAGCCGATGTCGGAGGACCCTCCGTCGAAGAAGCGGCCCACCTGGAAGGCCGACACGATCGTGGAACCGTTCACGAACGTGTCAGGCTCGACTTCGGTCTGGTGCTGGCTGGTGGTGTTGGTGAACGGATCAGTGCTCACCTGGGTGAGCGCGACATTGGCAGTCACCGGACCGGCGGTGAACAGCAGGACCAGCAGGACGACGAGGGCCACGGCGGAGAGGGGTGCGAGCCTGCCGGCGCGCAACGAGAACCGGTCCAATGCTTCACCTCCGTTGGGAAGGCATGAACCAGTAAATAGTGATTTATAGCCAGACTCATATCAAGACGTGTGAGTAAGCAGAGTGACTAAATTATCCCACTCCGGATGTAGTACATACCGCTACTCGCTTCGCCGTACTACCCGGTAACCACCGTACTGCCGCTATTGACCGTGCTTACCCTCGGCCGGTTGCGACGGCCTGCCAGGCGTTGCCGTCCCACGACAGGTTGACCAGGTGCTCCTGGGGCTGGGGGACGCAGCGGATGAGCATGATCGTGCCGTTGCGCTGGCCGAGGATCGGCGGGGACAGCACGAAAAGCAGCGCACCGGGGCGTCGCTGGCGCAGCGCAGCGGCGGGATCGGCGACGAATCGGAGGGTGCGGCCCTGGAAGGGGACCAGCAGGGCATTGCGTTCGGCTGGGGTGAAGGGCCGCTGGGCCGCAGCAGCGCACGGCTTCACCGCTCCACCAGCCGCAGCGATGGGTTGCTGGCCGCGCCGCACCGCGAGCGGCAGGGTGGCGAAGCCGTCCACCACCCCGACCTCCGCGTCGCTGCCGGTCGCGAACGCCAGCGCGGCGGCTGCTGCCTGCGTGGGGCTGCCGGGGGCGCCGGCGGAGTCCGAGCCGGCGCCACTCTGGCCGGCGGCGCCGGAAGCGGATGAACACGCGGCCAGTGCGAGCGCTCCGGCGATGACGAGGGCAATGGTGGGGGTGAGCACGGATCCTCGCATCAGTGACCTCCTCGCGTCGCCTGTCACTATACGACCGTTTCTGCTCAGAGCAAATCAGAAGACCGTTTATCTCTGATAGGCGATGCTCTCCAACTTTTGAAAGATTCCAGAAAGTTGTAAGCTACGGCCATGACACCAACACCAGTCGATGACGCCGCCCGCCTGCGGGCCGCGGGCCTGCGGGTCACCGCTCCCCGCCTGGCCGTGATCGCGGCGGTCCGCGACGGCGACCACGCGCACGTCGACGAGATCGCGGCCAGTGCTCGCGACCGGGTCGGCAGCGTGTCCACCCAGGCCGTGTACGACGTGCTGCGGGTGCTCGACGGCGCCGGCCTGGTCCGCCGCGTCGAGCTGTACGGCAGTCCGGCGCGCTACGAAGCCCGGGTCGGCGACAACCACCACCACCTCGTCTGCCGGTCCTGCGGGGTTGTGGCCGACGTGGACTGCGCCGTCGGGCACGCGCCCTGCCTCCAACCCGCCAACGACGCCGGCTACCTGGTGCAGGAGGCGGACGTCACCTACATGGGGATCTGCCCTACCTGCCGGCGCGACAGCGACAGCGAGCGCATCCCTTCCACTTCCCACGGCACGGAGGCAAGCGCATGAGCGAACCCACGAGCGAACGCCAGCGCAGCAACGGGCAGCGGCCGCCAGCGACCACCACCGACGCCGGCATTCCCGCGCCGAGCGACGAGCACTCGCTGACGGTAGGCGCGGACGGCCCCATCCTGCTGCAGGACCACTACCTGATCCAGAAGATGGCGCAGTTCAACCGCGAACGCGTCCCTGAACGCGTGGTCCACGCCAAGGGCGGCGGCGCGCACGGCTTCTTCGAGGTGACCGAGGACGTCAGCCAGTGGTGCAAGGCCGACTTCCTGGCGCGGCCCGGCACCCAGACCCCCGTGTTCGTCCGCTTCTCGACCGTCGCCGGCGAGCTGGGCTCGGCCGACACCGTGCGCGACCCGCGCGGCTTCGCCATCAAGTTCTATACCAACGAGGGCAACTACGACCTGGTCGGCAACAACACCCCGATCTTCTTCGTGCGGGACCCGCAGAAATTCCAGGACTTCATCCACTCGCAGAAGCGCCGCCCCGACACCAACACGCGCGACCACAACATGCAGTGGGACTTCTGGACGCTGTCGCCAGAATCGGCCCACCAGGTGACCTTCCTGATGTCCGACCGGGGCACCCCGAGGACCTGGCGGCACATGAACGGGTACTCCAGCCATACCTTCATGTGGGTCAACGCGGGCGGCGAGAAGTTCTGGGTCAAGTACCACTTCAAGACCGACCAGGGCATCGAGAACTTCACCGACGCCCAGGCCAAGGCGATGACCGCCCAGGACCCTGACTTCCACCTGCGCGACCTGTACCAGGCGATCAAGCACAGCGACCACCCCTCGTGGACGCTGCAGATGCAGATCATGCCGTTCGATGACGCCTGGGACTACCGCTTCAACCCGTTCGACCTGACCAAGATCTGGCCGCACAGCGACTACCCGCCGATCCCGATCGGCCGGCTGGTCCTGGACCGCAACCCGGAGAACTACTTCGGCGAGGTCGAACAGGCGGCCTTCGAGCCCGCCAACATGGTCTCCGGCATCGGCCCGAGCCCGGACCGGATGCTGCTCGGCCGGCTGTTCAGCTACCCGGACACCCACCGCCACCGGATCGGCACCAACTACCAGCAGCTCCCCGTCAACCAGCCCAAGTCGCCCGTCCACAGCTATAACAAGGACGGCGCCATGCGCTACCGCCACAACGGCGACCAGCCGGTGTACGCACCGAACTCCTACGGCGGCCCCCAGGCGGACTCCCGCTACGAGGAGCCCGACTGGCACGCCAGCGGCGACCTCGGCCGCTGCGCCACCGAGCCGCACCGCGAGGACGACGACTTCGTCCAGGCCGGCGCCCTCTACCGCAGGGTGCTCTCCGACCTCGACCGCGACCACCTGGTCACCAACATCGCCACCCACCTGCGCCAAGGCGTCGAGGCCGACATCCAGCGCCACGCCATCGAGTACTGGCGCCACATCGACCCCGACCTCGGCGCCCGGGTCGCCAAGGCGCTCGGCAACAGCGGGTAGGCGCTGAGGCGTGGTCTAGGGACCGTCCCGGCAGGATATGACCTAGACCACAGGTGTGGGCTCCCCACGATTTGTGGGGAGCCCTGCCGCTTCCCATGCCTTGAAGCCGCCGGCCAGGTCGGTGGCGCGGTAGAGGCCGAGGTCGTTGAGGGAGGCGGCGGCGAGGCTGGAGGTGTAGCCCTCCGAGCACATGACGATGACCTGGCGGTCGTAGCCGTCGGCTTCGGGGATGCGGGCGTCGCTGGCCGGGTCGAGGCGCCACTCCAGCACGTTGCGCTCGATGACCAGGGCGCCCGGGATCTCGCCTTCGGCCTGGCGCTGGGCGGCGGGGCGGATGTCGACCAGCAGCGCCCCGGCCGCCACCGCCTCGGCCGCCTCGGCGGGGCCGAGGCGCACCAGCCGCGAGCGGGCCTGGGCGAGCAGCTGGTTGACGGTGTGCCCGTGGAAGCGCAGCGGCAGGGACGGCGGCGAGTAGGCGTGGATGCTGGTGGCGATGGCTCCACCCGGGCTCGGGTTGCGGCTGGCGTTGGCGACCGAGTGGGTCCAGCGCGGCCCAAACCAGGTGGCGGAGCCGGCACGGTGGGTGGTGCGCACTCCTTCAGCCGCCTCCAGCAGCGCACCCTCCACCACGGTGAAGGCTCCCCAGGCGCCACCATGATCGTGGATCCGCACCCCCTGACCGGGTGCCCAGCCGAGCAGCCAGACCTCGATGCTGCCGGTCAGCAGCAGGCGCTCGTAGAAGCGTGCGTCCGGGTTGTGGCGCAGGACCGGACGCCACAGCGCCTCCAGACCGGCGACCTCACGGGCGACGTCCACGAGCAGTTCGGCGTCGAGCGCGTCGTCAGCGTGGAGCGGCGCCCGATCGAAGGAACCACGGACCGACTCCAGCCGGGGATGCAGGAACAAGGTAGGAACCTCCGGGCATGATGAGCTAATTGAGGAGAATCGGAAACCTTGGGTCGGTGCCGAGCGTCGGCGCTAAGCAGCGGGGGGACAGGCGCACGACACGACGTGCCCGAAGTCCAGCGCGCGGTCGTGGGTCAGCAGCTCAGCAGCCCAAGTGTTCATGTAAGGAGGATTCCAGTCTTTGGCGACCATTGTCAAGTTATCTGGTGGAGAATCGGCACCTCCCCTGTTCCAGTTCCAGGAAGCCTGTCAATGCAGTACGGTATGGAAGTGGCGTTCTACGCATACCAATATATTTGAGCAGGAGCGACCATGACGCAGGCTCAAACAGCTGAGCACGTGCCGGTGGCGGCTGCGGTTGCTCGTCCGCGCGCCCGGTGGGTCGACGATCTGCTGGTCTCGGTGTTCGGCGTCTGGGCGGTGCTCGGGACCGTGCTGGACTCCTGGGCGCACTTCAGCGGACGGGTGGACTCGTTCTTCACGCCCTGGCATGCAGTGCTCTACTCGGGCACCTTCGCGATGGTGGGCTGGCTGGTGTGGACGGCATGGCGCTGCCGAGGGCCTGTCTCATCGGGGGGCCCCGCGGCCACCGTGGGATCGGCTCGTGCTCCTTCCGGCCGCGGGACTGTGCCCCCCGAACCCCCCGGCGCCGGCCGCCAGGGATTGCCGGTCGGGTACGGGATCGGCCTGGTCGGCGTGGCGATGTTCCTCGTCGGTGCTGCGGGGGACCTCACCTGGCACACCATCCTCGGGATCGAGGTCAACCTCGACGGGGCGTTCAGCCCCACCCACCTGACCCTGATCCTCGCGGGCTGGCTGCTGTTCACCACCCCGTTCCGCTCGGCGTGGGCCGCCCCTGGCACGCAGGCGCCGCTGCCAGCGCTCTTGGCGCTGCTGAACGTCGAGGTCCTGCTGGCAATGGCCACCTCCTGGGCGGCGGCGTGGGGGAACCTCGGGCCCACGCTGCCCATTCACCAACCCGCCGAGTCGGGCACGATCGAGGGCTACATCACCGAGCACGCGATCGTGAGCGTGCTGGTGACCTCCCTGGTCATGCTCGGCCCGGTGCTGCTGGCGCTGCGGCGCTGGCGGCAAGCAGGGCGAGCAGTGTGACGAGCACGCCGAGGATCGTCCCGAGCAGGCGCAGGCCGGCGAGGTTGGCCAGGAAGGTGGCGGAGAGGACCCCCGCGCCGAGCATGTTCGCGAACCGCGGTGGGCGGTTGACAGCATTGCGAGGTTGCGGCACCGTCGCCTCATGTCCAGTACCACCGCTCCACGCACCGCGCACCCTTACGACGACACTGGTGTGATCGACGAGCGCGCCCCCCGCTTCAACCAGGGGACCGTGGCGGTGGTCGGAGCGATCGCGCTGCTGACCGGCTGGTGGTGGCTGTTCGGGCTGCTCGCGCTGCAGCTTTTCCTCGGGCTCGCCTTCGGCCGGCGCTGGTGCCTGCCGTGCGTCTTCTACTTCGAGGTGGTCCAGCCCCGTTTTGGCGAGGGCATGGTCGAGGACGCCCGCCCACCGCGGTTCGCGAACATGCTCGGCGCGGGGGTCCTCTCCGCCACCTTCCTGGCCAACCTCGCCGGCCTGCGCCTGCTCGGGACGATCCTCGGCGTGCTCGTCACACTGCTCGCCCTGCTTGCCGCCAGCGCCGGGCATCCACCCAGGCACGGTCGGCGCCATCGACCTGGCCGCGCTGGCCTCCATGGTTGAAGGTGCACCAGCAGCGGACGGCGTCACCCTGGTGCAGTTCACCCATCCGCTCTGCGGCGACTGCCACGAGCTGGAACGGAAACTGGCCGCGGACGCGAGTGGCAGCCCCGTGCTGCTGGTCGACGTGTCACGCCACCCCGACCTGGCACGCCGCTACCACGTCACGGTGGTCCCCACCGCCTTCGCGGTCGCCACCGACGGCACCGTCCTGGAACGCCTCGCCTGATCGCCCTAGCCCACCTCAGCCAGCTCGGCGCTGCGGCAGGGGAGCAGCGGCAGGAAGCGCTCGCGGATGACCCTGTAGGAGAAGGCGCCGAGGCAGATCTCGTAGTTGCGGTCGACCACCGCTTGCCAGGCGTCTGGGTTCTCCAGGCAGGCGGCGGCCTCCTTGACCGCCTCGGGGGTCACCACGCAGTCGTCGATCTCGATGCAGCGCAGCCCCGTCGGGCCGATGTCGCGGGCGTAGACCGGGTAGCGGTTGACCAGCACCGGGCAGCGGTAGAACAGCGCTTCCAGCAGCGCGTTGCCGAACCCTTCGATCAGGCTCGGATCGGCGACCAGGTTGGCGGCGCCATAGGCGTCGGCCAGCAGGGGCCGGTCGGAGGAGTCGGCCAGCTCGGCCCGGGTCGGGACAAAACGCAGGTCGACGTCGAGCCGCTCGGCCTCAGCGCGCAGGAACAGGCCGTAGTCGGGGCCCTCGTCGCCGTCGTCGTGGGTGACGACCACCTTGACGGCCGGGTCGGCCAGCTCGTGGGCGAGCTGCAGGGTGGTCTCGATGCTCTTGCGTGGGACCACCCGGGTGGGCTGCAGCAGCACCAGGTCGCGCCCATCGAGGCCGGCGGCGGCACGGAAGGCGTCGCCGTCGGGGGCTGTGGCCGGGCCGCGCTCGAAGTCCATGACGTTGGGCAGCACGGTGGCGTCCAGGCCCTTGCGGCGGCGCAGCTCCTGCTTGGCGGCCGACTGGATGACCATGTGGCGCAGGTTGGGCAGCGCCGGGGGGAAGTTGCTGTGGAGCAGGCGCGGGTCGTGGCCGTTGCTGAAGCGGTCGCGCTCCCAGCCGAAGTCGTGGTGGTGGCCGACAGCCGGCAGGCCGGTCTCGGTGAGCGTCTCGCTGAGTGCCACGCCCAGTGGCAGCTGCATCGGCAGGCATAGCACGTTTTGGGCAACGACCACGTCCACGTCGAACTCGGCGAGGAACTGGCGCAGGGCCTTCTTGAGCTTCCAGGTGAGCGCCCGCAGCGTCGCCATCATGTAGGGCGGGGCAGCCTCGCCGCGGAAGAAGGCCGCTTCCAGGCGGCGGTTGATGGGATGCTCGAAGTGCGCCAGCGGGCAGGTGATGCCGGGCCGGAAGCGCTTGCCCAGCTCACCGGCGAACCAGACGACCTGGTGGCCCTCTGACTCCAGGACCTCGGCCAGCTTGGCCGTCTCCAGGCTCACCCCGTCAGTTCCTGCGAATCGTGTCGACACCATGCCGACGTTCATCGTTCTCCTCACGATCGTCGCCAGACTCTTCACCTACGGCCCTACACGGCTATTGGCTACGCCAACTGGTTAAGCCATTGGCCCCTCGCAACCAGAAGGTGAGGAGCCTAACCGCATCCGTCTGTCAATCTCTTGACGCATTCGCTGTATCCCTGATCGGGAGAGATGCTTGGTCAATTCCGGCCACATCACTTGCTGTCATGCAGTTAGAGCCCCTCCCGCGCGAACACGGATACGTGCGGGGCGGTCACAATAAGGCATCGCGATAAACAAGACAAGATCTTCGAGATACTCGATCGGGCCGACTTCCACGGCGGACCAGCGCGGAGAGGTCCTCCTCCGCCAGGGCACCGCTGGCTGCCTGCGCCAGGGCGTGCTCGGCGCGCTGGCGACGGCGCCGCAGACTGTGAGCGCCGAGTCCGACGCCCGCGCCCAGCTGCTGGCAGGGCACGTCGGCGATGCGGCTCTGGCCGATCAGCCGCGCCTGGGCCGGGGTCAGATGCCCGCCGTTGACCGCCCAGGCAAGCAGCCCGAGCAACGCCTCGGCCGGCGAGGGGTCCACGGCTGCCGCCGGCGGCACCGCTGGCTCGCCCAAGGCGACCAGCGCATCCAGTGACACCTCCTGAGCCTGGCGGTGGGGGGCCCTGGGGTTGGCGCGCAGGAGCCGCTGGTGGGTGTCGGCAAGGAGGTTGGCGGCGATGCGGGCGGGCCGGCGGGCGATCGGGTAGGCGCGGATCTGCTCGTACAGGCAGGCGGTAACCGCGGCGGCCCGCTCAGCCGGGTCGCCGAGCCAGGCCAGGCGGCGGGCCAGGGCCTTGGCGCCGGGCAGCAGCATCTGCA
>WNGG01002709.1_pt1 | contig 20218 bp, 15 predicted proteins | sample 5400661 | NCBI WGS metagenome assembly WNGG01 (sample SAMN13153372, study PRJNA577476) | soil metagenome | isolation source: 100 cm soil or saprolite under Garry oak tree replicate 1 | place: USA:California | collected 2016-06-15
AGCGACGGCGCCACGCGGTCGGCGAGCCGACCGAGCTTCTTCCGCTCGAGTCGGCCGAAGCCGCGGCCGTGCCGATCCAGGCAGCATCGCCGGACGAACGGGCGCACGCGCACGAGATCGGCGAGTTGCTCCAGGCGGCCATCCTGAGGCTCCCCGAGGCACACCGCGAGGTGATCCTGCTGCGCGACGTCGAAGGCCTGTCCGCCGAGGAGGCTGCACAGGTCCTCGGCATCGAGGTGGGCGCAGTCAAGAGCCGGCTGCACCGGGCGCGGCTCGATCTCCGCGAGCGGCTCTCATTCTTCCTGGAGGAGGGCGCGCCGGCTGGCCTTCCCGCGCCCTGCCCGGAGCTGGCGCACGAGCTCGCGGCGTACGCGGGCGCAGACATCGACCAGGCGACCTGCGCGCGCATCGAGGAGCACCTGGCGCGCTGCTCGCGCTGCGCCGGTGCCTGCGCGGCGCCTCCTGCGGCGTGTCCGGCTCTCACGGTCGATATCGGAGAAAACATGGCAACCTTCCGATGCAGCACCTGCGAAGAGTTCAACCTGATCGATCGCCCTGCCGCGGGAGCTCGCTGCAAGGCCTGTGAGTCGCTGCTCGATCTGAGCGGCAATCCGCAGCAGGTGGATGCGGCAGCGCTCTCGCGCGCCATCGACCGCTCACCGGTCCCGCTGTTCGTCGACTTCTGGGCGCCATGGTGCGGCCCCTGCGTCTGGTCTGCACCCATCGTGAAAGCGATGGCGGCGAGACTGGCTGGCGACGTCGTGGTGCTCGCGGTGAATACCCGGGAGTCGCCCAAGGCGGGCGAGGAGCACGCCATCTACGCGATCCCGACGTTCACGCTCTTCCAGCGCGGAGAGGAAGTGTCGCGGTCGCGAACAGAGGCCGCCAGGTCGGAGGTCTTCGCGCGCGCAACACCGACCGCGCAGGATTTGCGCGGCGCAACCTTTCGTGCGCAGGGGATTCGCCTCCACGGCTCGCGCGGCGCAGCGGCGGCGAGTGGCCACCGCAAGGGCATGCGAATTGCTTTGTGCGGCATGCAGAGATCTGCAGACAATGGAGGACCGATGGGGCGCCTGAAGGAGCGTCGGAGTGCGCTGACGACACGCGCAAACATGTACGTCGAGCTCAGATTGCCCACTTACGCGGTCGCCGGCCAAGACAACCTGCGGAGCTCCACATGCAGCTGACCTCGAACGTCGTCGGCAGCAAGTCGCACTCGCGCAACGTCTTCGTGGGAGTCGCTCTGCTTGCCGCGCTCGCCTGTGCAGGTCCTCCGGGCAAGGACGGGCAGCCCGGCGCCGCGGGCGATGCCGGCACGCCGGGGACGCCGGCCCCGGACGTGATCGACTACGCCGCGATGACGCCGGCGGAGCTCGAGGTCGCGAAGATGACCGCCGTCCTCACGGACCTGAGCATCCCGGCTGACGGCAGGCCGGTCGTGACGTTGAAGGTCACGGAGCGGCACGGCAGCGGCGTGCGCGGGCTCTCGGCGACTGCAGTTACCTGGCGCTTCGCTCTCATCAAGCTCACCCAGGGTGTGAACGGCAGCGCGAACGACTCCTGGGTCAGTTACATGGCGGCGAACGATCACAGCAACGCCAGCACGGAGACGGCGGCCGCGACGTTGCTCACCGACAATGGAGATGGCACTTACATCTATCGGTTCGCGAAGGTCATCACCGGCGGCGTGGCAGCGGCGGGCACGGTGTACGAGTCGTCGAAAGTGCACCGGCTCGTCATCCTGCTCTCCGCGACCGGGAATCCGTTCACGCCCATCAACGTGATCAAGGACTTCGTTCCTGCGACGGGCCAGGACGTGACCGGGCAGAACGAAAAGGTCGACGGCAGCGCCTGCCTCGAGTGCCACACGCAGTTCCGCGCCATCGCCGGCGAGACGGGAGAGTTCGGCAGCGGCCAGTTCCACGGCGGCGGGCGCTACGACATCAAGACTTGCGCGGCGTGCCACAACGATCAGAAGCGGTTCCAGGTCGCCGGCGACCCGTTCGATTCTCCTGCCGTCGCCGCCGATGGGACCTGGACCGGCGACAGGGTCGTGCTGAACAACGAGGCGTTCCTGAACTTCCCGGTCTTCATCCACAAGATCCACATGGGCGAGGACCTCAAGATGACTGGAGGCACGTACCAGGGCTTCAAGACGCCCTACGAGGTCACCTACCCGCAAGACGTCCGCAACTGCGTGAAGTGCCATCGCAGCACGGCGACCAACCCGGTGCCGCTGGCGGACAACTGGAAGAACGCGCCGAGCAAGCGCGCGTGCGGCGCGTGCCACGACGACATCAGCTTCGTCGACCCGCCGCCGAACGGCCGCAGGCTGCACACCGGTGGCGCCGTCACGGCCGACACCAGCTGCACGCTCTGCCACGCGGCGGGCGGGCCCGCGGGCGACATCCCCAGCAAGCACATTCCGGTGTCGCCGCCCAACCCGAACAACATCTACCTCCAGCCCACGACGGGCACGTCGAACACGAACGCGGCGTACGTCGCCGCCGCCGGCGCGGTCCCTCCCGGCGCGAAGGTCGTCACCTACGACGTGAAGAGCGTCTCGACGTGGAGCGACACCGCGGCGGGCGTCACCCGGCCGCAGATAGTCTTCAAGATCAAGCTCGACGGCGCCGACGTCGTCTTCCCCGATCCTCCGTCTTCCGCGCCCGAGCTCATCCCCAACTTCGTCGGCTCGCCGAGCGCGTACTTCAGCTTTGCGATCCCGCAGGACGGGAAAGCCGCGCCCGCCGACTTCAATGCCTCCGGCAGCGCGTACATCCGCAACGTGTGGAACGGCACGGGGACCTGCTCGAACGCAGCGGCGACCACGACCCGCACGGGGGCTGGCACGCTGACCGGCCCGGACGCCAGCGGCTACTACACGCTGCAGCTGACCTGCGTGGTGATCCCGGCGAACGCAACCATGCTCACCGGCGGCATCGGCTACACGTACAGCCTCGGCTCGGTGCAGACGGATCCGACGCTGAACTTCATCAACAACAACCAGCCGCTGACGCAGATCAACCTGCCGGCCTACCCCTACACGCCGAACCCGAGCGGCTTCAGCGGCACGGGCGGCCTCATCGTCCCCGCGCCCGACATCTGGAAGGTGGCCACGGGGTACACGGGCCGGCGCACCGATCCGACCACCTGTAAGCAGCAGCTCATCGTCGCGACCGAGAAGTGCGCTGGCTGCCACGTCTCGCTGGGCGTGGGCCCGGACTTCCACGCCGGCCAGCGCAACGACGCCACGAGCTGCAACTTCTGCCACAGGCCGAACCTGACCAGCAGCGGGTGGTCGGCGAACCAGAAGGACTTCGTGCACTCGATTCACGGAGCCGAAAAGCGGGGCGTCCAGTTCACCTGGCACGAGAAGTCGCCGACCGACGGCTACTGGAAGACGACGTATCCGGCCGTCCTCAACCGGTGCGAGATGTGCCACCTGCCCGGCACGTACGACTTCAGCACGCCGGCGATGACCGCGGCGCTGCCGAACATGCTGCCCAGCACGGCCGGCGCCGGCACCTATGCCGCTGGCAGCGTGCATTCTCCCTACGTGACCGAGGGCGTGAGCTACGGCTCGGCGTTCACCTTCAACGCGCTCACCGGGGCGAGTAGCGAGGCCGCACCGACCACGCTGGTCATCTCGCCCATCGCCGCTGCGTGCTCGGCCTGCCACGACAGCCCGGCCGCCGTCGATCACATGCAGACGAACGGAGCGTCATTCTGGGAGCCGCGCAGCGGCCTGGCCACCAAGCCGCTCGAGCAGTGCCTGATCTGCCACGGGCCGAATCGGATCGCGTCGATCAGCCTCGTGCACCTCGACCGGACGCCCTAAGGCTCCCATGCGCGCGCTCCAGGGACTCCTCGCAGCAGCGCTGGCGACGGCTTCGTGCTCGAAGGCGCGGCCGCTGCAGGGCGATCTGGGACAGCCGGTGAGCTGGCAGGAGGACATCGCTCCGCTCTTTGCCGCGGATTGCAACTCCTGCCACTCCGGTCCCCAGGCGGCGGCAGGGTACCGGACGACCTCGTACCTCGAGGCGCTCGGCCCGACCGGGGCGCCGGTCGCGGTGGCTGGCGATCCAAGCTCGCTGCTCTTGAGCGTGATCGACCCGGCCCGCGCCGACGCGGTCCATGCGCCCGTGTCGAGCGCGTACGGCACGGTGCGCGCATGGGTGGTGGATGGGCGGCTGGCGCTCTTCCGCTCTGGTGTGCACGAGAGCGGAGTCCTCAATCCCAACGACGAGGAGTTCCACGCCAATGTCGTGAAGGGCGCCAACTGGAACTTCGCCATCTGCCAGCAGTGCCACGGGACCGACCTCTCCGGCGGCAAGGCGGTCGTCTCGTGCAACCAGTGCCACTCGCTCCAGGTGGCCGCCGACGGCACCGCCACCTGCACCTCCTGCCACGGCAGCGCGCAGTCGGCGGCGCCGCCGCGGGACGTTTCCGGCAACACCAGCCCTTCCGCGCGCGGCGTCGGCGCCCACCAGGCGCACCTGTTGGGCAAGACCTTCATCTCCGCGCCCATCGCCTGCAGCACCTGCCACCAGGTGCCGGCGAGCGTCGACAGCCCGGGGCACATCGATCACCCGCGCGCCGCCACCGTCACCTTCTCGGGACTCGCGCTCGCCGACGGCGCAACGCCCAACTGGAACGGCGCGTCCTGTTCCGCCACTTACTGCCACGGCGGTGGGGCAAACCTTGCCAGCGACACCGCTTTCAAGCTGCGCACGCCGGTGTGGACGCTCGGGACCTCGCAGGCGTTCTGCGGGTCATGCCACGGAATCCCGCCGAGCACGCCCGCGCACGCCGCCGTGATGTTTCCCGACTGCGCCCGCTGCCACGCCAATACGGTGTCGCCGACCGGGACCATCCTGATCTCGGGCCCGCCCGACGCTCGAACCAGCGTGCACATCAACGGAGTGATCGATGTCACCCCGTAAGGTGATCCTGCTCGCCTTGGTCGCCGCCGGTGCCGTGCGCGCCGATGGCAGCGCCACGACGCTGTTCGATTCCCGTCCCTACCTGCGCAACGGCGGCTACCAGGAGTCGCCCATCTACGAGAGCTTCGCGCTGAGCGCGCGCGCCGACGGCAGCGACTGGCTGCAGGACGTGCGCATCGTGGCGCGCGGCTGGGGCCGACTAACCCTGGGGCCGCCGTTCGACGAGCGGCGCGCCACCGGAGACCTCGATTCCTTCTTCCTCGAAGGGCGGGTCTTGAAGCGCCATCTGCTGCTCCGCCTCGGCCGGCAGCTGGCGGTCGGCGGCGCAGTGCGCGCGACGCAACTCGACGGAGTCGCGGCGGACGGATTACTCGCCTACGGTCTCGGCGCGCAGGTCTGGACGGGCGCGCCGGTGCAGCCCCGGTTCAACGTGAGCCGCGGCGACTTCCTCACCGGGGCGCGTGTGTTCTGGCGCAGGGCGTTCGATTCGGAGGTCGGCGCATCGTTCGTCTATGCGCTGCGGGGTGGTTACCTCGCGCGGAAGGACCTTGCGCTGGACGGCAGCTGGACGCCTTTGCGCCCGGTGACGGTGAGCGGCCTCTTCCAGTGGAGCCTGGAGGAAGCGCGGCTCGCCGAAGCCCGGCTGCAGGCCCTCTGGCAGGTGAACCCCAAGCTGCAGCTGGTCGGCGACGTGCAGCGCACCGCGCCCGACCTGTTCCTCGACCGCAGCTCCATCTTCGCCGTGTTCTCCGAGGAGCGCAGGGACGAGGCGGGCGGCGAGATCGTTTATCGCCTGCTGCACCCGCTCTCGCTGGAGGCCGACTGGCATTGGCTCAAGGTCGAGGGTGGCCATGGCCACCGCGGCGGCGCGCGCGCGACCTGGCGTACGCCGCGCGGCGGCTCGTTCGGGGCCGAGGTGCGGCTGCTCACCGAGCCCGACAACGGCTACAAGCTGGCGCGCCTGTTCGGCATCCGCAGGCTGCCGCGCGACGTGACGATCACCCTCGATCTCGAGGCCTACTGGCTCGAGCGCGAGATCAACACGCAGAAGCGGTCGTTCGTGGCCACCCTGACTTGTGGCTGGGCCATCTCGCCGGCCTGGGAGGCGATGATCGCCGGCTCCCTGGGCACCACGCCGTACTTCGAGCGGCGCGCGGAGGCCATCGCGCGGCTGACCTACCGGTTCGGCATTCCCGCGGGCCTGCCCGGAGGCTTCCGATGAGGCGTGCGCTGCTTCTCGCGAGCGGCGTCGTCGCCTGCGCCACGGCGGCGACGATTCTCGGCACCTCCTCGTCTGGCGACGAGATCCTCTTCCCGCACGAGCGCCACACGCAGGCGAAAGTGGAATGCATCACCTGCCACGAGAACGTCTGGGACGCGAAGACGCTCGCAGGCGATTTCCTGCCCACCGAGGCGAAGTGCCTGGAGTGCCACAAGCAGAAGAAGGCCGAGGGCCAGTGCAATTTCTGCCACAGCGACGTGCGCTACGCCGGCCCGTGGCCGAAGCGCGAGCCACGGCTGAAGCTGGACCACGCAGCGCACATCGAGCGCGTGAAAGAGGACTGCTCGCAGTGCCATTCGCAGCTCTCCGAGCCGCGCCATCCGGCGCCGGTGAGCGACGGCCACGCCGCCTGCCTCAAGTGCCACGATCACTCGCAGCAATATGCGGACGCGCAATGCGCGACGTGCCACGTGGACCTCGCCTCGTACCCGCTGCGGCCGGTGTCCGAGGTGTCGCACCAAGGCGACTTCCTGAGGCGTCACGCCGGCGTTGCGCGCGCGGCCACGCAGTCCTGCGCGAGCTGTCACGACCAGAACTTCTGCCTCGACTGCCACGCGAAGACGGCGATGGTGCCGATCGAGACCAAGCTCGTCGATCGGCCAGACCGCCGGTTCATCCACCGGCAGGATTTCCTCGGCCGTCACTCGGTCGACGCGCGATCGGATCCCGCCTCTTGCCAACGCTGCCATTCGACGGGCCAGAACAGCTCCTGCGAGACTTGCCACCAGCAGGAGCACGTCGCGGCCGGGTCACCCAGCGCGCGCAACCCACACCCGCCCGGTTGGGGGCTGCCCGGCTCCGGCGCGTTCCACGGCGACGCCGCGCGGCGCAACATCGCGAGCTGCGCGGCTTGCCACGACCAGGGCGACCAGTCGAATTGCGTCAGCTGCCACAAGGTCGGCGGCATCGGCGGCGATCCGCATCCCGCCGGCTTCCGCTCGCGGCACAACCTCAGCGAGGCCCGGACCGACGGCCGCTGCTTCGCCTGCCATTTCTAGCCGCTCGCGCATGCTATCTTCACGTTTCTCCGCTCGTGGGGCCTGCGTCGCGCGGCCCGAGGCGCACGCTTGCGGGCAGCGAATGATGAATCGCTCGATCGAAGCAATGTCAAAGCCGAGTACGACTTCGCGCCGTGAGACCTAGCCAGGTCGAACAAGGGGTGGGGCAGGGTCGGGCGCCCCGCCGGTGTGAGGCCTCCAGAACTGGCGCGGCAAGAGGCAGAACGCGACGAGCAGCATCTGCGATCCGATGAAGGCGCCCAGGGTCTTGAACGCGCCGTCCATGAATCCGTAGGAGTGCAGCCCCACCCCCAGCATGTTGACCCCGAACCACGACAGGCTGGTGATGACGTTGCCGAAGATGGCCATGGCCATGAGGCCCTTTTCCCGGACGTAGCCTCCCCACCGGGCGTGGAGGATCAGGGCGTTCCAGAGGACGATGAGCAGCGCTCCATTTTCCTTGGGGTCCCATCCCCAGAACCGGCCCCAGGATTGGTCCGCCCAGATGCCGCCGAGAACCGTCCCGATGAAGCTGAAGAAGAGGGAGAAGCAGATGATCCCGTAGGTCATCGAGACCAGGGACCGGGACGTGGCGGGATCGAGCCGCGGGGCGAAGTGACGCCTCAGGGCGTACCCGATCGCGAGCGCGCCCGCCAGGAACGTCCCGCCGTACCCGACGGTGATGGTGACGACGTGGGTCGCCAGCCAGAAGTTCGAGTCCAGCACCGCGCGCATCATCTCCATGGTGTCGCCGTCTGCCATCAAGTGGTGCGCGACGAGGAGGGAAGCGAACCCTGCTGCCGCGGCCACCGCGATCCCGAAGCCCTTGCGATACATCCGCTCGAGGATGATGCCGAGGATGACCGCGCTCCATCCCACGAAGACCGCCGAGGAGTACAGGTTGGTTACCGGGGGGCGGCCTTGCAGGAAGACGCGTGCGACCAACCCGGTGGTGTGGACCAGTGCCCCGACCAGGAGCAGCGCGAACGCCGCCGGCTCGAGGATCGAGCGCTTCCACAGCCACGAAGTGAAGAGCGCCAGCAGCGCCAGGACGTAGATCACCATCCCCAGGTAGAAAGGCTGCGCGCGGTTGAACAAGCACTCCGAATCCACCTGGCTCAGCGCTCCCGGCCACCGCAGAGCGACGATTCCACCCAGATCGGCCACAGCGCGATTGAATCCGGCAGCGTCCCGCGAGTGGTAAGCCGCGGCCATCCGCGCCAAGGGTCCGAGGCCCGGATCGATCGGGCCGGTGCGACCGGCGCGCAGGGCCTCGCCGACGCTGCGCCATGCGTCCACGCCCAGTCCGGGAAACGGAGGCAGTGGCCGGAAAGCGGCGAGCTCGACGAGCGCCTCCTGGCGCTGCACCGCCTCGGGCGTGGAGACCGACTCGATCTCAGCCGATAGGCCTGCGGCAGCGGGAAGCTGCAGCGTATTCTGCAGGCGATAGTAGAGGTAGATGCGGTCGAAGAGGTTGGCGATCGCGCCCTGGAAACGGGTGCGCTGCTTGGCGTCGATCTGGTGCGCGGCCGAGGCCTGCCGCTGGATGTCCTCCAGGTGCGGGGCCAGGGTCTTGAAGGAGAAGTAGCGCAGGGGCGTCTGCTGCAAGCCGATCAGACCCAGCACTTCCGGATCGTTGATCACGAAGACCGGCTGTTCCTCGGCAACCTCCGGGCGGAACATCACGTCGAGGAGCCACTCGTCGGCGCTGACGGTTCGCCCCCTGTGCCGGAAGCTTTGCTGGCTGCGGATGAGCAGGAGCGAGTTCTTCGCCACCGAGTCGATCGGCTTCACCCGTCCGCCCTCGAGGACGGGGAGCCGATCGAAGTCGTCCAGGGCGAAACCTTGCACGTCACCGCGCGGCAGCAAGGAGGCGCCTGCGGCGGCCAGAGCGACAACGCCTGCCGTCCAGGGGACGATCTTGGCGGCGTTCATTGGACCTCCAGCGCGACTTGCCGCCGCTTCAGGGAGCGGAACAAGGCGAGCACGAAGTGGAGGATGAGTCCCGCCGCGACCAGCACGCACGAGATGTACGGCAGGAGCCAGCCGGGGTTCTCGACCACTTGCAGCACCGACAGCGTGTCGCCTTTGCCGAAGCTCGCCTGGTAGAAGGCCTTGCCGGCGTAGCGCAGGGGCTGATTCATGTAGATGAGGACGTCCCGCTCCTCGCCGCGTCCCGGATGCACCAGGCGCACGAGGCTGGAGAAGTTCTTGGGGATGTCGGTGCCCGGATAGACGTCGTGCCGGAAGTTCTTCAGCGTGAGGGAGTACGGCAGGTACTCGCGGCGCGGCCTCATCGACAGGGCGTAGGTGCGGCCCTCATGGAGGAATGACTGCGGCGCCCCGAGCGCGTTGGAGACGAGCCAGGTGCCATAGCTGCGCCCGCCCGCGATCGGCTCGACGTAGGCCGCCCTCCGGTTCAGCTCGTCGTCGCCGCGCACCGGCGCCAGCTCCCTGACCTCGACATCCGTCCCGACGCCCATGGTGACCGGCGACGCAGGTCCCTTCGCGCCGCGCATCGAGAGGTCGGAGTTCTGGAAGAATGCGTGGACACGAAGAGTGAGCGGCGTTTCAGGCACGCGAATCGACTTGGCCCGGGCGAGGAGCGATTCGGGAATGCCGTAGACCTCGTCGCGATCCGGGTCGGTCACGTCCACGATCGCCAGCTCCATCTCGCGCGGGCTCTCGATGTAATCGAGCGTCTGGCCCTCCTCGATCGCGAGCTGCATCTCGCGCTGGAAGGCGCTGGTCGCAAACTCGCCGACGAAGAGGAAGATCAGCCCGGCATGAATGATCCACAGGCCCGCCTTGCGCCAGGTCAGCTCGAGCCGCTTCACCTGGGCGGCGACGAGGTTCAGCATCAACACCAGCCCGACAAGGCCGCCACCGGGAAAGACGGGGATCGAGACGCCCGTGCCCGGCACCTTCCACCAGACGAGGAAGCTGCGGATGTAGGCGTTGACCGCGCCCAGCGTTCCGAGCTCCACCTGGGCCACGGTGCAGGCGACCACCAGCCCCATCAGTAGCGCCAGGCAGACGATGGCGAGCTTGAGGGAGACGAGCGCGTCCCATGCCCGGGAGCTAATTCGCGCGGTCAAGGTGCAGGCTCCGCAAGAGGTGGATGAAATCGGATCGGGCGGCGCCGACCGGACCGGCGTCGCCCATCATTTTGACGAACCAGGTGTTCCCGTCGACCACCGCAAGCCCCGCCACGAGCCGGCTCTTCTTCTCACCTTCGCTCGAAAAATCGTAGACGGAGACGGTGCCGGCCGTGGTCTGGATCGGTGTGCGCGCCGCTGCCAGGGCCCGCTCGTCGATCGCGGGGAGACCGAGCTGGCCGCGCCACCGGTTCACATTGGCGAGCTCGCCGCCGGCCGGACCTGGGAGGACGATGACCGATACGTCGATGCGTCCGGGAGTGGGCGGTTTGAGCGTCGCGTAGCGCATGCCGCCCGGCGCACTCTCGGTCCAACCGTTCGGGAGCGTCCAGTTGAGGGCGCTCGCGCCAGCAGGGGCGGGCGGCGCCGGCAACTCGTCCGGTCTCGCGGCGGGCTGCGCTGAAACGGCGAAAGTCGCGCCCGAGGCTTTCTTCACCTGGAAATGCGTGATCTCGTCCCGGCGGCAGCCGGACGTGAAGATGACCATTGCCGCAAACGCGATCCTCGGCGCGAGTCCGTGACTTCTCATGTCCATGTACGCGACGAACTGCCACAGTCGTGCCAAACACCTGGCTCCGGCGGCGGAAGAGCGATTCCGCGTCAAGCGGCCGCGAATTCAGGGCTGCGACTCGCGCAAAAGCTGCAGGTACAATCCCCACCCGCTCTTGACGGTCGCGCAACTTCTGCGCGCATCTTGCCATCGGGCCCGCAGCCGTCCGCCGACCTGCGGATCCGATGCGCAATGGCTCGGCTGCGGTCAGCAATCGCTCTGGTCGAGCGCCAGTGCGTCGTCGCGCAACACGCTCTCCGCCAGCACCTCGCTTTCCTCGGCGTCCATGTCGGCGAGGACGTCCGTGGTCAGCGCCGAGGCCCGCCGCGCCATTTCCCGCGCTCCCACCCTCCGGTCGGTGCGCAGCGCCTCGAGCACCGCGCGCTGGTGCGCGTGCTCGGCGCGCATCAACTCGAGCCGAACCGGCCCCCAGGCATCCACCCGCTCCAGGATGGGTCCGAGCAGTTCCTCCTCCACCCCGAGGTGCACGCGCAGGTCTCTGTCGAAGACCGAGATGGCTGCGGCGAGCGCCGGCCCACACTCCAGCAACGATTCATCGCTGCTCGCCGCCACCGACGCGGCTGCGTCGCGAAGGGCCGCGATCAACTCGCGCAAGTGGTCATGCTGTGCGCGGAGCACCGACCTCTTCTGCTCGAGGCTCATCACGGCGAGACCCTCCATGTGTCCCCCGAGCGGAGCAGCGCTTCCAGGTCGCCGTCCCCCCTCTGCCGGCGTACCTCGTCGCGCTGACTCCGCTCGAGGCTGGCGACGGACCGGCCCTTCGCGCGCAGCTCGTTCACGGCCTGGGTGATTGCCCCGCAGGTGGAGCCCCATCCCACGACCACCACCTCGGCGTCGGGATTGCCGTTCAGCTGCAGCGGCGGATACGTTGCCGAGATGCGAGCCACCTTTCGGGGAAGGGCGGTGGCGGGATCCATGGGATGGAAAGCGATGCAAGGAGCGCGCCCTTGCAATCAAGCCCTTTCGACGCGCGGCGTGGACGCAAAGGCTGCGCGGGGTGCCACCAAAGGCGCAAGCAATTCACCAACCGGTGCCGGACGCGAGAGTTGACGGCGCGGCACGGCCTTCGCATCACCCAGGCGGCATGCGGGCCTTTGCGTCACCCAAGCTCGTCGCTGCGCTCCTGGCGCCCGTGGTCCTCGTGTCCGGTGCCGCGCAGGGACTGACGCTGATGCGGTGCGGCTCCTCGGTGCGGATGTCCGTATCGTGCTGCTGCGCGAAGGAAAGTCCGGCTGCGGCGGTCAGCGGCGTCGTCAGCGGCGCGGCGGGGTGCTGCGACAGTGTCGCAGTCCCGACTGCTCCGCCGCAGGTCGAACAACGATCGGCTGCTCCGGTCGCGGGTCCGAGCGTCGCCGTTCTGCAGTCGCCGCCGACGCTCGTCGATGCGCTCCAGCGCGAGGTGCCGGTTCCTCGGCTCGATCCTCCCGCCTCGCCGTCACCGCTTCTCACCACCTGCTCGCTCCTGATCTGAGCCCACGCCGCCGAGGCGGTGTTGCGCGCGCCCATGTCGTTGCGTGGCGTGCGCCTTCTTGGGCCCTGTCAGGAGAGGCAGTCGATGGTTCGGACGTTGACCTACGGCACCATGCTGGTCCTTGCCGTCGCGCCCGCCGCGCGGGCGCAGGCATCGGTGGACGATCCCGCACTCAGGGAGCTGCTTGCCGAGGCGGTCCAGGCAAGCCCCGAAGTGGCGCAGGCGCGCGCGGAGGTCGAGGCGCAGCGGGCGCGCGTCCCGCAAGCCGGAGCACTGCCGGATCCCAGCCTCACGCTGGGCATCCAGAACGACGGCTTCAAGAGCATCACCGTCGGGTCCGCCGAGACGAGCTTCATCAACATCATGCTGACGCAGCCGCTGCCGTGGCCCGGCAAGCGCGGGCTGCGGGAGCAGGTGGCGAGCCTCGACGCGCGGCAGGCCGAGGCGCGGCTCGCGCGCGCGATGCTCGACCTCGAAGGCCGCGTCCGCCGCGCGTACCTCGGGCTCCTGTTGACGCGAGGGCAGCTCGAGCTGCTCGACGAGCAGGAGAAGCTCTGGGCGCAGGCCGAGCAGACGGCGCGCTCCCGCTACGAGGCGGGCCAGGCGCCGCAGTCGGATCTCCTGCGCGCCCAGCTCGAGCGCGCGCGGATCGTCCAGCGGCGGTGGGGACTGGAAGCGGATGCCGCGACCCGCGTGGCGGAGCTGGAGCGCCTGCGCGGGCCCCGGACAGGCCCGACCCTGCCGATGGGAGCTCCTCTGCGGGAGATGGCCGACCCGCCCGTCCCGCCGGAGGAGGCGGCGCAGGCGGACGCCGGGCAGCGCAGTCCCGAGGTCCTGTTCGCCACGCTCGGCCTCGAGCAGGCAGGGCGCCGCGTGGAGCTGGCGCGCAGGGAACGGGCTCCCGATCTCGCCATCGCCGCCGCGGTCATGCCGCGCGGCTCGATGGATCCGATGTGGTCCCTCGGCGTGACCGTCGGCCTGCCGATCTTCGCAGGGCGCAAGCAGCAGCGCGCGGTCGACGAGAGCGAGCAGCGCCGCATCGGCCAGGCGCAGGGCGCGGAGGCGGTCCGGCAGGTCCTGCGCCTGCGCATTCGAGAGCGGCTGGCCGTCCTGGTGGCCCTGAATCGCACCAGCGGCCAGTACCGGCGCCAGGTCCTGGTCCTCTCCGCCGCGGCGGCGAAGAGCACGCTCACTCAGTATGAGGCGGGGCGGGTCCCGTTCGCGGCGGTCCTCGAAGCCTTGTTGGGATACGTCGCCGACCGCGCCGGCCATCTCGCGTCCGTCGCGCAGGCGCAGCTCGTGGCCGTCGCGCAGCGCGAGCTTAGCCTGGAGCCGGTCCCCGTCCTCGGCGGCGGGATGGGTGGGAGCGCGATGCCTGGCACCAGCGCGCTCCCGGCCAGCGCGGTCGCCGCACCCGTCACGAACCCGTCCGGAGACGGCGCGCAGGAGCGCGCCCCCGGCATGAAGGGAATGTGAGGAAGGCATGGCGAACGTCGAGACGAAGCGGCGCACGTTGCCCTGGGTGATGGCGGGAATCGCAGGGATCCTCATCGGTGGCGCGAGCGCGACCCTGCTGCCCCGCATCGTCCACCACGACCCGGGGGCGGCGCAGCACGTCGATCTCTACCAGTGCCCGATGCACCCGAGCTACACCTCCGACCGGCCCGGCGACTGCCCGATCTGCGGCATGAAGCTGGTGAAGGTGGACCGCCAGGACGCAGGTCAGGGCGAGCGGCGGATCGCGTTCTATCGCTCCCCGATGAACCCCTCCGAGACTTCGCCGGTGCCCCGCAAGGACGCGATGGGCATGGACTTCGTGCCGGTGTACGAGGACGAAGGCTCGGGCGCAGCCGCAGTGTCGGGCCTGGTGGGCGTGAAGATCGATGCGCAGCGGCAGCAACTCATCGGGCTGCGCACGGCGGAGGTGACACGGGGACCGATCTCGGGCGACTGGCGCACGGTCGGCCGTGTCGCGGTCGACGAGACGCGGGTGCGCAAGGTCAACGTCAAGGTGGACGGGTTCGTGGAGAAGCTGTTCGCGGACTACACCGGCAAGGTCGTCCGTCGCGGCGAGCCGCTCCTGTCGCTCTACAGCCCCGATCTGCTCACCGCGCAGCAGGACTTCGTGCTGGCGGTGCGGACCCGTTCGCAGATCGGCGGCGCGCAGTCCGGAGAAGATCTCGTCGCGGCGGCACGCCGGCGGCTGGAGCTGTGGGACATCGGCGCCTCCGAGATCGCGGCGCTGGAGCGCACGCAGGCTCCGCGTCGGACGCTGACGCTGGTCTCCCCCATCTCCGGCGTGGTCACCGTGAAGGCCGTGGTGCAGGGCTCGCGCCTTTCGGCCGGCGACACGCCGTTCGAGATCACCGATCTCTCCGAGGTCTGGGCGCTGGCCGACGCGCACGAGATGGATCTGCCGCGCGTGCACCTCGGCACGCCCGTGACGCTGACGCTCGCGGCCATCCCGAACCGGGCCTTCGAGGGCCGGGTCACCTTCGTCGAGCCGGTGCTCGACGCGAAGACGCGGACGGCCAAGGTGCGACTCGTCTTCAAGAACCCGAGCGGCGAGCTGCGACCCGAGATGTTCGGTGAAGTGGTCTTCCACGAAAGGCCCCGCGATTCGCTGCGCGTGCCGGCAGACTCAATCATCGACTCGGGCGAGCGGAAAGTGGTGTTCGTCGCCACCGGGGAGGGCCGTTTCGAGCCGCGCGAGATCGTGGCGGGCCACAGCTCGGGCGACCTGGTCGAGGTCCTCTCCGGCGTGCAGGAAGGCGAGCGCGTGGTGGTACGCGCCAGCTTCCTGGTCGACTCCGAGTCGCGCCTCAAGGCGGCGCTCTCCGCGCTCACCTCGCGGGCCGCTCCGCCCGCCAAGGCTGCGCAGAGGAAACCATGATCAAGCGGATCATCACCTTCTCGGCGCAGAATCGCGGCATCGTGCTCGCGGTCGTGCTGGTGGCGCTCGCCGCCGCATGGTGGAGCGCGAAGCACATCCCCCTCGACGCGCTGCCGGATCTCTCCGACACCCAGGTGATCGTCTACTCGCGCTGGGACCGCAGCCCGGACATCGTCGAGGACCAGGTCACGTATCCGATCGCTAGCGCGATGCTGGGCACGCCGAAGGTCAAGGGCGTGCGGGGGTTCTCCGATTTCGGCTTCAGCTACGTCTACGTGATCTTCGAGGACGGCACCGACCTGTACTGGGCTCGCAGCCGGGTGCTGGAGTACCTGAGCAAGATCCAGGGGCAGCTCCCGCAGGGCGTGAGGACGGAGCTGGGCCCCGACGCGACCAGCGTGGGCTGGGTGTTCCAGTACGCGCTGGTGGACCGGACCGGCAAGCACACCACCGACGAGCTGCGCAGCTACCAGGACTGGTTCCTGCGCTACGCGCTGCAGTCCGTTCCCGGCGTGGCCGAGATCGCGACCGTGGGCGGTCAGGTCCGGCAGTACCAGATCAACGTGAACCCCAACCAGCTCGTCGGTCACGGGCTGACCATGCAGACGGTGATCGACGCCGTCCGGCACGGTAACAACGACGTGGGCGGCCGGCTGGTGGAGCTCTCTGGCCGCGAATACATGGTGCGCGGGCGAGGGTACGTGAAGAGTGTCACGGACCTGGAAAACCTGGTGCTCATGGCCGAGAAAGGCACGCCCGTCACGGTCAAGGAGGTGGCGTCCGTTTCCGTCGGTCCGGAGCTGCGGCGGGGCATCGCCGACCTGGACGGGGAAGGGGACGTGGTCGGCGGGATCGTCGTGATGCGCTACGGCGAGAATGCGCTCGACGTGATCGCCCGGGTCAAGGCGAAGCTGGCCGAGCTGAAGCCGTCGCTGCCTTCGGCGGTCCAGGTGGTCACCACCTACGACCGCTCCGACCTCATCGATCGCGCGATCGGCACCGTCAAGGAAAAGCTCGTCGAGGAGATGATCATCGTCTCCATCGTCATCCTGCTCTTCCTGTGGCACTTCCCTTCGGCCATCGTTCCCATCGTCACCATTCCGGTGAGCGTGGCGCTGGCGTTCATCCCGCTCCGGGCGATGGGGCTCAACGCGAACCTCATGTCTCTCGCGGGCATCGCCATCTCCGTCGGCGTGCTGGTGGACGGCGCCATCGTCGAGGTCGAGAACGCCTACAACAAGCTGCACCTCTGGCACGCCGGAGGGCGCAAAGGCGACTTCCACCGGGTCCGCCTGGAGGCGCTGCTCGAGGTCGGGCCCTCGGTGTTCTTCTCGCTGCTGGTGATCGCGGTCGCCTTCCTGCCCGTGTTCACGCTCGTCGATCAGGAAGGACGGCTGTTCCGTCCGCTGGCGTGGTCGAAGAACCTGGCGATGGCGATCGCGGCGGTGCTGGCCATCACGCTGGATCCGGCGATGCGGATGCTCTTCACGCGCGTCGACCCGTTCACCTTCCGGCCGCGCTGGCTCGCGCGCATCGCCAGCGCGCTGCTGGTGGGGAAGTACCGAGCGGAGGAAGGGCATCCGATCAGCGGCTTCCTGCACCGCATCTACGAGCCACCCTGCAGGCTCGTGCTGCGGCACGCGAAGGCAACGGTGGTCGCCGCGGCGCTGCTGGTGGCGGCGACGGTCCCCGTCTACCTGAAGCTCGGCTCGGAGTTCATGCCGCCGCTCGACGAGGGAACCCTGCTCTACATGCCGACGACGCTTCCCGGGATGTCGGTCGGCGAAGCGCAGTCGCTGCTGCAGACGCAGGACCGCATCTTGCACGGCTTCCCCGAGGTCGAGCGCGTCTTCGGGAAAGCGGGCAGGGCCGAGACGTCCACCGACCCGGCGCCGTTCTCGATGATGGAGACGACCATCGTGTTGAAGCCGGAATCGCTCTGGCGCGAGCACCGGCGGTGGTACTCGGGCTGGGCGCCCGATTGGCTCGCCAGGCTGCTGCGGCCGTTCTGGCGCGATCGCATCTCGCAGGCGGAGCTGGTCGAGGAGATGGACCGCGCAATGAAGGCGCCGGGCCTCACCACGGCGTGGACGATGCCGATCAAGGCGCGGCTGGACATGCTCTCGACCGGCATCCGCACCCCGGTGGGCCTCAAGATCAGTGGCGCGAACCTGGACGAGATCGAGCGCATCGGCCGCGACGCGGAGGCCATCCTGCAGCGCGTCCCGAACACGCGCAGCGTCTTCGCGGAGCGCGCGGCGGGCGGCTACTTCCTCGACTTCGTGCTCAAGCGCGACAAGCTCGCCCGCTACGGTCTGTCCGTGGACGACGCGAACATGATCGTGATGACGGCGGTAGGCGGGGACAATCAGGGCACCACCGTCGAGGGGCGTGCCCGGTACCCGATCAACGTGCGCTACCAGCGCGACTACCGGGACGACGTGAACGCGCTCAAGCGGGTCTACGTGCCGATCCCCGGCGGGCACGTCCCGATGGAGGAGATCGCGGACGTCCAGCTCGTGCAGGGCCCGTCGATGATCCGCGACGAGAACGGGCTGCTAGCGGCCTACGTGTTCGTGGACTTCGACACCTCCAAGGTGGACGTGGGCGGCTACGTCGCGGAGGCGAAGAAGGCGATCGGCGCGGCGCTCGCGACGCCCGCGGGCTACTCGGTGAGCTGGAGCGGGCAGTACGAGAACATGCTGCGGGTGAAAGAGCGGCTGAAGCTCATCCTTCCCCTCACCATCGTGCTCATCTTCGCGCTGCTCTACCTGAACACGAAATCGGCGTTCAAGGCGGGGCTGGTGATGCTCGCCGTGCCGTTCTCGGCCATCGGCGCCGTCTGGCTGCTGTACCTGCTCGGGTTCAATGTGTCGATCGCCGTGTGGGTGGGCATGATCGCGCTGATGGGCCTGGACGCGGAGACGGGCGTCTTCATGCTCGTGTTCCTCGACCTGGCGCACGACGAGGCGAAGGCGAGCGGACGGCTCTGCACCAGGGGCGATCTGGTCGAGGCGATCGTCCACGGCGCGGTGAAGCGCGTCCGGCCGAAGGCGATGACGGTCTGCGCGGCGTTCATGGGCCTCTTGCCCATCCTCTGGTCGACGGGGGCCGGGGCCGACGTGATGAAGCGGATCGCAGCGCCGATGGTCGGCGGACTCGTCACGTCCTTTGCGCTGGAGCTTCTCGTCTATCCCGCCGTGTATTTCCTCTGGAAGTGCCGCGAGGTCGCCGACGAGCCGTCAGCGACCTCGATCCCCCTCGCAACAGCAGCCCTGACCGCCCGGAATTGATCGCGGTGCCTCCAGGCCGACCGCAGCCGGCCAGCCGGAGGGAGGACTCTGCGCGGCGGAGCACTGCTGGCTGCAACACCTGCTTAAGGAGGTGTCCTCGCGCTGGCCGATCCTGATCGTTCCCTCTTGGAGTTCCTCAGTGTTGCCGGACGGCCCCGCGCGGCTGGCGGCGAGAGAGGGCCCGATCGCAGAGCCAGAGAGCGGCGAATGCCGCGAAGCCGAGGAACACCAGCGCGAGGTCGATCCAGTGTGGCTGACCCGTCATGGCGTGGATCCTCCTCCACGCCGGAGGAGCAAGGCTCGTGCCGCGCGCCGATGGTGTGGGCTTCGCGCGCAAGCCTTGCGCGCACCGCGGCGCCTGGTCGCAGCCGAGTGCGACGCGCCCGGCACGATTCCTGAAAGTGAATAAGTGGGAGACGTCGATGCTGAGCATCGCGGAACGGCGCCAGAGGATCATCGCGCAGCACGAGACGCTGCGCGAGATGGTGCGGAACATGATGGAGACGGCGTCGCACGTCTCGAAGGGCGACGTGGCCGAGCACGGAGCGCTGCGCATCCAGATCGGGATGCTTCGCTGGGCGCTGGAGCTCCACGTCGTCGACGAGGAGCAGCTCCTGGAACCGGTGTTGGCGCGCCTGAATGGGAGCGGCGCCCAGCACCTGGCGGCCATGAACGAAGAACACGCCCAGCAGCGTGCCGTCCTCGCTTCGCTCCAGTCCGGCTTGGGCGGCGACGTCGGCGCGCGCGCTCTGGCCGCGAATGCCGCGGCGGTCGGATCGGGGCTCCTGGAAGACATGGAGCGGGAGGAGCGCCAACTCCTCAGTCCGGAGGCGCTGGGAGAAACGAGTGCCGCGGGCGGGTAGCGCATCCACTGCAGGCCTCCGTCGGTAGTCGGGGCACTGGACTCTGCAAGCCGTGCGGAACCGGCCCGGCGTGGGCGCAAACAGTGCGCAGGCAGGGACCCTCCTCTAGTAGTTCGTGGAGGTGATCGGTTCGGCCCGGCAGTTGCAACGCGGGTCCCCGCCTCGACGGAAGCCAACGGACCTGCCGCGTCGCAGTGATCGGAGCGCAAGATGCCCCGCATCGTCATCCTGTATGGGACTTCACCAGGCTGATCATGCTCTTCATCTCCAAGATGGTCGGCGGCGATACCGATACCTCGCGGGACTACGAGTACACCGACTGGAACCGGCTCACAGGGTTCGCGCAGAGATTCGCGCGCACGCTCGAGCAAGCGCGCCCGCCGGAGCCAGGGCGCCCGCCGGAGCACGCCTCGGTCGCGTGAACGCATGCGCCTCCTCTCCGAAGGCGGCGGGACGGCCGCCACCATTCCCGACCTGGCTCAACCGCGCTCCCTGGTCCTGATCGGGACGCCCAACGTGGGCAAGAGCGCGCTCTTCGGAGCGCTGACCGGCCGGTACGCGGTGGTCTCCAACTATCCGGGCACCACCGTGGAGGTGATGCGTGCCCGCGCGCGCCTGGGCGGTCTCTGCTGGGACGTGGTGGACACGCCCGGGACCGACGCGCTGCTCCCCGGCACGGACGCAGATCTACGAGCAATGCATCGGCTGCCGCTATTGCGTGAACGCCTGCCCCTATACCTGCA
>WNGG01005212.1_pt1 | contig 20216 bp, 12 predicted proteins | sample 5400661 | NCBI WGS metagenome assembly WNGG01 (sample SAMN13153372, study PRJNA577476) | soil metagenome | isolation source: 100 cm soil or saprolite under Garry oak tree replicate 1 | place: USA:California | collected 2016-06-15
GCGACCGATGCGCGGACATCCTCGATCGGCAGCTTCGTGCCAGGAGGAGACCTGCACGAGGCGGCTATGCCTCCAACTTCGGACCCAGAGGGTTTGTGGCGCAGATTCCGCGCCGCAGCATGGATCGTCACTAACAAGACCAATGGATTTGGCCTAAGCTTCGGCTCGCGGGCATGAATGGCGTCACGGCCGATCGTCGAGGAGAGCACAGTGTCGACATATTGGCAGAGTGCGGGGGTTTCGGTTCGCTGGCTGATCGGAATCGTCGCAGCGTTTCTCGTGTGCGATGCAGGGGTCGGTGCCCGCGCCGAGCAAAACAAGATCACGGTTTCGGGCCACTACGGCGTCAACTTTCTTCCGATGCAGGTACTACAGCACGATCGTCTGATCGAAAAGCACGCCGCCGCCCTGGGCCTTGGCAACATCGACGTCAAATTCGTCCAGTTCACCGGCGGTGCCGCCTCCAATGAGGCGCTGCTGTCGGGAAGCGTCGATGTCGCCATGATTGGCACTGCGCCGATGATTCAGATTTGGAACGCCACGGCGGCAACCCGCAATGCCGTGAAGGGAGTCTCCGCCACCGGCGCGTTGCCATTCCTGCTCAACACCACCAATCCCAAGGTCGTCACTATAAAGGATTTCACCGACCAAGACCGGATCGCTGTGCCCGCCATAAAGATATCGGTGCAAGCCGTGCTGTTGCAGATGGCAAGCGCCAAGGCGTTCGGCGAGGCCAACTACGCGAAGCTCGATCCGCTGACCGTTTCAATGGCGCACCCGGATGCGCTGGCCGCGCTCATTTCCGGGGGGCGCGGCTCGATCAACGCCCACTTCGGACAATCCCCGTTCCAGGATGAGGAGCTGGCGCACCCCAATGTCCACACCGTGCTCACGAGCCATGACGTCCTCGGCGGGCCGGCGAGCGGCGAGGTCTTCATCACCACGTCCGCGTTCCACGACGCCAATCCGACGCTCTACCGGGCGGTCCTCGCCGCGATCGAAGAAACGATCCGGGTCGTCAATGACGACAAGCGCAGAGCGGCGCAGATCTACGTCGCGCAAACCCAGGCCAAGCAGCCGGCGGAGCTGATCGAGCGGATCATTTCCGGCCCGGAGGTCGAATACTCGGTGGTGCCGAAAGGCACCATGCACTTTGCCGACTTCCTGCACAAAACCGGGCGCATCAAACGGCGGCCCACAAGCTGGTCCGATCTGTTCTTTCCCGAGATACACGACCGCGCGGGCAGTTGATGCGATCGCGCGGCGGCGAGGACGCCGTTGCCGGCGACATCTCAGCGCTGGGCACAGCCCAAACGGCGTATCCTCACGTGAAGCCACCGGGCTAAATGGGAAACCCCGGTTTATATATTCGCCGCGAGCAAGGGACTGGGTCAGAATCGATCGTGCCAGATTGACCGCACGCGAGCGGGAGGTGTTGGAGTTTGTCGCGCAAGGATTCAACAACAGCCGTATCTCGGCACGGCTTAAGATCAGCGAGAAGACGGTCCGCAATCACGTGTCCATTATCTTCAGCAAGCTCGGAACCAACAGTCGCGCACAACTGGTGGCGCTCGCGCGCGACGCCGGTTTTGGTCGCCGGGTCGTTCCGTGATCTGCGCCAAGCCCAAGCGCAGCATCTGCCCAGGAATGTCCGCTTCGGGTCAAACTCGGTAAGGCTCAGAACGAGCATATGTTGTCCGGTTTGCCCCCGATCGCGACCGATGCGCGGACATCCTCGATCGGCAGCGTCGTGCCAAAACCCGACATGACAGCTGGAACCTGCAGAATTTCGCTGATCGTGGTGAGGCCGTGGGCGAAGGTCCAGGAGCCATTGGAACTACTGCCGGCGTTGACGAACGTAGTGATGGCGTCGTCCGACCAGGTCGGCCAAGTAGGACGATTTTGATTGCCATCGGGAGCGTTTCCATGCTTGATCCGGATAGCGCGGCTTCGCGTGGCAAATGTTCGTGCGCGAACAACGCGACAGCCGAGGGACTTCGATATTTCATGCGGCGTCGTCCGGCTACCTTAGCGCTGTTCCTCTTGCTGTTCGCCCAACCGGCCGCCGTCGCGCAGCCGGCAACGTTGACCCCGCAACCTCAGGCGGCGTCGAGCGCGGAGGTTGAGAAGAGACTTCTCGACATCGTTCAGATGTTCCTGAGCGATCCGCGTTTCAACAGGGGCAAGACGCCGGCGCAGATCAAGGACAGCGCCGAGTTCGTGACCGGCAATGTGCTGTTCGTGCTCGGCCACGAGACGGCTCACGCACTGATCGCCGAGTTTGGGATTCCGGTCCTCGGACGCGAGGAGGATGCGGCCGACGCCCTTGCGACCATTATCTCACTGAAGATGTCGAACGCCTTCGCGGATCGGGTGGTGTACAACGCCGCAAGGGGCTGGTTCCTGAGCGACCAACGCGACAGGAAGCAGGGAATTCCGAACACGTTCTACGACGAACACGGCATGGATTTGCAGCGCGCCTACAACATCGTGTGCCTGATGGTTGGCGGAGGGCCTGACAAATTCGAGAAGCTTGCCAATGAGGTAAAGCTCCCAGAGGAACGTCAGGGAACCTGTCAGGGGGATTTCAACAACGCGTCATGGTCCTGGCAGCAGGCGCTGAAGCCCCACATGCGCAAGCCGGAAGACCCGAAAACAGAGATCCCGGTCAGTTACGCGCCCACAAAAGAATATGCCACACTGTCGGAGCTCGGCCAGAGGCTTCAGATCCTCGAGTCGGTCGCCGGGTGGCTGTCGCAGGACTTTGCCTGGAAAAGGCCGATCGGGCTCGAAATGCAGGAATGCGGATCGCCGGGCGCACGATGGGACCTGCAAAGCAAAAAGGTCATCGTCTGCTATGAGCTCATCCGCGAGTTCGTGCAGCTCTACCGCGGCTACGGACAAATGGCGCTGGTGCCGGGACCGATGATGATGTCGAGAAACCAGAAGGTCGTGGCGGCGCCAAAGACCGTTGCTCGCAAGACTCATAGTCAAAAATCCTACCAGGCCAAGCGTCCATAACGTCGGCCGCGGTCTCCGCCTACACAAGCTTTCGCTCGAGCTCCATCGCTGCGCACGGGTCTCGCCCTTTACGCTCACGAGATCGGCCGCAAGGCCGTGGCCATAGCCGCCGCAGCGGCTCCCACCTCTTCAACTGCAGTCTTGACGGGAACACAAGGCGTGCCATCGACTTCCACACCTGTCCACCCCAAGGGGTGCACTCCAGCTGACTGAAACTTACCTGATCGAGTCATCGCCTCTTTGCGCTGTCTATCCGAACGGCAAACAGCGGATGCCAAAGGTGCGCGCCTTTCTGGATTTTCTCGTTGAGCGCTTTAGGGATGGCTCGTGGCGGAAAGCTCTTCCGAGGCAACTTGCTTAGCATCCGCAGAAAAAGACGTAGATCGATGCAGTGCGAATGTCCGTTATGGGTCAAAGCCGGTAAAGCTCAGAACGAGTATATGTTGTCCGGTCTACCCCCGATCGCGACCGATGCGCGGACATCCTTGATCGGCAGCTTCGTGCCATTAGGCGACATTGAGTTCACTCACTCGATAACCTCGTCGGTAGTAGCGAGCAGGGTAGATGGCACCGTGAAACCGAAAGCCAAGCCCGCTTTTCTGTGACGCGCCCCACACATCGGGAGGAAATTCAGTCGCCCGAGCGTCCTGTCGCCCTGGTCGCACCCCCGAGTGCCTGGAACTCTACACCGATTTTCGCCAGGCGATCTTGGTGAGCGCGGCGGCGTACATATCCGCGGTCACCACATAGGCGAGCCAGCCATTGCCGAGCCGGCCGGTGCGGCCTAGCACGGCGCCGCCGGAGCGACCGCCGAACCAGATGGGCGGGCCTCCAGCGGCCCCTGTGAAGCTGTGGCAGGGAAACAACAGCCTGCGAGAATCGATCGGCGCCTCGCGCTTCGAGAATTGACTTTCGGTAAACGAAAGCGGGTACTTCGATAGTCATCGGTTTGCGCGCGGCCACGGGCTCAGGGCCGCGCTGCAGGGGACGGGGGCGCACGATGATCAGGTCACGGCACGGCACTCTTGCGCGCGCATTGTCGGCGTCGGTCGCCGCCGGCGCACTCATGCTTGCGGCTTCGGGCGGGGCGGGCGCACAAAGCGCTTCGCAGGAGAAGCCGGCTAGCACCAAGAAGCAGGCGGCCGACGCGCGCCAGCAGAAGCTGGCGCCGGCACTGGCGCCCGGCGCCCATGCCATGGTGACGAAGGGCCCGGCGCTACCGTCCGTCCTTCCGGCGTGGGAGGGGCTCTACGGCGGCGTCTCGTTCGGGGCGGCGCAGATCCGCGCGCGCACCTCGACCTCGAGCCGTGAGGTCAGCACGGAAACTGACAACTTCTTTCCTCCCGTTCAAACATTCAGCACCAGTGCCGACACCTTCAACAGCGGCAGTGGCAGGAACTGGGGGGCCCTGTCGGATGTCTATCTCGGCTACAACTTCCGGCTCGGCAACAACGTGATCGCCGGCGTGCAGGTGGAAGGCACCATTGCCAATGCCCAGGCGCAACTCAACGTCGTGCAGGGATCAAGCACCAACAGTACGACGGTGACGACGCCGCCGGGATCGACCTCGTCGTCGTCGACGCTGAGCACCAGCACGACCCTCGACAGCCTGGCCGAACGGTGGGCGGCCTCAGCGCTGGCCAGACTGGGCGTGCTCGTCAATCCGCGCGATCTCATCTACGTGATCGGGGGCTACACCTATGGCGGCTTCGAGTGGAACGGCCGCACCTTCGGCCTCAACGGCGCGACGGTCGGCGGCGGCTGGGAGCACGAGGTCGCGCCCGGGTGGACCCTCAAGGCCGAATACCGGTACACCGCGTTCGAGGACAAAGACTTGCCGCGGTCGAGCACCTCCGCGGCGAGCGGGGCTGTCGTCGTCGGGCCCCCCGCCGTGTTTCTAGCCAATAGTACGATCACGGCCACGGATCGGGTGTCGGGCATCGCGCTGCACGCGCTGCGCCTGGGACTGACGCACTATTTCGGCGCCGGCGAACCGGTCGTGGGCGCCTACGCCATGGCCACCAAGGCTCCGCCGCTCCTCCCCGCGCCGTGGGAGGGAGCCTATGGCGGCGTCTCGTACGGACTGGCCTCGATCCGGGCGACCACGTCGACCGTCTCGCGGAACGTCAGCACGTCAACCGCAAACAATCCGAGCGGAAGCGTCGCCGCAAGCACCACGACCACCGACACGCTCATCAACGGCAGCGGCCGCAATGGGGGCGCGCTGTCCGACATTTATCTCGGCTACAATTTCCGCCTCGGCGGGAACGTAATCGCGGGCGTGCAGGCGGAAGGCACTATTGCCGAGGCGCAGGCGCAGATCAGCGACACGCGGGCGCAAACTACAAACACCAGAAACACGACGACGCCGCCGGGCACGACCACGACCACGTCGAGCGTGAGCACCTTCGCCTTCGGCGGCGACGGCGTCGCGGAACGGTGGGCGGCCTCCGCGCTGGGCCGGCTCGGCGTTCTCATCGACCCGCGCGATCTGATCTACGTGATCGGCGGCTACACCTACGGCGGCTTCGAGTGGGGCAACCGCACCTTCGGCCTCAACGGCGCGACGGTCGGCGCCGGCTGGGAGCGCGAGGTGGCGCCGGGGTGGACCTTGAAGGCGGAGTACCGCTACACGGCCTTCGAAGACAAGGACATCGCGAGCTCGACCAGCTCGGCGAGCAGCCAGAGGACCACGTCGGCGAGCAACAGCGCGTTCACGGCCACCGACCGCGTGTCCGGCGTCGCGCTGCATGCGCTGCGCTTCGGAATCACGCATTATTTCGGCGCGCCGGCCGTGGGCGCCTACGCCATGGTGACCAAGGCCCCACCGCCGGCGACGCCGCCGTGGACCGGCCTCTATGGCGGCGTGTCGGCCGGCCTCACCTCCATGCACACGCAGACGGATTCCACCTTCACCCAGGCTGCCCCCTTCACGACGACCTTCCCCGGTGGTTCTTCCACCACCACCCAAGACTTTACTTCCGTCTTCAGCACGAGCGGCCGCCACGGCGGCGCCGTCGCCGACATTTTCCTCGGCTACAGCACGAGCTTGGGGGCGAAGGTGATTGCCGGCGTGCAGGCGGAAGGAAGCATCGCCCACGCGCAGACGCTGGGAGACGGAACCTCTGGCACCGTCTTCACCGTTACCAACGTGCAGACGCCGCCCGGCGGCCCCGTTACGGCGGCGAACAGGAGCACCTTCACCGAGACCACCACGTTCTTCGTGCAGAGCCGCTTTATGGCCTCGGCGCTGGCCCGGCTCGGCTATTTGGTCGATCCGCGCGACCTCATCTACGTCGTTGGCGGATGGAGCTACGGGGGCTTCACCACCTTCGACCGGGTGTTCGAGCTCAACGGACCGACCATCGGCGCCGGCTGGGAGCGCGAGGTTGCGCCGTCATGGACGATCAGGGCGGAGTACCGATACGTGCACTTCATGCCCAAGGACGTGCCGTCTGTGTCGACCGGGACGTTCAATCAGACGTCGGGGACGTCAACCTTCGCACAGACCATCAACACCAGCGAGACGGATCGCATCAACGTGAACCTGCACGCCGTGCGGTTCGGTATCGCGCATTATTTCGATGCCCGCTGAGCGGTAGCCCGGACGTTCCCTATCTCAGATCGGCGAGCAGCGGCAGCAGGTCGCGCGCGATCCATTCTATTTGATTGTTGCGGTCCTCGTAGGGGCCGACGATGTCGAGGATCACGTGGCGCACGCCGGCGGCGTAGAAGCCACGGATGCTCTGCGCGATTCCTTCCGGCGGACCGACCGCGGCGTAGCGCTCGGCGGCACCGCGTAAGTCCATGGCGTAGCGCCGGCTCAAGGTGACGGTCGCGGCGTCAAGCGCTTCCTCGTAGGTGTGGCCGAGCCGGGTGAACAGCAGATGCCCGGTGCCGAAGCGCGTGAGCACGCGCCCTTCGGCGGCGGCACTGCGTGCCCGCACCTTTGGAGCGACCAGCGTTGTAGGGAATGCGCCTTGTGCATCACAGCAAAATTGGCAGCCGATGGCAGAGATGGGTCAAACTCGGTAAGGCTCAGATTGAGCATATGTTGTCTGCTTTACCCCCGATCGCGACCGATGCGCGGACATCCTCGATCGGCGGCTTCGTGCCAAAAGCGGACTATGACCGCACAGTTGTTTTTCGTCGAAAATTGGACGCCGTCCATCCAATCAATTGTCCTACAAGCCAACCAATCAAACCGAGAAATGGTATGGGCGCCGTGAGCGCAGAGATAACAAAAGCAATGCCGAAGCCGGCATCAAAAATACTAGGAGCTGGGCCGGGCCAAATCATCGCGATGATTGGCAAAATGAGCATGGCCTCGATAACGCCAATGCCTTGCCCAGCATCGAAGACGTTGGAAACCATCGTCCAAGCCAGGGAAAACAATAAAACATTTGGGAGGGACATCGCCACCACGGAAAGCCACATCGCAGACCGGGCCGAGCCGAAATTCGGCCACAGGCGGCAAGTCAAGTATAAAGCGACAAATGGCCAGTTTATCACTGCGAAATCAAATGGCAGGTCTCGGATGAATGTTGAAAAACTATACCCAGAGGGTTTGGGCTGAATTAAACCGAACTTGTAGCCAAGATAGATCATGATAGCGAAGGCGCTTGGACCGAGTGAAGCTATCGCAAACGCAATGAGAGGAACGTGAGTCCAAGCAAGCGACCGACTGCTTGCAGAAACCGCGTCTCGTCCCTTGCGATATGCGAATAGTATCGCCAGCAGCATCACTGCGAGGGCCAAATATTTATACAAATCGTATTCTAGGATCGGCAACATGACATCACTCTGAGCTTATTTGCGCGATTTCGTGATGCTCAACCGTTGAGCAGTACAGCGCCAAATTCTTGGCGTGTCGAGGCAAATCAATGTCCGCCTTGGGTCATTCACGCCGATTCCGCGATGTCCGCTGAAGGTCCGCTTAGCCTCCAACTGCGGCCAAAATCATGCACCGCAGCGAATCGACGCGATGTGCCAAAAGGCGCCATCGCACCTCTACACGCGGCTAGAGATTTAGTATAGCTTGGTCGTAGAGTTGCCGGCGGCCGGCGGGACATGCCGACTACCGTGAAATCGCCGATTGTGCCTCCAGCGGGCAGGAGATTCTGTAATAAATCGACATTGGCCTCTGCGTTGCGGAAGGTACTCAAGCTTGTGGGGTATAGCCGTGAAGTTTCCCCACCCAAAATTTCTGCACCTGGCAGCGGGGTGCCGCTGTACTCCCGGTCTTCTCGAGCTTTGCTTGGGCGCAGGCCTATCCGTCGCGGCCGGTTCGCATCATCGCCGGCTATTCCCTGGCGGCATTGTTGACGTGTTTGCGCGCATCAGCAGGGTAATGATGCTGTAGCAGGTTCGCCGGATGATGAACTGCCGCATGGCCGATGCCCTCCGTGTGAGACCCGCTCCCACTACTCCTTGAGCATGATGTTCTCCCACGGATAGGCGTAGCCCGTGGTGATAGTCGGGAACACGTCCTGCCATTTCTGGGCCGCGATGCGCGGGCCGATGGCGTTCATGAAGGCGTGGCGGAAAACGGGCACCAGATAGTAGTTTTCCATGATGGTCCGCTGCACCTCCTCGGCCAGCGGCTTGCGCTCCGCAGGGTCGATCGATGCTAGGTAGCGGGCGAACTTGGCATCGAGGTCCGTAACGCACAGACGATCTGCGGCGTTAAACCCGCCACACTTGAAGAAAGATTCGTACCAGTTGGACCATGTCCCGCCGATGCGCGACCCGTGCATGATCATCTGCACGCCCGGCCATTGCTGCTTGCCGGCCTGGGCTCGCTGCAGGAAGACGCCACGTTCCATCACCTGCAGCTTGGCGCGGATGCCGATTGCCTGCAGTTGCGCCACCACGCGCTCGCCGCGCGAATAGAACGGCGCCAGCGGCGTCAGCCAGTCGACGGTGAATCCATTAGGAAGACCGGCATCGCGCATGAGCTGGCGCGCCTTCTCGAGATTGAATTCGAGCTCCGGCCACTCCAGGCCATACTGCACGTCGTTGTTGATCCAGTTGCCGCTGATCCTGCCGAGCCCACCCGACTCAGCGTCGTTGATCGCCGCCCGGTTGATGGCCAAGCTTATTGCCTGCCGCACCCGCTTGTCGTGGAACGGGCTTTTCGGATCCTGGAAGCCGACGAGCTCGAGCCAGAAGCTGCCCGACAAGACCGGCGCCAGCATCAGCTTCGGGTTCTTCTTCACGCGGTCGATCAGCTCGCCCGGCAGGCCGTAGATTATGTCCGCCTCTTCGCGCTCCAACATGGCGAGCCGGGTCGCCGCCTCCGGCACGGCGACCATGGTCAGGCTCTTGATATGCACGGGACGGTAGTAACCCTCGAACGCCTCGAACTCCAGTTTGACCCCGGCCTCGTGCCGCACCAGCTTGTAGGGCCCAGCGCCGATCGGCTTGCGCTTAAATCCGTCCGGACCGACCTGCTGGTAATACTTTGCCGGCACGACCCAGCCGGCCCCGGTGACATTGCCCGAGCCCAGCAGCAGGAGGAAATCCAGGAACGGTTCCTTGAAGCGGAAGCGGACGGTGCGGCGGTCGACGATGTCGACGGCCTCGGTCTTGGCCTTGAAGGCAGAGGCGAGCGCGCCGCGGTAGCTTTCGTAGCTGAACTTGACGTCCTCGGGGGTGACCGGCTCGCCGTTGTGGAACTTGATGCCATCGCGAAGCCAGAACGTGGCGCTGCTACCGTCCTTGGCAAACTCGTAACGTTCGGCGAGGCAGGGATGGTCGTAGAGGGTGGTGCCGGAGTTCTTGATCAGCGCATCGTGCAGCGCCATGAGGAAATTGTCGGGCGTGGCGGTGCCATCGTGGTCCTGCGGGTCCAGCCAGCGGGGCGCCATGGCTGTGTGCCAGGCCAGCGTCATGGCCCCGTTGGGAGCCGCGCTGGTTGTCGTGGTGGCGAGCACGGGCAATTGCGCCAGCATCGCGGCGCTGCCCGCCAACATGTCCCTTCTGGTCAGCGCAATCGAACTAGCCGACTTCCAGCTATTGTATCCCATGGCGTCCTCCCTTCGCGACCCCCTTTGTTTTTCGGGTGGTCATTGTGATTTGAGGCTGGCGGAACGAGGCGCAGGCGTGACGAAACCAGCGCCGGAGCGATGAGCGATCGGGCGGCAGGCCCAGATCGGCCAGCCGTTGCCGATCAGTCCGGAATGCCGACAACGACTCGATTTTGCGAAATGGGGCTGTCACCTGTTTGATGGGCGGCTTAGTAAATAGTAAACCAGGCAGAGTTGGACCACGACGGGTATCACTTCAATTGGCATACACGATCGTGCGCAGCATGACACGGCGTTCGTCGGGGCGGTAATCGCCAGCGCCGCGGTGCATCGTGGCCCGCTCATCCCATATCAGCACGTCGCCGACGCGCCAGTGATGGTAATAAACGAAGCGACCCTGCGTCGCGTGCTCGGCCAGTTCCTCGATCAGCGGCCAGGCTTCCTCCCGCGTCATGCCGACGAAACCATGCGTGTGCATCGGGTTGACGAACAGGATCGACCGACCGCTCACCGGGTGCTTGATCACCGCGGGCCGCTGCATTTCGTGATACACCTTCTCAGTCTTTCCCTTGTCATCGGCATACAGTTTCTCACCGGCGGGTCCGGTGCTTCGGCCGTGCAGGCCCACCAGGGTGGAGAGCCGGTCTTTCATGGTTCTCGGCAGCGCGTCATAGGCGGCACGCATATCGGCGAACATGGTGCCGCCTTTTGAAGATGGGATCTCCTTCGCGTGCAGGATAGCGAGGATCGGCGGATCAGCCTCGTATGTCGAATCGGTGTGCCAGTCAGTGGCGCGCTTGACACCATACCAATCCACCTTGCCGTCGTCCTCGACATTGGTAAGCCAGGACACTTCCGGATAGTCCGCATGACGATACTTGACCAGCGCATGCATGCGTGGCGAGCCGAACCGGCGGCCGAACGCGGCGAGTTCGGCCGCGCCGAGATTCTGGTCGTGGAACACAAGCACCGGATGTTCGGCGAATGCGCGCCCGATCCAGGCGAAGGTCGCCTCATCGAGCGGCGTTGAGAGATCAATGCCCAACGCCTCGGTGCCGAGCGGCTCGCCCAGCGGGCGGAGTTGGGGGGAACTAGTCATGGGCGATCCTCCGACGTTGTCGCCAAACAGACGCGGCCGGGAACGGGTGCCATTATCGGGCTCCGGGGGCAGCCCGCGTGGTTGACCCGTGACGCTCAGCCCAGCAGGACATTAGGGCCTGTGTTCAGTTGGAGGCCATTGCCACGAGAACGGATCAGAATCAAACGCGGAACACCGTTCTTTATCATGTGACGTGACGCGACGGAAGGATTCCCAAATCAGCTGTCGAGTGATTCATGGGCGGTCGGCCGTAGGAGGGCTGACCGATGCGACGCTATGCATTACACGACGACCAGTGGGATCGGATCAAGGATTTTCTGCCCGGCCGCGAAGGCCATGTCGGCGGCACCGCTGTCGGCGGCACCGCGCCAGATAATCGACTGTTCGTCGAAGCCGTTCTCTACCGATATAGAGCCGGGATTCCTTGGCGTGATCTGCCTGAGCGTTTCGGCGATTGGAAGATTGTCCACCAGCGCTTCGGTCGATGGGCGAAGAGCGGGGTTTTTGAGTGCATTTTCAAGCTGTTAGCGAGCGATCACGACAACGAATACATGATGATCGACGCCACCATCGTCCGTGCTCATCAGCACAGCAGCGGAGCGCGAAAAAAAACGGCTCGCAAGCGATCGGCCGCTCGCGCGGCGGATTGACCACCAAGATCCACGCGCTCGTCGATGCCTTGGGTAATCCCGTCGAGGTCATGCTCAGCCCGGGGCAAGCCCACGATCTGGCGTGCGCCCAAGCGCTGATCGAGGAGGCCGATCCTGCGGCCTTGATCGGGGACAAGGCCTTCGACTCTGATCCGTTCATCGACTTCTTGGTCGAGCGCGGGATCACGCCAGTGATTCCCCCCAGGGCAAACCGCAAGACCCCGCGCGAGTGCGACTACGCGCTCTATTGCGAGCGCAACCTCATCGAGCGATTCTTCAGCAATCTCAAGCAGTTTCGCGCCATCGCCACGCGCTACGACAAACTCGCAATCAATTTCCTTGCCGGAGTTCAGCTCGCTTCCGTTATCATTCTGCTCAACTGAACACAGGCCCTAGCTTCGATATCGGACGCCAATTGTTTGCCTGCGTCGGGCTGTCGCACCCGTCGTCGGGCGCCGCATCACTGCGGCGACAGGTGCTCCCCAGAAACCGGCCGCCATGGCGGGCGGCCGTGATCTCCGCCTTGGGCCAGGAGAAGACATTCGAGCACGTGCGTCGGGTCAGGGTCTTGCACCAAGCACTTTGAGCTCCGCGGTCGCGCCGGCGTACGCGGCGAAGTCTTTGTGGCAGTCCGCGGCCGCGAGCGCGAACAGCCGTTTCGCCTCGTCGGCGTTGCCCTGCTGTAGCGCGAGTTCCCCGGTGTAGAAATTCGCCTCGCACACCCGTACCTGTTTCGCGCGCGGGTTCGCATGGTCGGCCGCGGCGAGCACCGCTTCCGGCGTCAGCTGACCGAGGTAGAGGCGGATCACCGGCGCTGGCCACCACGTCATGTTGATCTGCTTCGCCGCCTCCGCGAGCCGGCTCGGCAGATTGCTGCGCTTGTTGACGATATCGAGCCACAGCGCCGCGTACGCGTGTTTCGGATTCAACTCGCTCGCCTGGTTGAGGTCGGCCAGGGCCGTGGGGAGCGCGCCCGCATACAGGTTGCTGAGCCCACGATGGAAATACCAACTTGAGTTTTTCGGATCGAACCGGATCGCTTGGTCGTAGTCTGCGATGGCGCGGTCGAGGTCACCCTTGGCTGCCCAGGCGATGCCGCGGTTGTCGTAGACGCCGGCATTTTTCGGGTCGATCCGGATCGCCTGGTCGTAGTCTGCGATGGCGCGGTCGAGGTCACCCTTGGCTGCCCAGGCGACGCCGCGGACGGTGTAGGCGCGGGTATTTTTCGGGTCGATCCGGATCGCCAGGTCGAAGTCCGCGATGGCGCGGTCGAGGTCACCCTTGACTTCCCAGGCCATGCCGCGGACGGTGTAGGCGTCGGTATTTTTCGGATCGAGCCGGATCGCCTGGTCGAAGTCCGCGATGGCGCGGTCGAAGTCGCCCTTGGCTTCCCAGGCCATGCCGCGGACGGTGTAGACGTCGGTATTTTTCGGAACGAGCCGGATCGCCTGGTCGAAGTCCGCGATGGCGCGGTCGAGGCCGCGCTTGTTTTTGTACTCGACGCCGCGGCTAACGTAGATTGCCGCAAGCTCCTCGCCCCTAAATTTGCCCGACGCAATGGCGCGGGAGCACGCCGCGATGGCAACGTCGCCTGATTGCTTTGCGCAGGTGTCCGCGTCGTCTGCGGCAGCCACCGTCGGCAACCCTGCAAGAGCCACCACGGCCAAGCATGCAAACAACCAGTATGCTGACGAGCGCATCTGAATCGGCATGTGGTCTCCGCACGTTGACCGGAGGAGCCGGGATAGCCGATCGCTTCCCCGGGCGCTCATCCGACCCTTAGTCGGGGTCGCAGCTCAAATGGTTCATCAGCGAGATTGGTCGCTCGGTTTCCGGTTTGGGTCAAAACCGGTAAGGCTCAGAATGAGCATATGTTGTCCGGTTTACCCCCAATCGCGACCGATGCGCGGACATCCTGGATCGGCAGCTTCGTGCCATTAGCGGACTAATGCAGTGCAGCAAACGACGTGCAGCCGGCAGCCCCGTCGCACCCAACGCCTCGGTCAGCGACGTCGCCAGTTCCGGCGCGTAATCCGCACCAGCAAAATGCCGACCTAAGCGGAAGTCTGGCTGCAACTGCAGGACATGCGCTGCGGTGGCCTTTGCCTTGTCGATCTCGCCGAGCTTGGCGAGCGCCGCCGCTAGGATCAGATGCGTCAAGCTGAAGCTGGGACTGATTTGCACGGCGCGACGTCCCTCGACGGCAGCCTGCTGGTAACGGCCACGCGCCTAGTCTGGACAGAGCTGGCCTGTAACCGATTCGCCGAAGGGATTTACGTCGTGTAAGCTGTGAAAAGCTGCCCTCGAGACGGGACATGCCGAGGTCTCCGCCCGGGATAAACGGGCAGCACTGGTGGCCGTCGGCGGCGCTCCGGCCTACGTATCCGGAATCCTTTTCTCCTTTGCAATCCGCATCCGGGATGTCGAGGCGCCGCGCTGCCTTCAACGCGCGGCGCTGAAAGGGGGACAAGATGGCAACCTACTCCGTCGGCGATCTCAGTCGTCGTGAAATCCTGAAAATGTCGGCCGCGCTAGCTGGCTCGGGCGTTGTTCTCTCGAGCGGCCTGGCCGCCCCGGCGGCGGCCGCGCCCGAGGGCACGATGACGTGGGGCGTGCACATCACGCTGGCGTCCCGCTGGCTCGATCCCGCGGAGACCGAAGGCATCATCACGCCGTTCATGGTGCTCTACGCCCTGCACGACGCGCTCGTGAAGCCCATGCCGGCGGGGATCAACACCCCGAGCCTGGCTGAGTCGTGGACCCAGTCGAAGGATGGGCTCGAGTACGAGTTCGTGCTCCGTAAGGGGATCAAGTTCCACAACGGCGAGCCGGTCGCGGCCGAGGACGTGAAGTTCTCGTTCGACCGCTACCGGGGCAGCGGTGCCACACTCCTCAAGGAGCGAGTGCGCGAGGTTCAGATCGTCGACCCCGCTCGCGTGCGCTTTCTTCTCAAGGAGCCGTGGCCCGACTTTATGACGTTCTACGGCACCTCGGCGACGGGCTCGGGCTGGATCGTGCCCAAGAAGTACGTCGAGAAGGTCGGCGACGACGGCTTCAAGAAGGCGCCGGTCGGCGCCGGTCCCTACCGGTTCGTGAGCTTCAACCCCGGCATCGAGCTCGTGCTGGAGGCCTACGAAGGGTACTGGCGGAAGACGCCGATCATCAAGCGGCTGGTGCTGCGCAGCATGCCGGACGAGACGACACGCGCCGCCGCGCTCAAGACGGGCGAGATCGACATCGCCTACCTGCTGAGCGGCCCCGTTGCGGAGGACATCCAGCGAACGCCGGGGTTCAAGCTCGTCGCGCCCAAGGAGTCGCAGGCCGTCTTCTGGCTCGATCTGCCGGACCAGTGGGACCCGAAATCGCCGTGGCACGACCAGCGTGTGCGTCAGGCGCTCAGCCACTCCATCGACCGGGAGTCGCTCAACGAGGCCGAGACGCTCGGCTTCTCGAAGTCGACGGGATCGCTGATCCCGCGCGCGCTCGAGCTCTCGCGCTGGTTCGATCCCGATCCCTACGACCCGACGCGGGCCCGCAAGCTCCTGGCCGAGGCCGGATACCCGAACGGGTTCGACGCCGGCGACTTCTACCCGTGGCCGCCCTACTTCTCGATGGGCGAGGCGCTCGCCGGCTACATGCAGGCGGTCGGCATCAAGACGCGGATCAAGACCATGGAGCGCGGCGCCATGACGGCAGCGTGGCGCGAGCGGAAGCTCAAGAACGTGATCGTCGGTATTACCGGCGCTGGCGGCAACGCCGCCACGCGCCTCGAGGCGTACGTGAGCAAGGGCGGGATCTACACCTCCGGCGTGATTCCCGAGGTCGAGGACCTCTTCCAGCGTCAGGCGCGCGAGCTCGACCCGAAGAAGCGGGAGGCGCAGCTGCACCAGATCCAGGGGATCCTCCACGATCGCGTGACCCACGTGCCGATCTACGAGCTCGCGTTCATCTGGGGCGTCAGTCCGCGGGTCGAGGAGCCCGGGATCAACCTGATCCGGAGCTACGCCTACTCGGCGCCCTACGAGGATCTCAGGCTCAAGCGTCCGTGACCATCGCCGCGCGATCTGCGCTGATGCCACCGGATTATCAGATGTTGCAACGGGCCACAGAAGCAATTGCCGCATCGCAACTGTGCCGCGTTGCCGAGGACAGCTAAGGACTCATACGGAAATAAGTGAATCGGTCGCAGTACGGAGCGCCCTGGATGTAGCCCACATTCCGGTATCACCGCGAAGCACTTATTTCCGTATGAGTCCTAAGGGTCAAACCCGGTAAGGCTCAGAACGAGCATATGTTGTCTGCTTTGCCCCCGATCGCGACCGATGCGCGGACATCCTCGATCGGCAGCTTCGTGCCAACTTCGGACTCATGCACTGCAGCAAAATGCAAGTCTATTCGATCAGCTCATCAGCTTCGCGCTAGCAACGTGGGCGGCACAGTTGGCTCGAGCGCCTTAGCAGTCGTGAGGTTGATGAACAGTTCTACCTTTGCGGACTGCTGGACTGGCAGATCGGCCGGCTTCTCGCCCTTGAGAATTCGGCGGGTGTAGACGCCGACCTGCCGGTGCGAGTCCAAGACATGCCACCGGATGACCGCTGCTGGTGACCGTTTCCACTGTCTGGCACTGCGATATGCTAGGCTATCCCAGAGCAATTGGGAGAGCGGCGATGCGGTGCCCAAGCTGCAACGCAAGCCTGACAGAAGGCAGTAATTTTTGCGAGGAGTGTGGCGCGGTACTGCCGCGGCCATGCCCGAGCTGCGCGCATGGCAATTCTGCGAAGGCGAAGTTCTGTTCCCAATGTGGCGCAAGCCTCACGTCGGAGACATTGCAGCCCGTCATGCGGCCGCCCTCTCGTCCGGCGTCGACGGCCCCACCGCCCACGGCCGAGCGTCGCCAACTGAGCATCATGTTCTGCGACATGGTAGCCTCGAGCGCGCTCTCCACACGCCTCGATCCTGAAGAGCAGGGCGACGTCATTGCTGCGTTTCACACATGTTGCGCGAACGAAATCAAATCCCTGGGCGGCATGGTCGCGCAATATCTGGGCGACGGGGTGCTCGCGTATTTCGGATATCCGACCGCGCATGAGAACGACGCCGAACGGGCGATCCTTGCCGGCCTCGCCATCCTCAAAACCGTCGGCACCTTGAAAGCGGGCGCAGATGTGGCGCTGCAGACCCGCATCGCCATTGGTTCGGGCATGGTTGTCGTCGGAGATCTGATCCGGCAGAGCGTAACGCAGGAGAACGCTGCGATCGGCGAGACCACAAACCTGGTGGCGCGCCTGCAATCGCTTGCCGAGCCCAACTCCATCGTCATCTCTCCCGTAACGCATCGCCTCGTCGGTGCGCTGTTCGACTATCGTGATCTCGGGCGGCACACCCTCAAGGGCTTTTCCGAGCCGGTGCATGTGCGTCAGGTGCTTGGACCAAGCAAGGTCGAGAGCCGGTTCGAGGCGCGGCGCGCGGGCGCGCTGACGCCGTTCGTCGGGCGCGAAGAAGAGATCGAGCTGCTGCTGCGCCGTTGGGACCAGGCCAAGCTCGGCGAGGGTCGGGTCGTGCTGCTCTCCGGCGAGCCCGGCATCGGCAAGTCGCGCATCGCTGAAAGCCTGTCGGCCAGGCTCGCGGGTGAGCCGCATGTTCGCCTTCGCTATTTCTGCTCCCCGCACCACACACAGAGCCCGCTCTACCCGTCCATTACCCAGCTCCAGCGGGCTGCGGGCTTCGAGCCGGGCAACAGCGCGGCAGCAAAGCTCGACAAGCTCGAGGCCTTGCTCAAGCCGACAGCGAAGAATGCAGCACGCGAACTCGCGCTCATTGCCGAGCTGTTGGCGGTGCCGATGGACGGGCGCTGTCCGGTGGTGGAGGTCGACCCGCAGCAGAAGCGAGAGATGACTCTCACCGCGCTTCTCGACCAGCTCGACGGCGTAGCGGCGCGGAGCCCGGTGCTGATGGTGTACGAGGACGCCCACTGGATCGATCCGACATCGCTCGATTTGCTCGATCGAACGGTTGCCCGCGTCGCTAACCTGCCGGTGCTGCTGGTCGTCACGGTCCGGCCGGAGCTGCAGCCAACCTGGGTCGGCCAGCCGCATGTGACGATGCTGCCCTTGAGCCGCCTTGGCCGTCGCGACAGCGCCGGCATCATTGGCGGCATCACCAAGGACAAGGCGCTGCCCGACGCAGTCGTCGAGCAGGTCCTTGCGCGCACAGATGGCGTGCCGCTGTTCATCGAGGAGCTGACGAGCACGCTGCTCGAGAGCGGGCTGTTGCGTGAGACGCCGGACCGCTACGTGCTCGACGGCCCGCTGCCGCCGCTCGCCATACCGACGACGCTGCAGGCCTCGCTGGTGGCCCGCCTCGACCGGCTTGCCTCGGTCAAGGATGTGGCGCAGATCGGTGCCGCGATCGGACGGGAGTTCTCCCACGAGCTGATTGCCGCGGTGTCGGCCTTGGCCGCCATGGACCTCGACGCGGCGCTCGAGCGGCTGACGGCCTCCGGCCTCATCTCCCGGCGCGGAACGCCGCCGGCCGCGACCTACTCGTTCAAGCACGCGCTGGTACAGGACGCCGCCTACGTCACGATGCTCAAGAGCCGGCGGCGGCAGTTGCATTCGAGCATCGCCAAAGTGCTGATCGAGAGCTTCCCGGCGATGGCCGAACGCCTGCCCGAGGTCGTCGCCCACCATTTCACTGAGGCCGGGCTTGCGAGCGAGGCGATCGGCTATTGGCGCAAGGCGGGTCAGCTTGCAAGCGCGCGGTCGGCCAATCGCGAGGCTGCCAAATCCTTCGAGCAGGCGCTGCATCTCCTCGAGGCGTTGCCGGAGAGCCAGTCCACGCTGGAGCAAGGCTGCGATCTCCGTCTCGAGTTGCGTGTGGTGCTGGCCCTGCTCGGCGAAGGCCGACGAGTGCTGGAGTGCTTGCGCGAGGCCGAGGCCCTCGCCGAGCGGTTGAACGACGACCGCCGGCGCGGCCGGGTCTATGCGTTCATGACGATCAGCCAGTCAATGGTCGGCGAGCTGGACGAGACGCTTGTGGCTGGCTCCCGCGCGTTGGAGATCGCCGGGCGCCTCGGGGACTTGAGACTTCGCATCCTCGCCACGAGCCTTCTCGAGCAGGTGCATTACCTCCGCGGCGACTACGAGCGGGTGGTCGAACTGGCCACCGACAACCTCGCCGCGTTGCCGGCCGAGTGGGTCTACGAGAATTTCGGACTTTCTCCACCCCTATCGGTCTGGGATCGGACCTGGCTGGTCATGAGCCTCGCCGAGCTCGGCCGATTCGCCGAAGCGGCCAAGTACGAAGCCGAGGCGATCCGCCTCGCCGAACCGACCCAGCATGCGTACACCATCGGCTTCGCCCACTTCGGCGCGGGCACGCTTCACCTCCTCGACGGCGACTGGGCGAAGGCGCGCTCACTGATCGAGCACTGGATCGCGGCGGTCCGGGCCGGGAACCTCGTGCTCCTGCTCGCCTGGGCGGTCTCCTCCTCCGCCTGGCCGCTGGCCCAGCTCGGCGAGGCGAGCGAGGCGCTGAACCGGCTCAGGGAAGGCGAGCAGCTCCTCGAGCGTCAGGCGGCGAGCGGAATCGTCTCGTTTCTCGGCTGGGCCTACTACACGCTGGGTCGCGCCGGTCTCCGGCTCGGCCGGCTCGACGAGGCGCGACGCCTGGGCGACCGCGCGGTCGAATCCTCTCCGGGTCACCAAGCGTTCATGGCCCATGGGCTGCACCTGCTCGGCGACATCGCGCCCCATCCCGAGCGGTTCGATGCCGAGAGGGGCGAGGCCCACTACCGCCAGGCGCTGGCGCTCGCCGAGCCGCGCGGCATGCGCCCGCTCGTCGCCCACTGCCACCTTGGCCTCGGTAAGCTCTACCGGCGCACCGGCAAGCGCGAGCAGGCGCAGGAGCACGTCGCGACGGCGACGACGATGTACCGCGACATGGGCATGACGTACTGGCTGCCGCAGGCGGAGGCGGAGATGGGTCAGCTGCAGTAGTCGTCCCTGCGAGCTTCACCGACAGACGGGCTTATCGACATCACATTGCAGTGCACAAACTTCAACGTTTCGGAGTCAGCTCAGGGTCAAACTGCAAAATGCTCGCAGCGAGCACATCTTTTCCACTCTTACCCCAATTACGGACATTCGTCGGCTGGGCAAGATGGCACCCGAACAGCGCGCGAGGGCGTGTAACCTTGGAACCTTGGAACCTTGTAACCCGACGGTGGGTGCCGGCCAGGTTAGGCGTCCATCAGGCGGCTGAACCTGAGTGGGGAAGCCGCCCTCCGGTCATCGGACCGTGAACCGCGTTCTCACGTCGTTTGGTGGCTGTGACTTTTCAAATCGGGCACTATGCTCGTCTTCAAATCGTCGGGGCCGTCCCTACCGGCGCGCTCCTGATAAAATTCAAGCACGAACA
>WNGG01002648.1_pt1 | contig 20215 bp, 20 predicted proteins | sample 5400661 | NCBI WGS metagenome assembly WNGG01 (sample SAMN13153372, study PRJNA577476) | soil metagenome | isolation source: 100 cm soil or saprolite under Garry oak tree replicate 1 | place: USA:California | collected 2016-06-15
ACGTTGAGATTCCTGAGCGAACACCTCTTGCAGTTGCCTCCAGGGGGCAGCGATCTCCTCGCTGGTCTGCCCGTCGTCGGCGTGATGCCTGGTTCCTGCTGGGCGTGCTGCTGTTGGGTGTGGTCACTCTCATTACACTCGCACATGGCGGTGCCAGCTCTGCTGGACAAGCGCATGGAACACAGTCGGTTGCATCCCCCGTTGCGGGAAGCCTGACCCAACCGCCCACCACCTCAGCCATTACAGCAACAGGCCAGTTTCGTGAGTATCCCCTCCCACAGTCAGACAGCCAGGTCATGCGGCTGGCGATCGACCACGAAGGACGGGTCTGGTTCGGGGAAATGGGTCGGAACTATCTCGCCGTCTTTGATCCGCGCACCCGGACCTTTGAGCAGATGACCCCGCCACACGGACGCTACGGGATGATGGGGATACAGGTCGCGCCTGACGATACGATCTGGTTTGCTGAACAATACGCCAACTACATCGGCCACTACTTCCCCACAACGGGTCGCTTTCAACTCTACCCGTTGCCCAGGCTCACGATCCCCGATCCCGGTAACCCGGGCAAGACGCTGACGATTCCAAGCGCCCCAAACGACCTGGTCCTGGATGCCCACGGCACGCTCTGGTTCACCGAATTCAACGCCGACGCCCTGGGGCGTCTCGATCCACGCACCGGTCGCATGCAACAGTATCCCCTTGCAGATAAGAAGAGTGTACAGACCATCGACCCCTATGGAGTGACCGTCGACCCACAAGGCATGGTCTGGTTCACTGAGATGAGCATCAACCATGTCGGCCGCCTCGACCCGGCTATAGGCCGCATCCGTTATTTCCCTGTACCAGGCCCGAAGGTCTCGCTGATGGAGATTGCCAGTGATGCGCACGGGACCATCTGGGTGACTGCGTTCAGCTCAGGGCTCCTGCTTCGGCTCGATCCGCGTACCGGAAGGACCACCCCCTACTACGCCTCGCTCACTGGAAAGGACCCGGGCGGCCTCTACGGCTTGGTCGTGGCCCCATCGGGCGACGTCTGGGTGACAATTCTGGCAGAAAACGTGATTGCACGTCTCGATGTCGCGGCCAAGCGTTTCATCTACTATCGCATCCCGGCCTCCGGTAGTGAACCATTGGCGATGGTGATGGGTACCGACCATGCCCTCTGGTTTATCGAAATCGACAAGCTTGGCATGTTGCGGCCATAGGCCAGCCTGGGCCTTGCTCTCCACTATCAGTCTTCAGTAAAGTCCGCGCATGCGGCAGTTTGCGTGCTGCCGCCTACCCACTGGCAATCAGCCGCTCCAGGGTGCCACGTTGCTCTGCATCGAGTTTGACGATATACTTGTTCATGGAGATCTCCTTGCGAGTGATGGTTTTGGTGACTATTACTCGCAAGGAGATCCGCTTTCTTCCTCCTTTTCAAAGCACCTCTGCGAGTCTACTCGTCCGCTCATCAGGGAGGCCAGTTCATGACGGCTTGGTGTGACCCACATCACATCTGGTTTGTGCACTCGTTCATTCTCTGCGCAGCACCACCACTGGTATACTCGCATTAGCGCAACACGTCATTCTTCCTTCATCGTCACTTTTTATGCAAGAATCTTTTCTACGCAGTCGATCTACAACCATCTCTCAAGGAGAAAATGAGTATGAATGGTTTCCAAGGCACCCATCCCTGTTCGGCTGTCTCTTCTCATCGTCCGCACTTCATGATTCTTGTCGTGATAAGTGTCTGTACTCTCTTGGCTTTCGTCGTGAGTGCTTGTCGTGCCACTGTGCTTTCCAGCGCCAGTGCTGCCTCGATTGCCCACACATCCACAGCCTCGACTGCAGCAGGCTATCCCGTCAAAGTCTTCTTCTCCAAGTTTCCAGAGTCCATCGACACGAATTTCTCTGCTGTCTATTCGGTTGATCGCATGTCCCCAACCATCGCTGTCGGAACCTTCGCCATCCAACTCTTACTCGCTGGACCTACCCTCTCCGAACAACACGCGGGCTACTTCACGGAACTCAATACCATGCTCAGTGGTCCATCGAACTGCTCGGCCCCCCGGCCTGTTGGAGGCCCAGACTTCACCTTGACGCTGGACAAGAAAGCCACGGTGACGCAAACAGGGACTGCGACCGTGAAATTCTGCCGAAGCCTCACTTCGCCAGGGATCGGAGCAGATGCACGTGTGACAGCGGAAATCAACGCGACGCTCAAACAGTTCACGAACATCAAAAAAGTCGTCATCCTCACCCAGGATGGGCACTGCTTTGGTGATGCGAGCGGGAAAGACCTCTGCCTCAAGTAGGACACCGGAGCAGCTTTCCAGAGCTTGTTCTGCTTGGCACTCTCGTCTGGTCGTTCCCACCGTTCTGAACAGGACGGTGGGAATGTTTTCGTGTTTTTTCCTTTGGTGACTCTATATAAACGTAGAAGCCTGGCACCTGCAAGAGGTGCCACTACATTTCTGCTCACAGATGAAGATTGACAGTTCACTGGTTCCCGTTTGAGGTGACGGTTCTCCCCTTCCAGCCCACTCTGATGCCCACGCCCAGAAAAGGCCTGCTCTCCCCACTCGGGAATCTGTTTGTACTAGTGGTGCAGCGTACGATGCCAACTTAGCCACCCAGACGGCCCGGTGATTGATCAGGCCAGCTTGTCCGTCCTCGACTTCTTGAGGTATCGCGAGCATGCTCTCAGCTTGATCGCTCTTTGGTGCAACATCAGAGAGCGATACACGGTAGAGTGACGCAGGTGGTAGGAACGAAATACATGCTTCTGTTCTGCGGGACCCGTGAGTAGCAGGCCTGGGAGAAGATGACCGAGGAAGCCCGTCATGCGCAATACGCCCAGGTGGGCCGCTGGTTCGCAGAGCATGCTGCCTGCGACAGCCCATTCAGGTCTGTACTTCCCTTCTTTTTTGTTCAGCTGCTGGCGGCCCTGCCTATTACCTCTCTTAGCGTTGGTGAACCCTAGTACTCCCACGGGACAATGTGATCTCCTTCACACTGCCTGTGTGGGCAACCTCACAGACATAGCCCCGCTCTCACCCCTATCCTTCGTACCAAATGTATCAGTCTATAAATACGGAGAAAAACGGTGATGAAAACAGATCGAAACCACTATCTGTTTTATTGTCTTCTCGGGAGCTGTCTGATCGTTCTGCTCGCTGCCTGCGGCTCAAACGCTAGCTCAAACTCAACAGCAACTGCGAGCCAGTCTGTGGCAACATCTACCCCTGTCCCTAACCAGGTAAGCCACGCAGCTAAGCTGTCAGTACGGTTTGGCTGTAAAAGCGGCGGCAAGGTCGGCTTCAGTGCAGATAAATCTCATGGTCTAGCGTGTGTTCGTACCCCGCCAAAAGCAGTACTGACCATCTCTGTGACCTACTGCAACGGGAGCGTCGATCTGAGCAACAGCCTGAAGGGAACATTTATCGCCGATAGTACCGGTTATTACGAGTGGCGCTGGATGCCCCAGGCGCCTTGCCAGAATGGGCCAGCCTACTGGAGCGGACGGCCAGGGTGACGGCGCAACTCGATGGGCAGATCGCTACCAGCGAATCCAGCTTTGTGGTTGATTGATTCACGGACTCCCGCTTGCCAATTGGACATATAAAGGCATAGCCGCCCTATGAAGTCAGCTGACATTGGTCGTGTGTCAGGGAGGCAGGAATGCGAGGAGTTGAGACGAAATGATCAGCATGGCTCCAGCGTGCAAACCAGGTTGAGAGGCAATGACGCTTACTTCTCTCTCAAGTGCCTCTCCACGCCTTTGAGCAACACGGCATTGGTGGCAACAGTGATTGAGCTTGCACTCATGGCGAGCGCTCCCACCGCCGGACTGAGCCGAATCCCCAAGGGATAGAGCACACCGGCTGCAACGGGAATAGCAATCAGATTGTAGATGGCCGCCCAGAACAGGTTCTGCTTCATCTTGGTGACCATCGCTTTCGAGAGGCGAATGGTGTCCAGCATATCGAGCGGATCACTCCACATGAGCACTACCTCAGCGGTCTCAATCGCTACTCCAGTCCCTGCACCAATCGCGATTCCCAGATCTGTCTGTGCAAGCGCCGGGGCATCGTTGACTCCGTTACAGCGAGCTTCCTGCTTCGTTGCCAGGAGAAATTGCACCCCGGTAGCGCGGGGGTAGCTCCTGGACCGCAAACCCCGCTTCTTCCAGAAACAGCGGGAGTCTCCCCGCTTGATTGTCCTGGATGTATCTGGCCTCATCCGACTGGAGCAGTGCGCCCAGGGCAAAAAAAGTCTTGAGGAGCAGCCCTTCTGGCCTGCCAAGATCAGCTAAGAGAAACCTCCCGCCAGGCCGGAGCACGCGGTGGATTTCTGCTATGGCACGCTGTTTGATCTCCGTCGGCAGGTGATGGAAGGTGAGGGTACTCGTGACCACATCAAACGAGGCAGAGGGAAAAGGCAGGGCTTCGGCCTGGGCCTGTCCGATCTCAACCTCTACCCGTGTTGGTGGATGTTCTTGCTGGCAAGCGCCAGAATATGTGGGTCAGCATCGACCCCAACCAGGGGCGCACCAGGGGCGCGAGCTTTGGAGCGGATCAGCAGCGCGGCGGTCCCACACCCCACATCCAGCACCTGCTCACCGTTCTGGATGTGGACTCGTTCTAAGACCTGCTCTCGCAGGGAGGTCCCTAAGCCAACCACCTCAAGTAACGCGTCAAAGAAGGGGTCAGGAGATCTTTGCCCAGAGCTGGAACCGGTTGATAGCTCATACGTACATCTCACTCTTTTAAAACCAACTCTGTTCGTAATGTGATGGAAGATTTCCAGATCGATCATAGAGGCGCGTCCCATCGCGCCTCTACCAAACCAGCGTAGCTATTTGGCTACTGTATTTCCAACATCGTCGAGGACCTCCTCGATCTTGGCCAGAGTGATCTCCTGTGGGTCGTACGTGAGGTGGATCGCTTTTGTCGGGATATCAACCGTGACCTCACTCACGCCCGCCAGGTTGCCCACCGCTCCTTCAATGGCACGCTGGCAGTGCTCACACGAAATGTCGGGAGCTATAAGAATCGTCGATTCCATGCTCGATCTCCTCCTCATTGATCATGTATCATAACTGATAACAGTATCTGTAACCCATCCTTCTAACGATGCTCGTGCATGTAGCTCCGATCAGGAAGGATGAAAGGCAGCTATTGATTGCCAGCAATGGTGTAGAGTTGGACCAATTCCTGGATCACGGCTTCTTCACGACCGCCTTTGATGCCTTCCGGGACACAGGTCCACAAGTGTCCCTCGACAACAATCGCCTCCAGTTTCTCCAGCGCCTTGCGCACCGCGTGCGTTTGATGCAAGATGTCAATACAGTACTTGTCCTCCTCCACCATCTTGCGTATGCCTGAAACATGGCCCTCGATATAGGAAAGCCGTTTCAACACATCTTGCTTCCGATCTTCTTGCATGGCTCGTTTTCCTTTCATACCATCTGTATACCACCGCACTCCCTGCGCCGCGTCCTTACCGTCCAAAGCGCCGTAAGCGCAAGGAATTGCTCACCACGGTGACCGATGACAGCGCCATCGCTGCTGCCGCAAAGATGGGGGCATTTTCGTGTAAGAACGGAATCAGCGGCGAGAGAATCGCGGTCGGGATGAGGATGATATTGTAGGCAAAGGCCCAGAAGAGATTCTGCTTGATGGTGCGCAAGGTCGCTCGCGAAAGAGCCAGCGCGGTTGCCACGCTCTTCAAATTGCCTTTGACCAATGTGATGTCTGCAGCCTCCATCGCAATATCCGTTCCTGTTCCCATCGCAATACCAGCATCAGCCTGGACCAACGCAGGAGCATCGTTGATGCCATCACCCGCGAAGGCGACCACCCATCCCTGGGACTGCAACCGTTTCACCTGGTTGGCTTTGTCTTCAGGCAGCACCTCAGCCAGGACACGCTCGGCAGGGATGCCCACCTGTCCGGCGATGGCCTGAGCCGTCCGCGCGTTGTCGCCGGTCATCATCCAGACAGAAAGCCCCTGGGCTTGCAGTTGCTTGACTGCCTCTGCTGAGCCCACCTTCATGGTATCGGCCACCGCCACGATGCCTACCACTTCACCATCAAGCGCAACCAGCATCGCCGTCTTGCCCTGCTGCTCCAATGCTTTCAGTTGTGCCGCGAGGGCCTCAAAGGCAATCGAACGTTCACTGAGCAGGCGACGCGTGCCGATCAGCATGCTCTGCCCTTCCACCGTCGCTTCCAGGCCACGTCCGGCCAGCGCGGTATACCCTTGCGGGGAATGATCAAGCCGCAATCCCCGCGCTCTCGCTCCTTCCACCATGGCAGCAGCCAGGGGATGCTCAGACCCTTGTTCGGCCTCGGCCACCAGGCGCAGCACCTCATCCTGCTGGTGATCAGCAACGGTGATGACATCGGTCAGCTCAGGCTTACCCTTCGTGATAGTGCCGGTCTTGTCGAGCAGGACTGCACGCACCGCTTGAATGCGTTCCAGGCTCTCGCCCCCACGAATCAGAATGCCCTGTTCAGCCCCTTTGCCCGTTCCAACCATGATGGCAGTCGGCGTCGCCAGTCCCAGTGCGCATGGACAAGCCACCACCAGCACTGCCACCGCAGCCACCATCGCCACGATCCAGGGTTGACTTCCGCTGACCATCCCGGCAGCGGTGGCGGTACCGGTCACAGTGCCAACCACTGCCCAACCTATGAAGGTCAGCGCGGCAATCACCAGCACCACCGGCACGAACACACCCGAGATGGTATCGGCCAACCGCTGGATCGGAGCCTTCGAGCCCTGTGCTTCCTCAACCAGGCGGATAATACTGGCGAGGACAGTATCGGCACCGACGTTGGTCGCTCGCAGATGCAACAGGCCATGCTGGTTGATGGTCGCACCAATCAGTGGGTCTCCCGCCACCTTTTCCACGGGAATGCTCTCACCTGTAATCATCGCTTCATCGACCGATGAGCTTCCTGAAAGCACCACACCATCAACGGGAAGCTTCTCGCCCGGGCGCACAATGAGTTCATCTCCAACCTGCACCTGCTCGATGGGAAGCTCTACTTCATGTCCTGCTCGCAGCACATGCGCGGTACGCGCCTGTAACCCGATGAGTTTCTTAATGGCCTCGTTCGTTTGCCCCCTGGCACGCGCCTCCAGGTACTTGCCCAGGAAGATCAGCGTAATGATCAAGGCCGTGGTGTCATAGAAGGTGATGGAACCCACGATGTGGGGAAAGAACGTAGCTACTATGCTCATCACATACGCTGCGGTCGAGCCGACCGAGATCAAGGTATCCATATTGGCGCTACCGTGACGCAGCGTTTTGATGGCCCCGCGATGAAACTCCCAGCCCACTACTGCCCAAACAGGGGTCGTCAGGACCAGCAAGAGAAGGGTCTCTCCGGGGAAGCGGTTCATGAAGAACATACTCAGGATCACGACAGGTAGCGTCAGCACAATCCCCAGGATCAAGAGATCACGCTTGAGCCTGATGTCTGCCTGTTTTCGTCTACTCTGTTCATCCTCCTGGGGCACACCAACGACGGGAATTCCTATTGGAGCAAAAATACCGCTACTGGTTTCTCTCCGAACCGGTGTGTGCGTGGACACAACCTGTGGAAATGCGGTATAGCCAACGGCCTCTACCTTCTGCACCAACTGCTCCGGGCCTGTTTGGGCCGGATCATAGGTCACGGAAGCCTGCTCCGTCGCGAAATTGACGCTGGCATCCTTCACGCCCGGCACCTTTTTCAGCCCCTTTTCGATGCGCATAGCGCAGGAAGCGCAGGTCATCCCTTCCAGCGCGAGAACAGCGCGGTCTTCTCCTCTTATCTGGGCTTGAGGTACCTCGACGTTTTCTGCTAGAGCACGATTGGTTTCGGCAGCCATGTCAATTACCTGTGTCTTCGTTGCTTGATTTACCCATACCCCCCAGGTGGGGGTATTAATACTATATCGTATCTGTGATCCATATGTCAAGGGTTTGAAGAGATCAGAACGGTGTATATAACCACTGGTGCTCGTTGAGGAGGTCAAAGCAACCCTGGCGCGAGCATGCTGTGTGTGAGCGCAAATTTATGCCGAGTGCCTGCCGGCGTGCGCTCCTGGAACAAAGTGCCCACTTGTATCGTCTCATCCTGTAGGGAAAAGACGGATGGCTCCTCTTTCGTTATGGATGAGCCAACCGCAGGCGAGCGCTCGCCTGCGGTTGGCTGGGTATTCATTCAGGTGTAGAGCGAACTAGAACACGCTTAACGCCCACTTGTGATGGGCTGGCTGCCATACTGCTGACGACGCGTATCGGAGGCTTCCAGCCTCTCGCGCATCTGCTCAAAGGTAGCAGTGTCGATCTCTCCACGCGCGTAGCGCTGCTGGAGTATCTCCATCGCCGAGGGACCGCTTGTCGGCGGAGCCGCTGTACTCGTTTTCCCATTGAGCCAGCGCAGCGCTGCCCAGACAAGCACGACCAGCAGGGCGATCCAGAGAATGCCGCCCAGCGACATGAGAAACATGCTCCCCCAGCCGAAACCATATCCCCACATCATAGGAGTCTCCTCACTTTCGTCATCTATCCAGCAGGCCTGTTGCCCACTGGTCACCAGGAAGGTGATAGGCAAACGTCCTTTCCACCTTGAAGTATCGCTCGCTCCTATCACATTCCTGTCACACCGGTTGCCCACAGTATCACAATCGGCTCACGGTATGCTTATGTCCAATTGGCGATAGCAATCCCGTCCTCTTGTTCTTCTGCCATGCTTTTTGGGTCCGTTGTGACGCGAAAGCTCATCTCTTGAGAGGAGGATCAGGCTCGCTCCCACCGGGACTATCGATCTTCCTCCAGGTTCATTCCCTTGTCAGGTGTGTGCTGCCTCACTGCTCCTGCCGCGACCGATGCTGCGGCGGTGAGACGGGGAAAGAGCGACAGGGCATTGTCACGCTTAACAGCCTTGCGCGCATGCTGGTCGAGTTCCTGATAGCTCTCAAGCCTCAAGAGCGTGAGGGAGGTAATGGCCTTGCCTGCCCAGGGAAAATCACTGCCAAAGAGCAGCTGCGACAGCTCAACCAAGGCCTGTAAGGAAGGGAAGACCGTCGCGGGATCCGAGAACGTCGTGTCGTAGTAGAGCCGTTGTAGTTGACTCACGCCAGCACTAATCTATACTAACTGCGCCATCTGCCACGGTTGGTTCACATCCGTCCCCCACATGGACCCGGTGGCAACGCTCTCGGGATTGAGGCAGCTGCTGGCACCAGGAGGACTACTGGTAGTGGAAGATTTCGCACGGCGCGAGCCTCCATTCCCCTGGGCAGCTCTCGAATGGCTGTTGCAGCGGATTGAAGGGAGCCCCGTGCACGCGTATACCCTGACTGAAGCGCTGTCGCTGTGCGAACAGGCGGGACTGCATGTTGCCCGGGGGAACGGGTACACGGTAGATTGGTTCTGGCGTGGGTGAGTCTTGCGCGCGTTTAAAGCTACCTCCGAAGCCGGGTTCGCAGGCACCTGAAGCGCTTCAAGTTCACCGGGATAAGAGCGAGACCGGATCAGTCCGCTTTTTCCATACCTCGCCGAACTTGTTTGCCGGCTTATTCTCTCAATTTCTTTTCCACGCTCTTGAGCAGCACCGCATTGGTGGCAACGGTGATGGAACTGGCGCTCATGGCCAAGGCCCCCACTTCTGGCGCCAGCAGGATACCAAAGGGATAGAGGACTCCAGCCGCAACGGGGATGGCGATCAGGTTGTAGATGGCAGCCCAGAACAGGTTCTGCTTCATCTTCGTGACGGTGGCTTTGGAGAGGCGAATCGCAGCCAGTACGTCCAGCGGATCGCTGTGCATCAGCACCACCTCGGCAGTCTCAATTGCCACACCGGTTCCCGCGCCAATCGCGATCCCCAGGTCCGCCTGGGCCAGAGCGGGTGCATCGTTGACCCCGTCTCCCACCATGGCTGTGAATAGCCCCTCGCTCTGGAGTTGCCCGACATATTTGGCCTTATCAGCAGGGAGAACCTCTGCAAACACCCGGTTGATGCCGAGCTCGTGGCCCACTGCCTCCGCTGTGCGCCGATTGTCTCCTGTCAGCATGGCCACCTGGATGTCCAATGCCTGCAGCTCGGTGATCGTCTCACGAGAAGACGATCGGACGCGGTCAGCTACTGCGATCAGACCTGCAGCCTGCGAATCCATGGCCACGACCATCACCGTTTTGCCCTGTGCCTGTAACGTTGCCAGTTGTTCCTGTTCCGATGGCTGAAGCTGAATGGTATGCTCGGCCAACAGCTTTGGTGTCCCAACGAGGATGGTACGAGCCTCAACGACTGCCTGTACACCGCCGCCTGCGATGGCTTTGAACTGGCTGTAGGGCAGGAATGCAAGCTGTCTCTCCTTCGCGCCCTCCACAATGGCACTTGCCAGGGGGTGTTCTGAGTCGGCTTCTGCCGTTGCTGCCACTTGCAGCAGTTTTGCTTCATCCAGTCCCAATGATTTTCCGGATGCGAACACCGCCATATCGGTCACAGCCGGTTTGCCCTCGGTGAGCGTCCCGGTCTTGTCAAAAATGATGGCCTGGATCTTTGAGGCCTGCTCCAGGGCGGTCGCGTTTTTGATCAAGATGCCGTTTCTGGCTCCGATGCCGGTTCCAACTGCTACCGCTGTCGGTGTCGCCAGGCCGAGCGCATCTGGGCAGGCAATGACCACCGCTGTCACCGCCAGCGTGAGCGCAAAGAGAGCGGTTTGTCCGATCACGAAGAACCAGACCAGGAATGTCAGCACTCCGGCGCTGACCGCTGCCAGAACTAACCACTCTGCAGCACGATCCGCCAGACGCTGAGCGGGCGCTTTCGAGTTCTGCGCGGTCTGCACCAGTTGCACGATCTGAGCCAGCGCTGTCTCGCTGCCCACCTTGGTCGCGGTGATTCGCAGCGACCCGGACCCGTTGACCGTGCCGCCAATCACCTCGGAACCTTGCTGTTTGCTGACGGGCAGGCTCTCACCGGTCACCATGCTTTCGTCGATGGGGCTCTCCCCCTCGGTCACGATCCCGTCAACCGGCACTTTCTCGCCGGGGCGCAGCAGGAGCAGGTCGCCTACCTGGACCTGCTCGACCGGCACCGTCTCTACCGCTCCAGTGGGCCGGATGACATTGGCTTGCGAGGGTGCCAGTCGCAGCAAGGCATTGAGTGCGTCAGAGGAACCCCGGCGGCTGCGCATCTCCATCCAGTGGCCGAACAGCACGAAGGTGACGAGCATAGCTGCCGCGTCGTAGCTGGTCTCCACCTGGGGTGCAAACAAGGTCACAAAGACACTGAAGAAGTAGGCCACCAGGACGCCCAAGCTCACCAGTACGTTCATATTGAGCGTGCGGTTGCGTAGAGCACGCCAGGCACCGGAATGAAAAATCCAGCCTCCCCACCACACCAACGGAGTGGAAAGGACCAGCAATACCCAGTTCGGATTGATGCCGAAAGGAGTAGGTAGGTGCAACTTGAACAAATTGACACCCAGCGGGGAGTACAACACGACAGGGATGGTGAGGAGCAGCGAGACAAAGAAGCGATGGCGCATATCCGCTTCCATAGCACGGGCCATGGCCGGATCACCCATGTCATGGCCCATCATCCCGTGATCCATGGCACCCATGTCGGTCTTGGCGGGAGCCTCGGCGTGTGCATGATGTTCCATAGCGGGGTGTGCCATAGGCGTTTGGGCACGAGCTGCTTCTGTTGGCGGTGATGCGGTGGCGATTGATCCTGAGAACGTAAAGGTGGTAAGTGGTGCTCCGCAAGCAAAACCGCACTCCTTGACCATCTCGCGCAGTTGTGCCTCGTCGAGTTGCGTCTCATCATAGGTGATCGTGGCGGTCTGCGAGACATAGCTCGCTTCCACATGTGCGATTGGTGCAAGCTTGCCGAGGTGTTTCTCGATCTCGCGCGCACACCCGGCAAAGTTGAGACCTTTGACTGGCAACATGGCAGTTTTCATCGTTGTTATCTTCCTCTCTTTAGGATAGACTTTTTCCCTCTGCCAAACGGATAACATAGGCTCTCTAGCTGAGAAGCAGGATCATCTTGTTACCGAATGTACGCGTCCCACTCCACTCACGAAGGTAACGCCTGATCGTTGAACATCTCATGTTTTGAGGGGCTTTTCTCCTCAGGAAGACTCATTCCCCCCCTTACCCCTACCAGGGGGGTATGGGAGCACTATATCATGTATGCCATAAGGATGCAAAGAAGGGTTCCTGTCCTGGTATCCCCAGAATATACATCCCGCTTTGTCTCAGTTTATCATTGACCTCGATCATCTTACCTGTTTTGGGAAGCGTATATCATATACTACCATCCAGAGGGGTATCACCTCCTCACTTCCTCATCTCCGGCATTGTGAGGATCAGCTCTACGGCACACCATACACCCCAGACTCACATCTGCCGGTCGCGGAAAGGAGCTAGACGGTTGTGACGCACATTGTAGTGGTAGACGATGAAGAAGCACTGGTGGAACTGGTGCGAGGCTATCTCGAACACGAGCAGTACGAGGTGCTGACGGCGTCGGACGGGCGTACCGCCCTCGATCTTGCGCGCACTGCCCAGCCGGACCTCGTCGTGCTCGACGTCATGCTCCCCGAGCTCGACGGCATTGAAGTATGTCGCCAGCTCCGGCAGTTCTTCGACGCCTATGTCATTCTGTTGACCACCCGCGCAGAAGAGATCGACAAAATTCTCGGCCTGACTGTTGGCGCGGATGACTACCTCACCAAGCCGTTCAGCCCACGCGAGCTGGTGGCCCGCATCAAGGCGAGGCTTAGGCGTCCCCGCCAGGTAGCAACCGCGCTCCACACGGGCTCAGAATCCCCTGATGATACCTCTGCGCCGCAGTGCTGGGATGACCTGACGATTGATGAGGCGCAACACGAGGTGACGCTGCACGGGCAGCCGGCTGCCCAACATAGGAGGGGCTGACAAGGAGCTTCACAGCCTATGAAATAAGGGGCATCTCCAGGCATTCGGGATACCCCTCATAGGGAACACTGCGGATTGAGCGCACCTTTTACACGACAGCTCTGACCCTGGCACGTCGCCTGCCACGCACAAGCAAGAAGACCCCGCTCAGAGCAGCTACCAGGGCAACGACCATGAGCAATACCTGTGGAGCGCCAAGAGGCAGCCGTGGTAACCAGCCTGGAAGATCATGATGTGTTACCTGCCCGTCCACGACGGCCATGGGCGGTGTGCCATAAGGGGCCAGCCGTATCACACCTGCGGAACTGACTCCGAGATCATAGGTGACGGTGGGTTCTGGAGCATTCAATGTCAGGTACGTCAGCCAGCTATCCGGCCTGACCCAGCCCATATTGCGATCGGTTGACAGGTCGTGATACAGCGTGGGTGTCACTTGCTCCTGGAATGCTACAACGAAGCCCGGCGCACCGGGCACCTGGCTCCCGACAGAGGACTGCCCGACCGTTGCAGCAACATCACTGGTATAGACGGGTTGATCCGTCAGGAGAAAGAGATCGGCCTGGACTTGTTGGCCTTCAAGAGCCAGCACCTCGAGCGGGACCCAGATATGTGCTGTCTTCATGGTGATCAGGATGGGCGTTCCATCGCCCTGCAGGAGACCACGAGCTTTGGCTGCCGAGGTGTCGTACTTGGCGGCCAGGAAGATCGGGCTTCCCTTTGCATAGACAAGCAAGTGGGCACGGGTCTCATCGTTCAGAAAGAACCCATTGCCGGTGGCCCAGTTCAACACCTGTGGGCCGCTGCCGCGAATGACCGTAATATTCAGCGCTTCGATCTTGACCTGCTGAAGCACTGCCGCTGAGTCTGATGGCGCTGCAGTGGGTGCGACGCCAGAGAAAAACCGCACCGGGTGGGATTCGCGTTCCAGGCGCTGTAACGTCCATGCTCCCCCTCCTCAATGTTCATGGGTACTGCTGGCAGGGGAACAATCCATCCCAGGTTGGAAAAATCTCCCTGGTAGCTAAAGCTGCTTACATAGCGTTCGACTCCAGCGTGCCAGGCCACCAGGGTTGTTGCGCGAGAGAGGCGAACGGAGCCGTTAGGCGCAACCAGGGCTCCACGAAACCTTTCGCTTTTCATGGGTATTGGCGTGTGTCCTCTTCAGCGTGTTCTCATGGAGAAGAATGTTCTCTTGAGAGATCCTCCTCTTCTCTGCTGACTCGCACATTCCTATGAGCTCTTGTATGCACGGACGATGCCCGCTCCTGGGAAAGCAGAGAAGCGTGTGGGCCGCATCTCCTCCGTTTCCAGCTGGGAGAACCCGGCGTCCGAGACCAGGGTAGTCAGGTCGTGCAGGCTGCTTCCCCCGGCGTGAAAGCGCGCCGCCTGGCCCGCTCGGTCCTGCTTGCGCGTGAAATCGGCAATGACCAGGCGCCCCCCTGGTTTGAGCACCCGGGCGATTTCCGCGAGTCCCTGACGTTTGAGGCTCACAGGCAAATGATGCATCATCAAGGTCGAGAACACCACATCGAACGTCTGATCGGGGAAGGGGAGCTGCTCGATCACCCCGATCTGAAAATCGATAGGCAAGTGGCGCCGAGCCGCTTTCGCGTGGGCACGGGCGATCTGCTCTTGACTGGGGTCAACGCCTGCGACGCGGCCCGCCTGGCCTACGTGGCGCTTCGCTTCCAGCGCCAGTGTTCCCGTGCCGCAGCCCACATCCAGCACCGCCTCTCCGGGGTGTAGGCGGGCCAGGGTGGCGGCGCGATTCCGCAGCTCCAGCACCTGGCCACGGAACAGGAAGGTATCGAGGAACCATCCCATCAGGTCGTAGCCCCAGCCCCCGTTGAGGATCAACCCTTTGGTCTCTTTAGCCGACGCCTCGCCCGATGGGCTGTGGCGGTGACGTGCGAACGAATGCATACATTTTGCTCCTTTCAGAGAGAACTTCTCTTCTGGTATGAAAACACTGTTCGTATGAACATCTACAACAGATACTCGATAAGCGGATCAGCTTGCTTCAAACGTCAATGGCAGAGCAGTCAGGCCGCGAAACACCTGGTTGGGAAAATCGATCTATCCTTGTGCAGGATGGGACGCCACAGGCAAAGCTCGCGCAGATGGGCAAGAGCATGCAGTCGCGTCCCATCCTGGGTCCTCAGACGTCTTTAAGCACGTCAAGGAGTGCCTTGGCAAACTCGGCGGGGTAGGCCAGGAAGCCGAGGTGCCCGCCAGGGAAATCGATCACATCGCTGCCCAACAGCCTCGCCAGCACCCGGTTCGGCTGGGAGGTCATGTGGTCACGAGAGTCACGTCCTGAGGCGAGCACTATCCGCTCGGCGTGTGTCGCCAGCGCGGCGAGGTCCAGCTCAACCCGTGGATACTGGCGCAATTCGTGCTCTAGCCAATACGTGACGTTGGGTAGGGTGGACTCGTTGGGGTGCTCGCGCATGGCGCGCTCCATCACCTGGTGGTCGGCGCTTCCCATGGTCCTGTTAGCAAACTGGTGCATGGCCTGGGAAATCCCATCCTTGCGGTAGGTGTCGTAGACCCCGCCGAAAAAGGCCAGCCATTGCGCTGCATCGGACAAGAGTTTCACTGCTGGCGGCTCGTGCGCCACCACGGTCTGGACCCGCGAAGGCGCGCGGCTGATGACCTCAAGCGCGACAAGCGCTCCGGAACTGTTGCCAAAAACGGTCGCTGGTTGGCCCGTCAGGTGCTCAATCAAGCGCCGGACGTCATCAGCATCGGTGGCCAGCCGGTGATCATCAGCGGCTGGCCCAGCGAGCGAGCTACGGGAAAAAACCCGGCGGTCGTAGGTGACCACCTGGTACTGGGCCGAAAGGTGGTGGGCGAGCGGGCGGAAGACCGCTCCATCCCCCCTGGCCCCTGGGATCAAGATCAACAGTGGCCCGGAGCCGCTCACCTCATAGAACAACTGGACACCGGGAACGTTGAGGGTACTCATCAGCTTTCCTTCTTTCATCGATGTCGGCGATTTTCGCCGCGCCAGGTCAAGGATCAACCTGTGGTTGCTCTTGACGCATCAGGGATGGTTCAGAGCTACATGTTGACAAGACGACCAGGTTGAGACATACTATCTCAGATGGGCTCATGTATCTGGTTCTCAGTGTAGTCGGACGAGGACACAAAAACAAGGATCAATCAGGAAGATCTGTCCCAAATGAGACAAGGAGCGCAAAATGACTCAGCAGGGGAAGAACTTACGTCTCAGGCGCACGCAGACGTTATTGCGGGAAGCGTTGATCGCCTTGATCGAGGAGCGGGGTTTCGAGGCGCTCACCATCGGCGAATTGACCTCGCGCGCGATGGTGAGCCGGGCCGCGTTCTATCGCAATTATCAGGATAAATACGACCTGGTGGAGCAGATCTTTGAGGAAGCCATGAGCGCCTTGCTGGGCGCGATCGGAGAGCTGGGGCGAGAACATCCTGCGGAGATCTGGGTGACGTTCTTCGAGCATATTGCCGAGTACGAACGGCTCTATCGAGCGCTGCTTGGAAGTTCGGGCAGCCCCTGGTTTGTGAGGAAGATGCGTGCGTCTCTGGCTGGCCTGGTCAAAGAGCGTGGGCACCTTCCTCACGGACCGGACGCGAGGGAGCGTCCCGTCCACACCTTCTCAGATGAGTTTGTGCCAGACCTGGTGTCCACGCTGTTTGTGGAAGCCATCACCTGGTGGCTTGAGCATGCAAGACCCTACACCCCCAAAGAGATCGCCACGCGCAGCGCCCTGCTGGCCTCCGCACTCTTCAAGGAAGCGAGCACCTGGCAATGATCGCTTGCGTGCCCGAACATCGAGCCAAGGTGCTCTTTACGTGTCGAGCAGCAGGCTGTTCCCGTTCTCTCTCGACGCGCTTTCCCGGCGCTCTAGCATCAAAAGCCGAGGGCTCCTCCCGCACCTTTCTTGCTCAAGTACCAGGTGTTACGGCTTACGAACTTCGATGATACGATGCACGCCGCCCGTCGTCAAGCCTCCCTCAGCCTTCATCCGTTGGTGAGGTTTGTAGAGGCGCTCACGATAGCGATTGACATCGAAGTCAATGATCACCCAGGGCACCGCTTTCAGAAAGTACACGACGGCCCCAATGTCGCGATAGGTGGTTGTGACTCGACGCTCGATCTTCTCCACGAAGCAGAGGAAGCTCTTGGAGGCGTCTATTGAAAAAGCAGGAGGAGCGCGTTCGCAGGCGAAGCCTATACCATGAGGTCGCGGACAATGGGCAGCACTTCCCTGGCCAGTAACCCGCGCTGTGTGGCTGCCTCACCGACCGGCCACAGGTTCAAAAAGGTGAAGCCGTGGCGGACCACATCGGCTAATTGCCCGGCCACCTCCTGGGCACTTCCCGCGATCTGTCCCCTGGTGGTCACACTCCCCTTCTCGACGAGCACCGGGATCGTATACCCGTACGTGAGCTGGCCCGGGTTGCGGCCCGCGTGTTCCGCTACCTTGCGGAGGCGCTCTAACTTCCGGTAGGCTTGCTCCGGCGCGAGAAACTGGTAGGTGGGCAACCAGCCGTCCGCCTTTCGCCCCACCAGGTCGAGCATGCGGTCACCGAACACCCCGAGCCAGATGGGGATCGCGTGACCAGGTTTCGGTTCGATGGTGGCTCCCTCGGTCCGGAAGTGCTTTCCGGGGTAGGTGAAGCCGGAGGTGCTCCACAGGCCGCGCAGGATATCGATAGCTTCTTCGAGCGCCTCCACCTTTTCACCAGGCGAGCGGCTTTCGAGGCCCAGGGCTTGATAGGCTGGCTCGTTCATCGGCCCCCCACCACCGAGGACGAGGATGAGCCGACCACCGCAGAGACGGTTGAGGGTCTCGGCCATCTTGGCCAGCACCGCCGGGTGCCGGTGGGGAAGAGCCAGCACGAGCGGGGCCACGCCGACCCTGGTCGTATGAGCCGCCAGCCAGGAGAGGAGCGTCCAGTTCTCGAACGAGAGGTCATCGCCGTGGATAGCGTCGCGATGCAGCGTCGCCACGTCGTACCCGAGCTGTTAGGCATCCAGAGCCTCTGCTACCTGATCCATGCCAGGTCGTATCGTGGTGTGCAGGGTGATCCCGAACCCCGGGGTGGGAATGCTCAACCTATTCATGTCACTGCTCCTGTGTGTTCTGAACGGAAGCTGCTCTCGCAGGCCAGGCCTGACTCCCTTTCGTCAAGAGCATACCCGTCTGACATCCACTCATAACTCAAGACGACCTCCTACCGTAGTAATAAGGAGAAAACCTGTTAGGTAAGGAGGAGGGAGAAAGATGGAGTGGAAGACCACCTGGAATGATCCACTGACGAGGTATTTAGCGCCGTTCCACGACTTGATCGGAGATAAGCGGACCCGCAGGACTTTTGATGAGACGATTCGTGGCATCATGGGAGCCGGGAGCTTGATTTGCCAACAAATTGCAGCCCATTCAGCAGTACTGGCTAAAGTGAAGAAAGGGGCACAACGCATTCTGCGACTGGCCGGTGGAGAGAGCACGCAGCGCTCAGAACTGGATGCGCAGCAGTTGACCAAGAAGTTACGCGAGGCCGCCGTCGAGTACTTGGAACAAGCCCCGGAGGAGGAATTGTGGCTGGTAGCGGACTGTTCGGATTTGCGCAAACCCTATGCGACGGAGATGCCCTATCTGATGCAGGTGCCTGCCCTGGAGGGAAAAGGCTTGGTGCCGGGCTATCGGACCTTAAACGTGTTGGGGATCACGCCGGGGAGACGAGGGATCCTCTATCATCGCCTCTTGAGCAGTCAAGCTCCTGGCTTTGTCAGTGAGCCAGCTGAAGTCCAAGAGGCGTTAGCGACCGTCAGTCAAGCCCTCAGGCCGCTCAAAGCGCACAAGACGGTCACCTGGATTACCGACCGGGGCTTTGATGATGTGGCCGTGTGGCGCACGATCTGGGACCAACACGAGCATCTCGTGTGTCGCATCTATCATACCGAGCGTGCTGTCGCTTTGCAAGACAAGCACGGGAACTGGATCCAAGGGAACCTGGCCCAAGCCCAAGAGCAGGTGCGCAAACTGGCGCGGGTGAAAACGACGCTGGAAGTGCAGCGGGGCAAGCAACGCCATCCCAAGCGGCAACCGGTGGAAGTGGAAATTGCGGCGTGTCCGGTTCGCTTGACCTACTCGACAGGCGTGCGTCGCAAGGAGCCAGGCGAACTGGTGACCAAAGACCTCTGGCTGGTGCAAGTACAGGTGCTGGGCACCACGCAAGCGCCCTGGTTGTTGCTGACCGATTGGCCAGTTGAGGACGCACAAAGCGCGCTGCGCATCTTCATCATGTATCGTGAGCGCTGGGCAGCAGAGGACAGTTTCAAAGTGACCAAAGAGTGCTTGGGCTGGGAAGAGGTGCAGGTGCTCGATTGGCGGGCGCTTCAGACTTTAGTCGCCCTTGCCTGGGTCACTGCCGGCTTTCTCTACCAGATGGGGGTCACCTTTCAGTGGGCTGAAGTGCAACTGCTGGCCAAGTTGGGAGGCTGGGAGCCCCACAAAGATCGCAAGCCTGGCAAAATCACGCTGATGCGAGGCCTGAGTCGCTTGGTCGAGATGCTGGCCACTCAAGCCGTCTTGAGCCGCTATGCCTCTGAGCATCAGGGCTTGCCGCCCAATATCACCGCGTTCTTACAGGGCTGGTCTCCCCCCAGTGAGTTATGAGTGGATGTCAGCATACCCGTGATTCTTTCCCGTGTACAGTACTTACTTTGAGGAAAGTACTTCCTCGGGGATGCTATAATGGGGACGCTGCGTGTGCGTGAGTGAGCTGAGGTCGGCTTCCATCTTCCTCCAAGGTGCATCGCCATGAACCGCTCACCAGAGCAGACGCATGGTCACGTAGCGCCAAGGCTGCGCGTTCCAGGAGGTGCCTCCGATGGAGTGCTCGCACGAACATACACATGAGGGAGCAGCGACAACGCTCAGCGTACTTGGTGAGAAATGGACGATTCAACTGCTCCATCATATCGTGCAGGGGAACAACCGCTTTGGCCAGCTCCAGCGAGCGATGACAGGAATCAGCCCAAAGACGCTCACGGTACGCTTAAGAGCGCTGGAAGAAGCGGGGATTCTTACCAGGAAAGTCTTTCCGGGATTCCCGCTGCATGTCGAGTACGCTGCCACCGAACGTGGGGAAGCGCTCGGCAAAGTCATCCGGGCCATGGATGACTGGGGGGAAAAGGCTTAAGAGCACCCGGCGCAGTGGCAAGCTGCATTCAGACGGTGCGGAGAGCACGAACGAGCGCAGACAGTCCATACGCGAGGGCCTCCTGCTCGT
>WNGG01002649.1_pt1 | contig 20210 bp, 19 predicted proteins | sample 5400661 | NCBI WGS metagenome assembly WNGG01 (sample SAMN13153372, study PRJNA577476) | soil metagenome | isolation source: 100 cm soil or saprolite under Garry oak tree replicate 1 | place: USA:California | collected 2016-06-15
CGCCGAAGTGAGGGGCCAAGGGGCAGAGGGAACGGCAACGGCAAAGTCGTTGCAAAGGTATCTTGGACCGCTTCACGCTCAGAGCGCGAAGTTCCAAGGCCTCCAGGCCCACCCCGGACTCGAAATGACCAATGACCAATGACCGATGACAAATGACAAATAGATCGGATCGCATATTGCCCCCGGGGATTTGTCATCTGTCATTGGTCATTTCAAGAAATTGCCGACTTTGCCGAGGCCCTGGGGCAGAGGGTGCAAGGGAAAAAAAGCTTCGTGAACGAATGCGTCGCCTGGATTTGGTCTGAGCCCCGAGCCTTTCCCTGGGTCCCAAGCCTTTCCCTCTGCCCCTACTTCTCTGCCATACGTATCGCCCCGTCGAGACGAATCACCTCTCCGTTGAGCATGGTATTTTCAACGATGTGACGCACCAGGGCGGCGTACTCCTCGGGTTTCCCCAGGCGTTTCGGAAAGGGAACCTGCTGGCCCAAGGATTGACGCGCCGTCTCGGGGAGGTTTGCCAGAAGTGGTGTATCGAAGATTCCTGGAGCAATGGTCATCACACGGATTCCAAATCGCGCAAGTTCCCGGGCAATGGGTAGGGCCATCGATACGATCCCTCCTTTCGAAGCCGAGTAAGCCGCCTGGCCAATCTGCCCGTCAAAAGCGGCCACCGACGCTGTATTGACGATCACTCCCCGCTCGCCGTCGGCCAGCGGCGGCGCTTCCGCGATGGCCGCGGCAGCGAGGCGAAGGACGTTGAACGTCCCAATCAGATTCACCTGGATTACCTTCAGGAACAGACTCAAGGAGTGTGGACCGGCCTTTCCCAGGACACGCTCGGCGGATCCGATTCCCGCGCAGTTGACCGCCCCTCTGAGGCTCCCGAACGAGTCCAGTGCGGTTCTTACAGCATTTTGCACACTCGATTCCTCGGTCACGTCCGTCTGAACAAACTGAACGCGGGGCGCCAACTCTTGCACAACTCTCTTCGCTCCTTCCGGGTCAAGGTCGGCGATCACGACGTTGCCTCCTGATTGCGCAAGCAGACGAACCGTCGCCGCCCCCAGTCCCGAGCTCCCGCCACTTACCAGAAACGTGCTTTCCCTTATTTGCATGCCTCGCCCTCGCAGTCTTTTTTTGCACCATCTGTTTATCATCCCGCCTAGCCGGACGCCAAATCAATCTCGTGTGGCAAGGATTTTCCGTCACATGACCAATGACAAATGACAAATGAACAATGACAAATAGAAGTCAGAAGTCCGGACAACGAAGTGCGATTTGTCATTTTTCATTGGTCATTGGCCATTTGTCATTATTTGCCAAATCTCTCTCTGCGTACTCCGCGTCTCTGCGGTGAGGCTTTTGGGGTTACGGCTGGGCTGCCCTGTGTTCATCTGTGGTTTGCTTTTGGTTGCGGTTGTAACCCCGCTTGCTGAGGGATTATTGACACTGCCTGCGTCAGGCCTATCCAAGCGGACTGTCCACTGTTCAGATAGATGCCGTATGTATTTATTACGGTATGCAACCCGATCATCGACAAGGAGTTGGTGAAATCTTGCTTCTTGGCTGTTAAATGTATGGACTCTGCCCGACTGGCTGGCCCTGCGGCTCGTGTGACAGAAGTAGGACATAACTGGCTTATTCTTAGCAGGTTATGGCCTGTTTTTGGTGAGTACAGAGGATTGGCACGGAACCTGCAGTTAAACCGGCTTGTGCCTTAGGACACTGAGTCGAAAGGCACAAGGAGGACTTGAATGAAACGCGATCGATCTGTTGGGTTGGGTTTGTTGGTTCTGGTTTTGGGTGCGGTGCCGGCGTGGGCGAGTGAGTCGAAGGGGTCGCCTGTTGGGCCGGAGAGTTCGAGTATCACCGACGACAAGATCTTGCTTGAGGCCGGACGGCAGATACGACGCTATGCCTTCTACAGCATATTCGACAACGTGCTGCTTGAGGCGCGAGACGGTCGCGTGGTGGTGTCCGGAGAGGTGATGCATCCGTGGCGCAGCAAGGACATCGAGCGCATCGTGCTGCGGATTTCGGGAGTACGGTCTGTCGAGAACCGTCTCGAGGTTTTGCCTCTGTCTCCCTTTGATGATGAGATTCGTTACCGCGTGGCCCGAGCCATCTACAAGGACCCGGGCCTGCAGCGCTACGGGATTCAGGCCAACCCGCCTATTCACATAGTCGTCAGGAACGGTAATGTGACCTTGACGGGAGTGGTCCACACCTTGTTGGAGAAGGCGCTGGCAGAGAGAGCGGCACGTTTTGCGGCGACGTATTTTGGTTTGGAGAACAAGCTTCTCGTGGAGACCGAGATGCGGCGGGCCGCGAGCTGAAAATCGAAGGGACGCGAATCAACTCTACCGCAGTATCACACTTCCCCGCGGCGGCCCTTCTCATGCACTGAGGAGGGCCGCCCCCGCCTTGATCAGACTTCAAACCTCAGCGGTCAGACCTCAGACTTCAAGTACGTTTCGGTCCAATTCGCGAGTGGTCTGAGGTCTGACCCCTGAAGTCTGAGGTTTGAGGTCCGGCCGTGAACTTTGCGGCTAAGACACTAAATTGCTAGAATAGCCCTCATCTATGAGGGCGCCCTTCTTTTACAAAAAGACAGCGGTAGTCATGGCGATCGTGGTCATCGTGCTCTCCACGGCCACACTCAGCTACCTGAGCTACCGCTACACCGTTGGGGGTGAAAACAAAGTAGACACGACCCTGCTTCAGCAGAATATCAGCCTGGTGGAGCAGACCGTGGACCGAATCGAGCAGAAAGTCATCGACAACGATCGCATCCTGTACGACATGACGGATGTGAACGACCCGTCGAGCTGGCCCGAAGTGAATGAGGCGATCAAGAAGGCGGATCTGAATGTAGATCAGGTGTGGTTTCTAAAGCCCGATGGGACCGTGCTGTACCCTGTGCGGAGCTTGCCGCAAGCCTTCCAGCACAGCTTGCGCGAGTTGAAACTGAATCAGATGCGCCTGGATGAAACCAATCACCTCCATAGAGAGCGCGGAGAGGGCTATTTCTTTGCCTCGTATGTGCTGCGGCAGAACCGGAAAGGCGAGAAAATCCTGGTTTTCTATCAAATGAACCGGGACAAGCTGATTGCGATGATCGACAAGTTTCTTCGGGACCTGTCCCCCAAGCACTACGTGAGCATCGTGGATTTCGAGAACTACGGAGTATATCAGGCTCCCGTGAACAGGTCTGTCAAATACTTCTACGAGAGGCGTTTCCCCAGCACGTTCTACAAATGGCTTCTCCAACTCGTGCCGCGCAACTATACCGAGATTGAGCGCGATGTCACGAACCGCAGGCGCGTCAATTTCTTCTTTATCGTCCTGAGCATGTCCCTGACGCTCCTCAGCCTGGCCATCATTTATATTGCGGGGTTGCGCGAACGCCAGCTTGCGCAGCTCAAAGAGGACTTTATCAGCAACGTCAGCCACGAGCTGAAAACACCTCTCTCTTTGATCCGGATGTTCAGCGAGATTCTGGTTCTCGACAAGGTCAAGAATGAATCGACGAAGCAGGAATACTACGGCATCATCCACAACGAAAGCGAGCGCATGAGCCGTTTGGTCAGCAACCTCCTGGATTTTGCCAGCCTCGAGCGGGGCGCCCAGAGCAAGAACTTCGAGCAGACCAATATCGCCCGTCTGGTAACCAAGGAGCTCGAGGCATATCGATACCAGGTTCAGAAGGAGGGTTTTCAGCTGTTGACTCGAGTGGACGAGACCGTACCCGATACGCTCGCCAATCCCAACGCACTGACGCTTGCTTTCTTCAACCTGTTGGACAATTCCGTGAAGTACTCTGGCGACCAAAAGCAAATAACTGTCACTGTGGTTCAGACGAACGGCTTTGTCGATCTGTCGGTGAAGGACTGTGGATTAGGGATTCCGAGAGCAGAGCAGGAAAGAATCTTCGAGAAATTCTACCGGGGCACCGACCCGCTGGTGCAGAAAATTCGCGGCAGCGGCATCGGCCTCTCCATAACCAAACATGTAGCGGAGATGCACGGGGGGCAGGTTCTGGTAGACAGCGAGCCCGGCTTCGGAAGCACCTTTACTCTGCGAATTCCTATACGCGAGGCGGCCGAGGAGACGCGGGTGACGATTGACGAATGACGGATGAACGATTTCTTCAATGCGGTGCCGCACGTCCCACTCCCGCCGTAACACTCGTCACTCCCCTTTCGTCAATCGTCATTTCAATCGCCATTCGTCATTCGTGAAGGCGGAATGATCAAGCCATGCAACGAATACTGATCGTAGAAGACGAACGCGAGATGGTGCGGGGTCTTCGGGACATCCTGGAGTTTGAAGGCTACGAAGTTATTACCGCCGAAAGCGGACGGGAAGGCCTTCAGGCGGTCACCAAAAGAGAACCGGACTGTATCATTCTCGACCTGATGCTGCCGGACATTAACGGCTACCAGGTATGCGAGGAAATCCGCCGCCAGAAGCGGGACACCCCGATCATCATGCTCACTGCAAAGGCGCAGGACTATGACAAAATTCGGGGACTGGAAGTAGGCGCCGATGACTACATGACCAAGCCTTTCAGCGTGGGAGAGTTCCTGGCGCGGGTGAAGGCCATCTTACGAAGGACAAGCCGGAGCATCCAGGACATGGATGTCATTCGCATCGGGCCCAGCCTGGTGGACGTCAAGCACTTCCGCGTGCGCCGTGGAAAAAAGGAACACTCCCTTTCGCATTATGAGGTAGAGCTGTTCAAGCTGCTCTACGAGAACTTGAATCAGCCCGTGTCGCGCGACGAAATTCTGGACCGGATCTGGGGCACGGAAAGTTATCCTACAAACCGTACTGTCGATAACTTCATCGTCAAACTGCGCAGGAAAATTGAAGACGATTACAAGGATCCCAAGCACATCCTCACCATCTACGGGGTGGGATACAAGCTGAGCCCATGATCTTTTTCCTGGATATTCTGGGCATGCTGGTGTTTCGTGCGCGCGCTCTGCGCGCGATCGGCGGACGGAGGTCGCTCGTTGCAGCATGGGTTGCGCTGCCAGCCAGCTTACTGGCCTTCACTGTCATTCGCGGTGCCGCGAATGCGGATCCGAACCCTCTGGAAGGCGTGGATTTTCTGGCCTCCCTGTTCCAGCTCAACCTGGTGCAGGCATTGCTGTTTCTCTCGATCGCCTATGTCCCCGCTGTGATCTGCTTGAGCAATGCATTCGCTGTTGACGGTCTGGGATTCTCGTTCTCCCGGGACGAATATCAGGTGCATGTGTCGGTCCTGTTCCCTCTGTGGGGAGCGCTGTTCTTCGCGGCAGGCGTGTTGCTGTTTCTGGTCCCGCGCGCCGTCTCGATGGGAATCCTGGAGGTGACCTTTGAGCGCTTGAAGGTCGGCGTAGAGGGATTGGTCCCCGCGGCGACGCTCGGCATCCTGATGGCCGCGTATACCGTCTGGGCGATCAAAGAGATCAACTACCTCTCAACACTCGCCGCGGCCGGAGTTTTTGTTTTGTCCTGGTTTACACTGCCTCTGTTTTTTGTTCTGACGAGGTTCTTGTTCGCTCTGCCCTTCTTCATTATGATTCCGCTGGGGTACGTGGCCTGGCAGCGCCTTCGCGGCTATTTCGAGCTGAAGTCGGGAGAGCAGGATCTCAAGGCACATCTTCACAGCTTGACTGTCAATCCACAGGACGCCGACGCGCACCATCAACTCGGCCTGATTGATCTGAGGCGAGCAGACCTGGACAAGGCGCAGATTCATTTTGAAAAAGCGGTCGAGATCGACCCCCGGGATCCCGATTACCATTACTACCTCGGTCGCGTGTTCGAAGAAAAAGGGAATTGGCCCGCGGCGCTGGAGCAGTACGAGCAGACCTACCACCTTAATGCGAAGTACGGCCTGGGGGACATATTCCGGGAAGTCGGAAAAGGGTACCTTCACACGGGCCGTCTGGAAAAGGCAGTGGAGTTCCTGCATTTTTTCCTCGACAACCGCTCGTCTGATCCCGAAGGGAGATACTGGGTCGCCGTCGCATTCCAGAAGCTGGGCCAGACTGCGGAAATGCGCAACCAGCTTCGGACACTTCTGGACCAGGCTCGTTCCAACCCGCGCTTCTTCCGTAAAGGGAACCGCCGCTGGCTTCACCAAGCGCGCATGCTGCTCCGCCAGTCCTAGGTCGAGGAATCCAAGAATTCAAGAATCCAAGAATCCAAGAATCGAACACCTCAATCTTCCTGGATTCTTGAATTCTTGGATTCCTCCTGTCTTTTGTTCGGGCGTTTACAATCGTTTACAATTTCGGACACTTTACTACACGGCGGTGACAAACGCCGAACCTTCCCGCTTCTATACTTTCCGGGACAGTGGGAGAGAGTATGCCATTTTTCGGAGCTTCGGCCTCAGCCTATGAGAAGTTCCTGAAGACGGGAAACATCTCGTATTTCTATACGATGGATAGGTTTGACGTGACCATCGTCACGGCCTATTTTGTCATCCTTGCCATCCTTTCCTTCTACGGCCTTCATCGCTATCTGATGGTGTTCTTCTTTAACAAGTACAGAGAGAATGTCGCCGTTCCAAAGGGGCGGTTCGAGGAGTTGCCTCGGGTCACCGTTCAGATCCCGTCCTACAACGAGATGTATGTCATGGAACGGGTGATCGACGCGGTCTGCTCGCTCGACTACCCTAGAAGCCGGCTCGACATCCAGGTGCTGGACGATTCCACCGACGAAACGCAGGCGATTGCGCGCAACGCCGTGGAACGCTGGCAGGGCCTCGGCCTGGACATTCACTATATCCACCGCGACCAACGGGCCGGTTTCAAGGCTGGCGCATTGGAGAACGGGCTGCGCACCGCAAAAGGGGAGTTTATCGCCGTCTTCGATGCGGATTTCGTCCCCGATCGTGACTTTCTCCGGAAGGCGATCCACTATTTTACAGACCCCAAGGTCGGCATGGTTCAGGGACGCTGGTCGCACCTGAACCGGGAGTACTCTTTCCTTACCAAGATCCAGGCCGTCTTCCTGGACGGGCACTTCATGCTGGAAAGCTTTACGCGGTTCCTGACCGGACGCTACTTCAATTTCAACGGCACGGCTGGGATCCTCCGAAAAAGCACAATTGAAGATGCCGGAGGCTGGCAGCACGACACGCTGACCGAGGACCTGGATCTCAGCTATCGGGCCCAGATGAGAGGCTGGAAGTTCGTTTTCCTGCCGGATTTGACTGTTCCGGCGGAACTGCCCGTGGAGATCAACTCCTTCAAATCCCAACAGTGCCGCTGGGCCAAAGGGGCAATGCAGACCTGCAAGAAAGTCCTGCCGAAGATTCTCAAGGGGAGCTACTCTCCCGGGGAGAAACTTGAATCCTGGTACCATCTGACCGGCAATATTTCCTATCCCTTGATGTGCGTGCTTTCCTTACTGCTCTTTCCAGTGGTCATCATACGTTTCAACCAGGGCTGGTTCCAGTTGTTGACCTTCGATCTGCCGCTCTTCATGCTTTCCTTCACCAGCGTCACCAGTTTTTACGTAGCTTCCCAGAAAGCCCTCTACCGGGATTGGTACAAGCGAGTCGCCTACTTGCCGGGCTTGATGGCGGTGGGCATGGGGATGAATTTCTGCGTCGCCAAAGCCGTGCTGGAGGGGGCGCTTGGAATCCAGAGCCCCTTCGTGCGCACGCCGAAGTTCTCAGTGGAAGGGATGCGCGGAGATTGGAAATCCAAGAAGTATCGCGTTCGGGTTGGAGTCCTGCCCGTGATCGAGATCCTGATGGGCCTCTATTTCGCGGCGATGAATTTGTACGCGTTGAATCTGGGCATCTACGGGGTGATCCCGTTCCTGCTGCTCTTTCAGTTCGGCTACTTGTATACCGGGTTCTGTTCCCTGGCCCAGAGCCTGAAGAAATCGAGCCCGAAACCCCTGACCCGGCTCGGTCCATTCGCGCCTCCTCGCTTCAGCCGGCCCGAATAAAATGACAGATTCTTCGCGTCTTGGTGGTAAAGGCTGCTCACAATCCACCACGAAGAATCACGAAGCGTTTTTTATAGCTTATGGGCGCGGGCGAGGGCGGCTTCAAGAGTCTCTCCTGTGAGCTTGAGGAAATCCTCAGGGGTGTCGATGTCGTGCGCCACAGAGGATTCGCCGGTGGGCAGTAATGCGATGGCATCCTGGTGCCTCTGAACCACCCCCTTCATTCCGGCTTCGGTTGGTGTATCCAGGATCTCCTGAAACAGCGCCGGGCTCAGAATCGCCGGGTGGCCCCGGCGTCCCTCATAGACCGGCAACGCCAAGAGGGGCTTCGCGTCCAGGAATAATTGAATCAGTTTCTCAACCAGGTCCCGGGAGACAGTTGGGTGATCTACGGGCCAGAGCAGACAGCCGCGAACGTCGGGTCCCATGTTTTCCAGAGCGCGCTTGACGGAGGAAAGCTGTCCCTTTTCGTAATCCGGATTCGTCACAACGCGGACCGGGCGCCGGGCAAGCGCAGGCTGGATATGCCGGGCGTGGGCGCCGATCACTACCATGGGTTCAGAAAGGCCTGATTCCTGGAGGGTGTTCAAGATCTGATCGAGGAATGTCCCGCTTCCCAGGGGGAGAAGCGCCTTAGGAAAACCCATCCGGCGCGACTCCCCGGCTGCGAGCACCACAGCCACGATGTCCCTCATCTCATCCAATCCTCATGGGCGACGGAGTTCACTTGGCCCGTAAAGGTCGACTCTATGTGGTCGCCCCGGCCAATAATGGCGCGGACTCGCGGGCCGCCACGTCCGCCCCTACGTCCCATCAATTTTTTCACAGCTTCTGAGTTATTCTTTGTGTCTTCGCGTCTTGGTGGTAAGGGTTGCCGTCTAATCCTTCACGAGGACACGAAGAGTTACGAGGCGTTCTCCGTCAGTCGGAACGACGCCAAAAAAGCGCGAGTGACAATGTACCTCAGATGGCATGGTGAAGTGCACATTCTTCGTGTGAGGACCGGATCAGTGGGGCAATGACAAATGACCGATCACAAATGACCGCATCGGATTGCCCCAGGGGATTTTTGTCATCTGTCATTGGTCATTTGTCATTCGAGAAATTGCGGACTTTTTGCCGAGACCCTGAATTTATGGTTGCCTGGCTTTGTGTTCGTGTGGTAGAAGTAACAGCCTGAGGCAAAAGCCAATGATTGAAAGGTTTCAGGGCTATTACTGGTACTGGCGGTGGGCGTCCTACTACGCCCGACTCCGTCCACTGCCTGCGCCCTGAAACTAACGTCATAATCAGGGACTTCAAAAGCCGTGGACGACTCGAGAGCGTTCACGGCTTTTTTGATTTATTGGGGCAAAGCGCGGGATCGGGGCATAGGAACGGGAAGCGTTGAACGCCCGATGCCGTGCCTGACGCCGAGCCAAGACTATGGTCGAGCCGTCGTTTGAGGAGATCCAGCACCTGGCACGCGAGGGGAACGTGATCTCTCTGCACAAGGACATCCTGGGGGATCTGCTCACGCCGGCTGCCGCGTTCCTCCGTGTCGCTCAAGGGCGCCCCCGCGTTTTTCTCCTGGAGAGCGTCGAAGGGGGCGAGCGGCTGGCGCGTTATTCCTTCATAGGCTGGGATCCCTTTCTGGTTGTGCGCACGAAGGGAGAGACTATCGTGATGGAGGAACTGGGAGAATCCCGAGCGGAAGAGGGGAGGCCTCTGGTTCAGCTCCGGGAGATCTCCCGCAGGTTCCGCCCCGTCCACCTGCAAGGGTTGCCGCCGTTTCTGGGAGGCGCTGTGGGTTATTTTGCCTATGACCTGGTACGGCAGTTCGAGAAGCTTCCGGCCCGCGCCCCGGACGAACTGGGGCTCGATGACATCCACCTCATGTATTTCTCCTCCATCCTGGCCTTTGATCACTTGCGCCACAGGATCCACATTATCGCGAATATCTTTACCGATCGCGGCCGCCAGAGCCTGCAGGCCAAATACCAGGATGCCGTGAACCGGATAGCGCAGACGGAAAGCAGGCTCACCGCACCCATTTCGATGCCCGGCGCCGGTTCGCGGAACCATATCCCCGAACCCGTGTCAAACCTCACGGCCGAGCAATACTACGCCAACGTCCAAAGAGCAAAAGAGTATATAGGAGCGGGAGACGTGTTTCAGGTAGTCCTGTCGCAGCGCCTTGGCCTGGACATTTCATGTGATCCCTTTGATATCTATCGCGCGCTGCGCTTTATCAACCCCTCCCCCTACATGTTCTTCCTTAGGATGGACAACCTTTACCTGGTGGGTGCGTCGCCGGAGATGCTGGTAAAAGTGCGCAACGGCCGCGTGGAGTATGGGCCGATTGCCGGAACCCGGCCTCGGGGAAAAACCGCAGAGGAAGACGCGCGGCTGGCCGATGAGCTGATTCAGGACGAAAAGGAGCGTGCGGAGCACATAATGCTCGTAGACCTGGGACGGAATGACCTGGGGCGGATCAGCAAGTTCGGCACCGTACGCGTAACCGATCTGATGCGGGTCGAGAGGTACAGTCATGTCATGCACCTCGTCAGCAGCGTGGAAGGACAACTCCTGGATGGGCTGGATTGCTTTCATGCGCTGGAAGCGTGTCTGCCTGCAGGTACCGTGTCGGGGGCTCCCAAGGTGCGGGCCATGGAGATCATCGAAGAGTTGGAACCCGGCCGGAGGGGCGTTTACGGAGGAGCGGTGGGATACGTGGACTTCTCCGGCAACCTGGACACTTGCATTGCCCTGCGCACCCTCGTGGTCCAGGGTAATAGGGCATACATTCAAGCCGGCGGCGGGATCGTGGCCGACTCCCAGCCGGAACGGGAGCTGGAAGAGTCCATGAACAAGGCAAGGGCCTTGATCCGCGCGGTAGCGTTTGCGCATGAAGGGCTAAGATAGAATGCAAGGAATCCAAGGAATTCAAGAATTGAAGAATAGGGCTTGCACTTGATGCTTGTTGCCTCATTAGAGCGGGGCGGTCACTACCACCCTTCAATGCTCCGTCAGCACCGGTGGCAGATTTACCAACAAGCGGACCAAATTCTACCAAAGACATCACAGGCGTCAAGTGCATAAGTCCTATTGAAGAATTCAGGTGGCCGGTGGTTCTTCCTTGGATTCCTTGAATTCCTCGGATTCCTAGATAAGACATGATCCTCGTCATCGATAATTACGATTCATTCACATTCAATCTGGCGCAGTATTTGGGGGAACTCGGCCAGGACTTGAAGGTGTTCCGCAACGATGCGATTACGGTCGACGAAATTGCCGGTTTGAAGCCGGAGCGCATTGTGATTTCACCGGGTCCGGGGCGGCCGGAGAATTCCGGCATCATCGTGGAAACCATACAAAAACTGGCAGGCAAGATCCCGATCTTGGGAGTGTGCCTGGGGCATCAGGCTATTGGCGCGGCATTCGGGGGCGAAGTGGTCCGCGCCCCTTCGATCATGCACGGGAAGACGAGCCGCATCTATCACGACGGGGAGACGATCTTTCGCGGGGTCGAGAATCCCTTTACGGCGACCCGATATCATTCTCTGGTGGTCTCTCCCGCGAGCTTGCCGGGTTGTCTGGAGGTGAGCGCCCGGACCGAAGACGGCGTCATCATGGGCTTGAGACACCGCGTCTATCCTGTGGAGGGAGTTCAGTTTCATCCTGAATCGATTCTTACGACAGTGGGTAAAAGCCTGCTCGCGAATTTTCTCTCAGCGGCGCGCGCGCCAGGTGGATTGACGATTGACGATTGTCGAATTTGAGCCGTCGCGTTCGTCAATGGTCAATCCCAGAGATCACGGATGGATCGACGAATGACGATTAGGTAATTCATGCGTATCAATCATAAATCGTCAAGCGTCAATTTCAGAGGGGTGTTACGGTGATACTGACGGCAACGGGATACCAACTGCCCGAGGTCTTGAAGGGGACGATACTGGAGCAGATCCTGGAGGTGAAACTCCGTGAGATCGAAGGGGCAAAACAGAAGCTGCCCGCAGTTTCTTTGGGTGGGGCCCTGGAACGAGCGGAGCCCGTCAGGTCTCTGAAAAAGGCGCTGCTTGCGCGCTCCCCTGCGATTATCGCGGAAATCAAAAAGGCGTCCCCCTCCGCGGGGATTCTGCGGAAGGACTTCAATCCGGCGCAGATTGCGCGCGAGTACGAGAAAAACGGAGCGGCGGCAATCTCGGTGGTTACCGAAGTGCATCATTTTCGCGGTAATCTCGAGGACCTGGCTTGCCTGCGCTGGGCCGTGCGTGTGCCCCTGGTGCGTAAAGACTTTATCGTGGATCCTTACCAGATCCTCGAGGCGCGAATCGCCGGCGCCGATGCGGTGTTGCTTATCGCCTCACTGCTGGACACGATTTCTCTGGGGAAGTTGCGACAGGAAACCGAAGCGCTCGGCATGGAAGCACTGGTCGAGATTCACGACGAAACCGAACTGGCCCGCGCTCTTGAAGCGGGGGCCGCTTTGGTCGGAGTGAACAACCGGGATCTTAGGACTTTCGAGACCAGCCTGGAAGTGTCCCTTCGCCTCGCCCCGCGCCTTCCCAAGGCCGTGGTGTCGGTTGCAGAAAGCGGGATAAAGGGCGCAGACGAGATCCTCAGACTGCGGAAGGCGGGCTATCGGGGATTTTTGATTGGAGAGGAATTGATGCGAGCGCCGTCGCCGGGGGAGGCTCTTTCGGGATTGCTCTCCGCCTGCGCGCGAGCGGAAAAGAAGGCGTCGTGAGAGTGAAGGTATGCGGCATTACAGGCTATCGGGACGCGGCGCTGGCGCTGGATTGCGGGGTGGACGGCCTGGGGTTCAATTTCTTCGCGCGCAGCCCGCGTTTCATCAAGCCGTCTGAGGCGCGCTCGATCATACGCCGCCTCCCGCCGTTCGCGGTCAGTGTCGGGGTCTTCGTCAACGTGGAGGATCCGGCCAAAGTGGTCGAGGCTGCCCGGGAGGCCGGGGTTCAGGTGCTGCAGTTGCACGGCGACGAGTCTCCCGAGTACTGCACGCGCTTCTACTCCTGGCCTCTGATCAAGGCGCTCCGCCTCGACAGCGGCCCGGTGAAAGAGAACCTGCGACGGTACGCGGTTCAGGCGTTTCTTCTCGACGCGCGCGACGAGTTTCGGTTCGGCGGAACGGGCAAGACCTTCGACTGGGCCCTTGCGGCGTCGGTGAAGAAATACCGTCCAGTAATCCTGGCCGGCGGCTTGAAAACGGAGAACGTGGGCGAGGCGATTCGCACCGTTCGTCCGTATGCTGTGGACGTGTGCAGCGGCGTGGAAAGCAGCCCGGGCAAGAAGGATCCCGAAAAACTGAAAGCCTTCATACGAGAGGTGCGAAATGTCAGCAAAGGTCTCAACACCGGAGATGCTGACCAGGCCTGACGAGGGCGGTCACTACGGTCTCTACGGTGGAAGGTTCGTCCCGGAGACTCTCATGGGACCGCTGGAGGAATTGGAGGAAGCCTACAAACAGGCGCGCAGGGATCCCTCGTTCCACGCGGAGCTCGAAGAGCTCTTTCATTCCTACTCCGGACGCCCGACGCCTCTCACCTTTGCGCGCCGCCTTTCCGAGTATCTTGGACGCGGCCGCATCTATCTCAAGAGAGAAGATCTGAACCATACCGGCGCGCACAAAATCAACAACGCGCTGGGACAGATGCTTCTCGCGCGGCGCATGGGGAAGACCCGCATCATTGCCGAGACCGGCGCGGGACAGCATGGCGTCGCCACGGCCACCGTCTCGGCGTTGTTCGGCATGGAGTGCGAGATTTACATGGGCACCGAAGACATGCGCCGGCAGGCCCTCAACGTCTTTCGCATGCGCCTGCTCGGTGCAAAAGTGACCCCGGTAGATTCGGGGAGCCGAACGCTCAAGGATGCGATCAACGAAGCCATGCGCGACTGGGTGACCAACGTCGCCACGACGCACTACCTCCTGGGCTCCGTTCTTGGGGCCCACCCGTATCCGCAGATCGTGCGGGACTTTCAATCCATCATTGGAAAAGAGGCGCGCAAACAGATCCTGGGGGCCGAAGGCCGCCTGCCGGATCTTCTTCTCGCGTGCGTAGGAGGAGGGAGCAACTCCATCGGGCTCTTCTACGATTTTCTCGGCGACCCCGGAGTCCGCATGGTGGGAGTGGAGGCCGGCGGCCGCAGCCTCGACCTGGGTGAGCACGCGGCGCGATTCGCAGGCGGCAGGCGTGGCGTACTCCAGGGAACTATGAGTTACGTGCTCCAGGATGAAGAAGGGCAGATCGCCGGCACCCATTCCGTTTCAGCCGGACTTGACTATCCTGGCGTCGGACCGGAACACGCCTATCTTCACGACATCGGCAGAGTGCAATATACCTCCATCTCGGACGCCCTCGCTCTTGAGGCCTTTCAGCTATTGAGCCGGCTGGAAGGGATCATACCCGCGCTGGAGAGTGCCCACGCTGTTGCGGAGCTGATACGGATGGGACCGGGACTGGAGAAGGGGAGCGTGGTAGTCGTGAACCTTTCGGGTCGCGGGGACAAGGACGTGGCGCAGGCCGCGGAACTTCTTGAGGGACAGCCCGCTCTGCAAGAAACAGAAGGCAGTAGGCACTAGGCAGAAGGCAGAAGGCAGAAAGGCGGAAGGCGGAGCGAGTGACTTAGTATAATTTGCTCCGGGAGGAGCAGTTGAGGCCTGAAGGGCCGACAGTGAATAGGCCCGGCCGTGAGGGCGGGAATGGGCGTCCGCTAAGATGGAGCGCCGAAGGTGCGACACAACCGGAGGGCCGGGCCTTCGGCCCTCGTATCAGGGCCGTCACAAAACCCCGCCCTGACGGGCGCGGCTATTCACTGCCGGGTCTTCGGCCCTCGCTAAAACCGACTTCAAGCACCATTGCCGATTTCGTTACCGTAATTGCGAACAGAGGTACTTAGGTCACCCTGCTTCTGGCAGCGTAGTTTGTCCCTTAGCACAGACCTATGACAACGGCGATTGGCAGGAAATTCCAAGAGCTGAAACGGCAGGGAAAGAAGGCGTTCATTCCCTTCATTACGGCGGGCGATCCCGATCTGAAAATGACAATCAACCTCGTTCCGGAGCTGGAAAGAGCGGGGTCCCATATTGTCGAGCTGGGCATCCCTTTCTCGGATCCTTTGGCCGACGGGCCCACGATTCAGCGCTCCTCGGAACGCGCCCTCCGGCACCGTTACCGTCTGGCCGATTATCTGGAAGCCGTGCGGGAGATTCGAAAGCAGGCGTCCGCGCCCCTGATTCTTTTCACCTACTTCAATCCGATTTTTCAATACGGTTTGGAAAACCTGGCGCGCGACGCTCGCGCGGCGGGTGTAGACGGCGTTCTGGTGACGGACATGACGCCCGAAGAGGCGGACGAATACTGCGCCTGTCTGGAAGCGCATGACCTCGATCCGGTCTTCCTGGCGGCGCCGACCAGTAGCGCCGAAAGGATTGCTAGAATCGCCCAGCGCTCTCGTGGTTTCGTCTATCTGGTTTCCAGGACGGGTGTCACCGGGGCTCGGGAAACGCTTTCAGAATCCGTCCGCCTCACGCTCGATCGCGTGAGAAAGCACACGGACTTGCCGGTGGCCGTGGGTTTTGGCATCTCGAGGCCCGAGCACGTGCAGGCAGTCTGGGAAGTCGCGGATGGGGCGGTCGTCGGCAGCGCCATCGTTCAAGAGATGGAGAGGCAGATGGACTGTGAAGACTTGCCGGCCCGGATAGGAAAGTTCTGCCGGTGGCTGACGGAGGGGGCGACGGATGGCTAAATCCGGGAAAGAACCCGATATTGGCGACTGGCGCAACAGGATTGACGCGCTCGATCTGGAATTGGTCCGGATGCTGAACGAGCGAGCCCGCTGTGCTATCGAGATAGGCAAGATCAAGCGTAAACGCAATATGCCCATCTACGATCCGAAGCGCGAGGAACAGATTATCGCAACAGCCCTGTCGCACAATGAGGGGCCGCTGGATGGAGAAGGGGTTCGGCGCCTGTTTGAGCGAATCATCGACGAATCGCGACGCATAGAAAGGGTGACCGCCGAAAAGAGAGCCAAGGACTAATCAAATTGCGGATTGCGGATTTCGGCTTTCAATCCGCAATCGGCAATCCGCAATCCGCAATCCGGAGAGTTTGCCATGGTTATCGTCATGCAAAGAGGAGCCGCAGAGGAGCAGATTCAAAAAGTGATCGATCGTTTGACCGGAGAGGGATTTGACGTGCACCGGTCTACGGGAGTGGAACGAACGGTGCTGGGAGTCGTGGGCGGGAAGATCGTCGATCACCGGGACTACGAGTTGCTGGACGGAGTCAAGGAAGTAATACGGATCACGCAACCGTACAAACTATCCAGCCGGACTTTTAAGCCCGAAGGAACGGTGGTCGGGATTGGAGACGTCCGGGTCGGCGCGAACAAGGTCGTGGTAATGGCGGGTCCTTGCACTGTCGAGAGCCGCGAACAGATCGAATCCTCCGCTGCCGCCGTGCACAAAGTGGGCGTCAAGATCATGCGAGGGGGAGCCTTCAAGCCGCGTACTTCGCCCCACACCTTCCAGGGCATGGGCGAGGAGGGGCTCAAGCTTCTCCATCGAGCGGCGAGCCAGCGCGGAATGTATGTGGTTTCGGAAGTGATGGATCACACGCAGATTCCGATGTTCCTGGAGTACGCGGACATCCTGCAGGTTGGCGCGCGCAACATGCAAAATTTCAATTTGCTGAAAGAGCTGGGAAAGATAAGGAAACCTGTTCTGCTCAAACGGGGTATGTCCGCGACTATCGAAGAGCTCCTGCTTGCCGCGGAGTACATTATGACCGGAGGCAACCATCAGGTCATTCTTTGCGAGCGCGGCATCCGCACCTTTGAGAGCGCGACGCGCAACACCCTCGACCTTTCTGCGATTCCTGTGGTGAAGAAGCTGAGCCATCTCCCGATTGTCGTGGATCCCAGCCACGGTACCGGCCGCCGGGACAAGGTGCCCCCTATGGCCCGCGCGGCCGTGGCGGCCGGAGCGGACGGCGTGCTGATCGAGGTGCATCCGGATCCCGACAAGGCACTCTGCGATGGGGCTCAGTCGCTGCTTCCTGAGCAATTCGAGGGCCTCATGAAGGAGCTCCAATTGATCGCCTCGGCCGTCGGCCGTACCCTTTGATTGACAATTGACGGCTTACGATTGACGATTTAGAGGCTACAAGAAAGACCTCAGACTTCAGACTGAGCCATCGAGCACCGCACGTCTGAAGTCTCTTGAGGTCTGAGGTCTGATATGAGCAAGGAAGCTCCGTTTCAGAGGATCGCTATCTATGGAGTCGGGTTAATCGGGGGTTCGCTGGGCCTTGCCTTAAAAAAGCGTTATGCCCGCGTGCATATTCGCGGCGTGGGGCGTGATACCTCCCGTTTGGAAAAGGCCCGCACCATGGGGACCATTGATGCTTTCGACACGGATGCGGCGCACGGTCTGGAGGGTTGCGACCTCGTCATCCTGGCCACTCCCGTCGAGCACATTTTGCAGATTCTGGAGAAGATCGGGAGCATCCTCGCGCCTTCGGCGGTAGTCACCGATGTGGGGAGCACCAAGAGAATGATCTGCCGCAGGGCCTGGCACCATCTTCCTTCTGCGGTCGAGTTCGTAGGAGGGCACCCTGTGGCGGGCAGGGAAGTGACAGGCGTGGAGAACAGCGTCCCAGGACTGTTCGAGGGGGCCCCTTACATCCTGTGTCCCCATCCCGGAGCCCGGTCGGAAAACCTTCAAAGACTGATCCACATGGTGGAGGAAATAGGCGCCCGGCCCGCAGTCATGGACGCCGAGGAGCATGATCAGATCATCGCGTGGACAAGCCACCTTCCTCAACTGATCTCCACGGCGCTTGCCAACGTGAGTTCCCAGCAGGAAACCCCGGATAACAAGTTGATCCGCGTAACGGGAAGCGGGTTTCAGGATATGATCCGCCTGGCGGGGAGTCCCTATTCCGTGTGGCAGGGCATTCTGGACACGAACGATGACAATATCGACCTCACCCTGGAGGCATTGATCCGGCAGTTGGAGAAAATGCGCGCCGACTTGAAGGGGCGCCGCCTTTCCTACGATTTTGACCGCGCCGTAGAGTTCTACAATGCCTACCGCCGGCTGAAGGATTCCTCCCGAAAGCGGGGTTGAGGGACCGCTTCCCGCGGACATGCGAGACGAGATCCGCCAGCGGCAGCCTTCGTAATAAAGTCCGCCCCCAATTCACCACGAAGAGATGAAGACGCGAAGAATCACGAAGCGTTTTCCATCAGTCGAAAAATCCTTTCCAAAAAGCAAAGGATTTTCGGGTTAGTAGTACAGATCTGTGTGCATCCGTGTTCGCCCTCACGAAAGTGCCGCCACAATAACGCGGAAGTTCTCTCCCTCATCGATGACGTCGAAGCTCCCGACAAGGCGTCGATCTTCGGGGAACAGCAGTTCCTTCCGGACTATCAGTTCCTGGAGCAGTCCTCGGATCAGTTGCCGATCTTCGTCTGGGACCGCCTTCAAGACTTTCATCATGGTCTCGTCGCGTGCCTTCAGAGGAAATAACGATAAATTCCAGGCGGTGGAGGCGAGCGAGATCAGTCTCTCGAACTCACCTCGGTCTGGATTCCCTTCTCGATAAGGTGTGATCAGCTCGATGATCCGCCCGGAAAGCTTCCCAGTATCTGTTCCTGAGAGTAACTTCCTGTGCTTCAGGGGCTTCCACAGTCGCTTCCGCCCCCTTGCATTACCCATGGAGTTCTGTCCTCCTTCAGGCTCATAACGTCAGCGGTGAACTGCCCGAAAAACACTGATTCCAAGGATCATCGACCAACTGGGCCCTGGCTATGCGCAAGGTCTGGTCCAGTTCGCCAGTCCGTCAGGACAACCGACTCAGCACAAACTGGTATCCCGCATCAAATTGGGGGAGGAGCTTACAGCTGCACACGTCCAGTTCCGCTACAAGGTCAGGGTCGTCGAAGTCCTTGGAATTTCTATTCAAGAAGCAACTTTGTGGCACCGGATATTGCTTGAGATGCCAGATGACGGCTGCGTACACCAAAGCATCTTGTGGAGCTAAGCCATGCGTCTGTTGGTACTGGGTCGCCGTAGTCAGAATCGACAGTTCGAGCGGAAGGATCTCGGCGCTGTGCAAGAGCCGGGCACGCACGGCCTCTAGACGCTTGGCTTCCTCGTCAGCACTGTCAATGAGCAAGGTCGTCAGATGCTGAAATCCGCTCAGCCGGTCTGCGTATGTCGCGGTCCGGGCCAACTGTCGCAACTCATCATCGAGTTCGCCCTTCATGAGTCTGCGCTGCCTGTGACGCCGCGCCAGCGTCTCATAGGGCTCCGCAAGGGAATAGGCAGGAATAACCAGCTGAATGCCGCCCTCTTCGCACAAGCGCAAGAGTGCTTCGCAACTGGCATGCTGCTCTTGAAGCAAGGCGAGTTCAAGCACGAAGTTGGATTCAACGTAGACGTTCACACGACCACTTCGTACGCAAGGCGGCCATCTTTGACTGCTGTGAGAAAACCCGACTCTACAAGCCACTTCTGCCCGTTGGCAACCTGCTCTGGCACCTCTCCTGCCCTGACAAGATCGCTCAACCAGGCCCCGACAACTAATTCAAAGGCATGAGCACTAACATTGCGCGGGTCGATGCCCGCGCGTTCAAAATACGGCGCGAAGATCGGTTCCGCATTGATCTCGTAATGCGGCTGGATGAGAAGGGCTGTCGTGCCAGTGTTCTTCCAGAGGTATAGCCGGTCCGGGGTAACGAGGAGGAAAAAGCCGGCGTTATAGTTCTCGCTATGTGCCAAAATATTGCGGCGCAGCTGAGTCGCCCATTCACGTGAAGTGCCAAGCTTATTCTTCACTTCGGCGATAGCAGTCAACTGGCCATTTCGATCGTACAGCGCCAGATCCGCATACGATGGCATAGTGATTCTCGGGCTTTTTTCCCGCCGAATATAGCATGTTGATGGGAAGTTGTCTAAGGCGAGTGCGGCCTGCCAGGTTTCGCACCGTGCTGCAAGCTTTTCTGAACCTTGCGGCGGGCAGCTGCTTGCGCTGAGCGGCGTCCGCGGCGTCCGGCTGTCTTCCGCTCCAATGCCCGTTGGCAAACTGCTCTGGCACCTCTCCTGCCCTGACAAGGTCGCTTGGCCGTCAGCTCCGCTGCCGCGTTCGGTGCGGCCGCGCCACCGATGCCTTAGTCTTGCACCGGTTCTGTCTCTGTCTGACTCAGGTATGCGAGAATCTCGTGTTCCCGCTCCTGCAGTT
>WNGG01004072.1_pt1 | contig 20210 bp, 18 predicted proteins | sample 5400661 | NCBI WGS metagenome assembly WNGG01 (sample SAMN13153372, study PRJNA577476) | soil metagenome | isolation source: 100 cm soil or saprolite under Garry oak tree replicate 1 | place: USA:California | collected 2016-06-15
ATTTCGTAACAGGGGAAGCTGATGCCCTGCAACTCATATCCGGGAACGGTTGGCGGCGCGGTTGGTTGAAAGCGCTGCTGGATCTCGCTGGCCAGCTCCAGCTCGCGCTCCAGCCGTTGTTGGTCAACTCTGGCTTCGACGAGCCGCGCGTTCTCGACGCGAATCGCCGCGACAGAGGCGAGCGTGGTCAGTACTTTCAGGTGGTCCTCGGTGAAACGTCCCTCGGCAATCGGAGAATCTGCATAGATAATGCCGAAGACTTTCTCTTCGACGCCCAGGGGCACCGACAAAACGGAGCGGACCCCTTGCAACACGACGGTGCCGCTGGCAAAGCGCGGATCCTGCTGCGCGTCAGAAGTGAGCACCGACTTGCCGCGCATGACCACTTCCTCGAGCACGTTGCGGCTAACGCGAATCTCGCCAACATCACCGACCCGATCGCGCAGCCGAGCGACCGCGACCTTGAGTTCAGTCGTGCCTGCGTCGCGCATCATGATCAGGCAACGATCCGCCGGCACTGCCTCGAACACCAGCGAGACAATCTGTTCGAGTGTCTCGTTGAGCGTCGCGGAGGCCAACAGAGTGATGCCCACTTTGCTGATCAGTGCCAACAGATCGCTGCTTCGCGCAGGCGCGACGCCGGCTCTGCTCCCGCTTGAGGCCAACGGTATTTCTTCCGGCTTCGTGCGCGCGCCTTCGATCGCTTCGAGCAAACCGGAGGTGGTGCGATCGGATGACGTCAGCGCAATGGTGGCTTCGGGCAACGAAGTGGTGTTGTCCGTGATCATCGTCGCGCCCATACTCGAGTTGTAGGTGCCGTCGTCAAAGATCAACTCGGTCTCGCCGATTTGGACGCGGCCGCCGGCCGTCAACGGCACGGCGCCCTGCACGGCGACACCGTTGTAGAGAGTGCCGTTGGCGGACCCGAGATCTTGCAGGAAGTATTCGTCGCCCTCGCGGCGCACTTCCACGTGCACGCGCGACGCGAAAGGATCGGGAATACAGAGATCGTTGCGGGCCGAACGGCCGATGGTGATGCGCAAACGCCCGAGCGGGAAATGGTCGGGGGCGCGGTCGGGATATCTGACTATGAGTTCAGCCATTGTTCATTTCCAATTTGCAGATTGTCCGACAAACTTCTGTTTGTCGCTGATCTTCGTCTGGTCTCCTTCCGCCAACGCCGACAAACTGAAGTTTGTCGGACTCTAGCGCCGTACCCGAGGTTCGACAATCTCCTCGCGAACAATAACCGTGTCGGCTACCAGGTCGTGGAGGGTGCGACCACGCGCGTTAATCGCTGCGACAAGAAACCCAATCCCCAAAGTCAAAAAGGACAACGGGTAACCAACAAAATGTCGCACCACCGCGCGACCTACCCCGATGTCTCGCCCATCGACCCGCTCGATGCGCAAGCCAGTGGCCCACTTACCGGCGGTCCGCCCGCTTAACCCGGGCAATACACCGAAATTCAGAACCGAGACAATCATCGCGATGACGAGCCCGAAGGTCTCAGTCGAGTTGCCCGCGGTCCGCGCGCCGCCCCCAAACGGCCGGGCGATCAGGGTGCTAAAAGCAACAATTGACACCAATAAAATGTAATCGATCAGGATCGCCCCGCACCTCAGAGAAAACGGCGCGCGCAACTTCCGAACCGGCATCCTGGGGCGCCTCACGTCGCTGGTCTGCCGCAAAGTGCTTTCTTGGGCCATTGCCGATTGCCGATTGCTAATTGCCGATTGATCCATTACCAGTTGCCGACCGCGAAGTGATCGCTCTGTCCCTTTACTCGCAAAGAATTTGGCCGCGCTAATTACCACGGATCGAGAAAAATCACCAATCCGAAATCGGCAATCGGAAATCGGAAATGCCTTCAGCCCACCAGAAAATGAAGCGTGGTTTCCCCAAGCCTGATCTTGTCTCCGCTGTCCAGGACGCGCGGCTGACGCGGCGCCAGACGCACCGAATCATTGATTACTGTACCGTTAACCGACCCCAAATCCTCAACCAGAAACGTGTCCCCTTCGCACCAGATGCGCGCGTGACGGCGCGACACTTTTGTTTCGCGATCGAATCGCGAGAGATCAATCTCCGGGAAGATATTTGAGTGCGGATCGGTGCGGCCAAGAAGGTTGCTGTCCTTCTGCAAGATAAACGATCCATGGCGATGCGTCCTCCGCAAAAGCCGCAGTACACGGACTGACCCTGCATCGTCTCGCCGCCGAGTTGGGTAACGGCCATCCCATAACTAACCCGGCCAGACATGAGCTGCTCGAGATGCTCCGCAAGCACGTCACGCATCTCGCCCGCCGAGCGAAAGCGATCTTCTGGTTTGTACTCGACGGCGCGCATGAGGATGCGCTCCATCTCGGTTGAAATCGACGGCGCTACCTGGCGCGGGCGAGGATTCTTGCTGAAATCGAAGATCAGCAGCGGATTGTCCTGCGGATCAGCGCCGGTTAGAAGATGAAACATCGTCGCGCCCAGACTGTAAACATCCGAACGTGATTCCGCCCGCCCACTGAACAACTCCGGCGGCGCATAGCCCATCGTGCCAACGGCCGTCACTCCCTTTTCCTGCTTGTTGACCCAGCGGGCAATGCCAAAGTCGATCAGCATCACACGCCCGCTGTTGCCGTCGATCATGAGATTGGCCGGCTTCAGGTCGCGATAAATGATCGGCTTGGGTCGCGTATGCAGATACTCAAGCACGTCGGCGACCTGCATGCCCCAGTCGGTGACAGTCTTTTCGTCGATCCTTCCACCGGTTGAACCGCGCATGCGCGACGCCAGGTCACCACCCGAAATGTATTTCATTACAAGGTAGAAACGGTTCAGGGTGGTGTCATAGAAATAATCGTAGATCGTCGGGATTGACGGGTGCTCCAATGAGGTGAGCAGCAGCGATTCTCGTTTGAAGTCTCCGATCGCTTTTTCATGCTGCGCTTCGTCGAGATGAGATTCCACCATCTCTTTTACCGCGCGCGGAGCGTCTCCCAGATTTCGATCCTTTGCCAGATAAACGGCGCCCATGCCGCCGCCACCGATGCGACGCACAATCTCATAGCGGCTATTTAAAGCCGTGCCGGGATCGAGTTGTTTTACGGTGGACCGATGGCCGCCAGTCGTGCGCTTTTCTGCGCCTGATTCTGAGGTGAGGTTTTCCTGGTTAACTGTCGACGATCCCGTAAGCGACGTCTGCAGGAATGATTCGGACACCTCTTCGACGGCCTTCGACTCTTCCGGCGCGCTCGGCACTTCTGTCGATGAAGCTGTTGATGACAACGCCAGCTCGACGTTGCTATCTTCGACAGGAGTGTTCTGAACGCTGTCGGAGGCTTGCGGCAGGGGAAAGCCGCAGTTTCCGCAGAAGTATTCTTCAGGCGTGACGTTCCCGCCACATTCAGGGCACTTGGACATAACCAGCAACTACCCGCCGGGGTTTGGTGGAAATCATAAGGGCCGTGATTATCTCTGCGAGATCTAAAAACTGCACGCGGCCCCGTGCTAATTGGCAATATGAAAGCGCAAAAAAGTCTTACCCACGATGATTTCATCGCCTTCACGCAAAGGGTGCGGTTCTCCGGGCAATAAGCGTCTTCCTCGATTCACAAACGTGCCGTTCGTGGAACCAAGATCCTCAACAGAATACTGGCCATTCTGCAGCTTGATGCGCGCGTGACGCCGCGAAACCTTTGCTTCCGGGTCGTCAGGATCGAGATCCACGTCTGGAAAAACGCCACCATCAGCATCCCAACGTCCGATCTGCGACTCGCCTTCGCTTAACATGAACCGTTTACCAGCCGACCGCCCACGCTCAATGATCAACCAGGCATGTGGCTGTACCGCCGAGTTAAGCGAAGAAGAAACCTTGAACGCAGGGGTGGGCTGACGGGTCGCGAATTCCGGCTGCTGCAATCCGCCCGATGGCGCCTTTTGGCCGTTGGGATCCACAATCGCTCCGCCAAGAACTGGCGGATTGGGTCGCACATTCGGCTTCAAAGGCGCACCGCATTCGTCGCAGTACTGCGAGCCATCAAGGTTCTCAGTTTTACATCTCTCGCAGCTTATCATGAAGGTTTCTGTCTTAACGTTAACACTGCTCGCCGCAAACTTCTTTTGCGAACCTCACGGGCCTTGCCAGAAAGCAATTCTAGCGCGAAAACAGCGGACGCGCCAATCGTTTCAAGCAGGACCCAACCGGCGAACAAATAACGCAGCGTCACCCCGTGGAGATTCCCGTGCGCTCGGCCCTTTCGTCAGTTCGCGACTTCAAGTCGTCTTGGCCAATTTCCGAGTTTCAGCCGGTCATTATTGAAACTGTTTACTTATTTTGGACGTAAAAGGTTCTCTGGCGGCCCGACGTTTTTGGAATTGGCGCGCAGGTGTGCCAAACTTATCGGCTGACTTCCCGGCAAGAATCAAGGGAGTTTCGAAGGATCAGAAATGGCGCTAACGCGAAAAAAGAAGATCATCATAGCCGTAACGGCGGTTGTCGTTCTTGGATTGATCATCATTATCAGCGTCTTTGCGACTCGCAAAGAAGAACCTGAAGTGACCACGATTAAGGTCGAGGTGCGACCCGAGCTACGCCAGACCGTGACCGCTTCGGGCGAAGTTCGGCCGATTCGTTACATCAAACTGACGAGTGAAGTGCCGGGACGCATCGAGGAGATCTATGTCAATGCCGGCGACCAGGTGAAGAAGGGGACGCCCCTGGTCCGCATCGATCCGACCCAGCTTCAGTCGAACCAGGAAGCGCAGTGGGCAGCAACGCAAGCCTCCGTTAACGACGTGCAGAACGCTCGGTCCGCCGTGACTTCGGCTGAGCAAGCGCTGGCCGCGGCGGAAGCTTCTGTATCAGCAGCACGCCAACAGGTCATCTCTCAACAGACGGCCGTCGATCGCGCGCAGGTGGATCTAAACACGGCTCAGCGCGAACTCAAGCGCGCTACCGATCTAATTGAGGCCGGCGTCGCTTCTCGGTCGGAATACGACGCCGCTCGCGACCGTTACGATCAGGCAAAGATTGCGCTGGACACCGCAAGAGCAAATCTGGAAGCGCAAAAGCTTGCCGTTAAAGAAGCGATGGAGCGCGCCAACCAGCAACGAGTGGCCGTGCAACAGGCGAAGACAAGTATCAAGTCAAGCGAGATGCGCGCCAACCAGCAACAAGCGTTGCTCCGCGGCCAATCGAGTCAACGTTCGAAAGCCACGCAATCATCGCCGCTCAACGGCGTCGTCGCAGACATCCCGACCCGTGTCGGCGAGTTTGCCGTGGCTGGTCTGTCAACTACACCGCTGATGACGATCGCAGACATGTCGACTATCAACGTCGAAGTGAACGTGGACGAGACGGAGATTAACAACGTCGCGGTGGGCCAGCCCGCGAAGGTCAAAGTCGATGCGCTCGGCGACAAGGATTTTAAAGCAACCGTGACACTCAAGAACCCGCTGGCAGTGGCGAAGTCAGATACCACAGGCGGTCTTTCGCCCCGCGTCAACGTCCAGGAGGCGAAGGAATTCAAAGTAACGTTAAAATTGGATGACTCGTCTTTGCCCGACGAAATCAAGAATGCGTTGCGCCCGGGCATGAGTTCAACTGTCACCATCACGACCAAGACCCAGAACAACGTACTCGCTGTGCCCCTTGAAGCCATTGTAGAAAAACAGCCAACACCTTCGCCGGCGCCAACGATAACCGGCAGCGTGCCCACGCCAACTCCAGGCGAGAAACCAAAAGGTATCAAGGGCGTCTACGTCATCGAAGGCAACAAGGTGAAGTTCTATGAAGTGACGACCGGCATCACGGGCGAAGCAGACATCGAGATTACCAGCGGCATAAAGACCGGAATGGAAGTTGTCCGAGGACCAAGCCGCGTCTTGAAAACTCTCAAGGACGGAATGACCGTCAAACGCCAACAGAACAAGCCTGGCGGCAACACCAATATAAACGGGGGCAGCTAAATGAGCGACGTCACCCTCGCGTCACTCCCAACTGAGCACGTCCTCAAACCGGCCGGTACCAACGGTCGACCAGACTTGACGTCACTGATCTCGATGCGCGCCATCTGGAAGACCTACGAGATGGGCTCCGAACAAGTGCACGCGCTGCACGGCGTCTCTTTCGACGTGCCCAAAGGCGAATACATCGCGATCACTGGACCTTCGGGATCAGGCAAGTCGACGTTGATGAACTTAATCGGCTGCCTTGATACACCGTCGCAGGGAGAGTACTGGCTGAACGGAAAGAACGTTTCTGAAATGGATGACGACGAGCTGGCGCGCATACGCAACCAGGAAGTCGGATTTGTCTTTCAGACGTTCAACCTGTTGGCGCGCGCCACGGCCCTGCACAATGTCGAGCTCCCTCTGATCTACGGCGGCATCGGCTCTGCAAAGAGACACGAGATGGCCCGGCAGGCGCTCTCCGCCGTCGATCTCTCAGACCGGGTTACGCACAGACCAAACGAACTCTCCGGCGGACAGCGTCAGCGTGTGGCGATTGCTCGGGCGCTGGTCAACCATCCCTCCATCTTGCTCGCGGATGAGCCGACCGGCGCGCTTGATACGCATACCAGCATGGAAATCATGGACCTCTTCGAGCGATTGCACGAAGAAGGAAACACGATCATCGTCGTTACGCACGAACACGACATCGCGGCGCGCGCTCATCGCGTGATCTCTATCCGCGACGGACTGATCGAAAAAGACGAGATAGTTAGATAGGAGACGCGGGATGGATCGGCCCGGGCTTGAGGAAACGCAGCCTGCGGGTCATGCGTTTGCGCGGCGAATCACACTCCCAGGGAAACTACGTTCGTTTCCGCTGTTTCGCATCGCGCCGCTGTGGGAGGCTTTTCTGGTTGCCACGGGAAGTCTGCGCACGAACAAGCTGCGCACCTCACTGACACTCGTGGGCATCGTCGTCGGGGTGGCGGCGGTGATCGCGGTGGTAACGATCATTAAGGGTCTGGACAAAACTGTCGCAACCACTTTCTCCTCCCAGGGCTCTACGGTCTTCACGATCTCGAAGAACCCTCAGATCATCAAGTCGCGCGAAGAATTCGTAAAGGTCAGCAAACGCAAGGACGTCACGCACGAGGACGAAGAAGCGATCGCTCGTCTGTGTACGGCTTGCTGGCGTGTGGGGGTCGCCGCGAACACTATCCAAGCGGTCAAACATGCCGATCAAAAGTCCGACACCGTGCGCATCCGAGGCGTGACGCCCACGACAATGTTCGACATCGACGGGGTCACTGTAGACGCCGGGCGCATCTGGACCGACAACGAAGGCAACTCGGCCAAGGAAATCTGCGTTGTTGGTCCGGACATTCTGAAAAACCTTTTCGCCGATGCGCCGGCCGAACGCGCCCTGGGCCAGGAGATCAAGATCGCCGGCCGCCCGTACCAGATCATCGGCGTGCTCGCACCGCTCGGCTCGATTTTTGGTTTCTCGCGCGACAACGTTGTCTACATTCCCTACGCGACCTTTCAGAAGGCCTTCGCCGCGCGCAGCTCCATAGTGGTGTTCATACAAGTGCCCACGGCCGAGCAGTTGGAGGCCGCCGAAGATCAGGCGCGCACGATAATGCGCAATCGTCGGGGCACGGCCTTTGGGACCGTGGAAGACGAAGGCTTTGCGCTTGAAACTCAGGACGTCTTTCTGAACCTTTACGCCAGCGCAACTTCAAACATCTACCTCGTGACCATTGGAGTGGCCGCCGTCTCGCTGATTGTGGGCGGCATCGTCGTCATGAATATCATGCTGGTTTCGGTGACCGAACGAACCAAAGAGATCGGCATACGAAAGGCCATCGGCGCCCGACAAAGAGACATCCTGACTCAGTTCCTGATCGAAGCCGTCACGGTAACCGCAGTCGGCGGAGCCATTGGGGTGCTGACGGGGTTCATCCTGGCTTATGGAATTTCTGCTTTGATCGGCTTCCCGTTGCTGATTAACGTTTGGTCTGTAGTGTTGGGAGTAGGAATGTCATCGCTGGTCGGCATCATCAGCGGCTTATGGCCCGCGTGGCGTGCTGCTAAACTGGATCCGATAGAGGCGTTGAGGGCAGAATGAAACCATTGCCCATTGCCCATTGCCGATTGCCGATTTGTTATGATAATCAGCAACGGAAAAAAGCGAGTTGGCATCTGCTCCAGGGACAACTGAACGAGATTTAAGGCAGACAAAGCCAAAAGCAAATCGGCAATTGGCAATCGGCAATCGGCAATGAAACTTGAGGACATCAAAGAATCCGCGCTGATGGCGGCCGACACGGTGTGGGCAAACAAGCTGCGCTCGTCGCTGACGATTTTGGGCGTCAGCGTCGGTGTGATCACCCTGATGTTCATGGTGTCCATAATCCAGGGTTTGAATAAAGCCTTCGCCGAGCAGATCGAGGCGTTGGGATCAAACGCTATCTGGGCCACGAAATTCGACCCCAGCTTCGGGCACCAACCGACCTCAGAAGAGCTGCACCGCAAAGATCTGACGCTCGAAGATGCCGATGCCATCCGTAACGAAGCGCCTTCCGTACTCGCCGTGTCGCCGATTCATCGCAAGATTGCCGAGACCGTGCGCTACGCCGACAAACAATCCGACACGCCGATATTGATTGGCGCTACTCCCTATTATGAATTCACGCAGTCGAGCTACGTGGGCCGCGGGCGCTTCATCACCGACACGGATATAAGGGAGCGTACCAATATCTGCGTCCTGGGACAGGACTTAGTGAAATCGTTGTTCACTTACGAAGACCCACTCGACAAAGAGTTGAAGATCAACGGCAGGCCATTTCGCGTCGTCGGCGTGATGGAGCCACTCGGAAACTTTCTCGGCCAGTCGCGCGATAATTCCTTGTGGGTTCCGATCACAACTTTCGACAAGTACTATCCGGATGAGCCTTTCCCACAAGTCGTTTTTGTCATCATTGTGCGGCCAATTTCCCGCGCGTACGTAAAATCGGCCATCGACGAAATGACCGACATCCTGCGGCGCCGTCGCCGCGTTCCGCCCGGCGCGCCCAACAATTTCGGCATCTCGTCGCAGGACGCGCTGTTGGATGTTTACAACCAACTGACTGGCGCGACTTATCTTGTACTAACGGCAATCTCGTTCGTCGCGTTGATGATCGGCGGCATCGGCGTAATGAACATCATGCTCGTTTCGGTGACCGAGCGAACGAAGGAGATTGGCGTGCGCAAAGCCGTCGGCGCGACCAGGCTTAATATACTTTCGCAATTCTTGATCGAGGCTGTCGTGCTGACAGCAATCGGTGGTCTTGCGGGTTTGGTCATTGGCGAAGGTGCGAGCTTTTTGATGAACAAATATTCGCCCCTGCCGGCTTATGTCCCCCTGTGGGCTATCGGAGTTGGCATAGGAATCTCGGCGGCTGTCGGGATTGTTTTTGGCCTGTGGCCGGCGTGGAAAGCGGCGCGACTCGATCCCATCGAGGCGCTGCGTTGGGAGTAAATACAAAACGTTTCCCGCAAAGGCGCAAAGTCGCAAAGAAGTCGTGGTGTTTGCTTACTGACCTGCAAGTAACTCCCTTTGCGACTTTGCGACTTTGCGGGAAATTCCTTCTTTAGCAATACAAAATGAAACTCGAAAACCAGACAGCAATCGTTACGGGTGGTGGCCGCGGAATCGGAAGGGCGATCGCGCTGGCACTGGCGCGCGAAGGCGTGAACGTGCTCGTTTGCGGCCGACACGAAAAGACTTTGAAGCAAACAGCCTCAGAGATTCAGACGCTGGGCAGGCAAGCGCTGGCAATCGTCACCGACATCTCGCGGGAAAAAGAAGTTGAAACGCTGGTCCAGTCGGCGATAAGCGAATTTGGTTGTATCAACATACTCGTTAACAATGCTGGAATCGCGGGGCCAACAGCGCCGATCACAAACGTATCGAGAAATGATTGGGACGAAACGATTGCCGTAAATCTAACCAGCGCCTTTCTGTGCTCGAGGGCAGTGCTTCCCGGAATGATCGAGCGCCGCTCAGGCAAGATCGTCAACATTTCTTCGGTGGCCGGCAGAATGGCTTACGCGTTGCGCGGTCCCTACGCGGTTTCCAAGTGGGGCATGATCGGATTGACAAAGACACTCGCGCAGGAGGTCGGCCCGCACAACATTCAGGTCAACGCGATCCTTCCCGGCCCGACCGCGGGCGAACGAATGCAAGCGGTGATCGAACAGCGCGCGCAGGAGCTGGGACGATCCCCGGAAGAAGTGGAGAGACTCTACGTCGAAGGCACGGCGTTGAAACGCATGGTTGATCCCGAACACGTCGCAGCGATGGCGGTGTTTCTGGCGTCAAACGATGGCGACAGCATTACGGGCCAGGCGATAGATGTGACCGCGGGATACGGGCTGTAGCGCAAGCTGGCAGCTTGCGCCAGCCTCGCGATTCAACCCTGACAGGCTGATGGGTTGCGCTACAAATAAACATGGAGCTGAAAGATCGAAGAGAGCGAGGCCTGAAACTGCTGGACGAAATGCTCGGCGCGGCGCGCTCAAAGGAAACGCGCGAACGCTGGTGTGAGATCTCGCCCGACTTTGAAGCGTACGTTGTCGAGTTTCTATCAGGAGAGATCTGGAGCCGCCCGGAGCTTGATCGTCGCACCAGGAGCCTGGTGACGATCGCAACGCTCACCGCAACGGGACGACCGCTCGGGCTTGAGCTGAACATTCGCATGGCGCTCAACAACGGTGCTACCAAACAGGAGATCCTCGAGACGCTACTGCACATTGCTCCATATGCCGGCTTTCCGGCATGTTGGGAAGGCTTGCAGATCGCCGATCGTGTCTTCCGCGAAAGTATAGAGTAGATTGAGATTCGTTCATGTAGTAATTTTGCGTCAGCTGGAGACTGCAACCATATCATAGCCGCACTCGTAATAACCGCGTCGTGAAATTCATTGAAACCTTGAAGCTGGCGCTATCGGCGATCTGGGCACACAAGCTGCGCTCGGCGCTCACACTCCTCGGCATGATCATTGGAGTGATGGCGGTCGTCGTCGTGTATTCGCTGATTCAGGGCTTCAATACCTACGTGGATGAAAAGATCGCGGGCATTGGCGCAAAATCGTTCAACGTGCAACGATTCAATCCCTTTGAAGATTTCAAGGACACAGACACTATCGCGGCGGCGCAAAGACGCAACAAGGAACTGACACTCGAAGATTATGACTACCTGCGCCAGCGAGCCACTTTGATTGGCAAGCTGGGCGCCAAGGCGCGCGGCACGCCATCACAAATCAAGCGGGACACTCAGGTGCTTGACGATGTTTTCGTCGCCGGTGCAACAGCCAACATCGTGGACATCGAAAACCGCGACGTCGCCGAGGGGCGGTTTTTCAGTCAGACCGAAAACGACTCCTCAGCGCGTGTAGCCTACATCGGAGCTGATGTGGCAACGAAGCTCTTTCCCGCCGGCAACGCCGTCGGCAACGAGATCGCAATCCGAGGCTTGCCCTACCGTGTGGTCGGAATCGAGACTGCTCGCGGCACCGTCTTCGGCATACCGCAGGACAATTTCATCATCGTTCCGTTAAAGACGTACTCCATCAACTTTGGCGGCCTGGTGCGTCAGCGTTCACTCTATTTTGTCGGTACAGCGAAGGCGGATGATCTGTTTAGTGATGCCGTTGACGAGACGCGATTCCTGATGCGCTCACGGCGCAAACTCGGTCCCAACGAGAAAGATAACTTTGGCATCGTTACGCCCGATGCGATTACGGGACTGCGAGATCGAATCTTTGGCACTATCTTCATCGTCGCGCTCGGTGTTCCAAGCATCGCCCTGGTAGTCGGCGCCATTGTGATCATGAACATCATGCTGGTTTCCGTCACTGAAAGAACAAAAGAGATCGGTATCAGAAAGTCTCTGGGCGCGCGCCAGATGGACATCCTCAAGCAATTTCTGGTCGAGGCCGTGACTATGTCTGCCATCGGCGGCGCTATTGGTACGATCATCGCCTGGATCATCGGACGCGTATTGACGGCAGTCTTCTTTCCGACTTATCTGTCGATCGGCGCTGTAATTATTGCCGTCGGCGTCTCAATGGTGGTCGGGATCATGGCCGGGGTCTTTCCAGCCTGGAAGGCAGCGCGTCTGGATCCGATCGAAGCCTTGCGGGCAGAAACGTGAACTTTTCGGTGGTTAGTAGCCAGGTGTCAGTGGTTTGCCTTTCAACTGACTACTAACCACCGACAACGGACTAAACAATGAAACTTCTGCGCAGTGACATTTACGAGAATTTGCGGATGGGGATCGCCACGCTGCTCGCCAACAAGCTACGCTCTTTTCTCACGGTGTTCGGGGTCGTCATTGGCGTCATTACGGTAATGCTGATCGCGTCGATCATCAGCGGCATCGATGTTTCGGTCAAGCGCGAGGTCGAGTCATTTGGGACCCGTTCGATCTTCATTAGTAAGTTTAATCCCGGAATACACATCGGGCGACTCTCGCGCGAGGAACGAATGCGCAAGGAACTGACTTACGACGATGCGATTGCGCTGGCGGCGCTGCCGGCAATTGAGATCAGCGTTCCGTTTCTCGATATCACTAACAACTTTTTCGGTCAGAAACTGATGGTTTCCGGCGGCGGCAAAACTTCCGCCGGAGTGGCCCTGCAGGGCACGCTGCCGGAGTTTGAGCGAGCCGGCACACAGGTAATTTCCGAAGGGCGATTTTTTTCTCAATCTGAAAACGATAATCGCGAGAACGTCTGCGTCATTGGGTCAAAAGTGGCCGACGATTTCTTCCCCCTGGGCTCGCCGGTAGGTCAGCAAATGAAAATCGGCGCAGATGAGTTTCGCGTGGTCGGCACCCTGCAACAGCGCGAACAGTTTCTCTTTAGTGGCGGCAGCGACGATCAAAACAACGTCATTTATGTTCCCTTCACTGTCGCGCGAAAACTAAAACCCAACGCTAATGACATCTACATCCTCGCGGTCGCCAGGCCCGGATTGATGGAAGAGGGAAAGGATCAGGTGCGAGACCTGCTGCGAGTGCGCCGGCAAGTGCCCTTTGCGAATCCCGACAACTTCGGCATGGAGACGGCGGAAAGCGTGCTTGATAACTTTCGCTCGATCACGGCGGGCCTGGCTATTGCGATGGTCGTCATTTCTTCCGTCGGCTTGATTGTTGGAGGAATCGGCGTGATGAATATCATGCTCGTTTCCGTCACCGAACGAACGCGTGAGATTGGCGTGCGCAAAGCAATCGGCGCGCGCCGCAGCGATATCATGTGGCAATTTCTGATCGAGGCCGCGACGCTGACCGGCATCGGCGGCCTGGTTGGACTCTCGATCGGTTGGCTCTTAACTTTTCTCCTGCGTCTGCTGCTTCCCTCTTACGTTCCGATTTGGGCTCCCGTCGGCGGCTTCGTCGCCAGCGTCGGCATCGGTCTCATCTTCGGATTGTGGCCGGCGTGGAAAGCCGCGCGGCTGGATCCGATCGAATCACTCAGATATGAATGAGCAAGCTAAGAAGGTTCTTGCCCCTCTTTGCCCTTTGCTCTTTGCTCTTTGCCCCTAGGACATGAAGCTCGAGAATAGCGAGGCCAGGATCATTCCGACAATCAAACCCAGCACCCAGATGGTTATCGAAACTCCCCACGCCGCGCTGGAACTCACTTTTTCACCGGCGTTCTTTAACCCCGTGGCCCTCAACCACAGTCCGTAAAAAGAGAGTACGCCGATGACTGAGCCAAGCACAAAAAGCGCCGGATGATCTGCGGGCGAAAACAGCACTCCCAGATTGTCCTGCACCAGGGTCTCCTGCCCAAGAATGGGATGAAGGGAATCTGGGTCTTTGACGTAAAGAATGACCAAACTCAAGAGTCTTTGAATGACGGCAATCGGCAAGAACGCATAGAACACTGCCGCAAACGACTGCCAAAAGTTCATGCGGCCGCCGAACGCAAGAACTCCTAACCAACAAAGGACGCCAACAAAACAAACAAAGACAAAAACGCCAACAAATGTCTTTGCGGCAGTCTCGATCCGCTGAATCGGCTGCTTTAATGCCTCCAGCATGCCTTCTTTCGTTTTCGCCATCGCCTCCGGCGGAGGCTTAATTGGACTCTGCTCCATTTTCTCCATCGTGTAGTCCACAATGCGTTCCGGAGTCAGCCGCTGCGCGAAGGCGGCCGCGTAAATTGCATTGACCGTAGCGATGACCAGAAGTGCCGCCAGCCAATGTGGGTGCGCCCTTAGGTTTCTAAATACGCGACTGGGCTCATAAAAAATTCCCGTAACCCTTTGCAGACCAGACATCGCCGGTTCGTCGTCGCTTTTCGGTTGTGGGAGCGGGATGAAGCTAAACGCAAAAAGCAATATTCCCCAGAAAGCAAACGCAGCCCCAGTGCCAATGCCACCGGGCACGAACTTTGCGATGCCGCCCACGACCAGGATTAGACCGACGACAAATATGCCAATGGCAACCGGAACCAGCTTGACGGGCCGAGTCGCTTCGGCCGGCGGTTGGGGCGGCGGTGGTGGTGGCTGAAATTCCTCATTCGGAATCATGATTTATCCTCCTGTATTTGCATCAGAGGACGGGGAGACAGCTTCCGTCCGTTCCAGATTCATGAAGTGCTGGTCGATGCCCGCTGATACGCATACCGGGCGCGCGTTGTTTCAGTCAGAACCGCCTGCGGTAGCGGGCGGTGGATGTTCTGGTCTTCGCCAACTATGCTCAACTGATCAACCGCCCGCTACCGCAGGCGGTTCTGACTCGCTCCAGCCCGGCACACGAATGCACGCTACTGTATGCACAGGTGAAACTTCGCGCAACTCTGGATCGATTCGCGCGCATTCGTCAATGGCAATCGGACAGCGCGTGCGAAAACGGCAGCCTGAAGGCGGATTGATCGGCGTCGGCACGTCGCCTTGTAGCACGATTCGCTCGCGTTTGCGCTTCGGATCAGGAACCGGAATCGCTGAGAGCAGCGCCTGCGTGTACGGATGCAGTGGACGCGCGTAAAGCTCCGCGGCACTGGCAACTTCGACGATGCGGCCCAGGTACATCACCGCTACGCGCGTCGAAATGTGTTCGACGACCGCGAGACCGTGCGAGATGAAGAGGTACGTGAGCCCAAATTCCTTCTGCAGATCCTGAAGCAGATTGACGACCTGGGCTTGCACGGAAACATCCAGCGCCGACACAGGCTCATCCGCAACAATCAGTTTGGGATTGAGCGCGAGCGTGCGCGCCACGCCTATGCGCTGCCGCTGGCCGCCCGAAAACTCGTGCGGGTAACGATCCATGTAGTCAGGATCGAGACCAACCTTGCTCAGCAGTCCGGCTACACGTTCGCGCCTCTCCTTTTTGGTGCCAATCGTGTGAATGACCAGCGGCTCGCCAACGATGTCGCCAACTTTCATACGCGGGTTAAGGGAAGCGTACGGATCCTGAAAGACGATCTGCATCGCGCGGCGCAACTCGCGCAACTCTCGTTTGCCCATCGATAGAACGTCGCGGCCATCGAAAGTAATCTGGCCCTTAGTTGGTTCGATCAGACGCAACAGACAGCGGCCTGCGGTAGATTTGCCGCAGCCTGATTCACCGACGAGGCCCAGCGTCTCGCCGCGAAAGATTTCAAACGACACGCCGTCAATCGCGCGCACAACGTCGTCGCTGCCTTCGACAGGAAAATGTTTGACCAGTCCGCGCACGCGGACGAGTTCGTCTTGTAGGGGCGGACCTGCGTGTCCGCCCCGGCTGTTCGCTTGTAATGGCGTCGTCATTCCAAACCAGTTTGCATTTCCTGTCCTGGGCGGACAGGCAGGTCCGCCCCTACAACATTCTCAGGATCGTAGAGCACACACCGCACTTGAACGTCATCCTCCAGACAATAAAGCGGAATCTCTTCTTCCGTACAGCGCGGCAGGCGATACGAACAACGCGGCGCGAAATGACAACCCGGGGGCAATTCGGTTGGGCTGGGTACGACTCCTTCGATCGTTTCCAATCGTCCCTTCTTTACGACATGCTCTGCCGTTAGCTTCGGCACGGAACGCAACAGCCCTTCGGTGTACGGATGTTTCGGGCGCGCAAATAGTTCATCCGTCCGCGACTCTTCGACAATTCGCCCGGTGTACATCACCGCGACCCGATCGGCTACCTCAGCCACCACACCGAGGTCATGAGTGATGAGCAACACTCCCAGCTCGCGCGTCTTTCGCAGGTCATTCAATAACTCAAGAATCTGCGCCTGAATCGTCACATCAAGCGCGGTTGTCGGCTCGTCAGCGATCAGCAGTTTGGGATCGCAGGCAAGCGCCATCGCAATCATCACCCGCTGGCGCATCCCTCCGGAGAGTTGATGCGGGTAATCGTTCACGCGCCGTTCCGGATCGGGAATCGCCACTTCCTTCATTCCCACGATCGCTGCCTGGCGCGCCGCAGCGCGCGAGAGCTTGCGATGCAGACGAAGCGCTTCGGCAATTTGCTCGCCAACAGTGAAGACGGGGTTCAGCGACGTCATCGGGTCTTGAAAGATCATCGCGATGTCGTTGCCGCGAATCGCGCGCATTGCCGCGTTCGACAACGCCAGCAGACTCTGGCCGTCGAAATCGATCTCGCCAGCGACAATCCTTCCCGGCGGTGCTATTAAACGCATGATCGACAACGCCGTGATCGATTTGCCGCAACCCGACTCGCCCACCAGCCCGAGCAGTTCGCCGCGATCGAGATAGAAGCTGACCCCATCAACTGCCCGCACCAATCCGGCGCGTGTAGGAAAATGCGTTTGCAAATGTCTAACTTGGAGCAGATGTGACATCGCAGTAGCACAGACTTTAAAGTTTGTCGCTGAAACGCGACGCGGAAGTCCGATCGTTAAGGAGGGCTTGTCCACTGGCGTGGGAGCCCTTGCTTACGCGCGGGCTTCCGCTTATGAATTCATTTGCTCAGAGCTTTCTTCAGTCTGTGATCTGATCGCGTATTAGTAACAGAGTCAGATCAGAGACTCAGTCTGCGCTATTTGATACAGAGGATCGCGCCTACTGATTAGCGCCAACAGACCGGAGCAACTTGATCACTTGAGTCTGACCCTTCGCCATCGCGTACTTCAAAGGCGTGTCGTTGTCCTTTACATGGCTTTACAGACGATGATAATAGCGCTTGATCCCACTGTAGGCCGGCACGCCATTATCTATTATGGTCAATACGAAATTGTCGGTATCTACCCAATTGATTGAACCTTTTCCAGAGGCTCCGTTTGAGAATCTTTCATAGAGTATTCCATCAGAATACTGCCAGGTACCCATCATGGTAGCTGTCCTTCCCATCGCATCCTTCATGAGATATGTTGCCGTTCCTTCCGGCGCGAACCGGACAGTTATTTCGTACTGTTGACCAAATTCAGAGACTCTGGATCGCCAGGTGCCCACTAGTTGAAAAGATTTGGGGGGGTTCTTCGCTGAAGCTCCAGGCAGGGTGGGCCGCTTTAACCCGACATACTCCGGCGCGATCTGGGCTGCGCGTATGTCAGCCGCGCGCGCGCCTGATTCATCGCCCAGCGCGCGCAGCACATCGCCGAGCATTAACCAGCCGTCTTCATCGTCTCCGTTCTTTTGTGTGTAGTCCTGCAACTGCCCCCGCGCTTCATTCAGCTTGCCGTCGAGAATCAACAGCCCGATGCGATCCGGCGCATAAGTAGAACCCAACTGGATCGCGGCGTTCCACTGTTCGCGCGCTCTGCTCGTCTGGCTCAGCATGTAATAGATCAAGCCGATGTTCGAGCGCGATTCAGACGCCTTGGGATTGATCGCTATGGCCTGGAGGTATTCTCCAGCCGCTTTGTCCAGTTGGCCGAGTTTCTGCTGGACTATGCCGGCAAAGAAATGCGCCGTATAGTTCTTCGGTTCCAGCTCAATCGCTTTGTTCAGAGGCGTCAACGCGTCCCGGTAGCGCCGCTCGCTGTTTAAGACGCGCGCCAACTCGATGTGGAGTGCTGCGACCTGCGGCGAGAGCTCGATCGAGCGCCGATAGGCGGTCTCCGCCTCTTTGTAGTTTCCCTTCAGATAAGTCGTCCATCCCAGAGCGACCTGGGTGTAATAGTTGGTGGGTTGAGCGGCCACCGAGCGGCGCGCCCAGGCGATCGCCTCGTCGAGCGTCTTGCCCTGGCCGCCCTGAAACATCTCGCTGTACATGAACGCCAGACGGGCATAAGCGATGCCGTCGGCTGGATTGAGTTGCCCGGCGCGGCGATAAGCCCCTTCCGCTTCCGCGTATTTCTTTTGATCGTAATAGAGATTGCCCAATCCAACATACGGACGCGCGTCTTTTGGACCAAGCTTGGCAGCCAGTGTGTAGGACTTTTCCGCGTCGGCATAACGCGGTGGGTTTGCCGCGCGCTGCTCGTCTCCCAGACTGAGCGCGGCGTCCACTTGCTCGCTGTTGTCCGGCTGCGTTGTTGGTTTGTGTCCTGGAGTTCGCGGCGGCGCCGGACGTGTGCGCTTAACTCCTTTGCAAGCTAAACCGGAACTATCGGGAGACGGCAACATTATGCACAAATTCGTGGCCAGTCGGAAAGCGGATCGGGAGTTTTTTGAGTTGCGTATGCGGTTTTTGATCTGAGCGGTGCGACTACAAGATACTTCGACGGCGTCCATCGAGGTTACAATCCCAACTTATCCAGCTTCGCTGTTTCGTAATCGCCGTCTTCGCCCGGATAGCGCAGGAGCTTATCGAACCTGCCTGTTGCTTTCGCCAGGGCCCAGATAATGCTTTCGCCCGCCGGCACGATTTTTGGCTGCGCAGCGAAGATTGGATCGTTGAAAGCTTCCTGCGGATCGAGCACTTGCCAGCCTTTACCTTTCAACAGGTCTATCAAGTCGCCGAGAAACAGCGCGTTCAAAAGATTGAAGTGCGTCAGAAGCGTATGCTTGACGCTGCGGCCCCACACTTTGCCGGCGAGATCGTCGTAGTAAAGCGCGCGATCCCACTGATGAGCCAGATAGAAATCGCGATACGGTTTCAAGTCGGCGCCCGGATCTTTGATCATACGTCTGCACAGACGGTCGTCAATTATCCAGTCAGAGCTATCGATCGTGACGTGCCCGGTGCGGTAGCCATGCTGCGCGAGAAATGTTCTTGCCGCGTCTCGCTTCGCGGCGGTGTTACCTTCCTTTAGATACGGAAAGCGAAAATACTTCTTGAAGTGCGGGAAGTCTTTGAGCAATGTTTCGCTGCGCAGGATGTCCTGTTCAAATTTCTCAGAAGTAATTTTCGCGTCGTTGTAATTCCAATGCGAGTAAGTATGATTGCCAATCACGTGGCCGGCTGTGTCCCAGGCCTTCAGCAGCTCCTTGCCCTTGTCATTGTCAATATTCGAAGTGCGAACAAACAAAGCCGCCTTGACCGAACGCTCGCGCAGCTCCCTGAGGATCGCCTGGTTTCTTTCCTCGGCATTCAGTCGCACGGCATTAGCCGACCACGTGAAGTCATCCATCGTGATCGCCATCTGCCGCGGCCCGCTCGCAAACAGTCTTTTGGTTTGTCCCGAGCCTAGCGCAACCGCGGCCACTCCCAGCGCCTTAGTAAATTCTCTTCGATTCATTGGTGCCCCTAATTCGCGCATGCGACTTTGTCGATTCGCCAGGCGGCGCCTGTTCGCTTCAACGTCAACTTGATTTTGATCTTGTCCGTCTCTCCTGAGGGCAAGGTAACCAGAGTTGTCGCAGTGACTCCACTGATCGCAGGGCGGCCTACTATGAAGTTCCTTTCCCAACCCACGTCCCAGTCTTGCGCACAGATAAAGATGTCCGCGTCCATCCGCCGGGTCAACCGAGGCGCGTTGCTGTAAAGCTGTGGCGTCAGATACTTCAGCGCCGTGGCTCTTTGCTTCAACGGTTCGTTGATATTCTTATTGAGCTGATGCAAGTACCACGCGTAAAACTCACGCACGATTTTCTCTGGGCCTGCGGACGGCGCGGTCTGTTGGATCCCCCGCACGACAGCTCGACTGGCCGCGTTGAACAGAAACGCACAGAAAAGGCTGATCAAAGCTAAACGTAAGAGCTTCATGGGCATTGGTGGACTCCTCCTCACGCCAACGGCGTGAAATATAATAGCCCAGGGTAAGCGCCGTGCGCGCCACCCTGGGTTAGATTTTCATATTTGATTTTCCTTCAACCCTGAAGGGGTTGAAATAATCACTCTTCGACATCGACAATCAGCTTCTCGTTTGTTTCAGTCA
>WNGG01004240.1_pt1 | contig 20202 bp, 17 predicted proteins | sample 5400661 | NCBI WGS metagenome assembly WNGG01 (sample SAMN13153372, study PRJNA577476) | soil metagenome | isolation source: 100 cm soil or saprolite under Garry oak tree replicate 1 | place: USA:California | collected 2016-06-15
GCGCTCACTCCAGACCTTTTCCGGCACAAGATTGTGTACACGAGCAATCAGTACATCCTCGTAATGCGAACGATTAAAGACACCCATCACACCTTTCGCCGGTGTAACTTTATGAACGCGCCACAGAAAATCGTGTGCCAGTTCTTCAGCCGTGGGAACCTTAAACGAAACGACATAGCAGCCCTGTGGATTAACATGCGAAAGTACATGGCGAATGGTGCCATCCTTGCCACTGGTATCCATTCCCTGCAGCACAATGAGCATACCATGATGTTGCGCTGCCGCCAACAACTCCTGTAACTCACTGAGTTCGTCGCTGAGTTCTTGCAACTCTTTATCTGCTGAAGCGCGGTCGCTATGCTTAGCTGTATAGCCAGGATCGTAATCCTTCAGCCTGACTTTGCTGCCCGGGTCTACTTTCCCTACATAATTCATGCCAGTTTCTCCTGGCGTCTATTGCCTTCTGGCGTCCAGTACCTACCACAGCCACCGATTTTATTGCTCTGACAGTACCTTAAAGGCACCTGCGTATACCGGCGAGCGCCCTGCTCTGCTATATCCCTGGATAAGGCACACACTTTCCACTGAGTATTCGAGGTGAGTTTACCATCTTGCCCCCCATTACGCGCATCTGGACACGAGGCCCGATGCATAACAACTGGAAAATGATCGTAGGGCGTATGGGGGTGAGGTACATTGGCTACAAAGCCCTCCGGGTTGGCATCCAACCACGCGAGGTAATCGGGGTCATCATGATCATGACTGCCATTGAAGAGGATCGAAGGTTCCATCTCCCACTCCTTCTTGTGAATTTTAAATGGTAGCGAAGATTGTTGCGTTAGTCATTATTATACGCCATGAAGAGAGCATTTCCTGATTCAGGCTGGTTCAAATGCACTTGTCAGTTTCACATAGCTCAATAATTGCCGAGCCGCACCTGATGCGGTGAAAAATTAATTTGAGGCTGTTCAAACTGTCAAGTTCGATTTGCTCAAATTGAACCTTGCCTAAGCGTGATTTTTAGCTCCCCTCTGCATCGTTCAAGCTCGATTTTTGAATTCGCCACCAACATCAGGTTGTGGGAGAACCAGGACTGTTGTCATTGCAAGTGGGTACGATGGTTGGTATATGCTGGCCGAATCTTAACCATCCATAGGATTATCCTTTTCGTAATGGGATCGTATCGCTTTTGCACGTTCCTCCAGCTTTATGGCTTCTTTGCTCTGTTTTGTCATTCTCAGAGCAATTGCCAATCGCTCCAAGGTACTTGCCACCCGGATATGATCGGGCCCAAATGTCTTCTCGTAGATTGCCAAAGCTCGTCTTAAGAGAGGCTTGGCCGTCTCAAACTTACCCAACTTATAATAAGCATCCGTAAGGTTGAGGAGACGAATAGCTATAAGTTTACTATCAGATATGTGAAATCTCTCAAGAATTGTTAGTGACTGCTGTAAGAGAGAAATAGCTTGGCTATAATTACCTTGTTTGTAGTAGAGTGCTGCGATATCGTTGAGATTATAAGCTACACTTGGATGATCAGCCCCCAGAGCTTTCTTAAAGATCATTGATGATCGTTGAAAAAGTGCTTCGGCTTGGGCTAATTTGTCCAGTCTAACATAAACCGAAGCCAAATTGTCAAGACAAATAGCTATGACAGGGTCCCCGGGCTCCAGAACTTTCTCACAAATGTCTAATGAACGTTGGAAAAGCAGTTCGGCTTTACCAAATTCATTCCTTTCTCTGTGGATATCTGCAAGGTTTGAGAGGCTATAGGCTGTATCTAAATGCTCGGCTCCTAGCAATTTTTCACGGATGATGAGTGCTCGCTTATGAAGCATCTCAGCTTGATCATATTTATCCAAGTGGGTATAAAGCAGGCCAAGATAATTGAGAGTAGTAGCAACATCAGGATGCTCGGCTCCTAGGGCTTGTTCACGGATAGTCAAAGCTCGCTGATAAAGTGACTCTGCTTGAATATACTTCCCCTGATCAACATATAATCGTGCTAGGTTGTGGAGACTTCGTGCTACATCGGGGTGGTCCTGTTTCAGGGCCTTCTCGCGTATTGTTATTGCTTTCTTCAAGAGAGTTTCGGACTCTGAATACTGAGCCCGTTCTCGTAAGTAGTCCCCTGCTTCATCAAGTAAGCGTGCTGATACTTCATGCTCAAAGTTCCATTCTTCTATCAGTTCTGCACAAACCTGTACTTGTGGGAGTAAACGTTGGCAGAGTTGCCATGCATTAAATTCAACATGTGGAAATACCTGGTTAACTGCTCGCACAGTCCGCTCTGCCCATTGACGTTGTATATCTGTGCTCATTCCGTCCTTGAGCACAACCTGTACTAGGCGATGAATGGTAAGTGTGGCATTTGAGTTGCGGCGCACGAGAGAGTATCTCAGAAGTTCTTCAATGGTCCTATCCAACTCGAATATATTGGCAGCAACCAACTGAAGAGCTTGACTAAGTTCTGGTGAACCTTTACTTATGATCTCTTCAGGGATGGCATCTGGCTGGAGAAAGGCACACAACCGTAGCAGATCGGCTGAGGCCGGGTTGGCCTGTTCGATCTTCTCAAAGGAGAGAGACCAGGTCGTTGCAACCGGTTCGGGGTAATCAGAGTCAAGGCCGCTCCGCTCTTTCAAAAGGATATCCCTTCGTATTCGATACCGGTCCAAATAACCTGGCAAACCGCATCTCGTTTTATCAATATAGGCACCCGCCTGGGCAAGAGCAAGAGGAAGGCCATCCATGATTTTATAGATTTCATCGGCTTTTTTCAAATCAGCTTCAGAGGCGGTATCGATTGAGGCATCTAATGTGATGATCTTGGCACGACGTAGCAGGAAGAGGATACCCTCCTCGGGGTTCATATTCTCAAGCTCAACTCCCTGAGTCTTAGTTCCTGTTACTAAGACGCGGGTCGTCAGTAAAATATGTCCGTTTTTTCCTGTAGGAATGAAGCTCTGCACAATCTCTAAGTTATCAGCATTATCGAGGATAAGTAGCCAGTGAGTTTGCGTTTGCAGCCAATGTTTAACCGCTGCAATGCTGAGCCGCTGATCTTTTTCATCCTTTATGGGTAGATTCAATAATACTGCGATATTGACAAAGTCTGAAACCAGCAACTCATTCGTGTCTGCTCTCACCCATAGAACACATTGGTAGTCATCACGATACCGATAGGCATACTCAATGGCGATTTGTGTCTTGCCAATTCCCCCCAATCCGTTGATTACCTGGGGCTGTGACACAGCCGCTTTCCTTTCTGTCACAAGCGTATTGCGAAGACGAGTAAGGATATCCTCACGACCTGTGAAGTAGGGATTGCGTTGGAAAGGCACATTCCAGAGGGAAGGAGAGGCATGCTGCTCTGGCTTTTCCTTAAGGAAATCATGGCTGCGTTCGCGGGGTGGCAACTTTCTGAGCGTACCGATTTCCCCTTTCGGCGTCAGAGGTTGATTGGTCAAGCGGCGATAGAGAGCTTCGTAGCCCTCCTTCGTCGAGGGGCGATAGTGGAGTACTCCTTGCCAAGGAGTAGGGATATCTGAAGCACTGGCTCCTTCGAGTAAGACCGGTATAAAGCACGCATTCGCAGTTCCAGCATTGTAAATGTACTGGTAAATGAGGGTGCTTTCCCAGACGACCCCAAGCCCAATGCTTGGTTCCTCTTCTCCCATAACCCGGCGATAATAGGTCGGGGTGCAGATCATGAGCACGAAGTCAGCGGCGCGGATCTGCCGATCCATCCAGCGTGGGAAGCCCTCAGGAGGGGAAAGTTCATACTGGTCAAGCACGCAGTCAATCCCATCAGCACGAAGACGATCAGAGAGTGCCAGCACATGGTCAGCATGCTCGGGGGAGTCATGGCTGTAGCTGATAAAGACGTTCGGATGACGGACTTCACTGCTGGACATGGCATGACCTCCAAGGACGAGGGAGCCTGGATAGGTCTACTGATGTCTCATGACGAGATGAGTGACGAAGGCATTCGGCGAACAGAGACATATCAATCTCCTCCAGCTATACTACAGTTTTTCCTCTGGTGGCGATTATAGCACAATTATGGGTGTAAAACGAGTAATTTGTAGGCGAAATGGCAACGAGCGGATGAACAGGGTAACGCTTTTTCTTGGTAAGAATCTTATGAAGTTTGGCGTATGCGGTGAGTCCGTTGGTGGTTTCGATGGAGAGAAAATGAGCCGACCGTTCGTTTGAAAGAAACTTCCGATCTAAGTTTTGTATAGATACGGCCTAGGGGCACTGCAAGTCATTAAGTAGGAAAAGTAAACAAGATGTTATTGATGGTTAGCTCTCCTTTGTATTTCTTACGTTGATCAGCAGGTGTAATAGTGGTGATCTTACCTTTCGCCTCAAGTTTTCTAAAAGCATCCTTATAATTTTTCTCAATGTAAGGTGTCCCAACGTTGTGTTCTTGGTATGCCTGTTCATAAGTGACAGTGCGGCCTGCAAATTTAGTTAGCAACAATTGCTCAAGATCATCTAAAGGTCGAGCCATTTCAAAAAGTAAGGGTTGACGAACATCAGCCGGGCTATATTCAAAAGAAGCTACTCCTTGTTCGCTTTTAGAACTTTCACCCGCCATTATTTCCTTCATGATCTTGTAGCCTATCGCGTTTTTACTAACGAAAATTAAATGGTGGGTTGTCCGGTTGCCTTTATCATTCCGAAAACCAAAAGGTAACACATGTTTCCCTCCCATTTCTTTTAACGCCTCTGCCAATTCCTCAACTATAGTCAATTCTTTGTCTTTAGGAGTTAGCGATTCAAGGCGTTTTCGGAGATCGTCTGCTCTTTCAACTCCAAAAAGTGCATCCATGTGTGCTTTTACTAGCGGGTTAGATAATCCCATATTGATGCGATTGTAATTAAAGAAAAAAATGCAATCGCATCCCCAATTTTTTAGAACGGAATTGATCAGCCTAAGTGATAATCCTTTATATCCCCAAGGATCTACAAAAAAGAATGTGGGGATCAATGCGATTTCCTCAAACATTTTAACAATTTCTGAGCCAATCTCATGATTGTAAACCGCTGGTTTATACTTCAGTGAATTTATCCCAGAGAGTGAAGCAATCGCAGTTTCTAAAGAATGTGAATTGTCTTCGTCGGTGTCATTAAAAATAGTGATTAACATTTTCCGCATATTATCGTCTTTAATGGCTTTTTCAAGCACTAAAATAGGAGTAGATTTCGAGCCGTCCTTATAACGCCCAGTACCAGCAAATAGATCAATATACGCAATTTTGTTAGAATGCGATCGAGGCATGATAATTTTGGCCCAAGACCAAAAATATTTTGATACGATGGCAGCTTTAACAGCTGATTGTTCTGTTTGTTCGTCAAAGAATTGATTGTTACCCATGCCTCTTTCTATCTCTTTTCTTTCTTATACTCTATGAAGTTCGATTGGCATTACAATCTGGTAATATTTATTTTGATGCTTTATTTTAACAGTTAAGTAATTTCTGGTCAATCATTTTTTTCAATGAGCATCCCATAAAAAAACAAGTACCTTGACAAAAAACGGATTATGAGATAGAAATAGAACATGAGTTCTTTTGGTTAAAGTATATCCATCCTAACAAGTCAGTTGAAGAGTTGGCGATAGGTTACTAAAGAACTAAATTCCGCGTTCTTAAGCTTGGAGAGGTTCTTTTAAGGAGATATAAGATGAGTGATAAATCTGCAATCGAATGGACTGACGCAACATGGAATCCTGTAACAGGTTGTAGGCAAGTAAGCCCAGGATGTGACCATTGTTATGCTCTCACCTTCGCCGAACGTTTTCGCGGTGTGCCAAGCCATCCTTATGAACAGGGATTTGACCTTAAGCTATGGCCAGAAAGATTGGAGTTGCCTTTAAAGTGGAAAAAGCCCCGAATGATTTTTACAAATTCGATGTCGGACTTATTCCACAAAGATATTCCAGATGAATATATCTATCGTGTTTTTGAGATTATGGTCAAGGCCAACTGGCACATCTTTCAAGTACTAACTAAGCGTAGTGCCCGCCTTGCGCGTATCGCGTCATCATTACCTTGGACATCTAATATTTGGATTGGAGTATCTATAGAACTAGATCGGTACTGTTGGAGAGCCAATCATCTTCGCCAAGTACCTGCAACTACGAAATTTATTAGCGCTGAACCTCTTTTGGGTCCGCTAACAAACCTCAATTTTGATGGGATTGACTGGCTTATTTCAGGAGGGGAAAGTGGATTAGGATATCGGCCATGCAATCCCGAATGGGTGCGAGATTTACGAGACCGCTGCCAAGCTGCTGGAGTCGCCTTTTTTCACAAACAATGGGGAGGTCGTACTCCAAAGGCGGGGGGGCGCTTACTTGATGGAAGGACATGGGATGAATTTCCTGAGCTAAACCAAATGTCTCTAACAGGAGGTTCACAATAACGAAACGCCTATTAGTGGGTTTGAAGATGCTACGTAGTTATAAAGGTCGAACAAGCATAATTATTGATGTGTTGCGATCAACCAGCGTATAGATGGGAAATTGTTCAAGCTGTAGAGCTTATTAAAAAGAAGAATTAGTTAGGATAACTTCAACCATTCGGTCTTTTTCTGCCCATTTGCTTTCGTTTGGCTTCTGAAGGTTGTTTATTAAACAGAATGGAAACATTTTCGGGATTTTTGCGGCCAGTTTTTGCGCTTGAAGTGACGTTATTTTATGTTTGTTATTTCTATTCTTGTTTGGCCTTGTGCAGCTCAGAGGGAAACTTCTGTACTTCTTTTATATTTGTGTCTCCAGTTGATGGTGTGAAGGGATTGCAGTGTCAGTGACCGGTGGAAAAACTCTCTGCCTGCTTTGGTGCTTTCCTCAATTTCATTTGATGCTTCTCTGTAAGAAGTGCATGCTGATCAAGCAAATGCTGTGCGTGTTTAATGGCAAGAACTAATGAGGGTATGGCCTGATTCATTGCCAAGTTAACAATAAGTGCTTGGTCGTATCGCTGGAAAATATCGGCTAGGCATTCCTCTAATGACATGTGTGAACCTGTTGGCCCAGTTGTCATATCGCAAAACGTCAGAGCATCAGCTTGAGCTGAATGCTCTTGTGGTATCTTCTCGAGTGCTGTGGTGAGACCTCGTAGGTGTGCCTCGTATTGCGCCTCTGAATGATAGGCGACCAGTGATGCTAGGCGTTGCTGGTTATGAACGAGCAGGTAATGTGCTCCATCTACTGGATGGAAGTCAGTTCGATTGAGCAAGGGCGCGTAACCTATGTCGTACAGGTATGCTGCTGCAATCAGGAGCCCACGGTCTTCTTCATTGAAGGCTTTTCCTACTTCTCGCGCTCACTCGACCACGCCTATGGTATGGAGCCATCTCTCGCCAAGTGGCGATAAGAGTGATCTTGCTTGTTCTGCTGCCCATTCAAGGATGCTGCTCTCCGTTGTCATGGACGCTTTCTCCTTTTTCATAGTTTGCTCTGGATTACAGATTTTCCCACAGGCTGATGAGCACACGAGCTTCGATCCCATTGAGTTGCGCTATTTCATCCTGACCATCCATGCTGCTCACTTCGATGCGCACCTGGTCAAGACTGATAGCTAATCCTTCAGCGATATTTTGCTGCAAGTCTGGTGTTCGCTTCTTCATACGAGGTTGCTCTCCACACAAGATCGTGACATCAATGGTGCCAATAACGAGTTGCTTTGCTTCAATGAGACGGTGGCGCATTGCTGGCAGGTATTCTATTGATCTCACACCTGTTTCTCCCTTGTCGGGAAACCAGTCGTCAATATCACCGGTATTGGTAGCTCCGGCAAGGGCCATGACGATAGCGTGAGCGACAACATCACCATCGCCTCTCCTGGTGTTCGGCCCTTTCGGAAAGTTCTCAAAAGGAACTCCTGCCAGGATGAGTGTTCGTCCTTCAGCCAAAGCATGGAAGTCTGAAGCAAAGGCGAGGCGTTGCTTTCTTGCCAGTGCTGCCGCTATCTCCCGTATGAGCTCTGTTTTTATGTGTTCATCGATCATCGTCATGTGCTCGTTTCCTCGTCAATGTCATAGGAATAGGTGTATTCGTGTAAGGCGGCATTCGCCACGATATGGGTGTACTCAAAAAGCATGTCATCATGCCCATCATCGCTACCGGGCGCTGGTGGCAAGTCATGAGGAGATGAGCATGAAATGGGCCAGGGCTGATGGTTTGCTCTCCTTGCTGGTAGAGGAGATAGGGGAAGCCCTTCCAGAGGAGCAGAGACAGAGGCTTGAAGAGATCATCATGTTGCATGAGTCGCTCTGGTCCTCGTCTCCGGTTCCGCGTGGCCGTACGACGTTAGATGACTGCCGTATTCACACACGCAACAGCGTCATCTTTCGGACGGTGTACCTTGATCGAGATGAGGAGGAGGTCGGGACGGTTTTGATCAATGGGGGGCGGGTGCGGGTCTTTGTGGTAAAGAACACGAACGGTCGGGAGTGGGCCACGAGTCTGAGTGATGCGTTGTATCTGGCTGCTCGCTGGGGAAGTGCTCATGCATCGCTATGATGTGGCGCTGTGGTATCAGTGACCTGGGCTGTTTCCTCTGTCTGTTTCTCTGGTGGATGCACCGCACGCCTTTGCAGCGATTGAGTGTCTGATGCGCTCGTGTGGCTTTCGTTGGGTGGCCTATGCTTCGGCTCGTGCAGTGGATGGTTCGCTGATCTATCGGGCGGGCCGGGTGTGGCTGTGTCCGGAGGGAATAGACGAGCTGACGGCTGAGGAAATGGCAGCGTTTGACTAAGGCATGAATGGCGCGAGGCAAGTAAACCGCGCCATTCTATCTACATCTTCTTTCATTCTGCTTCTTCTGATTTTCTTCGTGTTGCAATTTCGTCTATCTTCTGTTCAGCAGGAGCAATTACTTTGGCTTCTAAAGATGTGAGTAAGTTTTCAAGAGTATTGTACTGATATGTGGGAAGAATCCAATAATATCGTTGTCTGAGGTCTTTGAGCATAGCAAATTCATGCTGTACTGTCGTAGATGGTTGAAAAAGAGGTTGAATGGGTTTGATGTGATTGTGCGCAATGGTCCCGATTTCATAGGGACTACAACTAGGGTCTGTAAGGTCAGCGATAATAAAGCGTGAGAGATGTGCAAGTGTACTCACCGTTTCTGTCAAGTCTTGACTGTCTGGTTTTTCAAAATCAAACAAAATAGGTAAGTACCCTCTTGAGCGAAGTGCTCTTCTGATGGCTTCTAAAACAGGTTTTCTTTCGGAAGTGAAACGACCAAGAATGAGGGTGGCCTTCTTTGCAATGGTATCTATCACATCACGAATTTTCGGATTGTTGAGCAGCAAATAGATGAACTGAGCCACCTCAAGGTTATCAACGGTGATAGTGGGTTGCCCTTCGGGAGTGATAACTAAGTTGTTCTGTTTTGCTTCTTTCAGTTGTATATCCCAGGCGGATATTCCGTAAATCTGACAATCTGTCAGGTTTGCCTGTGCCAGGTTTGTTCTGACTAATGTAGCCCTGCTGAGGTTGGCAAAGCTGAGGTCGGCTCCGCTGAGGTTGGCTTCGCTGAGGTTGGCAAAGCTGAGGTCGGCTCCGCTGAGGTTGGCGTCGCTGAGGTCGGCTCCGCTGAGGTTGGCATCGCTGAGGTTGGCTAAGCTGAGGTTGGCTAAGCTGAGGTTGGCTAAGCTGAGGTTGGCAATGGTGAGGTGAGCTTCGCTGAGATGGGCTCCGTTGAGGTTGGCTCTGCTGAGGTTGGCTCTGTAGAGATTGGCTTCGCTGAGGTGAGCAAAGCTGAGGCGGGCTCTGCTGAGGTTGGCTCTGGTGAGATTGGCTTCGCTGAGGCTGGCTCCGCTGAGGCTGGCATAGCTGAGGTTGGCAAAGCTGAGGTCGGCTCCGCTGAGGTCGGCTCCGCTGAGGCTGGCATAGCTGAGGTTGGCTCCGCTGAGGTTGGCTTCGCTGAGGTTGGCATCGCTGAGGCGGGCTCTGGTGAGGAGGGCTCTGGTGAGGTCGGCTCTGGTGAGATTGGCTCCGCTGAGGTTGGCAAAGCTGAGGTCAGGAAATATCTCTGGATGTTTTTCTCTCCACTTATTCCAGTCATTTATACTTTCCAGGAGCAATTTGAAGTGTTGTTGATTTGTCATCTCTTTTCCTCCTCTTCATGTTTCCATTATAAATGCACAGAGGTATTTCAGCAAGAAGTATCTCTTTTCTGTTCTTCTGTTGTATTTGAAGGATGGTTCTAAAGTGGAACTATCCCAGGTTTGTGGGGAGGTGCGTATGTCAAGCATCAAACTGGTCGGGTATGGCGTGGATACCCTTATTCTCAACCTGCGCTACGCTGATCAGGATGGTCAGCCAGTTAAACAAGAGCTAGAGGAAAAGCTCGTACAAGAACTGGACTGCCTGCAAGAGGAAGCGCGGCGGGTCGAAACGGCGATTGCCACCGATTGGGCGTTTCTCGATGTGCTGCTCTTTGTCGAGCCACATGGAGCGGGCAAGCAATGGCGCTGGCTCTTAACCTCGCGCTTGCTGAATGTCTGCGTCTCGCGTGGGCGGTTCAATGATGTGATTGCACAGGTGCGCTTTTCTTCTGAGTTTCTGTGGTCACAAGCCTGGTGTGGAGATGCGCTGACAAAGGTGCATAGCTTCCTGATGTCGATTTTTGGGGAGTGCATTCACTTGCAGATCTCAGAAGTGCACCTGTGTGCCGATATGGTTGGGTATGACTTCTCACAGTGTAACTATGAAACGCAATTCGTGACGCGGGTGCGCAAGAATGAGGCTTTCTACGGGGCTGATAGTGTCTCACTGGATTATCACCGTGTTTCTACTCTCGCCTTTAGCAAGCACCGGAGTCCGCTTTCATGCAGCATCTATAACAAGACCTTGGAGATCAAGCAGGAGTCAGGCAAGGGCTTTTTTCATGATCTCTGGCGTAAGGGTGTCGAGGGGTTTCATGGTGGTACGTGGGTGGGATTTCAGACGTGTGGCGAGTGGAGTTCCGTTTCAAGCGAGAATTTCTGCACCAAGTCGGTATCGAGTGGGCTTATGATCTCTTGGATGAACTGAAACGCTTATGGGAATATGCTGCGGGTCGCATCGCTGGTGGTGAGAACGGCTTGCCTGATGGATGGCTTCGCTATGTGCTACCAAGTGAAGATAGCAACCGGTCGCGCTGGCCGGTTCATCCTGCTTGGACGGTCGTGCAAGGTGCCTTCTCACAAGAGTGTAACCCAGGGATTGGGCCGCTTGTCAGTAAGCGGATACGAGAAAAGAATGTCGAGCGAGGGATAGCGTCCACAATTGGCTATGCCTCGACGCTGGCGGCGTGGCTTGGTGGGGGGTATGTCAGTCAGGATACCGATCTGCCCTTGGTGTTTCATTGGCTGCTGAGGTAGGACCAGAGAACTTGCAGTCGAAACAGCGGGGCTTTCTTTGTTACACAACATTGCGCAAGTAGCAAGGACTTTAGGCCTCAGTCGAGGCAGGGTCTATCAATTAATCCGTAGAGAACATTTTTAATATGAACTACAAAAAAGGTGTGAGGTCCCTCTAGAAGAGGCTTGACGCTTCCTCTATGGATGTGTGTTTGGAATTGGAGTGGTCACTCATGCCTCAAAAAACTGCTCAACATGGACAGGAAAATTGGGTATTACTCTTGTGGGGAGCAAATCCTTTCCACTGAATATCCCTAGTGAGCGATACTCTCTTCCCACTAAGGTGAATACCTCAACCGTGCGGCGCTCAGGGCTGACTAGCCAGTACTCGGCTACTCCCGCAAGTGCATATTCACGATGCTTGTCTACCCTGTCCTCAAGCGCGGAGCTAGGGGAAAGGACCTCAACTGTCAAGTCAGGGGCGCCTATAACCCCTTCTTCCGTGAGTCTCTCCAGATGCTCATTTAACACAACCAGTACATCAGGTTGAAAGACGTTCTTTCGCCCTAGCTTGACATCCAGGGGGGCCATTCGTACTTTCCCCAAACCGGCGAGTCTGACATGGATCACGAGATGGTGATAAATCCAACCCGCCGCATTTTGATGGGAGTCCTTTGGAGATGGCATAAGTAGTAAGACGCCATTCAGGATTTCGTATCGTCTGCCATCATCAGGGAGCTTCATGTAGTCCTCATATGTCCATTCGCCCTGTCCTGGCCCTGGTACCCAATCGGCGGGGATAACTACTTCCGGTACCGTTTGCGCCATATTTACCTTCCCTTTATCGATAGCTAGAACGTGTGTCCACTTGTAGAATAGCATATTTTCAGCCGTTAAACCAGAGTATGATGCAATGAGCAGGTGAGATAAGCTGTTTTGATGTCATTTCAGCTTTTGATGTCAGTTTTGACAGCGTTGGCGAATTCGTTGAGAGCATTCAACTGATCAAGGCCGTTTGTCACGTTCAAGAAGCTCCTTCTTCCCTCAACAAGCACGAGGTGACTCTCCCTCCGTGGCCTCGAATCCGTCATTCCCGAAACATCCAGAGAGCGAATTTCCTCGTAGTCTTTCTTGGGAACTGCTTCCTCTGACAGAAGGTGATTTCAAATCCTGTTATGTAGTTGGTTGTGCCTGTCCAGATGAAGCAGCTGGAAATCGGGCTCTCAGTCAATTTAAATGTGCCTGCTTGCTTTCTCAGCTCTACCTCAGCTTCATCAAAGCATCAGTTCAGTTAGATCTGGTAGATTGGAGATACAAGAGTCAGGTTCAAGCCGTCTGTCGACAAGGAACTCACAGGTGAAGGGGTCCATGATGGACGAGCAAGGTCTCTGGTTCCTAGAAGCAGATCAACTCGGACACCTGCGCTCTCTCAGGAGGGGAGCTATGCAAACTTTCAGGTCAAGGAGACTTTCGCACCTCGTGAATATCGGAGCGAAAACCGAACAGTTGCTCAACGAAGTTGGGATCTGGACGCAGCAAGAACTCCAAGAGATGGGGCCAATGGAAGTGTGGAAACGCATCAAACGGCTTCATCCTGAACAAGCGACCCTCACCTGCTTGTACAGTTTGCAGGGGGCTCTTCTTGGTGTTCCCTGGCCTCATCTCCCGCAAGAGGTAGCAGAGGAGCTCATGGCTGAGGTAAGGGGGCATTGAGTTCCAACGGATCGAGGGCATTCTGCTGGTAGGAAGAGCATGTATGAGTATCTTGGCGAATTCGTTCGCCTTCCTTGTTGAGTGAAGGGGTTTGTATTCACCTTGCACAACACCTGGCAATTCGCCAACGCTGTCAAAACTGTGTAGTATACAAAAGGTAATGGTGTAAAGCTAGTTTTCAAGCGGTTTTACACCTTTGCCAAAAAACAAAAAGTGCCAAGGGGCGGATGTGGTCTTCTTCGTCCGTTGGGGTTCACTGTGACTCTTAGCGGGCTTAAATAGCTGGTTGAAGTTCTGCTGTGTCCATGGTGGTTCGCTCCGTATCGTGACTTTCGCTGCCAAATTCGCTGCCGGCTTTTTCGGTGTGTTGGTTTTGGAGGCGTTTTGTATGACTTGCTAGTATGTATCACTTGGTGTGTAGTCTTTACTGATTGTAGGAGAAAATGAGTGGGGAGGGTTAAACTTCTGAGCGGGCCTTTTTATCTCTGCTCATAGGTCGGTTTGTGGGCATGTTGAGCGGGCGTGGTGCAGTTTTTGCCTATTTTTGTCTATTGCTGTTGATGAGAGTAGAGGGGTTTTTCGCCCTGTTTTGCTCCCATTTTATTGTGGAACTATCCTTGTAGCTCGCGTTTGCAGATAATTTAATTTCTATGGCAAGCTATTACATCGCAGATTGTGTCAGCTTGTCTCTAGTTGTAGGGCCGTTTCGCGCTTTTTCTTGTATGCAATCCGCTATTATAGCTTGGTTTAAGCTTCTAGCTTTATTGCTCCCGGTTGTCTTTTGTTTTCTGTAGCAGGTCAGTGTAGTTTTCTTGAACTGTTCTCGTGCTGGGGTGATCGGCTCCCAGCTGCTTCTCACGAATGGCCAGGGCTCGCTGATAGAGCGGCTCGGCTTCAGTGTATTGTCCATGTTCGTACAAGTAGTATCCTGCTTGATTGAGTAATAGAGCTGTTTCCGGAAAGCTCATGTGCCATTGGTCAATTAGTGTCATACACGCAAGGGCCTGGGGGATGAGCTGTCGGCAGCGTTGCCATGTTTCAACCTCCACGAAGGGAAACGTACGATTGACAGCACGTACCCTGCGCTCTGCCCATTGGTGCTGAGTTCGTGCACTCATTTCGTCCTTGAGCACAGCTTGTACCAGCCGATGCACATAGAGCGTGTTGGTAGCAGCATCGTGGCGTATCAAGGAATAGCTGTAGAGGGTGCTCAGAGCCTTATCTAATGCCTGGGGATGGCGAGCAATGTGTCTGAGTGGCTTTCCTAAATCGGGGGCACCTTCACGAAGAAGATCAATGGGGATGGCCTCGGGAGAAAGGAACGCGAAGAACCGGAGCAGGTCAGCTGCTGCCGGATTAGTCTTTTGTATTTCCTGAAATGAGAGAGAGAAGGTGGTTGCCACTGACGCAGGATGCACTGAGAAAGAATGCCCTCGTTCTTTGAGCAATGCCGTTTGTTCTTTTTGGTAGCTTTCTCGATAGCCAGATACGCTACATTGCGTTTCCTCAATGTAGGCTCCCGCCTGGTCAATGGCTAATGGGAGTCCATCAATGAGATTGGCAATGGCTCTGGCATCGGCCTGGTTTTCGGCGGAAGCATCGGCAAGTGAAGCATCGAGTGGGATGATTCTTGCTCGATGCAGGAGGAATACTGCTGCATCATCTTGTTCTAGGTTCGTGACTTCGAGAGGCTGAGCGAGAGCTCCTGTTGCTTGCGAACGGGTGGTGAGAATGACATGTCCCTTCCCCCTGGTCGGAAGAAAATCCCTGATGAGTTCGAGGTCGTCGGCGTTATCAATGATGAGGAGCCAGTGGGAGGAGCGCTCTAACCACCATTTGACTGCATTGACTGTGATGATCTGGTCTTGAGAGGCCTTCTCAGGGAGGTCTAAGAGTTCTGCAAGAGTCACAAAATCGGTAAAAAGGGTTTCGTAAGTGGTAGCTGTTGTCCAGAGGATATACTGGTACTTGTCGCGGTTGAGGTAGGCGTATTCTACAGCCAGCTGTGTTTTGCCAATGCCACCCAAGCCGCTGATGGCTTGTGTCAATGCTGCTGCCTTTTCGTGGTGAAGAATAGCATACAGGTGTGCGAGGAGGGCTTCCCGACCGATAAAAAAGGGACTGTGTGGATAGGGGACATTCCAGAGAGGAGGAGTTGGCGATGAGGTATGACTTTGCGTTGTGAGGTGTGTTGATGGTCGTTGTTGAGGTGGTGAGGGATGGTTGGCATTGTTGACAGAGCTGGGAAATACCAAGGGATAGAGCGTGAGTAGAATGCCGATAAGGGTGATGACGGGTGCTAAGACATAGAACCAGGTACTTGAAATGACGTTTCCAGAAGCCAATATGATAAGAAGCGTTCCGTAAGCCAGGGGCGTGAGACGAGAAGAAAGATAATTAATCGCCTCCAATGAAAATGCCTGGATTGTAGACGATTACGTCTTGATTGTCCTTGAAAATACGCTCTCATCTTCTGTTTGCCTCAGTAGTGTACCTGTCTATTAACTAGCGATTATAACACGGACACGTGAGAATGTAACGACGATCTTTTGATTTTTGTAGTAACTACTCAGGTGCCCAAGCGACCGGTAAAGGTTGACCATGGAAGACAGCGGTCAGAGCAGAGAGCATGGAGTGTCCTTGCTTGTGCATGGTCGAAAGATAACTGCGGATGCGGCAAAAAGCGGTGACCCCAGTGGCACTGCGAAAGGTGCCCGAAATCTTTTGCTGGACTTTGGCCCAGCGCAGATCGCGCTCGGCCTGGTTGTTGGTAAAAGGTATGCGCAAGTCGTCGAGCAAGGCCAGCACTTGCTCGGCACGCAAAAGCAGGGCATCGAGCAAATTCTTGCCCTTGCTTTGCTTGCGTCGGCCTTGGCGTTTTGCAGAGGAAGACGCCGCTGGTGGCGGTTGAGCCGCATAGCCAGAGGCCAGGATCTCGCGCATACCGCGCGACCCATTCGTCGCGTTCGATGGGGGGAACCGAGGTCAGGTGGAGCAGACGAAACTCGTGACAGGCGTCATGCAGATCGAGCAAGAAGTCCTGCATCTCCCCACAGATGCTGTGCGCACAGCCATAGCCATCATAGCTCACCAGTCGATCGTGCATGCCTCGCCCGTCAAAGCGCGGCCAGATGCCGATTTCGTCCATGGCCTCCCGACCTCGCGAGGCATGCCACGTCAGATGGGTCAGAGAGCGGGTGCAGTTCACATGCAGCCAATGCAGCATGCCATACACGCGGATGCCCGTTTCATCTCCATGTTGCAGCGGGCTGGCCACGATCAGCTCGGCAATGCGCTCGACCGTCGGCGCCAGCCGCTCGGCGGCCAGTTCGCTCCACTGCAGCAAGGTGGCTTGCGCGATGTGGCAGCCACACAGCGCTGCGAGCGCCTCACACGTGCGAGCCGTGGGCAGCAATTGCCCCTGGTGCAGATACACGGCCAACGCCTGCAGGTGGGGACCATATTGCACAGGCGCGCTCACCGAGGTGGGAAAGCTGCCCAAGCTGGTGCGGTGACAGGTGGGGCAACAAATCGCTTCGCTCTGATGCTCGTGGGCCAGCAGGCGCATTTCCGGCACATCCAGGACTTGACGGCGTTCGGCGACACTGCCTGGGACAGTGCTGAGGTCCGCACAGCACTGGCTGCACACCTTGGGGCGGTGACGCACGACGCTATCTGGCGGCTCCACCATCGCGAGCGTGTGCCCAGCATGTCCCGCTTGCCCTCCTGGGCGCTTGCCGCTGGGACGACGAGAACTGCGTGGCAGACGCGCCAGCCCATCGGAAGAGGGCGGCTTACTACTCGTGCGACTGTCTTGCGCCAAGCGGTCTTCCAGGTCCTTGATCCGCGCATGCGCCTGGGCCAATTGCTCTTGCAACGGGAGCAGTTGCGCGACCAATGCTTTGAGGGTGCGATTTTCTTCGCGCAGGGCTTGCAGTTCTTCGTCTTTCGTCATGCTTGTACTTTAGTCGCTTTCCTCTCCTTTGGCAAGTCTCTAGGAGACCTGAGTAGTTACGTTCGACGTGTGAAGGAATAGATGGATTATATTGTGTTGGGGTAAGGGGATCAACTTTAGCATGCTGATACCAGATTGCTTCTATGTACATAGTCTCAACATTGAGTGGCTTATGCCCAGTTACTAATTCATAGGCAATACAGCCTAAACCATATTGATCACTTTTCGTGCTGACAATCCCTTCAAATTGCTCAGGAGCCATATAGGCAGGTGTTCCTCCCTGGCCCAACTCTTTAGTTCCTGCTGTCGTCAGGACTGCTGCAATACCAAAATCTGCTAGGAGGGCTTCTCCCCTGGCATTGAAGAGGATATTGGCGGGTTTGAGGTCACGATGTACGATGTTCTGTCTGTGGGCATGGTGGAGGGCTTGCCCGACCTGTGAGAGAATGGTGAGTGCTTCTTCGAGCAGAAACGGTTGGTTGGGGTGCTGATTGAGACGGTCACAGAGGGACCCTCGCGAGGCGTATTCCATCACAATATATGCTATCCCATTTTGAATGCTCGCATCAAGAATGGGCAGAATAAAGGGATGTTTGAGTTTTTTCAACATTTGGGCTTCGTGGACGAATTGCTCACGTTCTTGTTGGGAACTCATGTGAGCATGAAGTACTTTGATGGCAACGATAGGGTCGTCTTCAAAAATTAGGTGTTTCCCTTTGTAGACGCTGCCATAGGAACCGTTATTGAGTTCCGCGACAATACGGTAGCTCCCGAGTTCCTTGCCAATGAAGTTGCTTTTACCTATCATGCTCAGGCCTCACATATCCATTTTTTGTAGTATAAACCTGTTTTACATTGCTTCGCAACGAGGGGCGAAAAGGAGCAAAAGGCCTTGGAAAGCCCTTATATGAGAATTTACCATAGGGGATGTCTCAACATAAGGCGGAACAATAGTACTATGTACACTAATAGAGCCTTGAACTAGGCCTGAAGGGGTTTTAAGGGATGATCCTGCGTTCAAATAAATGGTTTATTGGGTTTGGCTTGTTTCTTCGTAGCAAGCAAGCTCACTTAAATTGACGGAGAGCCAAAATGATTGACCGCTAACATGTGAGATTGTGCGTGTGTTCGGAGTCAGTCTGGCGACCATTGGGCGCTATCTCAAGCAACGCCGAGAAACGGGACATGTGCAGACGAAAGCGATCCCAGGACGCCCCTAATAAAACACTTGTTTAAAATAAGGCAGGATTTGCGCATGAAAAAGCCATCCTTGTAGCTTATACTACTTGGACGGCTTTTCTTGTTGCTAGCCCTTACTTTTGTTTTGGCGATGGCACAAGAGGCTCTCTCTCTTCTTCTAACCTCTCAATAAATGCCTTGATAGGTTTTGTTGCCTTTTTCAAATCTGTTAGCAGGTAAGCATCTCTTTTTCCTGCTATCTTCTCAAAGCCGAGATGTTCGACGAGTTTCTTACCTTCAGGTGTTGCAGCTACAGCGTACCACTTTTTTATGTCATATTGCCTGTCTAACGAGAGTGCCCACCTTATGGCGCTCCTAATGATGAAACGCCCTCTATCTCTATCTTTTTGGGCATCTCCCGTATGATGTATCGATATGCTTGGGATATAAACCGTCAGATTTTTATCTGTCCATTCTCTTATTGCCTCTGGTGGTATGTTCTGCTCTCTCACCTCTTCGTTTATGAGGGATTTAATGACATCTTCTTCTAGAGGCATCATTGTTACCCCTGCTATTCTTTTGCCCCCTTCTCTTGCAGACATGAAGATGTCGTAGTTTGCTTCACGCCATTCTAAGAGCCTGTCATATGTTACAATATCTTCTGGTTCGTATAACCTAAAGTGGTTCTGGTAGCTTGCCCAGAGCTCGCTGTTTGTTGCCAGGCCAAAGGTAAGTTTTGCGTTACCTTCTTTGCGCTTTAAAAGCTTTACGTGCGCGTCTATTGCTTCTTTAGGATACTTTCTCCCTCTTTTTCTTCCCTCTTCTAGTTCGCTTGGTATAGTTCCATCCTCCGCTCTTCTGTTTAGTGTTGCTTTGGATATGCCGAGAAGCTCCATGACTTCCTCCGGTTTGTAGTATTCTTTTTCCACTGTTTTCTTCTCTGCTCTCCCTCTCGTTGATTTTTGATACTTGCTTTATGGAGCCATTGATATTGTAAGTCTTTAGCCTCATTTTGTCTAGCGGCATTGAGTCTTAACTTATCTTTGAGTCTTATTGATATATTGAGCGCTATTGACAAATTGATTTTTGATACTTTATAATTGATTTATGACATTTGACACAAATGTGTTTGAGTCTTACCAGGGAGATGCTTATCGACTAACGTTCACCTTGCGACAAAGCGGCAGGATGACCAGGCGGATGCCGGTTTGCTTTGGAACAATCCTGGCTAGTCAAACGATTAGCGTCGCTGTTAACTCAACAGTTCGTAAGATGCCAGTTGATGTGATCAGACACCAACTGGCGACAAGAGCTTCACCACCGTTAACGTAGTCTAGGCCCTCAAGTAAGGATACTACTTACACCAGGGCCAGTGTCAAGCAAGCGGAAAAAGGAGTATGCTATGCCAAATTCTGGCACCACTGTCCCGGTCGTCCTCATGGAAGATGACCCCATCCATACGAACACACACCCCTTTTGTCGTATGGGCCCGCATTGCCCCTGCCATGAGGATTCTGTCTTGATTCCTGAGGTTGCCCGCTTCGTCGAGGATGGTCTCCTCACTCTCGACGAAGCAACTAGCTTTGTGACAGGAAAATTGCTTAATTGGCAAAAGGAGGACCCATCATGACTACTATCGACCCGCAAGCATCCGCTGCTTCTCAGCATGATGCTCCCCCACCTTGCCATCCCTGTCCTTGTCGTGACGAGTCCGCTCCCCTGGTCATCCGTCCCGAATGGATCCCTCTCGACGAGATCGCGCAGGCCTGGGCGACCTTTAGCCTCTGTGCCAGCCACGCCCATGCCCTCCAGGCAGTGGGAACCGCCTTTCTTGCTCTCTCCTGGGAGACGAGCGCCCACACTCACTACACCCAGGCCTCTCATGGCCTGTGGAAGTCGGCTCCTTGCGTGGTGGCTCAGGGCATCGCCCAGGCCATCCTCGACCTGAAGGAGGCCTCTCAGCAGTGGGCCAGCGCCTTCCTCTGGCTGGA
>WNGG01002653.1_pt1 | contig 20200 bp, 16 predicted proteins | sample 5400661 | NCBI WGS metagenome assembly WNGG01 (sample SAMN13153372, study PRJNA577476) | soil metagenome | isolation source: 100 cm soil or saprolite under Garry oak tree replicate 1 | place: USA:California | collected 2016-06-15
ATCGGCAACACCGTGATCGTGGTCGAGCACGACGAAGAGGCGATCAACTCGGCCGATCACGTCCTCGACATGGGACCGGGAGCGGGCGAGCACGGCGGCGAGGTGGTCGCGGAGGGCACGCCCGAGCAGATCCGCAGGAACCCCGCCTCCCTCACCGGTCAGTACCTTTCCGGCGCGCTCGAGATCGCCGTGCCCAAGAACCGCCGCCGCTTCGACAAGACGCGGGTCTTCAGGCTGCGCGGCGCGCGCGGGAACAATCTCAAGAATATCGACCTTGCACTTCCCGTGGGCTTGTTCGTGTGCGTGAGCGGCGTCTCAGGCTCGGGCAAATCAACGCTCATCAACGACACGCTCTACCACGCGGTCGCGCGCGAGCTCTACGGTTCGACACACGAGCCCGCCGCGCACGATTCGGTCAAGGGGCTGGAATTCTTCGACAAGGCGGTGAGCGTCGACCAGAGCCCGATCGGCCGCACCCCGCGTTCCAACCCGGCGACCTACACGGCGCTGTTCACGCCGATCCGCGAGCTCTACGCGGGCGTGCCGATGGCGCGCGAGCGCGGCTACGGGCCGGGGCGCTTCTCCTTCAACGTCAAGGGCGGACGCTGCGAAGCCTGCCAGGGCGACGGTGTCATCAAGGTCGAAATGCATTTCCTTCCGGACATCTACGTGCCGTGCGACACCTGCCACGGCATGCGCTACAACCGCGAGACGCTCGAAGTGCAGTTCAAGGGAAAGAACGTCCACGACGTCCTGCAGATGACGGTGAAATCCGCGTACGAGTTCTTCAACGCGGTCCCCGCGGTGGAGCGCAAACTCCAGACCCTGCTCGAAGTGGGCCTCGGCTACATCCAGCTCGGCCAGCCCGCCACCACCCTCTCGGGCGGAGAGGCGCAGCGGGTGAAGCTCTCGCTCGAGCTCTCCAAGCGCGACACTGGACGCACGCTCTACATCCTGGACGAGCCGACCACCGGCCTGCACTTCAAAGACATCGATCTGCTGCTCTCGGTGCTGCACCGCCTGCGCGACGCGGGCAATACCGTGGTCGTCATCGAGCACAATCTGGACGTGATCAAGACCGCCGACTGGATCATCGACCTCGGGCCCGAGGGCGGCGAAGGCGGCGGGCGCATCATCGCGCAAGGCACGCCCGAGGACGTGGCCGCCCTGGACGCGAGCTTCACCGGCCGAACCCTGCGCAACGTGCTGGGAAAAAGGGTGAGGCGCGCGGCGTAGCCTAGAGCTTTGCCTTATTTCCCCCCGACGGCTCAGGCGGCACCGGGCGCCCCGGCCGCGTCAGGATTTCCGGCCGCAGGATCTCGTCGAGCTGTTCCTTCGAGAGCAGTTTTTTCTCCAGAACCAGATCGTATACGGTCCTGCCGGTGGCAAGCGCTTCCCGCGCCACCTCGCTCGCCGCAGCGTAGCCGATATAGGGATTGAGCGCGGTCACCAGACCGATCGACTCGCGGACCGTTTGCGCCATGCGCTCCCGGTTCGCGGTGATGCCGGTCACGCAGCGCTCGCGCAGGGTGTCGCACCCGTTGCGAAGATGCATCAGGCTCTTGAACAGGCTGTAGGCGATGACGGGCTCGAAGGCGTTCAGTTGCAGCTGCCCCGCTTCCGCGGCAAAGCTCACCGTCACGTCGTTGCCGATGACCTCGAACGCGATCTGGTTCACGACCTCCGGGATGACCGGATTGACCTTGCCGGGCATGATCGAGGATCCCGCCTGCACCGGCGGCAGGTTGATCTCGCCGAGGCCGGCGCGTGGGCCCGAGGACAGCAGCCGCAGGTCGTTGCAGACCTTGGAGAGCTTCACCGCGATCCGTTTCAGCACGCCCGAGAGCTGCACGTAGGCGCCCGCGTCCTGCGTCGCTTCGACGAGATTCGGAGCGGTGACGAGCCCGATGCCGGTGAGTTCGGCGAGCCGCTGGCATACCAGCGCCGCGTAATCGGGGTGGGCGTTGATGCCGGTGCCGATGGCGGTCGCTCCCAGGTTGATTTCGGTGATGAGGAGCGCCGCCTCCCTCAAGCGCTCCTCGTCCTCGTGCAGCATCACGGCGTAGGTGGTGAATTCCTGGCCGAGCGTCATCGGCACGGCGTCCTGGAGCTGCGTGCGCCCCATCTTCAGCACGTCGACGAATTCCTGCGCCTTGGCGCTGAACGCAAGGCGGAGCTCCCGCATCGCCGCGCCGAGGCGGCCGATCGCGAAATGCAGCGCCACCTTGACGGCCGTAGGGTAGACGTCGTTGGTGCTCTGGCTCATGTTGACGTCTTCGACCGGGTGCAGGTACGAGTATTCGCCGCGCTTGTGGCCGAGGAGCTCGAGGCCGCGGTTGGCGATGACTTCGTTGGCGTTCATGTTGGTCGAGGTCCCTGCCCCGCCCTGGATGACGTCCACGACGAACGGGTCGAGGAGCCTGCCTCCGCGGATCTCCTCGCAGGCCCGCGCGATCGCATCGGCCTTGCCGTCCGGAAGCAGTCCGAGGGCATTGTTCGCGAGCGCCGCCGCCTGCTTGACGCAGGCGAGCGCGCGCACGAGGTCCGGGTAGATGGAGATCGCAGTCCCCGTGATGGGAAAGTTTTCCAACGCGCGCAAGGTGTGGATACCGTAATAAGCGTCGGCAGGGACCGCCCGGTCACCCAAGAGATCGTGTTCGATGCGCGTCGGCGACTGGCCCATGTCGTGCTCCTTCTCAGACAGGAGATCAAATTCTAGTCCGCCCGAGGGGTTCTGCCCTTCCGCGCCCGTCGGTGCCGCTTGGACAAGGAACGGGGGACTCCCGTAGAATCGTGCAGCCTCGCCCACCCATCCAGCCGCCGACTCGATCGGCCCACAAGGAGACCGACATGACCCGACCGATCACGCTGATTCTTGCCGCCCTGGCGCTCGCCGTCGCAGTTCCCGCTGCGGCGCAGGAAGGCACTCTGAAAAAAATCAAAGACAGCGGCTCGATCACCATCGGACACCGCGACGCCTCGATCCCGTTCTCCTATTACGACGACAAGCAGCAGCCGGTCGGCTACGCCGTCGACCTGTGCCTCAAGATCGTCGACGCGGTGAAGGGCGAGCTCAAGATGCCCAGGCTCGACGTCAAGTACCAGCTCGTCACTTCGGCGAACCGCATCCCGCTGATGGCGAACGGCACGATAGACCTGGAATGCGGCTCGACCACCAACAACCTCGCGCGCCAGGAACAGGTGTGGTTTACGATCACGCATTTCGTCACCGCCAACCGCTGGATCGCGAAGAAGTCCGCGAACATCCGCTCGCTCGCCGACCTGAAGGGCAAGACCATAGTCTCGACCGCGGGAACGACCAACATCAAGCAGATCACCGAGATCAACGGAGCGCAGAACCTCGGAATGAACATCATCTCGGCGAACGGCCACCCCGAGGCCTTCCAGATGGTCGAGACCGGCCGCGCGGTGGCGTTCGTGATGGACGACATCCTGCTCTACAGCCTCGCCGCGCAATCGCGCAGCCCCGGAGACTATGCGATCTCATCCGAAGCGCTCTCGGTCGAGCCTTACGGCATCATGCTGCGCAAGGACGATGTTTCGTTCAAGAAGGTGGTCAACGCGGCGATGACCAACCTCTACAAGTCGGGCCAGATCAACCCGATCTACGAGAAGTGGTTCCTGAAGCCGGTCCCGCCGAAAGGCATCAACCTGAACGTGCCGATGAGCGATCAGTTCAAGAGGGTGATCGCCAACCCGACGGATTCCGGAGATCCTGCGGCATACAGGTAGTCCCGTAGCTTTCACGCAGTAGGTATTCCGGGAGGGGCGTGAACTACAACTGGCACTGGAAGGTCCTGCTCGAGACCGAGCCCGGAGGGTCGGGAACCTATCTCCATTACCTCATCGTCGGCCTGGGCTGGACTCTCGCCACCGCGCTCGCCGCCTGGGTGATCGCGCTTGCGATCGGCGCGCTGGTCGGAACGCTGCGCACCACGCCCTTGAAGTGGGTTGTGCGCCTCGGCAATTTGTACGTCGAGATCTTCCGCAACGTCCCGCTGATCGTGCAGATGTTCCTGTGGTTCTTCGTCGTTCCGGAGCTCCTGCCCAAAGGGCTGGGCGACTGGATCAAGCAGATGCCGCCGCCGTGGAGCTCGTACCTCCCCGCAGTGCTGTGCCTGGGCATCTTCACCTCGGTACGGGTCGCCGAGCAGGTCCGCGCCGGAATCAATTCCCTGCCGCGCGGCCAGCGCATGGCCGGCATCGCGACGGGTCTCACCGAGACGCAAACTTACCGTTACGTCGTCCTGCCGCAAGCCTTCCGCATCATCCTGCCGCCGCTCACCTCCGAGTTCATGAACGTCATCAAGAACTCGTCGGTCGCGCTGACGATCGGGCTCCTCGAGCTGACCGGGCGCGCGCGGGCGATGCAGGAGTTCAGCTTCAGGGTGTTCGAAGCGTTCACCGCGGCGACGCTGATCTACCTGCTGACCAACCTGGTGGTGGTGCTCGCAATGCGCGCGCTCGAGAGGAAAGTGCGCGTGCCGGGCTTGATCGCCGTAGGCGGCGCGCCGCAGGCGGGGCATTGAGCGATGGACTCCGGTTTCGATTTCGACGTCATCCAGCGCTCCTGGGTCTACCTCTTCAAGGAAGGGATGAGCTTCACGCTCACGCTCACGGCGCTGGCGATGACCGGCGGCATCGTCTTCGGCACTCTGCTCGCGATGATGCGGCTCTCGAGCATGAAGCCGGTGGCTATGCTCGCGGGCGGCTACGTCAACCTGATGCGCTCGATCCCGCTGGTGCTCGTGATCTTCTGGTTCTTCTTCCTCGTGCCCTACATCGGCGCCTGGGTGATCGGCGCCAAGGAGCCGATCAAGGTCGGCGCCTTCTGGTCGGCGGCGATCACCTTCACCATGTTCGAAGCCGCGTATTACTGCGAGATCATGCGCGCGGGCATCCAGTCGATTCCGCGCGGCCAGGTGTGGTCGGGTTATGCGCTCGGCCTCGACTACTGGCAGACCATGGCGCGGATCGTCCTGCCGCAGGCGTTCCGCAACATGCTGCCGGTGCTCCTCACGCAGACCATCATCCTGTTCCAGGACACCTCGCTCGTGTACGTGATCTCGGCCACCGATTTCTTGGGCGCGGCCGCGAAAGTCGCCAACCGCGACTACCGGCTGGTTGAGATGTACAGCTTCGTGGCGGTGGTGTATTTCGTCGTTTCGTACGGCCTGTCGGCCCTGGTCAAGCGGCTCCAGGAACGCATCGCAATCATCAAGTAGGGTCCCATGATCTCAATCAAGGGCGTCAGCAAGTGGTACGGCAGCCTTCAGGTGCTCACTCATTGCTCTACCGAAGTGAAAAAAGGCGAGGTGGTGGTCGTGTGCGGCCCATCGGGCAGCGGAAAGTCCACGTTCATCAAATGCGTCAACGGCCTGGAGCCGTTCCAGCAAGGCAGTATCACGGTGGATGGCATTTCGGTCAACGACCCGAAAACGGACCTGCCGAAGCTGCGCGCGAGAATCGGCATGGTGTTCCAGAACTTCGAGCTTTTCCCGCACATGAGCGTGACCCGCAACCTGACGCTCGCGCAGGTGAAGGTGCTCGGGCGCACCCCGGAGGAAGCGACGCAGAAAGGCTTGAAGCTGCTCGAACGCGTGGGCCTCGCCGCCCACAAGGACAAGTATCCCGGCCAGCTCTCCGGGGGCCAGCAGCAGCGCGTCGCGATCGCCCGCGCGCTCGCAATGGATCCGATCGCGATGCTGTTCGACGAGCCCACCTCGGCGCTCGACCCGGAGATGATCAACGAGGTGCTCGACGTCATGGTCGGGCTCGCCCGCGAAGGCATGACCATGATGGTGGTCACGCACGAGATGGGATTCGCGCGCAAGGTCGCCCACCGCGTCGTCTTCATGGACCGCGGCGAGATCGTGGAGGACGCCTTGAAAGACGACTTTTTCGGAAAACCGCGCTCGGAACGGGCCCAGCTGTTTCTCTCCAAGATCCTGCATCACTGACCCGGCAGCACGGCGCAGCAGCAGAGGAGCTATCCCTTCAGCGCGCGTGCGCGAATGGCATCGAGGGTGGTGCTGGTGGTGATCGCCTGCGGGTCGATGCGGACTTCGATCAGCGCCGGCTTGCCCGCCGAGGCCGCGCGCTCGAACGCCGGCGCGAACTGCCGCGTCTCCTCGACCGTTTCCCCGTGGGCGCCGTAAGCGCGGGCGAGAGCGGCAAAGTCCGGATTCTTCAACATCGTGCCGTAGACTCGCGCCGGGTAGTCGCGCTCCTGATGCATGCGTATCGTCCCGTACATGCCGTTGTTGACGACGACGAATATCACCGCCAGCCCGTACTGCACCGCGGTGGCAAGCTCCTGCCCGTTCATGAGGAAGTCGCCGTCGCCGTTGACCGAGACGACGACGCGCTCCGGATGCGCGACTTTCGCCGCGACGCCGGCCGGAACGCCGTAGCCCATCGAGCCGTTGGTGGGCGCGACCTGCGTGCGCAAGCCCGGATAGCGGTAGAAGCGCGAGATCCAGCCTGCGAAATTCCCCGCGCCGTTGGCGATGATCGCATCCTCGGGGAGATGCTCGCGCAGCCAGGCGACGATCTCGGCGAGCTGCACCCTGCCGGGGTTCGCGGTGGGCTTCGTCCACTCCAGATAGTCGGCCCTCGCCTGCTCGCGCCAGGCGCGCCACGCGGAACCGTCGAGCTTCATGCCTTTCAGCGCCGCCGCGATCTGCGGCATCCCGGAATTGATCAGCAGCTCGCCCTGGTAGACGCGGCCGAGCTCCTCGGCGCCCGCGTGCACGTGCACGAGCTTCTGCTTCGGCCGCGGCGGCTCGACCAGGGTGTAGGCGCCGGTGGTCATCTCGCCGAGGCGCGCACCGATCACGAGCAGCAGATCCGCCCCGCGCACGCGCTCGGCGAGCTTCGGGTTGATGCCAATGCCGACGTCGCCCACGTAATGGCCGTGGCGGTTGTCGAACAGGTCCTGGAAACGGAACGAGCAGGCGATCGGGAGGCCCGAGCTTTCCGCGAACGCCTGCAGGTCGCGGCAGGCTTCGCGCGTCCATACGGTGCCGCCGAGGATCACCAACGGCCGCTTCGCTTGCGCGAGGAGCGCGCGGAGTTTTTCCAGGTCACCGGCGGACGGGCTCGCCTGCACCATCTGGTAGGGCGCGACGTCGGGCACGCTCGCCGTCTGGGTGAGCATGTCCTCGGGCAGCGCGAGGACCACCGGCCCGGGGCGTCCCGACATCGCCAGGTGAAAGGCGCGGCTCACGTACTCGTGCATGCGGTCGGCGCGCTCGATCTGCGCGACCCACTTCGACATCGGCCCGTACATGTGGCGGTAGTCGATTTCCTGGAACGCCTCGCGGTCTGCGAATTCTCCCGGTACTTGGCCGATGAAGAGGATCATCGCGGTGGAATCCTGCTGCGCGGTGTGCAAGCCTATGGAAGCGTTGGTCGCGCCGGGGCCGCGCGTGACGAAGCAGATCCCCGGGCGCCCGGTGACCTTCGCCCAAGCCTCGGCCATGTACGCCGCGCCGCCGTCCTGGCGCGCCACGATCAGCCTTATTGAATCGCGGGCGTCGTACAAAGCATCGAGCACGGCGAGATAGCTCTCGCCGGGAACGCAGAACGCGGTGTCGACTCCGTGGATTTTCAGAGCGTCGACGAGGATCTGCGCCGCGGTTCTGGAGGAGACCGTTCCGGCCATCGTGCAGTCTGTTTTCCCGAAAGGCGAGACTATACCGCAGGATTCGATAGAATCCCGTCCATGGTCGACGACATTCCCGGACTGCGCCGCATCCTCAAGACCAGCAAGGTCATCGCCGTCGTCGGCCTTTCGGGCGACTGGTTCCGGCCGAGCTACTTCGCGGCGAAATACATGCTCGAACACGGCTACGCGGTGATCCCGGTCAACCCGGGATACGACGCCATCCTCGGCCAGAAATGCTACAAGTCGCTGCGCGATATCCCGGTGAAGGTGGACATCGTCGATTGCTTCAGAAAAACCGAAGAGATCATGCCGATCGCCGAGGACGCGATCGCGATCGGCGCGAAAGTGCTGTGGCAGCAGCTGGGCGTGACGAACGCCGAGGCGGCGAAGAAGGCCGAAGGCGCGGGACTCGAGGCGGTCATGGATCGCTGCGTGAAAATCGAGCACGGGAGGCTCTTCGGCGGGTTGAACTGGTGCGGAGTCAACACCCGGGTGATTTCGGCCAAGCGGCCGCAGTGGCTGCCGTATTAGAGGATCGGGGGTAAGCTCGCGTCGCGTACGAATTAGCGTGTCGGGTTTTCCTGACACGATATATCCAGGTCCCTCCATGGACGCAGCCCAGCCGCCTGCCTGGCCTCAAGCCGTTTGCTTTGACAATTCGGGCCGGGAGAGTTGTACTAGGGCACATGGCCGAACCGCTCAGGATACTGCTTGCGGAAGACAGTGAATCCGACGCCGAGCTGATCCTGCGCGAGCTGAAACGCGGCGGGCTCGATTTCCAGAGCCGCCGCGTGCAGACCGAAGCGGACTTTCGCCGCGAGCTGGACGAGTTCCAGCCCCATCTCGTCATCTCGGATTTCTCCATGCCGCAGTTCAACGGGCCCAAGGCGCTCGCGATCGCGCGCGAGTCGCGGGCCGACATCCCGTTCATTTTCATCTCGGGCACGATCGGCGAGAACGTCGCCGTCGACATGATGAAAGCCGGCGCGGACGACTATGTCATGAAGAACAATCTCGCGCGACTCCTGCCTGCGCTCAAGCGCGAGCTGCGCGAGGCCGAGGTGCGGCGGGGACGCAGGGTCGCGGAAGAGAGACTGAAGGAGAGCGAAGCGGGGCTGCACCGCGCCCAGGTCATGGCGAAGATCGCACACGTCGTCACCGGGCCGGACGGGTCGTTCGAGCGCTGGTCCGAAACCCTGCCGCAGCTGATCGGGGTCGAACCCGCGCAAATGCCCCGGAGCACGCGCGAGTGGCTGGATCTCCTGCATCCGGACGATCGTGAGAGGTTTCGCGCAACGGCCATCGAGGCCGGCCGCAAGGGTGCGCGCGCGGACGTCGAGTACCGGCTGCGGCGCGCCGACGGCGGATGGAGCCGGGTACGCCAGGTGATCGAGCCGCTCCAGAGCCAGGCCGACGCCGAAGGCAGAACGCGATGGTTCAGCACGCTGCAGGACGTGACCGAGCACAGGCTCGCGGAGGAAAAAATCCTCCGCCTCACGCGTGTCTATGCGGTGCTGAGCGGAATCAACGCGCTGATCGTCCGCGTGCGCGACCGGGACGAGCTTTTCCGCGACGCGTGCCGGATCGCGGTGGAGGCCGGCAAATTCAAACTCGCCTGGCTCGGCGTCGTCGATCGCGATGCGGCGCGTGTGAAGCCGGTCGCCTGGCACGGCGGGGAGGAGGATTACTTCCAGTTGATGCCCTTGGCGCTGAACGAGTCCGACGGCGAACGATACGGGCTGGCGGGACGGGCGATCAGAGAGCGAAGAGCGATGGTCGTCGAGGACATGGCGAAGGATTCGCGTGTCTTGCTGCGCAAGGAAGCCTCGGAGCGCGACTTTCATTCTCTGGTCGTGCTGCCTTTGCTGGTGTCGGACCAAGCGGTCGCCGTGCTGGCCTTGTACGCGACGGAGGTCGGTTTTTTCGATGAGGAGGAAATGAAGCTCCTCCTTGAACTCTCCGGTGACATCTCGTTTGCCCTGGACCACATCGCGAAGGCGGAGAAGCTCGATTACCTCGCCTACTACGACTCGCTCACGGGTCTGGCCAACCGCAGCCTGTTCCATGAGCGTCTGGTGCAATACGTGAGCGCAGCCCAGAGCGAAAAAAGCAGGCTTGCCGTTGCCGTAGTGGACGTCGACCGGTTCAAGATCATCAATGACTCCCTCGGCAGGCAGGCCGGCGACGAGCTGCTCAGGCAGATCGCCGAGCGCATCGAGGGCCACGCCGGCCCGATCCGGATGGCGCGGATCAACGCCGACCGCTTCGCGATCGTGCGCACGGGCGTGAGCTCAGAGAGCGAAGTGGCGCGGCTCATCGAGCAATGGCTCGCGGAATGCTTCGGTCCGCCCTACGTAGTGAGCGGCACCGAGCTCAGGGTCTCCGCCAAGGCCGGCATTGCGCTGTTCCCCAACGACGGCGCCGACGCGGACGCCCTGTTCCAGAATGCCGAAGCAGCCTTGAAGAAAGCAAAAGCGACCGGGGAACGGTACCTGTTCCATACGCAACAGATGACCGAAAGGATCGGCGAAAAGCTCGCGCTGGAGAACAAGCTCCGGCAGGCGCTGGAAAAAGAGGAATTCGTGCTGCACTACCAGCCCAAGGTCGATACGGCGACACGGCGCATCGACAGCGTGGAAGCCCTGATCCGCTGGCAAAGCCCCGAGCTGGGCCTCGTGCCCCCCATGCAATTCATTGCCCTGCTCGAGGAAACGGGGCTGATCCTGGAAGTCGGCGCCTGGGCATTGCGCCGGGCCGTCCTCGATCACCGCAGCTGGAAAGATCGCGGGCTGCCCGCGCCGCGCATATCGGTAAACGTGTCTGCCGTCCAGCTGCGCCGGCGCGATTTTGTCGCTACCGTCGAGGAGGCGATCAAGCTGGGGGCGGTCCCGCCCGGCATCGATCTGGAGATCACCGAGAGCCTCGTCATGGAGGACATCGAGGCGAACACGAAAAAGCTGGAGGCGGTCCGGCTGTTCGGAGTGAGCATCGCGGTGGACGACTTCGGCACCGGCTATTCCTCGCTCGGCTACCTGGCCAAGCTCCCGGTGCACTCACTCAAGATAGACCGCTCGTTCATCATCACGATGCTGCACGACTCGAACGTCATGACGCTCGTCTCGACGATCATTTCCCTCGCCCACTCGCTGAAGTTGGAAGTCGTCGCCGAGGGCGTCGATGCCGAAGAACAGGCTGAGGTGTTGCAACGACTCGGCTGCGACCAGATGCAGGGCTATCTCATCAGCAAACCGGTACCATTCGACGACGTGACGGCCCTCGTGGGCCGAGTGGCGGGAAAAGGCAAGGCACGGCGCAAAAGCTGAAGTTCCGAGTCGAGGAAACAAAAGCATGGTCGGAACCCACAACCCCCAACGCATGCTTGAAAAGTTCTTCGGCGTGGCTTGCAAGATCTTCGAGTCGGACTACGCCGCGGTCGGGCTGCTGGATGAAAGGAAAAAGAGGTTCGCCTGCCTTCTGACGGAAGGCCTTGATCCCGGTCTGTACGATCGGCAATACGACCTCCGCCTTGCAGCGGGATTACCCTATTCGCTGCTCGCCGAGCACCGGGTTATCCGACAACGCTCCGGCGAGGCCGAGCGGGGGATCGGGCCTCTCCCGCCCGGTCATCCTGCGATCGTGAGCTTCCTCGGCTGCCCGGTCGCCCTGGCGGGGCGCGCCTACGGCTGGATTTATTTTGCGAACAAGCCGGGAGAACGCGATTTCAGCGACGAAGACGAGCGCCTTGTCGCCACCTTGGCGGAAACGCTGGCCTCGCTCTACGAATCTAGGCGCGCCGAGGCTGAGATTCGACGCGTGAACGAGAACCTGGAACGCCAAGTGAAAGAGCGCACCGCCGAGCTCGAAGCGGCCCATCGCGAGCTGGAGGCGTTTTCCTATTCGGTCGCCCACGACTTTCGTGCGCCCCTGCGGCACATCGACGGCTTCGCGCGGATGGCGCTCGAAAAATCGCGCGGCCTGGACGAGAAGCTGGTCCGGCACCTGGACACGGTGATCCAGGCCGCGGGTGGTATGGGAAGAATGATCGACGGCCTGCTGACCCTATCCCGCGTCGGGCGCGCCGGCCTGCAGCGGCGGCCCGTCGACATGGCGGGGCTGGTCGAGGAGGCGCGGGGCCAGCTTGGGCCGGAAGCGGCGCGCCCGGCCCTGCGCTGGAAAATCGGCGCGCTTCCCGCCGTGAGCGGCGACCCGGAGTTGCTGCGGATCGTGTGGACCAATCTGCTGTCCAACGCTCTCAAGTATTCATCACGACAGGCGGAACCGAGGATCGAGGTCGGAACACAGACTGCGGACGACGGGAAGATGGTGTTCTTCGTGCGCGACAACGGCGTGGGCTTCGACATGCGCTACGGCGGAAAGCTGTTCAAGGTATTTCAGCGCCTTCACCGCCAGGATGAGTTCGAGGGCATCGGTATCGGCCTCGCCACGGTGCGGCGCGTGATCGAGCGCCACTACGGGCGGGTCTGGGCCGAAAGCAGGATCAAGGAAGGGGCGACGTTCTATTTCTGCGTTGGTGAAGACCAAGCGGATACGCCGGGGGCGTAACGCAGAAACGCAAAGGCGTAGACTAACGGCCGGAACGCCAGCGCCCCCCTTGCGCGCGGGCGAACACCCATGGCCGCATCCGATGACGCGAAGCGGGATCTGATCGCACGGTTGCAGCAGCTGCCGATGCGCCACGGGTGGCTGCGCTGGGCCGTGCTCGCGACGAGCCTCGCGTTTTCCGCCGCCAGCACGTACTACTTCAGTTCCCAGGTGAGGCAGGAAGCGCACTCGAGGTTCGCGACCGTCGCCATCGGAGTCGCCAGGGACGTGCAATCGCGAATCCGCGCCTACGGGGACGTGCTCTATGCGATACGCGGGCTGTTCGACTCTTCGGACAAGGTGACCCGCGACGAATTTCATCAGTTCGCGCAGGCGATCTCGCTTGGCGAGCGCTACCCGGGAGCCACCAACATTTCCTTTGCACCTCGCGTCCTGCATGCAAAGAAGCCCGAATTCGAGCGCGCCGTGCGCGCCGAGAAGAGTCCCTTGGTCAAAGGCTTGCCCGAATTCGCCATCAAGCCCCCGGGCGAGCGTCCGGAGTACGTGGTATTGACGTATATCGAGCCGATGGGGAAAAACGTCGCTGCGTGGGGACTCGACCTCAACGCCGATCCGCTGCGACGCTCGGTCGTGGATCGTGCGCGCGACTCCGGGCAGATAGCCTCAAGCTCGGGAGTCACCTTGCTGAGGGACAGGGACGGCAACTCCAGCGTCAGCAGCACGTTGCTGCGTCTCGCCTTGTATCGCGGCGGCGGTGTGCCGGGGTCGGTCGAAGAGCGCCAGCGTCTCTACTGGGGAATGGTGGGCTCGACGCTGCGCGTCATCGAGATGATCGATGCGACTTTTTCGAGGGATATGCTTTCCCGCGTGCAGTTGCAGATCTACGAAGTCGGCAACGCACCCGGCGAAAGCGCAGCGGGGGACACGCTGCTGTTTGACAGCGCAGCGTCGGGCGCGGCCGCCACGGCACCCGCGCCGGCGGAATTCTCCCTGTACGCGGTGAACCAGCGTCTGGCCGTGGGGGACCGCGAATGGCGGCTGCGCATCGTTCCCCGCAAGGATCCCGTCGACCTGCTGGACAAGGCCGGGGTCACGGCGATCCTGGCGGCCCTGCTCGCCATCAGCGCCTTGGTGTTCTGGCTGATGACGTCGGTTGCAATCTCCGAGTCGCGCGGCGCGGAGCTCGCGAAGCGCAACCGCGAGGCGGCACTGCTGCGCGAAAAACTGCACGAGCAGGCGATGCACGACACGCTCACCGGCCTCTACAACCGCCGTTACGTGGAGGAGTGGTTCGGCCTGGAGCTGCGCCGAGCGCAGCGCCACGGCAGGCCGATCGCCGCCGTCATGCTGGACATCGATCACTTCAAGCGTTTCAACGACAGCTTCGGCCACGAAGCAGGCGACCTAGTGCTGCAGGAGGTGGCGAGCGCGCTCAGGCGGTCCACGCGAGGGTCCGACGTCGCCAGCCGCTACGGAGGCGAGGAATTCCTCTTGCTCTTGCCCGAGTGCCCGCTCGACGCCGCGCTGCGCAAGGCCGAGCAAATGCTGGGGGAAATTGCAAAGCTCGAGATTCGGTATGACGGTCAGCCGCTCGGGCCCGTGACCGTTTCCCTCGGGGTTGCCGCCTTTCCCGATCACGCGAAGGAATCCGCAAAGTTGTTGCGCCACGCCGACGAGGCGCTCTATCTGGCGAAGCAGGCCGGGCGCAACCGTGTCGTGGCGTACTCCGCGAACTAGCAGAAGACAGACGAGAGAGAGCTTGAATCGCTGCGGCGCCGATGGACCGAGCTATCGCATTGAACTGAACGCGCGTGCTATAGTTCGCGCAGGGCGGCAACGCCCGCGTTTCCTTCGCGCAACGACCCGCCACGCCCCGGATGGCTGACCGCAAATTCGGTATCGAGACGCTTGCGCTTCACGCGGGACAGATCCCCGATGCGGCCACGGGCTCGCGCGCGGTACCCCTGTACCAGACCACCTCCTACGTGTTCGACTCGGCCGGTCACGCGGCGAGCCTGTTCAACCTGCAGACCTTCGGCAACGTCTACACGCGCATTTCCAACCCGACGACCGCGGTGCTCGAGGAGCGCGTCGCGGCGCTCGAGGGCGGACGCGCCGCGGTCGCCACGGCCACCGGGCAGGCGGCCGAGATGACCGCAATCCTCACGCTGTGCGAGGCGGGCGATCACATCGTTTCCGCCTCCACGCTCTACGGCGGCACCTATACGCTGCTCGAGGTGAACCTACGCAAGCTCGGCATCGCCACCACCTTCGTGAATCCCGACGACCCGGAGAATTTCCGCCGCGCGATAGAAAAGAGCACGAAGATCCTGTACGCCGAGACGCTCGGCAATCCGCTCATCAATATCGTCGACATCGAGGCCATAGCCAAAATCGCCCGCGAGGCGGGCGTCCCGCTGGTGATCGACAACACGGTCCCCTCGCCCTACCTGTGCCGCCCGTTCGAGTGGGGCGCCGATATCGTGGTGCACTCGGCGACGAAATACATCGGCGGCCACGGCACCACCATGGGCGGAATCATCGTCGAGTCGGGCAAGTTTCCCTGGGACAACGGCAACTTCCCCGGAATGACCGAGCCCTCGCGCGGTTACCACGGCGTGCGCTTCTTCGAGACCTTCGGCGACTTCGGCTACACCATGCGCGCGCGCATGGAAACGCTGCGCACTTTCGGCCCGGCGCTCTCGCCCTTCAACGCGTGGCTGCTGCTGCAGGGGCTGGAGACGCTCCCGGTGAGAATGGAGCGGCACTGCGCGAACGCGCTGGCGGTGGCGAAGTTCCTCGAGGGCCACCCGAGAGTGTCGTGGGTCAACTATCCGGGGCTTCCCGGGAACAAGTACCACAAGCTCGCGCGGAAGTACCTGCCGAAGGGGGCGAGTGGCCTGCTCAACTTCGGCGTCAAGGGCGGGGCGAAGGCGGGAGAGAAATTCATCGAGGCGGCGACCTTCATGAGCCACCTCGCCAACATCGGCGACGCGAAGACGCTCATCATCCACCCGGCCTCGACCACGCACCGGCAGCTGTCGGAGGAGGAGCAGGCCAAGGCGGGCGTCACGCCCGACATGATCCGCATTTCGGTCGGGCTGGAAACGCTCGACGACATTCTCTGGGACATCGACAACGCCCTCTCGGCCGCGACAAGGGCCTGACGGGACCGCCGTGCTTCAAGCCAACCAGAGCATGTCGCCTTCTGTCTTGATCCGCCCGTTGGCCGGATCGGTCTGGTGAATCGCCAGGACGTTCAGCCCCGGGAAATACACCCTGTACCCCGCCTTCTCGAGACGCTCGAGTATCTTTCCCTTGTCCGACTTAGCCACCTCGATGATCATCTGGGGCTTGAACCTCGCGATCGAGCTCTTCGCCCCCTCCAGGACTTCGAGCTCCATGCGCTCCACGTCGATCTTCATGAAATCGAGCCTCGCCAGCTCCAGCGAATCGATCGAGACCATGTCGATGAGCTTGTCCTTCCTCGAATAGTCTATCGACTGACCGATGTATTCGGCCTTCTCGCCCCCTCTCAGCTCGAAGCTCCCGTAGCTGGAGGGAATGAAATAGTTTGGCTCGGGTATGCCGATTTTCCCGCACTCGGCGCCGACCGCCGCCAGTCGGGCCGTCACGTTGAGGCAGTTGTTGATCGCGATGTTTCCGGCCAGGGCATAGAAAATCTTTTCCTGCGCTTCGAACGAGAGCACCTTTCCCCAGCCGAACATCAGCCTTCCCCACTCTACCGTGTGAACGCCGATGTTCGCGCCGCAGTCTACGGCGACGACTCCGTCCCCGAAGCCGGCGCGGCGGGTCTGCAGGAGCGCCAGAGCGAGTTCCACCTCCTGCGGATCGAAGCATGACTGGTTCATTATCTGGAAGCCGACACCATAAGCATGCGTGTCATCCACCATGTGGTAGTCGTTTCTGTTGATGATCAGGGTTCCGTGATTCGACGAGATCAGGACGAACGGAGCAGGCCTAGGAATGTTTCGCATCTTTTTCCCCAATATGCGTTTCACGACTGCGGGCGCCGGCCGCTGCCGTCGGCTATACTCGCGCTGCAATGTCCGGCGTGCGATGTCGCTCCGCGAGCGTGGGCGGCCCTCAATCTATCGCGTCGCCCGGCCTTGTTCAATGGCCTGCCAGACTCGAACCGGAGGATTGAAAAACCGTGCTCCAAAGGACCGCCAGATCGATTGAATTCGGCACTCCCTATCCGACGCGCCGCCGCCCGACGCTCGCGCGAAACGTCGTCTCCACCTCGCAGCCGCTTGCGGCGCAGGCCGGCCTGCGCATGCTCCTCGCCGGGGGCAATGCCGTCGACGCGGCGCTCGCGACCGCGATCACGCTCACCGTGGTCGAGCCGATCTCGAACGGCATCGGCAGCGACGCTTTCGCGATCATCTGGGACGGAAATAAACTGCACGGCCTGAACGCCTCGGGACGCTCGCCCGCAGCGTGGACCCCGGAGTATTTCAAGGGGCACAGGGCCGTGCCCGTGCGCGGCTGGAACAGCGTATCGGCGCCGGGCGCCGTCTCGGCCTGGGTCGAGCTCTCCAAGAAGTTCGGCAAGCTCCGCTTCGAAAAGCTCTTCGAGCCCGCGATCGAGTACGCGGCAAACGGATTTCCGGTTTCGCCCTTCGTCGCCGAGCGCTGGGACCCGCAGGTGCCCGAGCTGCGCAGCCAGCCTGGTTTTGCCGAGGCATTTCTACGCGACGGCCGCGCGCCGCGCGCGGGAGAGATCTTCCGCTTCCCCGACCAGGCGAGGACGCTGGAGAAGATCGCCGCCACGAAGGGCGAGGCGTTCTACCGCGGCGAGCTCGCGGAAAAAATCGAGGCTCACGCCAAGGCGAACGGCGGCGCGCTGAGGCGCGCCGATCTCGCCGCGCACGCGAACGACTGGGTGGGCACGATAGTCCAGGACTACCGCGGGCTCACCGTGCACGAGATCCCGCCGAACGGCCAGGGCATCGTATGCCTCATGGCCCTCGGCATCCTTTCCAACTTCGATGTCGCCGATCACCCGGTCGATTCCACGCACAGCGTGCATCTTCAGATCGAGGCGGTGAAGCTCGCCTTTGCCGACGCTAGGGCGTTCGTCGCCGACGCAAGAGCAATGGACGTGAGGCCGGCGCAATTGCTCGACCCGGATTACCTGAAGTCGCGCTCCAAGCTCATCGACATGAAGCGCGCACAGGATTTCGGCCACGGCACCCCGCCCAGCGGCGGGACCGTCTACCTCACCGCGGCGGACGCAAGCGGCACGATGGTGTCGATGATCCAGTCGAACTTCATGGGATTCGGCTCGGGCGTCGTGGTGCCCGGCACGGGGATCAGCTTACAGAATCGCGGCTCGGGTTTCGTTCTCGACCCGGGCCACCCCAATCAAGTAGCGCCGGGGAAGCGTCCCTTCCACACCATCATCCCCGGGTTCGTCACGCGAAACGGCGCGCCCGTCATGAGCTTCGGCTTGATGGGCGGCAGCATGCAGCCGCAGGGGCACACGCAGATGATGGTGCGCATGGCCGACTACGGTCAGGGACCGCAGGGCGCGATCGACGGGCCGCGCTTTCGCTTGGTGCAGGGCCTGGATGTCACCTTCGAGGACGAGTGGCCCGAGGCGACCCTCTCGGACCTCGCCGGGCGGGGCCACCGGGTGATGAAGCTCCCGGAGGATTACAACGCCTTCGGCTGCGCCCAGATCGCGTACCGGCTCGAGGACGGCTATCTCGCCGCGTCGGACGCGAGGCGCGACAGCCTACCGGCCGGGTTCTGACCCGAGCGCCCGCACCAGGGCGTCTCGCGCGAGCAGGTTCGCCGCGGGGTCGTCGAGCGTCTGATATTTCCGCACTATGCTCTGTACCGAATCGAACCTGGCTCTGTCGATGCGACCCCGTTCGTAGAAGAGCGCGGCGGTGATCATGATGCCCAGCCGTTCCACCACGGGACTCTGGCTGATCACCGGAGCGGCCGAGACTTTCTCGAGGTACTGCGCGTAGAAATCCGACCACTTCATCTTTCCCGATTCGGCGAGGGGCTCGTGGCTCCTCACCCAGTTGTCGACCTCCTGGATGCCGTGGGTTTCGCTGAATATCGCGCAGCCGCACAGCGAAAACGCGAGAACGGCGGCCGCAACACGCGTGTCCATGCCCAGGAGCCGGGTCTTTCGAAGACGGAAGGCCGGTATGGTAGCGCACGGCGTGCGGCACCGCGCACCGCGAGTAGAATGAGCCGGTCGGCAATCGCGGGGAGACAGACATGCTGAAGGTGCACAACCCACTATCCATCGCAGCCCCGATCGGTACGTATTCCCACGGCATCGAGGTGCCGCCCGGCGCGCGCTGGCTCCATGTGGCGGGCCAGATCGGGGTGCGCCCCGACGGGTCGGTTCCCGCCACCATCGAAGAACAGACCGAAGCGGTATGGCAGAACATTCTCGCGGTGCTCGCCGACGCCGGCATGGGAATCAGCGACGTGGTGAAAATCACCTCGTTTCTGACCCGTCACGAGAATTTCGCTAGGTTCGCACAGGTTCGCGCGAAATTCCTCGGCAGCCACCGCCCGGCATCGACCCTGCTCGTGATCTCCTCGCTCGCGAGGCCGGAGTTCCTCGTCGAGGTGGAGGCGATCGCGGCGAAGGCGTCTGCGCCCAAGAATCCCGCGCGGCGGCCGCCGGTCCGCCGCGCAGGCAAGGCGAAGGGGCGCGCCCGGCGCTGACATTTTCCCTACCGAAGGGCATTCCGGCCATGCTGAAGCTTTGGGGCAGGATCAACTCGATCAACGTGCAGAAGGTGCTTTGGGCGCTCGCCGAGCTGAAAGTCCCTTACGAGCGCACCGACGCCGGCCTGCAGTTCGGCATCGTCAACGAGCCCTTCTACCGCAGGATGAATCCGAACGGCCGCGTGCCGACGATCGAGGATGACGGGTTCGTGCTGTGGGAATCGAACGCGATCGTGCGCTATCTCTCGGAGAAGCACGGCGCGGGTACGCTCTGGCCGAACGATCCCAGGCAACGCGCCGACGCCGATCGCTGGATGGATTGGACGACGAGCACCGTCGCGCCGGCGATCACGCCGGTTTTCTGGGGTCTCATCCGCACTCCGGCGGAAAAGCGCGATCTCAAGGCGATCGAAGAAGGCGTCGAAAAGCTCGCGCAGGCGTTCCGGGTGCTCGAGCAGGGCCTGGAGGGGCGCGATCATGTCGCAGGCAAATCGTTCACGATGGGCGACATTCCGCTGGGAACGTTCGTCCATCGCTGGTATGCCCTCGCGGTGAAGCGCCCGAAGCTGCCCGGGGTCGAGGCCTATTACCAGCGGCTGCAGCAGCGCGCGCCGTACAAGAAACACGTCATGCTGCCGCTCAGCTAGCGGCTCGGGACGGCCAGACGCGCATCGCGTCCCGGTTTGTCGAGCTTCGCCAGCTCGCGCACGGCGGCGTAAAAACCCGGCAGATCGCCGTCCTTTTGGGCGAGCATCGCGCGAAGTGCGGGCACGAGTTCCGAGTAACTCGCGACCGACGCGAGCAGCGCATTGTTCGCTCCGCGCTCGAACAAGCGGTCGTAGCCGGCAAAACCGCCCCATGAGGCCTTGAGCGAGCGGTATTCTTCCTGCATCGCCGCGAACAAGCGCCGTTTTCCCGCGCGCTTTTCCTCCGGCTCGGCAGGCCGGTCATAGAATGCGGCGAGTTCCGCACGCGACTTCGTCATCAGCGCGACGAATTCGGCGCGCCTGCGCCCGGAAGCCTCGTAGGCCGCGCGCTGCGCGGGCGTTCCCTGACGTTCGAGCCAGCGGTGCACGCCCTCCTCCTCCACCGTCGCCGCGAAGGATTCGTTGAAAATCGTGTCGCCTTTCACGTACACGACCTGGTGGGCGAGCTCGTGAAAAACGATGCGCGCGACTTCGGACTCCGGGTAGTGAATGAAACTCGAGAGCACCGGATCGCTGA
>WNGG01010911.1_pt1 | contig 20200 bp, 18 predicted proteins | sample 5400661 | NCBI WGS metagenome assembly WNGG01 (sample SAMN13153372, study PRJNA577476) | soil metagenome | isolation source: 100 cm soil or saprolite under Garry oak tree replicate 1 | place: USA:California | collected 2016-06-15
ACCTTCGGCCTGGGACTCTACAACTACATCTGGCCATTGTATTTGCGAGACCTGCAAGCATCCCCTAGCGATGTGGGCCTGGTATTCTCCATAGGATTCCTTGCCCTTGCCCTGAGCATGATTCCCGGAGGAATACTAGCGAACAAGTACGAACTGAAAGCGTTGTTGATCATAGGCTGGGCAATGAGCATTCCACCTCCGCTCATGTACTACTCCGCGAGAACTTGGACCGACGTGATTCCCGGAATAGTCCTGTTTCAAGTATCAGGGTTCAATGTTCCAGCGTTCAACGCTTACATCGCAGGAGCTGCTGAGAGAGCCAAGTCCGCGTCCAACTTTGGCATAACCTGGGCATCAGCACCACTGGGAGTAGTCTTCTCACCCTTGGTCGGAAGCGTTCTACTCAATTGGATCTCTGTACGAAGCATCTTCATACTTACATTCGTGTTCTTCTCGATCTCAACGATAGTTCTCTTCTTCATGAAGCCGCAGCCTCCACTGGAAAGCGATGCTCGGTCTCCTCGACTTGAATTTCCCAGGTCGCGTCGAGAAGGGTCCCTCCTTCTCTATCTAGCCGGAGCGGCGCTTGCCTGGAGCGTAGCCTCGCCCTTCATACCCCTCTACTTCCAAGACGCGCTCGGCCTAGGCCCTTCGACCATATTACTTCTCGGCGCCCTGCAATCTCTGGGTGCCGCTGTCTTCGCCATTCTCCTCGGTAGGAGAGCGGATGCGAGAAGCCAAGGCGGGACCATGGCTCTGGGTCTTCTTCTGTCCGCAACAGGCCTTATAGGAGTTCTTCTGACGAGCAATCTCTTGTTAGCGTTTCCACTTGTCTTCCTCATCGGAAGCGCCAGAGCGCCAAGCCTCGTTGCCTACTCCATTCTTTCAACTGTGCGGAAGGGAGCCTCGAGAGCCGGACAGTTCGGGTTCTACTTGACGATGGAGAGCCTAGGGTTTGTACTTGGATCCTACATGGGCGGTTTACTCTACACCCTAACCCCGATAAGCATCTTCTACACAGCCTCGACATCGTTCGTAGCGCTTGCAATCCTCGCCTGGCTGAGCTTTCGGCAGAATGCCGAATCCTCGCCGTCAAAACCAACTGTGAAATCAGTGGCTACCGTGATGTAGCAAGATTCAAGGTTCACTTTGGCTTTCGCCTACTATCGTTTCTTCCCATAGACTGCATAGACGATTCCCTGCGTTAGTGGAACAGGCCTTGTGTCGGGCAGTCCCTCCTCGACCATTAGGGTGGCAATCTGAGGCCCTGTTCTAGACTTTAGAATCGAACGGCCAAGGTATGAAAGAGTCCTACCCCAAGCCTTTGAGACAATTCTTCCGAAGATGGGAAAAAGTCCGAGGAGGTAGTCGTAGTAGAATAGTCGGAATATCCTGTTGGGGGGCCGGGCGAAGTCGAGAGAGATCACGACACCGCCTGATGTTGTTGCTCGAGCCATCTCCCTGAATGTTAGTCTCGCATCGGACACATTTCTAAGCGCAAGGCTGATCGATGCAGACCTGAAACAATCGTCTCTGAACGGTAGGTTCTCAGCCCGGGCCAAAACCCAGTCGGTTCTCTCGGTCATCCCCTTCTGTCTCAACCTTTCCTTTGCGGTTTGCAGCATTGAGAGAGTCAGATCTACGCCGACCACCAAGCCGTTGTTGGCGATTGCGTTTGCAAAATCGGCGGCCAGGAGTCCTGTACCGGTGGCCACGTCGAGTATTACGCTGTCGGGTTGAGGCCGGGCTTGTTCGACCACGAAGGCTCGCCATTTTCTGTCTTGGCCGAAACTGAGGAGTCCTAGGAGCAGGTCGTATTCTAGCGGAACCTTAGAGAATAGGCTGCGGACGTAACGGGCTTTGGAATCGTACACTGCCTATGCTACTGCAGGCTGTGTTTTCTTAGCTTCTGCTCTAGTTAAAGCATAGCCGACCGCGCCTATGCCTGCCACAACCAGTACTACGAAGAGGACGACAGGCACGAGAGAGAGCGCGATTGTCCCAACAAACCATGCGGCTCCGAGGACAGTGACCATTGCACCCCAGGCGAGAATCATTGATCGAGGTGGGGCGTAACGGTCATCAGGACCGGAGAGTTTGAATGCAGCTATGACGAGCCAGATCCCGAACGCTAAGAAGACGAGCGGAATGCCAGAGAACGGGTTTAGCCCAGCCACTCCAACAAAAGAGAGGAGCATCACTATCCCGAAGATTATCAGGAATACTCCACCATTCAGCGGAGCCCATGGAACCCGAGGCATTTTGATCTTGTCGAACCTGCAGGTGTTCCGGTTTATAGTTCTATTGTAATCATCAAGATGGTGCTGGTAGATCGCAGTTTTCAGACGTGATCGTACGCGTTGTTCTGCTCGAAGTTTCCTGAGCGCATGTCCTGCTCGATCTCTCTCAGCATAAGGATCCTCTTGTAGGTGGGCGGATGCGTCATGAAGAGCTCTGCGGCCTTCCGCCAGTTTGACTTGGCTTCCTGCTCCATAGCGGCTTCTAGCTCTCGCTCGTCGAGGACGCCGTCCTTGTCGAGATCATATTTCGATTTCTGGTCCATTATGCTAGCAACGTCCTGTTTTGCCTGAGCAGGGTCCTCGATGAAGAAGGCTCGGGCTCCGTGAGGCTGGCCGGGGGCGAGAGACAGGCCGTAAGCGATCTTGGTGAGTGCGCTTTCTAACTCTCGCGGCTGCTGGGTGAGAAATGCAGAATATGCGTCTGCGTAGCTCTCTCGAAGACGAGTGAGTCGGAGTGCTAGGAGGGTGGTGAGAATATAGACTGCGTAGGCGGCGACCGCGACGATAATCAAGAGGCCGGCGCTGTTATTCTTGTTGCTGCGGCCGCTGTATCCGCTGGCGATGCCTCCCCAAAGAACAGACCGAGCGATAAGATACGCGACTAGTGGAATCGCGCTAATCATCGTCACTACAATAAAGTCGCGATGCTTCACATGACCGAGCTCATGTCCTATGACTCCTTCTATCTCGTTCTCATCCAGACGCTGGAGTAGGCCCTGATGGACAGCGAGCGTGGCGCCTTTGCTGGTTCGTCCGAACACGAACGCGTTAGGAGTCGGGTCGGGTGAGACAGCGAGCCGAGGCATCGGAATACCTGCCTTCGAGGCGAGCTGGCTTACTTTCGCTTCAAGCCAGCTATTTTCGCCCGGAGCCAAGTAGTGCAAACGACTTGTAGCGCGGACGATTACAGGACCGATCAGGTACTGAAGCAGTATTATGAAGAAAGCGCCTGCTAGCCCGAGCACTAGTCCAGTAAGAGGATCGAGGAGGAAAGCGGATATAACGAACAGGAGGCCGAGGAATATGGCGAAGACCAGAATTATCGTAAAGCCCATAGTTCGCTTTAGCGCGCCGAGTCCTGCCAATTCAGCTTCCTTTGGTCTAGAGAGCTTAATTCGGCCTTCATTAATTCTATCCTAGAACAATCGGGGAAGAGACATTGGTAGACATTGTTTCGGAAATAGAATGCGAGAATTGTGGCGCGCCTCTCAGCATTAACCCTGGAGAGATCGTTTCGACTTGCCGATACTGTGGCTATACTGCGGTTGTTGGGGCGGATCAACCGTTCCAGCTAGAACACAGTCTCATCCTCAACAATAACAACGCTGCGAGTATCGAGAACGCTCTTCGCGACTGGATGAGGGAGGGATTCATGAAACCCGAAGACCTCGCGAAGAAGAGCAAGATTTTGACGTTGGAATTGCGGTATCTTCCATTCTGGTTCGTCCCGGTTGATGCGACGAGCAACTACGAGGGAATACTAGAGCGAGTCTCTCCACCTTCGCCTAGGAAAGGCGTGATAGACCGGGATTACGACTGGATCGTCTTGGGAAGAAAGGGAGCGCAGTTTCCGACACGGGAGTACAGTATCCCGAATACAGGGAAGATTCCTTTCGATTTCAAGAGAATAGATTCGGGAGCGAACTTCCTCAACAGCGAGATGACTAGCGAGGAGGCGATTCAACGTGCTAAGGATGAGGTGGAGGCGAATCAGAGGTTCTTGGCGAAACAGGAAGTGGACCAGATAACGTCCTTCAATACTAGTTTCAAGGTTGATAGGCCGACGTACATTCACGCACCGATCTGGTTCAGTACGTACGAGTACAAGGGCCGAAGCTACAACGCGCTACTGGACGGAAGCTCAGGAGCAGTTCTTCGAGCGGACATTCCACAAACAGATTTCAAAATGATCTGAGCGTCTGCGAGAAAAACGGATAGTCGGGTATACTGTAGTGTTGGTGCTTAGGAAGGATGCAACTTGGCGGGAAATGTAGCCTTCGCTACGAAACGAGTTTCGGAGAAGTACACAATTATGTGTCACGAAAATGGTCTATTACTCATGACCACGAATGGCGCTCACATGACATCCGCGTTCAGTTCCGCCACTCTTGCGTCGCGAGAGTCGGTCGCCAAGACCCCCTATTTTCCAAAAATCATTTCCTGTCTGGCGGTGATATTGGGCGAGACAGGCGGCTCAGGGTGCAATCCAGGCTTAAATGACAGGCAAAAAGACAGGGAAATCTAGCGGCATTCTCGAACGATTCATGGGCGAGTGGGGGGAGGTGTCCCAGAATCGAGATCAGGGCTGATAATGGGCGATTCTGGACGGTTTCCCGCTAGCCCAAATCGAAGCATGGCTACGAGACCAGTTATTATCGAACGAAGACCTGAGTCTCAGTCGGGAAAATTCGATCGATGATCCCTGGCGAGGCGGTGAGGGTCGAGGCACACTGTTCCACTGCTAATCTTGGAGCAGGCTTCGACACGTTCGGACTAGCACTCGGCAAATATGCGGACCGGGTCCTAGTCAGGACTACGACTACGCCAATTGTCAGGATCAGAATCCTCGGACGATACAGCAGAGGGCTACCGACCGCGCCAGACAAGAATTCTGCCGGTCCCCCAGCCCTAGCATTGCTCGATAGAAGTCGACTGAACCGGGGTGTCGAGATAATTGTCGAGAAGAACATACCGCCCGGTCTAGGCCTTGGCAGTAGCGGCGCAACGGCCGCAGCGTGCACTAAAGCCATGAACTACCTCCTAAAGCTAGATCTTTCTGACAATGAATTGGTCAAGATTGCGAGTCTCGGTGAGGCCGCTTCATCAGGGTCAGCTCACACAGACAATGTAAGCGCCTCCTTGCTAGGAGGATTCGTAATAGCCTACGGAGACCCTCTGAGAACAGTCTCCATACGACCGCCACCCAAACTCTCCGTGGTTGTCGTCTCTCCGAAAATTCGTCTTCCAAAAAACAAAACAAGCCTCGCTAGGAAGTTGGTTCCGAAGACGATCGGGGTCAAGGAGGCGGTTCTCAATATCGGGCGAGCCTCAGCTATCGCCCTAGGCTTTGCAAGAGGAAATATCGAACTGATCGGGAGCGGAATGGAAGATGCAATTGCAGAACCCCGAAGAGAGAAACTTGTCCCGGGCTACAAAATGGTCAAGAAAGCAGCGCTTAGCGCACACGCAAGCGGGACCGCGATCAGCGGCGCAGGTCCCAGTGTAGTTGCATTCGTCGACAAAACCAAGCAGGACCCCAAGAAGATCGGAAGAGTAATGGTGAAAGAATTCTCGAAGAACAACGTTGAATCAGCTTTCTTCGTAACTAGCCCGGCCGGCGGAGCCCGCATCATCAGGGGCAACTAGTCCAATTGTTGCACCACAAGCTCCAGTGCTTCGACTGTCAAAGAGAACCCGCGGCCGGTGAAGCCGGTTTCCGGTGCACGATCTGCGGTGGACTCGTCGAAGTAAAGTTCGATCTCAAGGGAAAGAAAAGACCATCTTGGGACCGCAGACAACTCTCAGTGTGGAAGTACAGAGAGATTCTCCCGATCGAAAATGAAGAATCTATTGTGAGCCTCGCTGAAGGAGGAACGGGGCTCCATAGGTGCAGGCGCCTTGGACGCCAGCTCGGCCTCCGGAAACTCTATGTCAAGAACGAAGGTGAAAACCCGACTGGCTCTTTCAAAGACCGGGGAATGACAGTTGCAATCTCAAAAGCGAAGGAGCTAGGAAAGAAGAAAGTTCTCTGCGCGTCAACCGGGAACACGGCGGCTTCGCTAGCTGCTTACTCGGCGCGAGCTGGCATGGATTGCATAGTTCTCATCCCGAAGGGAAAGGTCGCAGGTGGCAAGATGCTCCAAGTTACAATGCACGGAGCCAAGATAATTCAGGTCAAGGGAGACTTTGATCAAGCCTTCGTAACAGCTCTGGAGCTAACGAAACGGAGGAGAGAACTCTACTTGATGAATTCCCTCAACCCATACAGACTCGAAGGACAAAAGACCCTTGCCTTCGAGATCTCTGACCAGCTGAACTCGAAAACACCCGACACTGTAATACTGCCTGTCGGAAATGGAGGCAATATCAGCGCCGCTTGGAAAGGCTTCACGGAATTCCAAGAACTCTCGATCGCAAAGACGAGGCCCCAAATGATTGGAATTCAGGCAGAGAAGGCCTCACCGATCGCGAAAGCTGTGAAAAGAAGAGAGAACAAGATTCGTCCAGTTCACAATCCGCAAACAATCGCGACCGCAATCAGGATAGGATCTCCAGTAAACTGGCCCAAAGTCCTCAAGGCCATAAGAGAATCGAAAGGAACTGCAGAAACCGTCACTGATTCCGAAATCCTTCAGGCCCAAAGAGATCTTGCAACTCTCGAGGGAATCTTTGTAGAACCAGCAAGCGCCGCCTCCATCGCGGGATTAAGGAAGCTCCGAGCGAGTAGGAGGGTCGACCCATCGGAAACCATTGTGTGCGTGACGACAGGCCATGGTCTGAAAGACCCCTCGATTCTGGACCGCCTGCCCAGATCCCAGACTGGTTACAACCTCGAAATTACTGACCGAACTAGCCTAGACACCCTCGAGCGGGTCCTTTGAGAATCATACTGGCCGGCTTCGGAACTGTCGGCCAAGCTCTCGCAGAGGTTCTTCACCAAGACGCGGACCGAATCGTGCTAGCTTACGGATTCCGTCCTCAAGTTACCACCATTATCGACAGTCAAGGGTCCTGCTCCGACGAAGAAGGCCTCGACATTTCGCTAGCCCTGAAAACTAAGAAAGAATATGGAACAGTGGCCAAGTATCCCAGAAAGGGCCGCCGGAACAATGATAGCGCTCACATCATCACTAACAGCGAAGCGGAAGTTGTTGTTGAAACAACGCCCACCAACTTCAAAGACGCAGAACCCGGGCTCTCCAATATCAAAACTGCGCTCGCCAACGGAAAGCACGTGGTCACAGCGAACAAGGGCCCTCTAGCCCTGGCAATGCCTGCGCTACTAGAACTAGCCAGTCATCGCAACCGACAGCTTCGTTTCAGCGGAACAGTAGGTGGAGGAACGCCATTCCTCGATTTCGCTGCCAAATGTATGCCTGGAGAGAGAATCGTACGAGTTAGAGGGATCCTCAACGGAACAACAAATTATATCCTTACTAGGATGGAAACTGCTTCCATGACTTTCGAGAAAGCTCTGGCAGAGGCACAGAAGAAAGGGTATGCGGAAAAAGATCCTACAAATGACGTCGAAGGATTTGATACCGCCGCGAAGATCGTAATAATCGCAAACTGGGTTCTGAAAAAAAGGTACAGTCTTCGAAACCTGGACATAACGGGCATCACTAAGGTCACACCGCAGAAACTCAAACAAGCCAAAGCCTCAGGGGCCAAAGTCAAACTTCTTGGCAGAATCGAAGAATCTTCCGCCTCCGTAGCTCCAGAAGAAGTTCCCACCGAGGACCCCACGTGCGTTCCAGACACCCTGAATGCGCTCACATTCTCGACGGAGCACGCCGGTGACATAACCCTCATCGGGCCTGGCGCCGGAGGCGAGAGAACGGCTAGCGCAATAGTTCGAGACCTCGTCAGTATACGCCAAGAATACGCGGCATAGAGGAACAATATTGAAGCTCGTTATGAAGTTCGGAGGCACATCGCTCGCAAACGCCGCAAGAATGAAGAATGCAGCAAGAATAATCCAACGATACTCACCCAAGAACAAGGTTGTTGTTGTAGCCTCTGCGATTGGAGATACAACAGACCAACTCACCGAGACCGCGGAACTCGCGAAGAAAGGAGATCTACGACGAGCAAGAAAACTCCTCTCCAAGATTCAACTATCCCATCTCAAGATCGCACGCATGGTTGCGGGTAGGAAAGAGACCAGAGAACTCCTAGCAAAAATAGAACAGCTCAACTCCGAACTTGAGCGGACAGTAGAGGGAATTGCGCACCTCAGAGAACTTACGTCCCGGAGCCGCGACTATCTACTCTCCTTCGGCGAGAGACTGTCCGCTCCGATTCTCGCAGCGACACTTTCGGCGATCGGCCTAAGAAGCCAGGCACTAACTGGTGCCGAAGCCGGGATTGCAACAGATGACAATTTCGGAGAGGCAAAGCCCCTCATAGAGATCAGCTACCACCAAGTCCAGCAACGGCTGGACCCTTTTTGGAGTCGCAAGGTGATTCCGGTGGTAACAGGGTTCATTGCTGCCACAGTCGACGGAAGCATTACAACCCTGGGACGAGGAGGATCTGACTACACCGCCACACTGCTAGCGGCTGCATTGGGAGCAGACGAGATATGGATATGGACTGACGTGGACGGGTTAATGACCGCCGACCCTAGAATCGTCAAGGACGCCGTTCTTCTCCCGAGCATTTCGTTCGGTGAGGCGCTAGAATTGTCCTATTTCGGAGCCAAGATGATGCATCCTCGGGCGCTGCAGCCTGCAGAACAGAAGAAAATCCCGGTTCGGATCAGGAACTCGTCCCACCCAAGTCAGAATGGGACTCTCGTGTCAGCCACTGAGTCTCATAATGGAGGCAAGGTGGTGAAAGCTGTTTCAATCATCAGGGACGTAGGCATAGTGACCGTAAGCGGGAGCGGGATGATGGGCGCTCCGGGAGTAGCTGCAAAAGTCTTCCAGACACTCGGTTCAAACAATGTCAACGTGATGATGATATCTCAGGGTTCTTCTGAAGCCACTATATCATGTGTTGTTGCGAATAGAGACGTTGATCGCGCCGTTAGGGCTCTTCAATTGGCGTTGATGGGGCAGGGATTTGTGGATAGAATAGCCGATGCGAAGGATGCCTGCATCATTGCTGTCGTTGGATCCGGAATGAAGGGAACCCTAGGAGTAGCTGCTAGAATATTTACGGCGGTCGCGAAACGAAAAGTGAATGTCCGTATGGTCGCGCAAGGCTCCTCCGAGTACAACGTTTCCTTCGTAGTATCTCACGACGAAGGCCCAGATGCGGTGAGGGCGATTCACGAAGAATTCAGTCTTGGTCGCTGAGTCTCTCGTTCAGCTTAACGCATGATGGTGACGACATCCTTGTCAGCCGGAATATGGTCAAGACTCACGCGCTGACCAGTGAATTTTACACTGGACCCTGAAACAAAAGCGTACTTGGCCCCCTCGACAAATCTGGGGCTTATCTTTTTGCAAACATCCCGCAAAGTCGAGCCAGCTGGAAGAATCAGAGGTTTCTCGAAGTCTGCATCACCGTCAGGACGCTTCAGATAGATTCGGATGAAATTGAGGGTGTCCCAGATTTTTTCGGCGAGAAGGTCCATGTTCAATCCCTTCTCGGCGGATATGGGCACGAAATCGCTCCCCATCTGTTTCTTCGCAGCCGCAAGATATTGCTCATTCACTAGGTCCACCTTGTTCAGAACAACTAACGAGCGAGCATATCTCCGGTTTCCGGTCAAGACATCAATCAATTGTTCATCTGTGACATCTTCTCGTACCAAAATGCCGCCATTACTAATCCCGTACGCTTCGACTATTCCCTCTCATTCTTCAACAACTGCACCTGCCCCGGTTGAAACACGTCCAAGACCAGCAGGACCAGGTCCGCGTTTCGTGCGACGGAGAGAACTCTCCTTCCCCTGCCCCGTCCCGAAGACGCGCCACTGATGATTCCTGGAAGATCCAGAATCTGAATGTCAGCTCCATTGAGACGCAGAATCCCCGGAACAACCGTGAGAGTTGTGAAGGCGTATGCTGCGACTTTCGACTTCGCATTCGTCAACCGGTTCAGAATGGTCGACTTGCCAACGCTGGGCAGGCCGATGAGAACAACCGTTGCATCTCCACCCTTGCGGATCTCGAAAGCGGGGCCTCCACCTTTCGAGGTTGAAGTTTCCAGCTCTTCGCGCAGGCGGGCGAGTTTAGCCTTGAGAAGCCCAATGTGGTGTTCGGTTTTTTTGTTGATCTGGGTCTTCTTCATCTCCTCCTCGATCTGCTTAATCTTCTCTGGAAGACCCACGTTCCCCGACTCCTAGTTTCCCTCTATACCTACGAACGGGTATTGTGAACCTTGCTTTGCGATAGGAGCCCTCCATAACCACGTCGAAATCGCGTCAGAACGGCAACGAATCGGGACGACCTCACCCTAGAAACCGGACGCTCCCCTCATGGATTCCACATAAACAGGGGAAGAGCATCTCAGAGTAGAACAGCGAAAAGCACGATCGAACCACCTTCTGTCAAGGAGTACCATCGCAACTATGGCTGAGAATCGGGTAGACGAACGCGACAAGGCAATTCTCGAAACGATCTACTACTGTGAGAACTGCAATATGGTCCTAGAACCCGGGAACATTGACGTAGAACAGCACAAGAGAGACCTTCCACATCACAAGATGCGTAAAGTTTTCATCGTTCGCTGCGGAAACTGCGGAAACATAGTAACCGACAGCCACGCCCAATACAGCCTCGAGAGAAACCAGTTCTGGTGCAAAAAATGTGTCGCTGATAACCGTTCTGGTTTCATGGATGGAGAATAGGGGCTCCAATCTAATAGGTATCTCGGGCGGAAGGACGTTCGTGCAACCTTCTCTTAGGAGTGCCTAAGCAATAATTTGACGTCTCTGTCCTGGGCCAGCAAGGAAAATCCGCCCGATGTGACCGATGTTTTGGAGGTCGGCGACGGGCTTTCGCGACTGATCATTCGAACGAAAAGGACTAAGTCGCGGAATATGTTGACATTGGTAGTCGTTTGGTTCTCATACTATGCGATTTTCATAGCGATCGCAATATCACCGCCTTATCAAAACGCGGCCCTTGGAAATATCCTGGACTGGCTCAGGCAATCGTTGCCGCGTTTGCGTTGGGAGGTATTGTGCACATGATTTGGACCGCCTGTGGGTCCCAAGATTCTCAATTGTCCATCCAGCAGCCGTGATCGACATAAAAATTGAGGGCTCAAGGCTCGGGCGTTTTGCCATTCACAGGTTGGATGTGAAATCAGGTGATGAGGGGTTTCGTCTCGTGGTGAAATGTCCCCGTCGAAGGCTGGCCAAGGCTCTCCGTGACTTGGGGGTAATTGCTGAGTGACACGGGCCCCCCTCAATTAGGTCAACGTAAGGTTCAGAAGGAGATGCCGAAAAGGTCCTCGATTATCGTGACCAAGAACCTCAATGGGGTCGGTGTCTTCCTCCGAACTTCGTCAAATATCATGCCGACGAATTCCCAACCTACCAGATAAACGAAGACAACGAAGATCGCCACTAAGCCGGAACCATAACCTACGAAGAGTGAAAGAACGTAGACTGCGGTCAATATGCCGGAAATAAACTCAAGCAGAGCGATGAGCTCTTGAATGGTTGAATTCAAGGAACTCACGCGGGACGACCGTCCAAAGCCAGAGGTATGATTGTTTGGGCGGGGACTCATTTGAACGTCCTTTAACGCTCGATGAAAGGGCACGCCTTGACTGAGAAGTCTTCCTATCCTCTTGTGGTCGCCCGTGGTGAGAGTATGCTTTCTTGCCATCTTGGTAAATCGATTAGCCCATAGGGTCATGCGGTTCTATAAGAACTTGAAGCTGGAGATTCAAAAAGAGACACTCAGGAAGGAGCCCGAAAGGAACGAGATAATTTTCTCAAAAGACCGGACAGCTCTCTCTTCTTCTTGACCGACGGGCTCGGGGCTTGAGCTATCCATTCTGCCGGACTGAGGGTTTCCACGATGTCGAGAAAGTTGAGGAAGACCGGCCGGCGATTTGGTTGTAGTGTATCTCCAAAACGGTATCCCAAGATACCGCTCTGGTGCAAGAACTGCATCGCCGAAACCGGCGTTCAGAGCTTCCACGGCACCTGGCACTTCCTTTATACTCAGCCTAACCAAGAGGTTTCGTTCAACCTCGGTGTCTCTTTGAATATCGACCTCGTCAGAAAACAGATACCAGTCACTTCCCGGCGAGCCTATTTCGACAACGCAGGAACGGGTCCGCCGTCCATACCGGTCCTCAACGCGATTAACGAGTTCATGGCCGACTGGCGAGAGTACGGCGAGAACTGGGAGGAATGGCTTCCTTTAATCATCGAATCACGCCGGCAATTTGGAAGGATGATCGGTGGAGTCCCTCTCGACGAGATAGCATCTGTCCCAAACGTCACGAGCGCGCTCATCAGCCTCGCTAGCAGCATCAACTACAAACCGAGAGGCAACATCGTCATCAGCGAACTTAACTTTCCAACCAACATCTACCTCTGGCACCTCCAGAAAAAACACGGACGAGCAAAAGACGTCCGCCTACTCCACCGCGACAATAACGGCACAATCCCGCTAGAACAATGGGAAAAAGCAATCGACGACGACACCTCGATCGTCTCTGTTGACTATGTTTCGTGGACTAACGGCTGTCGAGAGAAAATTCGAGAGATCACAAAGATCGCGCACGAACATGGTGCGTTTGTCATCGCTGACTCGTTCCACGCTCTAGGCGTCTTTCCAATAGATGCTCGGCAAGACGGAGTCGACGCGCTAGTATGTGGAATGTACAAGTGGATGCAAGGACCCCACGGGGCAGCTTACGTCTACACTAAACGCGATAGAATGAAGGAGCTTGACCCGAATTATATCGGCTGGCATGGAGTCCAAGACTCAGTCGCGAGAAGGCTGACAAGCCAACAAGATCTGTTCGGCAAACCGTTCAACATCGAAGAGACGATACCCGCGCCAGACGCGACAATGTTTGAAGGTGGAAGCTGGGGAGTAATATCGATTGTAGGCGCCAAAGCCGCCCTAGAGTTCGCGTTGAAGCACGATCAGACAGAAAGATCCCATCGAGTCCTGAAGGTCACTGCGCACCTGATCGAGGGATTGAAGAAGAAAGGTCGTAAGATACTCACGCCGTTACAGTCTGACCGGCGAAGCGGAATAGTGGTCTTCGAAGACCCCGACCCTGGAGCAACGTATGAGAAGTTGAAGAAGCTCAACATCACGGTCGCAAGCAGAGTCAAAGCACTAAGAGCCTCACCACACTACTACAACACCGAGGAAGAAATCGACAAACTCCTGGCCGCTCTCTAAACATTGAAAATAGTTGTCGTAAACAACTACAAGGAACCGAACCAGACGGAGCGAGCAATCCAGAACATAGAAAAGTCCACCGGACGATCGGTAGAGAAAATAGACTACAAGGAACCGGACCTTTACGGTAGAGTTGTAGGCTCTAGACCAGATCTGGTCATTCTCACAGGGTCCAGTGCCCTTCTCTCAAAACCTCGAACCCGAGAACTTTTCCAGCCTGAATTGGACCTTGTCACAAAGGGCAAATTTCCAATTCTGGGAATATGCTACGGACACCAGATCATCGGGTCAGCCTTCGGCGCCCCGATGCGAGATCTCGGTCAAATGCTCCGTGGATACGAAAAGGTGAGCGTAGTCCGTAATCATCCGTTGTTCGACGGATTACCCGCCGAGTTGGTGGTTGCCGAGTCACACCGGCAGGAATTGACCAAGGTTCCCAACGAGTTTCAACACCTAGCACAATCGACAACATCCAAAGTCGAGGCTATAGTGCACCAATCAAGGCCGATCTACGGCGTCCAGTTCCACCCTGAGAGATCAAACGAGAGTCATCCGCATGGTAGAATTATCATTCAGAATCTCTTGAAGCAGATTCGAGGGTCCTAAATGGTTGTCTAGTGTAGAGGAATCCAGTAGTCGAGGACCATCGCGAGAAAGACGATGGCGAGGTAGGGGCTTGAGAATTTGAAAGCGGTCCATGCTTGAGCCTTGGTCGGGTTGAAAGCCAGCTTCAAGTCTACAATGATCATTCCCAGACCAAGTAACCCTGCGATCGCGAGATAGATTATTCCGAACGTGCGCAGAGGTACGAAGATGAGAGACGAGGGGACCAGGAGAAAAGTGTTGAGCGCAATGTATTGTGCCGCCTTCTTGTCACCCACAACGACGGGAAGCATAGGGATGCCAGCTTTTGCATAGTCTTTTGAGGCTCGAAGGGCGAGGCTCCAGAAGTGGCTTGGTGTCCAGACAAAGACTAGCAAGGCCATCAACCATGGTGCAATCGCGCTGATGTTTCCAGTTGCTGCAGCCCAACCTGCTAGGGGCGCGCAGCTTCCCGCTGAACCGCCGAGGACGATGTTGAGTGTTGTTCGGCGCTTCAACCACTTGGTGTAGAAGCCAACATAGATTGCGGCACCGAGGAAGATGAATAGGCTAGCCCAGAGAGACAGGAACCAAAGGGAGATCCCGACTCCTGCCCCCACCAGGAACAATCCATAGATTAGCGCGTACGCCCCATGCTCTGATCAATGTCACGATCGAGATAGCAGTTCAATGCGCCAGCACCCCCCGACGATAGGGTGCCGGCGACCAAGACCGCCACCAGATTGAGTAGATTGATGCCTCGTGTGGCCACCAGGAAAGCCATCAAAGCTGTGAAGTCTAGCAGGAAGACTATCTTCGGCTTGGTCAGGTTGACGTAGGCCTGGGCTCTGGACCCCAAGGATGAACGCGAGGCGTGAGTATATTGGCGGTAAAAGGGTTTGGCGCAAACGGCCCTTACAAGGCGAACTTGAATGACGAAGATTGCTCGAAGGTAGTTAGGAACTTCTGAAATAGGCCGGTTACCGGCTGAACGCTTCGAGGGGGTCTCAGTTTGAGGGTCAACTATCTACTCATACTTGGATGCGTAGGCCTGAGCCTCTGGGCTTGGCAACAAGACCCCGACTTCATCGATACAAATTTCGTGTTCAGCTGGAACAACCTGTTGGCCGGAAGAATCTGGACTCTCTTTACCGCGCTCTTCCTCCACGCCAGCCCCACCCATCTCTTCGGAAACATGCTCTTCCTTTTCGTGTTCGGAAATACTCTCGAGAAAATGATTGGTAGAGACTATCATCTAGCGGTTTTCTTCATTGGAGGATTCACAGCCTTCCTTCTGCCTCCAGCCCTTGGACTCTACGCACCGGACACGGGCATGCTGGGAGCTTCGGCGGCCATCTTCACATTGGCAGCCTGCGTGATGCTGATGAATCCTTTGAAATTCTCGTTTCTCTTCATGGCTCCCCAGGGCCTGGTCGCTATGTTCTACTTCCTCTACAACGTAGCCCTTGTCTATGATCCGACACTCATTCCAGGCCTTAGCTACGACCCTAACATTGCCTACATTGCTCATATCATAGGCTTCACAGTCGGTATACCGTTCGGAATCTCTTGGAGCAAGCGCTGGCCTAGAAACCTCCTCATCACGCTCGGACTATTCGGCATATACCTCGCGATCCTTGCGATACTCGCAGCGTTCTTCGGTCTCAGGCTGCCCCTCGGCCTACTATAGCTGCTGCTCCAGGAGCGGCTTAAGCTTCAAAAAGACCTGTCTAGTCGCCCGCAAATCGTCCAGACAATGCTCCCGTATCGATGACAGGGCTTTCCTATCTCCCTCAACCGCTAGAACGTAAAGATGTGGAACATCAAGACCCATTGGGCCTTTCTTCCGATCAATCTGGAAGAAATCACAAACGTGGTCGAGATAGGTGAAGGTGAGTCTCAATCGGCTCTTGACGACGTCCGCGAGATCAATGTGCGATTTCCGAAGGATGGATCGTGGATCAAGTCCATGTTTCATGAGGCGGGTTGTGAGAAATGGTATGTCGAAGCTCCTGCCATTCCAAGTCACCAGGACGTCAAAGCTCTCCAAACGTTTTGACAGTTTCGACAACAGCGACTTCTCTTCACTCGTCCTCCTCGCTTCCAAGTACTCGCCCCGTCCCGCGTCCGACATGAGCCCGGCACCAACGAGTACTCCAGCATCCCCCTCAAGAGATGTCGTCTCTATGTCGAGAATCACGATCTTAGCAGCCATGGTTTGTTGAGTATTGGCTCTGAGCTTAAGCGCTTTGGCAACGCTCTCGAAAGGAAGATATTCGGGCCTCAGCCCGTAGCCTCTCGTAGACTGACTCTCGTTGGAGACCCCTATCATAGTCCAAGTTGCGAACTTGGAGAAGACCTATCGTCTCGGCAACGTTACCGTGCAAGCTCTTCGTGGGGTCAACTTCACACTGTACCAGGCAGAGTTCGTCGTTGTAACCGGTCCTTCCGGGTCCGGAAAAACAACGCTCCTCAACATCATAGGAACACTAGACAAACCCTCGGCAGGAACGGTAACAATTGACGGAGAAGACATCACCGGTATGAAAGACAGTCAGCTGACGAAGCTTAGACGGCACAAGATTGGTTTCATCTTCCAATTCCACAACCTCATCCCCGTCCTTACCGCGTCAGAAAACGTCGAATTGCCATTGTTAACGGCTGGAATGAAACCGAGGCCTGCTAAGGAGCGAGCTGCACTGATGCTTGAGCGCGTAGGTCTCAAGGAACGCCTAACCCATCTGCCAGATGAAATGAGTGGAGGAGAGCAACAACGGGTAGCCATCGCCCGGGCCCTCGCAAACCACCCGAAAATAATACTCGCCGACGAACCTACGGGAGATCTTGACACGAAAACAGGCTCAGAGGTGGTCCAGATAATGTATGAATCAGCGAAGAAAGAAAACGCTTCAGTACTTGTCGTCACACACGACCCAGTAGTCGCAGACCGAGCGGAGAAACTGTTTGAAATGAGGGACGGCATCATAACGAAGGGAACGCAACAACGGCCGAGAGAAGCGTTCAGGCTGAGAGCGATCGAGCCAGTTCCACCCGAGCCCGCGAGATCGCTCTCACAGCCCAACTAGCACGAAGGCTGAGCCTGAACATTGCTCTCGGCAAAGATAGCCTATCGCAATCTCCCAAAGAGGCGCGCAAGAACCGCGCTGACAATTCTAGCAGTTGTCCTAGGAGTCGCTCTGCTCGTAGGCATAAACCTGGCAACCGCAAGTGCAACTGGCGAGTTTACTAATTACATCAATAAGTTCTGGGGCCGCACTGATATCGTAGTAAGTTACGGCGGACTCCCGCCTGTTTTCGAGAGCCGTTATCTGCACGTTGTCGATAACACAACTGGAGTTCAGCAGACAGCTGGAAGACTGGTCTGGTTTGGCACCACCGATAGCAGGACATTCTTTTCTCTTGTGGGAGTCAATAGGACGGATTTCGATTACTCCAGCTTCAACATTACCGGGGCAAAGACCCTTTTCCCCGACCAAGCGACAGTGGATGATGGGCTGGCCCAGAAGTTCGGATTGGGAATCGGCTCGACCCTCAACGTTGTCACCCCGAACGTCGTCACAAAAACCAACGTAACCATTCCACTATCAGTAGTAGGAATCAACCATCCTCTACGTAACATCGGCGCTTCAATTTACCTCAACCTTACCCAGTTACAATCGGAACTAAACTTTCAGGGAATGATCTCCCACATTTACGCAACTCTCAAGGATCCGACTAGGGCGCCGCAGGTCCGGGCCGAGATTCAAAGTCGCTTGGGCTCACCGCTTTTCAACGTAAACGCTCCAAAGGCGGAAGCAGTTCAGAGAATAGCGGGACAAACCGCCGGGTTCGAGCTTGGGCTGAACGTGATGGTGGCTGTCGCACTCGTTGTTTGCGCTTTCATCGTCTTCAACACCTTGTTCATGACTGTGAACGAACGCACGTATGAGATTGGGGTGATGAGGGCTGTTGGGACCAGCCGGTCACAGATCTTCACGATCTTCCTAGCAGAGGGATTACTGATTGGTACGATTGGCACGATCGCCGGTGTCTTTACCGGGTTAATTCTTTCGCGGGGGTTCACTGCAGTTGCGGAGAACATTCTGCAAATCCCATCTCTCCCACTAGTCCAGCTTACCCCAACCATCACTCTAATGGGGCTTGGAGCAGGGTTTGCATCGGTTTTCGCAGGATCGCTCTACCCGGCCGCTTCTGCAAGCCGATTCGATATTATTCAAGCGATTCGGCCCTCCGCCCGAAACTCTCGCAATAGGATCCCAGATTCGATCATCGTCCTTGTCAGCTTGGGCATGCTCACGGTCGGCTCGCTAGAGGCTGCCAGACTAACGCCGTTCCACGTGTCATACCTCGACGTTGCACTAATCCCAATGGGGCTAGTCATTCTTGGCGCAGTACTATTCGGACGATCGGGACGAATACTTACTGCACCGCTCCTGCCATTCTCGAGGGTCGTAGGATACATCGCATCGAGAAACGGGAGACGAAGGCTGCTCAGAAACGCGATCTCGTTCGGAATGATCACCATCACACTCAGCTTCGTAATCATGCTAGGGGGAATCCAAGGCGGGGTCCAAACCGCCCTCGACCAGGGAATTCAGGAAGCGCTTGGGGCGGACATAATCCTGATCGCAAACCAATCCCTACCAATAAGCTTCACCAACAATCTCACCAACATAGCACAAGTCTCTCTAGCAACTCCCCTCGGACCTAGCCTCCTTCCATTCAATCCCAAAGCCCTCGGACCCAACGGCAACAGCACATCAGTAGGAGTACTAGCCGTTGACCCGGCAACATTCCCCCAGATCATAAACTACCAGTTCTTGAACTCGCCTCCCCAACAGCAAATCTACGCCAAGCTAGCGAACAATTCTCAGACAGTCCTCCTACCGGATTCTCTGGCATCGAGACTCGCTGTCTCAGTGGGTGAAAGCGTGGACGTAACGACGTTTAATGGAACCTTGCCGTTTCATGTTGCGGGAATATTCACCGGGCCTGTCCTACAGTACATCCAGTTTGGAAACAGCTTTGCCAGCGACTCGATAGTTGTCTCCTTCAAGTCACAGAAAGATTTCTTCGGCGGCAGCAACAGCGCCCCTCTCTTCCTGATCAACCTCAAGCCGCAGTACAAGCCAGCAGCATCTACTATCGCTCGCGACATTGCCGCCTCGTATCCGAAATATGATTTCGCGGAGAACTCGCTGACCCTCGGACAACTCCTCTCTCTAGTCCGGGACACAATAAACAGAATATTCACAATCATCCTCTTGGTTCTCTACTTCGCCCTCCTCATCGCCACCCTTGGAATAACCGCCACAATGATCATGAACGTGACAGATAGGAAGCGAGAGATCGGGCTCTTGCGATCACAGGGAATGAGCAGAAGACAGATAGTTGGGCTCTTTCTCAGCGAAGGAATTCTCCTTGGACTATTCGGTTTCCTCCTCGCTGTTCCTGGAGGATTGCTCCTGTTGGAGGGAGCGACTAACAGCACCACCCTCGCAGGGTTCTATCTTCCATTTGTCATCCCGTATAGTGCGATAGTTCAAGCGTTTGGATTGTCGCTTCTAGCCGTAGTCGCCGGGTCATTGTATCCTGCGCTTCGTGCCTCGAGAATGGAAATCACGAAGGCTCTCGAACAAACATAACAAGCAGGTAACCGTTACTAGTGGGAAATGGAGCAGGGTACGGCGGGCTTAGTTCTGGCTTAGATCGAATAATCATCTTGAGGCGGCATGCCCAAGTTCAGCCAGCGTCAACGGTACACTCTCGCCGTTCTTTGCAGCTTGCTAATTGCTGGCCTTGTACTCTTGTCCTTCCCTGCCCCTGCAGAACAAAATGTCGCGACTTATTCGACACCGGCTAACTATTCTGCCAGTGCCTTACAAACGGTAATTGGATACGCGCTTTCTGGCTACTACGCGTCGGCACACATAACGACCGGAAACACGGCCACCGTTACACTGACGCTCGTTGAAACGAACCTGGTAATATTCACAAGCACTTTTCCCGCAGGAGCATTCGACATTCCAAGCACTCCTATCACCGCGGCCAATGGAGGAACAGTATTCTTGACAGTAACGTCCCAGAACCAGGTTTTCACTCAGATGAACGTGGTGGCGAAAATATTCCACGTAGTCACAGCTCTTCCATACTTCTGGGCAGGAGCAGGGATCTTGGGCTTGACCGGCCTCCTAACACTAGCAATCTTCTACCAGCACACCGTTGCAGGAAAACTCGCGAGAAAAA
>WNGG01002655.1_pt1 | contig 20196 bp, 13 predicted proteins | sample 5400661 | NCBI WGS metagenome assembly WNGG01 (sample SAMN13153372, study PRJNA577476) | soil metagenome | isolation source: 100 cm soil or saprolite under Garry oak tree replicate 1 | place: USA:California | collected 2016-06-15
CGAAGGATAGGTAGGACCGCTGAGGAGTTTACCAAGCTGTATTCGCAGCCGATACGCATCACACCTGTCCGCTTGATCACCTGGTAATAAGAGGTCTTTTTCCTCGACAAGGCTTTTCCGTTATGCTAGACTTGTTTTAGAAAGATATGTAGGAGGGCATTTGGCATGGAGAATCGTGCAGAAAAGCCATGGGACGATAGCCTGAGGAGTCTCGTCCGCGCCAGTCCACAAGCGTTTGTCTCGCTGGTACTCGGTGATGCGCACTTCAATCGGGAACTGCCACACAAGCTGAAAACGTGGAAGCAGGAAGTGGACTCACTGCTGGACGTGACTTTTAAAGGTCAGGAGATGCTGGTGCATCTCGAGTTCCAGACCTACAATGACCCTACCATGGCTGAACGGATGCTGCGCTACAATGTATTGGCACGCAGTGAGTACGGTCTCCCGGTCCTTTCCTGCGTGATCTACTTGCTCAGGGATGGGAACGTCCCGGTATCGCCCTTGTCCTGGATGGTTCCCACAGGGCATAAGGTGTTGGATTTCTACTTTGAGAGCATCGAATTAGGAGAATTATCTCCAGAAGAATTGCTCCAAAGAGGTGAACCAGGCTTACTACCATTGTTGCCTTTGACCAGGGGCGGAGCAAGCCGCGAGGTGGCAACAACAATGTTTGCGAGCCTCAAGGCTGCTGGACGTACTGAGTTGATAGTAATTGGGGCTACTTTAGCGTCGTTAGTGTTTAGCAGGGAGAATATAACTGACCTGGAATGGTTACATAGGAGGTTGCGCGAGATGCATAATATACTACGAGAAAGCCCGTTTTATCAGGAAATCTTGCAGGAGGGGCGCGAAGAAGGACTTAAAGAGGGGCGCGAGGAAGGCCGCGAAGAAGGCCGCGAAGCGGGGCGCGAGGAGGAGCGCCGGGAACAAATAGCAGGATTACGTCAGACGGTGATCGATATCGTTTTGGAGCGGTTCCCCAAGCTCGTACGTCTAACCAGGAAACAAGTAACCTTCATTGAAGATCCAGCAGTGCTGCGGTACTTGATCGTCAAGATGGGCATTGCACAAACCATTGAGGAGGCCAGGCAGTATCTCCTGAAAGTAGATGAAGATGCTGATGTTTAATGACACCTGCAGGCATATTGCCATAGTTTGACATCTCCTCCTCCTATGCTATACTGTCGTAAAAGAGTTATCGAGCGAAGCGGCGGGTAACACAATCGTTGTCCGCCGCGCATTTTTGCGACTGTACGCTATTATGAACGCAGCAAGACCTATAAATGAAACCACTATAGATTGAGAGATGCATCCATGACGATCCACGAACGAGAAGCTATCCCTGTTCCACAGGTGGAGCCGCGCGCTCCCATTCCCGAGCAGAACCTGCGCATCCCTGGGCCGACTCCGGTACCCGCAGAGGTGCTGGCAGAGTTGGCGCGTCCTATGATCAACCATCGCGGACCCGAGTTTGCTGCCATCATGCGCCGCGTCACCGCGCGCCTGCAATATTTCTTTCAAACTGCCTCGCCCGTGCTGACCTACGCTGCTTCCGGCACAGGCGGCCAGGAGAGCGCCGTTGCCAATCTCTTCTCCCCGGGAGATCGCGTGGTGGCGATTACCATTGGGGCCTTCGGCAATCGCTTCGCGACCATCGCCGAGGGCTATGGCCTGCAGGTTACGCGCATTGAGTTTCCTTGGGGTCAGGCCGCTGACCCGAACATCGTCGAGGAGCGCCTGAAGAGCACGGCGTCCGCGGGTTCCTACAAAGGTGTGCTGCTGACGCATAACGAGACTTCCACCGGCGTCATGAATGACGTGGAGACGCTGGCAGCAGTGATACGCCGTCTGAACCCGGACGCTTTGATTGCCGTCGACGCGGTGAGTTCACTGGGCTGCGTGCCGCTGGAAATGGATGCCTGGGACCTCGACGTGGTCTTCACCGGCTCTCAGAAGGGCTGGATGAGCCCTCCTGGAGTAATGATGATAGCTCCCGGCCCGCGCGCCTGGGAGGCCAACAAAAGCGCAAAGTCGCCGCGTTTCTACTTTGACTGGGCCAACACGCGCAAGAGCCTGGAACTTGGACAGCACCCCTCGACGCCAGCCGTCTCAGTCTTCTACGCCCTGGACATAGCCCTGGAGATGATGCTGGCCGAGGGTCGACAGGCCATCTTTGAACGGCACCAGCGCATTGGTGACTACGTGCGCTGGCGCATCCAGGAAATGAGACTGAAGCTGCTCGCCGATCACCAGTATGCATCGAACACGGTGACCGCGGTACTCACGCCCGCTGGCCTCGACACGAAAGTGCTGCTGAAAAAACTGCGCGAGCAGGACGGTATAGTGTTCGCCAGTGGCCAGGGACAACTGGAAGGAAAAAGCCTCCGCGTGGGACATCTTGGCTACTTCCAGGAAATCGACCTCGTCGAGGCGATGGACATGCTGGAGAAGCGCCTTCGCGAATCAGGTTTCACCGGCTAGCGCTGCAAGGATAGAGAGGAACGTGGTATGGCAGAGGTACAGAGTAATAGCGAGCAGGCAATCAAAATACTCATCACGGACCGCATCGCCCAGGAAGGTATTGACCTCCTGCACTCCCAGCTTCCTGAAGCGCAGATCGACGAGCGCATTGGACTCAAGGCGGAGCAGCTCAAGCAGGTGATCGGTGACTACACGGCGCTCATCGTACGCAGCGAAACCCAGGTCACCGGCGATATACTGGCTGCGGCAAATCGGCTCAAGATCGTAGGACGCGCCGGTGTAGGCGTCGACAACATCGACACCGAGGCAGCCACACGCCTGGGCATCATGGTCGTCAACTCCCCTACCGGCAACATTGTGGCGGCTGCAGAACACACCATTGCTATGCTGATGGCCCTGGCGCGACACCTTCCTGGCGCCAACAGCAGCATCAAAGCAGGCAAGTGGGAGAAAAACCGCTTCCTGGGTGTCGAGGTACGCAACAAGACACTCGGCATCATTGGCCTGGGAAAGGTCGGCGCGGAAGTTGCTCAACGCGCACAGGGACTGGCAATGCGCGTAATTGCTTTTGATCCCTACGTGGCACCTGAACACGCGAGTAAGCTGGGCGTTACCATGCTGAGCATGGAGGAAGTGTTGCAACAGGCCGATTTCGTGACGCTGCACACGTCCCTCACCAGCAGTACGCGGGGACTCATCGGCGCCCACGAGTTGAACCTGCTCAAACCAGGCGCTCGGCTGATCAACTGCGCGCGGGGCGATTTGATCGATGAGGAGGCATTGCTCAATGCCCTCAACGAGAATAGGCTGTCGGGGGTCGCGCTAGATGTCTTCAGCCACGAGCCAATAGGTGACGATGCTACCATGAAACAACTCTTAGCGCACGAGCGGGTGATTGCTACGCCGCACCTGGGAGCCTCGACGGAAGAGGCGCAGGTAGGGGTAGCCACCGATGTCGCCGAGCAGGTCGTCTCGGTTCTGCGTGGAGGCTTCCCTCGCGCAGCCGTGAATGCGCCTCTCATCCTGCCGGAGACGCTGAAGGTGTTGGCGCCCTATATGCGCCTGGTCGAGCAGATGGGCCGTCTCTATACGCAATTGCAGCCCGGGCCGCTCAATAGAGTCGAGTTATCGTGCAGCGGCGACATCGCCAGCTACGACCTGCGCCCCCTGCAGGCAGCGCTGATTAAGGGACTGCTCGAATCGGTCTCAGACGCGCACGTGAATATGATCAATGCCCAGTTACTGGCAAAGCAGCGGGGGCTGGAGATCCTCGAACAGAAATCCAGCACGTCGACCGAGTTTGCCAACCTGGTGACGCTGCGCGTGCTGAGCGCTAACGGCTACGCCTCGTCTTTCGCTGGCAAGCCCGGTTCCGGCGACGAATACGTGGAGGTGCTTGGCGGCACGGTTATGCACGGCGAGCCGCGCATCGTGCAGGTTGGGCGCTACTGGACAGAATTTGTGCCGGAAGGCTATATCCTCTTCTGCCGCAATCCCGACCAGCCCGGTATGATCGGCCGCGTGGGAACTATCCTGGGCCAGGCGCATGTCAATATTCGCCACATGGACGTGGGACCAATCGTGCGCACACCTCATCCGCGTGACGCGCAGCACAAACCCGAGGCCGCGCTCATGATTATCTCGGTCGATGATCCCATCCCCGATTGGGCGCTGCAGGAGATCGGCGCTTCGGGTGATATCTTCGGCCTGACATTGGTGAAGTTATAGGATGGCAGGAAGCATCTTCCCCCACCCCAGCGCGATGATGAATTTTCACGACCAAGATCGGTCAGGTGGTGTCACCCTGAGCGCAGCGAAGGGTCTCTCCATGGGCAGAGAGATGCTTCGCTACGCTCAGCATGACATGACCGGTTTTGGTTGTTAAACTCCATAATCGCGCAGCTACGCCGTTATTTTGACGCCCACGGGGCACGATACATCGGCCCCACGCCCCTGTGCACGGCAGCAAGCGTTGCCCCAATCACCCATGCCAGGTTTTGCGCAGGACGCGCACCCAATTCTCATGGGCGATTTTGCGCAGCGCCGTGTCATCGTAACCGCGCTCGGCCAGGGCAGCTATAAGCTTGGGCAAGCCTGTCACGTCACCGATGACCTGTGGGATCCTGGTGCCATCGAAATCGGAGCCAAGGCCGACGCAGTCGATGCCCAGGCGCTCCACTAGATAATCGATATGACGCACCATGGTATCGAGCGGGGTATCCGCGTTGTTATCACCATCCTCGCGCAGCATGCTGACGCCAAAATTCAGCCCGACCATGCCATCCGACTCTTTGATCGCGTCCAGTTGCTTATCGGTCAGGTTGCGAGTTACTGGACAGATAGCATGCACATTTGAGTGTGTAGCCACCAGCGGCGCATCGGACAACCTGGCCACGTCCCAGAAGCCCTGTTCATTGAGGTGGGAGAGATCGAGCATGATGCCCAGGCGATTGCACGCCCGCACCAGCTCCTCTCCTGCCTCGGTCAGACCAGGGCCGGTGTCGGGCGAGTGGGGAAACTTGAAGGGCACACCCTGCGCGAAGGCGTTGGGGCGACTCCAGACAATGCCGAGCGAACGCAGCCCGGCCCGGTAGAAGACCTCCAGCGCGTCCAGCCCGGGATCAATCGCTTCGGCTCCTTCAAAGTGCAGGATCGAGGCAAGCACTCCCTCACGCAGGCACGTGACCAGCTCGTCGACTGTGCGCACTACCTTGACCTGCCCGTTCGCCTCTTCCTCCAAGCGGAAAAGAAGCGCCGTTACCGCTATTGCCGTGCGCTGGGCATAGACCGGGTCGACAGCTGGTGCCAGCCGGACCTCGTAACCATTCCCGGTTTTGGTCAAGGCGGGCTCTGCCGGGGCAGGCAGCGCTGGATCTGGTCGGACGAAGACGGCAAAAAAGCCGCCCGCAAAACCGCCCTCGCGCCCTCGCGGCAGGTCGATGTGACCTTTATCGGCGCGGGTAAAGAAGCTGCGCCCGCCCCCACGGTCGGCGTAATACAGGTGCAGCAGCGTGTCATTGTGACCGTCAAAGACTGGCAGCGTGTTTGTCACAGTTATCTCTTTCATTTTCTTGAAGGCTTGTGCCTGCCTCTTCATACTTCAAGCAAGTTCCGGCTGTCCTGTTCGCCTTTGCTGCTCACAGGGTCCGGGGCTTCTTGCAGTCTTGCCCGCAGGTAACGCCTGAATCCATAGGTGATGAGCACGTACAAGACAATTACCAGCGCCAGCGCGCACAGGGTGGGAAGGGTATAGTCCTGTATCAAATGCAGGGCAAAATGCCAACGCCTGCCGAGCGCCAGGCCGGCATATAGCATCACCACGCACCAGGTGGCAGAACCAGCCAGGGCCGCTATGAAGAAACGACCGAAAGGCATGCGCGAAATGCCGGCAGGGAAACAGGCAAAGGGTCGCACATAAGGAGTCAAACGCGAGAAAAAGATCATCCAGGCGCCCGACTGCTGAAACCAGCGTTCAACCGCCTTCACCTTCTGTTCTTCAATGTGAAATACGGACAGCAGGCGCAAGTACAACCTGCGCCCGCCCTGTAGACCTATCCCATAGGCCAGGCAAGCCCCGGCAGTGCTTCCAAAAATGGCAGCGGCTATGAGTATCCAGATATTGAGCAGCCCCAGGGAGGCCAGCGCTCCCATAAAAAGCAACAGCGTCGTATTCACAATAGGAACGCCAGAACTCTCTAAGAGGAGTGTTACTGCTACTAACAGGTACAAGAGCAGTGGACTCGCATGGAAAAAGAGTTGCGTGAGAGCGTACAAACAGCCTGTCCTTCCTCCCGGCTTCACTATACCCGGGAGGTCATCTCGCGATGTGCTTTTTCTCTGTGTATATTGTTTAGACGAATGAGCTATAGGCCGGGTTGCAGAGAAGCGGGCGGCAGCATTCTACAACTTCGTCCCGCCCAAGGCCGTATCAACTATGGAAACATATGGTGTACAATAGCGAGGTGGCATTGCAGCTACCAATATGAAGTTTCATAAAATAACGTAGATATGGGCGTAGGTGCGCGATTAATCGCGCCGGGGGGCGCCATGAATGGTGCAATTACGCATGGAGTGATCTGATTAGTTCGTTAAAGTCTATTATATGCAGTTGTAGCTAAAGAAAGGTAACATGCCGACAGCCACCCCGACCTCAAGCAAGAGCAAAGTTTCGCTCAGACCCAGCAGAGGACAGGCTCGCTTCGCTTTCACTATCCTGTTCGCCATCAATATACTCAACTATGCAGACCGCTATGTACTACCCGCCATATTGCCCAAAGTCCAGGCGGATCTCGGTTTAACGAGCCTGGAAGCAGGTCTACTTGGCTCGTCGTTTTTACTCGTCTATGCATTCGCTACCCTGCCAATTGGTGTCTGGGCGGACCGGGGCGTGCGCAAAAATATTGTGGCCCTCTGCGTCGGTATATGGAGCGTGGCAACCTGCCTGGCAGGCTTTACACGTAATTTCGTGCAGTTGTTCAGCGTGCGTGCCGTGCTGGGCATTGGCGAGGCCGGTTATGCCCCGGCGTCTCTCTCGCTGCTCGGTGACTTCTTCTCGAAGGCACGACGTGGCCGCGTTCTTTCCTACTGGTCGTCGGGGACATTGCTCGGGGCCGCCATCGGCTTCACGCTCGGGGGCGTGGTAGGTGATGCGTTCGGCTGGCGCTGGGCGTTCTACATTGTCGGTATTCCAGGCTTGATCGCCGCATTCCTGGCCTGGCGCATGCTCGAGCCAAGACGCGGGGCCTTCGAGGACGAGGGCAACGACGCTACTGGAGAAGGCACTGCCGGTGAGGCGGAGGCTATCTCTGAACACGGCGGTCTGGGCAAGGGTTTCTTGGACACGGCAAAAAAGCTGTTACAGATCCCAACCTATTGGACACTGCTTGGCGCTTTAACCTTCAGCTTCTTTACCATTGGCGGCACTTCATTCTGGCTGCCTTCGTACTTCGTAGACGCCTTCAAGCTTACTGTGGGCAGTGCTGGCGTCATCTCGGGCGCGGTCCTGGTCAGCACCGGGCTCGTCGGTACCATCGTTGGCGGCTGGCTGGCAGACTATATGCAGCGGAGGCGTCCCGAGGGCCGCCTGCTCGTAGCAACGCTTGGTTTTCTCCTCGGTGCGCCGCTGGTGCTGCTGGCTCTCTTTATTCACAGCCTGCCGCTCTTCATCACCGTCTTCCTCATAGCGGCTATTGCTCTCAACTTCTGTACCGGGCCGCTGAACGCGGTGATCCAGGATGTCATCACACCTACTATGCGCGCTACTGCCGTCGGCCTTTCGCTGCTGATCGCTCACCTGCTGGGCGATGCCGCAGCGCCATCGGTCATCGGCCTTATAGCCGACGCGCACAATCACTCGCTCAACTTCGCGCTCATAACCACCGCTCCGACATTTCTCTTTCTCGCGGGCCTGGTCTGCCTCTTCGGGCTGCGAACGGTTGCACGCGACATGCGACGGATGCAAGCACAGTTGCTTCAGCGCGACCGCAAGAGTCACCCCTACATGTAGGGGCAGGGCTTGCCCCTGCCCTGAAAAGAAGCGACCCCTTATCATAATGATAGGGGTCGCTTCTGGAGCGGGTTACGGGGGTCGAACCCGTGATCTCAACTTTGGGAAAGTTGCATGTTGCCACTACACCAAACCCGCCGGTATTCTGTTGACACAGTGGATTATAGCCGATGCATGGGCGAAAGTCAAGTCTTGCTAACCGGCGGAACTATGGGCGACCGCGTGGGCCGCCCTTCCAACTTTGCCTTATTAGCCTCAGCGGCCGCTGCGAGCCTGGGCCCTGCGCACAACAGCATCGACAGTCACAGCGAGCAACAGCACGGCTCCTTCGATCATTTCCGCAGCAGCCTGGGTCCCATTCAACAGGGCGAGACCATTCAGCAGGCTGCCAATGATGAGTGCTCCCAGGATAATAGACCAGACCGAGCCGCGCCCACCGAAGAGACTGATCCCGCCGATCACAGCCGCCCCAATTGCCTGCAGTAGCAGTAAGGGATTAACCTGGCTCGATACGGCCGTCTCGCGCGAGGCCTCCAGGATACCTCCAACCACAGCCAGCGTTGAACAGAGTGTGAAGGCAATTATACGTATAGCGACTACATTAATACCGGCACGTCGAGCAGCCTCGGCGTTGCCACCGACTGCGTAGATATGGCGCCCAAACGGGGTTTTCGTCAAGATCAGCCAGAAGAGCAAGATCAAGAAAAAGAGGATAGCCGTTGAATAAGGTACACCCAGGTAGTTCTCGAACAGCGCTACTGTGCCCTCAACAATCACGACGACCACCACAATCTGGCCAATGAGCTGCCAGGACGGCTTCGTTCTCAGACCCGCCCGGCGGCGATTCACCTGGTCGAGTAAGACACCGCCAATATAGAGCACCACGGCTAATGTTGGCAGGCCAATGCCCAGATACCAGGGCAGAAAACTGTAGGGACTACCGGCAATGCCGTTAATGGCCGGGTCATTGATGATCAACGTAGCCTGTCCGTTTAGTAAATAGAGTAGGAGCCCTTCATAGCCAATGAAGGCAGCCAGGGTGACGATGAACGAGGGAATGCGCAGAACAGCAATGAATAGTCCATTGATGCAGCCGACTAACGCTCCTGCCGCTAGAGCTATAGTGATAGCTGCCCAGGCAGGATAGCCAAGGCGTGCCGACACTACCCCCATCACCACGGCGCCGAGCGTACCAACCGAGGCCACTGAAAGATCGATTTCACCAAGCAGTAATACCAGGGTAACACCCAGTGAGTCTATAGCTATCGTAGCAATCTGTAGAACCAGGTTCGAGAGATTGCGCGGCAGGAAAAAGAAGCCACCCGAAGCGATTTCGAAATAAATCGCAATCACCACGAGCGTCAGCAGCACAGGAAGGAAGCCGAGATCGCCTCGTAACAATTGCCCTAGCGTCTGGCGTGGCATAGAACTGGGTACCTCTACAGCCGCAGCCGAAACTGCAGTTGCAGATGAGGCAGTCGTCGCTTTTTCGTTGATCATCTCACTCATTGCCCAGCTCCTTCCGCCGTGTCATTACCGTTGGCTTCCATCAATGCGCCAAATTCTGCTCCCGTAATCGCAGATACGACGCGTTCAGGCGTTGTGGATTTAACATCGAATGTAGCAACTCTCTTACCAAGGCGCAGCACAATGACGCGGTCAACGACCTCGAAGACATCGGCCAGGTTGTGCGAAATAACCACTACAGCCAGCCCTTGATCGCGCAGGCGGCGAATCATGTGGAGCACCTGGCGCGTTTGCGCTACACCGAGCGCAGCCGTTGGCTCGTCAAGCAGCACCACGCTGGCATTACGCAAAATGGACTTCGCTACCGCTATAGACTGGCGCTGCCCACCGGAGAGCGACATGACAGGCGTACGCACCGAGGGAATTTTTACGTCAAGGGTACGCAGCACCTGCAAGGTACGTTGTTCCATGTGAATCTCAGACAAAGAGCGGATCGGCGAGCGCTCCTCGCGCCCTAAAAAGAGGTTAGCGACGACATCGAGGTTGTCACAAAGGGCCAGGTCCTGGTAGACCGTCTCGATGCCTAGATGAGTAGAGACCTGCGGTCCGGTGATTTTGACGGGTTGGCCCTCTAAGAAAATCTCGCCACTATCAGGCGGTCCAACACCCGATATTGCTTTGATCAACGTCGATTTGCCCGCGCCGTTGTCACCGACCAGGCCCACGACTTCGCCCGCGTAGACCTCAAAATCTACATCCGTTAGTGCGCGTACTGCGCCAAAGGACTTGTTGATGCCCTTCAGACGCAGGCGTGGTTCGCCGCTGTAAGGCTGCTGCACCTCAGCAACCGGAGAAGTGAAATTATCGGCCATAGGGCCCTCCAGCGAAGAGTTTGTATCAATAAATACACCGGTAAGAGGTGAATACCCCAAGTATACCACCTCTTATCGATGAGATGGTAGTGTCCGGCATACCACACCCTCGTAGGCGGCGTGGTATCGAACCCTGCACGCGGCTCCACGCCCAGGGCCGGGGCCGTAGAGTGCGGATGTATCCAGCACATCCCAGCCCCTACCATGATACGAATCGTCGACCCGCGTATCATGGTAGGGGCGACCGCAAGGGTTCGCCCTGCACGCTGCACGCGGCCCCGTACGAAGGCGGCGTACCGGGTAGGGGCGACCCTTGCGGTCGCCCTGCACGCGGTGCCCATCAAGGATGCCGTACTAACGCTACAGTCAACAGACGCCGTCCGTGCCTGCAGGGATGCCCGTGCAGACGTCAGCCTTCGCCACGAAGCCGTCGGCAATGACCGTTGTGGCGATGTTCGTCTTGTCCACTGCCACCGGCGCTTCCAGGATAGATGGAATAGCAACGCTATTGGCGTTCTTCACCGTCACACCATTGGTTAATGAAGCAAGGCCTGTACCCGCGATCAGTGCCTTGACCGTATCAGCAGTTGCCGAGGCCTCTTTGGCGATGGCCTTGTAGACAGTCATCGACTGATCACCGGCAAGGATGTTATGGATGCCTGCAACCGTCGCATCCTGGCCAGTCACGAGGACCTTCCCGTTGAGCTTCTGCGCCTTGAGTGCGGCAATCACCGAGTTCGCCATACCATCATTGGCAACGTACGCGATCTGAATGTTGTTGTGGTTGGCGGTAAGCGCGGCCTCCATCTCGGTCTGTGCAGTGGCATTGTCCCAGTTGGGAGTGAACTGCTCATAGACCTTCTTGAGCGTGCCAGCCTGGAACAAAGGATCGAGTTTGCTGTGGGCTCCTTGAGCGAACAGCAGCGCGTTGTTGTCGGTCATCGAGCCGTTGATCATCACAACGTTCTTGCCGCTCTTGGTGAAGTCCGTGTAATGACTGGCGATGTAGCCGCCTTGTTGCGCGCCGACGGCGACACCATCGAAGGAGACATAAGCAGTAAGGTCATTGGACTGGATGAGGCGATCATAAGCGATTACAGGTACATTCGCGGCCTTCGCCTTCGCCACGATTGCAGCCGACGCGACAGCGTCAGACGGGGCAAGCACCAGGATGCAGTCACCCTTCGTCAGATCAGCTTCGGCCTGACTTTGCTGGGTAGAAGCGCTGCCCTGGGCGTTGTTATAGTCGACGTTTTGACTGCCAACTACAGCCCCGAGATCCTTAATCAGCAGTGGCCTGTCCTGGCCGTCCCAGCGAGCTGAGGTAGCTGTCTCAGGCAGGAGGATACCAACCTTGGTACACCCTTTGCCATTGACGGGAGCGGCTGGGGCGGTAGGACTGGTGCCCCCGCCAGCGCCGCAGGCCGACATAATTAAGGCGAACAACGCCAGACTGATGAGAACGGCAAAACCCTTGCGCCGTTGAGTAAATAGTTTCATCGAAATCTCGTCCTTCCACTCATCACCTGTATGGTGTGAGGTTCTTGAGTACACTCGTACAAAAACATCCAACCAAATGTCTACAATTGACGATACAGCCTCCTTTCTGGCCCCGATTACATACGTACGGGACGAGTGCTAACGGGCCTGCACCTGGACCAGCTCCCGGCTTTCCTCCGGCTGAGCGGCAGCTTCTTCGCGTGCCACCAGAATGCGTTCCCATGCCTTAAAAAACGGATAATATAGAACTGCAGATACAGCGAGATCAAAGAACTGCAGGAGACTTCCGCGAATGTCACCTCCAGTTGCAAAGAAGCCGCTGATACCGAGGGGGACCGTAAAGGGTTGCATGATCACTGGTACGTGCACCAGACCAAGATCAAAAGCAATGTAGTTGATCGTAACGATGGTGACCGGTACCAGTACAAAGGGAATCATCATCAATGGGTTGAGCGCCATGGGCACGCCAAACGTGACGGGTTCGTTGATATTAAATATCGCGGGCCCCAACGCTACCTTACCCACAGTGCGCAATTGGGCCGAACGGGACCGCAGCATGTAGATCACCAGGGGCCACGTCGCGCCAGAGCCGCCCAGGTGGGCGAAAATATGGAAAAATGGTTCGGTCACGATGCCGTGCCCACTCCCGCCTGGCGCATTGCCGGCCAGAGTGCTCACCCAGAACGGCAGCGCGATGGCAGTAACGATATTCATGCCATGAATACCCACCGACCACAGGAGCATCATCAGTATGATCTCAAGCAATGCCGCGGGATAGCTATTCTGCAAAACCACCAGCGGTTGAATCGCCTGCGTCAGTAAAATAGGCAGAGTGAACTGGTGAACCTGGTGGTCCGTCCCTAGGTAGGTATGCGAACTGACGAACCATTCAAGCGCCCAGACAAACGTCAACAGAAGCAGCGTTGGCACGAGGGCTTCAAAGGCGCGCGTCACATTTGGTGGTACGTTTTTAGGCAGCCGGATAGTAAAGCGCGATCCACGAAACCAGCGCATGACCTCGGTTGTCATAATGCCAATCACGATGGCAACGAGCAACACCTGCCCACCTAGGTAGGGTAAGATCTGGCCCAGGGTCAATGTCGTTATGTCCCGTATAGGCATGGTTGCTACCAGGAACAGCACCATCGCCAGGATGCCCGGCTGCACAGGTTCCGTACGTCGATACTGTGCCAGGCTGTAGGCCACTCCGAAGGAGAGAAACAGGGCCATGATACCAAAAGAGAGTTCAAAGGGTACCAGGATCGCACCCTGGTAGGGTGCAATCAGTGCCTGCAGCCCCGGGATGGGCGGCGGATTTGCCACCACCAGGAACACACTCCCCGCCAGGATCAGCGGCAAAGTGAAAATAATGAAGGCATCGCGGATAGCTTGCAAGTAGACGCTGCTTGCCAGGGCGCCGAGCGGAGGAACAAGGTAGCGTTCAAACCAGGCGCTACTACGTTCGATCATAACGCTCATCTTGCCAGCTTTCCTTCCTGTGGTCCGGATAGCAGGCGCAGCACCTGCTCCAGGACGGCCCGTCCGTTCATCGTCGCATAGTGGAATGGCTCAATCATTGCTACAGGTTTGCCTGCCGCTGCTGCCAGTTTCTCGATGCTCTTGCGCAAGTGGCGAATCTGCGGCGCAATGAGCACTACGTCACATTCATCGACCCTGGCCACGTACTCACCTGCGCTCAGAGCCTCTATACGTAGTTCACAGTTGCGTTCCGCTGCTGCTTCTAGCATACTATCCACCAGCAAACTGGTAGACATGCCCCAACTACATACGATCAATACCCGTATCATGCAAAGCCCCTTGTGAGTCTCAAATGGTGAGCCTTTCTAATTACAGTATCCCCCCGGCGGATCGATACGCCTTAAACGACAAACCTGGACACACCATTGTAGTATCTTGCCATGGATCGGCTGGTTTGAGACTCGCTGGGCTACTTCTATACCCAGCAACAATCATGCCAATTTGTGTGCTAGTGTGTAGCACACAAAGGATTGTAATGACCTGGGCTGTTCTACCGGGCATACAATGAGTTGTCGGCAACGAAAATATCCACCTGCCGCAGGATACCAACGATGTTATAGGCTTCTTCGTCGGGCAGGGTACGAGCCATCTGCGCGCTGAGCACCTGCAGCGCGCGCCGGCAGATGCTCAGTTCGCGTGAGAACTGCTGCTCTACCAGGCTGCGCACCGTTTCACTCACAAGCAGTCCCGGGTCCTGTACGCCTCGCTCCATGATACAGGCAAGATGCAGCACCAGGCCTGCCAGTACCTCAAGCTCAAATGTCTCACCAACTTCCACCTCTATCAGTTCTATCATGCGCTCAATAAGCGGCATAGCCCGTACTGGATTGAGGAATAAGAGATGCTCGCTCAGGGTGTGCGTAATCTCGCGCATCAGGTCCATGCGATGCATGGAAGCTGGGGCAGCGCTCGCAGGAGATGGCGTGCCAGCCAGGGGAGCAGCAGGTATGGTTTCCTGCTCAACCATAGGCGGCTGCAGCAAAGCGGGATCGATGAGCGTTTCGCCCAGCAGTGTCCGCAGGCGGGCTACACCATCACCGAAGAGGAAATCGGTGAGCGCAATAAACGGATAGCTCTCCAGGTGAGGATTAATAGTGCCGACGACTGCTACAACATGACGGTTCCCTACCAGGCGTTGTATATCTGCCTCGGTTTTACCTGAGAGGTTGATATCTACACACACAACCTCCACTCGCTGCTGGCGCAGGCCGGGCAGGCGCTCCTCGATTAACTCCGCAATTTTTGCAGCGCTGCCGAAGCCTGTCAAACACACCGAGAGAATAACACGGGGGGTATGAAGAGCGCCGGAGTCCGAGTCGCTGCCATCCTGTTCTTCTTTCGCTTGAATTTCCCGGGTCAATACAGGCATTCTAGCTCCACCTGCTTCGCTCTTGCCGCGTTCTCCTACACTGCGAGAAAATGCCAGGCTGGTGGCCAGTTGCTCAAGCGTCAGGTGTCCAGGACGCTGTGCTCGCCGCACCGCCTCGACAACCAGTGGCGCAGATACGCCCGACACTGTGCTCACCTGGACGCCCGTCTGCCCCGTCACCAGCTCGCCCAGGGAGAGAAGCGAGGCAAAATCGACCAGCAGCAGCACACCGCCACCCTGGTCGGCAAGACGCACCAGGTCCGCTACCTGGCCGACTAGTTCCCGCGGTGATTGTTCCAGGGTGAGTTCCACCCAGCGCACAGAGTTGACGCCCACCAGTGTGTTCGCCAGCTCCGCCAGACCTACCGCGATACCCCGGCCATGGGCTGCCACGACTATACCGACCGTCGACTGTTCGCTGCTCAATAAGGTATCAGCATTGGCCAGCAGGACGGCCAGCACGTCGGTTTCACTTTCGGGCAGCGGCACACCAAGCGCAGAGCGGAAGCGCAGTAAGGCTGTACGCGCGACCTCGTATTCGATTGGATAGGCACGCTGCACAGACTGAAAGATTGGGCCTTCGATTTGCCGGCCATGGGTGATGTGTTCTAGCGTGCTGGTCAGGTGCATAGCCAGCACTAGCGAGAGCTTGTCCGGAAAGGTACGTCCCAGCTGTTCTTCTGCATACTCCACGATACGGTGACTTATAGCAGCGATATGCTCATCGATGAGGTAAGCTGCTGCTCCCGGACGTTCCTGGATCACTTCTGCGGCAAAGCGTTGGAAGTAGCGTTGAATATCGAGGTGCAAGAGCCTGCTGATTTCGCTCTCCGGCAGGCCGCTTCTACGCAGTGTACTCAGTTCACGACTGATAGTAGCATAGAGGTCCTGTGCCGATTCAGGCAAACTGTCAAGGCTCAACCCTGTAGGCGTGAAGACATGGGTCGCTTCCAATAAGTGCAGTACCGGCTCCAGGATGCGATGCAATTCAGCAGTGCGCAGCAGGCCGCTGCGTACATGATCCGGCAAGAGACCCAGGTGCACATTCAGCTCGGATAGGTTACCGGTGCGATACTCCAGGTAGGCCCGGGCACACGCAAGCTGTACATCAGTGCGCAACTGGCCGACATTGCCGGGGCATTCATAAAGGAGCAATGCCCGCAGCACCTGCGGCTCAACATGAATGTTCGCGCCAATGCTGCTGCACTCAGTGGTAAAGAAAGCTCGCAGCAGCTCATAGCGCTCCATTATAGAGCGCTCCCCTAGCTCGGGAAGGTTAATCGTCATCGGAATGCGCCGCCGGAAGGTTGGCAGGAGCGCTGTGCCAGGGTCTTCTGTCGTTGCAGCCAGCAGGAGCAGAGATGAGTGTCGTTCCGTGATCTCACCCAGTCGCCGGAAACGTTCGCGATCCATCAGGTGAAAGAGCATCTCCTGGCCTTCCGGCGGCAGGCGATGCACTTCGTCAAGAAACAGGATGCCGCGATGAGCCTGTTCGACCAGCCCCTCGCGGTCACGATCCGCCCCGGTGTAGGCGCCACGTACAACGCCGAAGAGGTGCGCCATCAGCAATTGTGGGTTAGCTGCGTAGTCAGCACAGTTAAAGCTGATGAAGGGAGCACCGGCGGGTAACGCTTTGAGTTCCAGCGCAAAGGCATGCATCAGCCGGGCGAATGTCGTTTTGCCAACTCCGCTGGGGCCGCACAACAATGTGTGCAGGCCGCGCGGGGGATAGAGCATGGCGGCCTTGGCCTGCTGGATGGCAACCTTCAGCCCCTCGTTGCCGCCGATCAATGTTTCAAAGCTGGTGACGACAGCACCGACCTGTATAGAAGCGGCGACAGCAGGTGGTTTACCAGGCTCCTGCTCGACCAGGTGGGGCTCTGCTGGTAGGATTATAGAAGTAGCCGAGCGTCCAGGGGAATCTGTGCTATGCGAGAATACTTTCTGGTCGGAAGGTAAGCCGGGCCGGTCGTTATGCCGCTTGCCATTTTCGCTGCTTTGGCGCAACGTTCCTGCTTCCTGGAGCGGCATTTTGATCGTGAACAGCACGGGACGACCAGGAATGCGTTGGATCTTTCCTTCCTGGGCCAGCAAGTTGAGATCACGGCTGGCATTGGTACGATCTACCACAGCCCGCGCTGCCACTTCTTCTGCGCTGAAGCCCGCATGGCGGCGCAAGACACCATCCTGCCCTGGCCGCTGCACACACAGCAATTGTAGCGCCTCAAATACCCGGTCTTTGCGGAGCAAGGGGCATGACTCCTTTGACGACGCCTTTATAAGGCTATAAGGGGTTTAGCTGCCCGTCAATGTAGTATAGATATGGAGCAACAGCGCTGTACGCAACCTCATTGTTGGCATTATTATCACTATGTTATATTACGCTCATACAGTTCCGTAAATCACAAATCGAAGAGGTTCTTCAAGTTCTCGGCGAAGAATTGCCAGGGGTATCCCAATTACGCCCGTTGTACCACTTCCAGGCGCCACCGCCACCACCTCGTCCCTTCATGCCGCAGGCGGCTCCTGAGCGCCTTGCAACATCAGGCTGCTGACTGCCTCATACCCCTTGACCCAGGCATCGTGGTGCGCCTGCGTCCAGTGCTTCCCGAGAAAGTCGGCGAAAGTCTCCAACAGCACCGCTCCGACGAGGGGGTAATGCTCTGGCCGGATCCCGTAGGTGACGTGCCGTTGGCCTAGCTCCTGGAGCATACCGCCCAGCACTTCCGGATGTTGTATGTGCTGGACGATCAGGGCCAGCGTTTGCTGCAGTTTCTTGCGCTGCTCCAACATGTCGGTGGCGGCAAAGAAAGCTCTCGTTTCGGGAAAGCGCGTGAAGAGTCGCTCATAGAAGGCCGTCACAAAGGCCTCCCCGTGTAAAACAATCGCCTGAAAACTGGTTTCGAGTAACTCACCCTGTACTGTCATTGCTGGCCTCCTTTCATGATCTCCTGGTCATCCACCGCGCACCGGACTCGACGCCTGCCCAGGTGGTCCTGCTCACTGGTGTTCCCCCTGACCGAGCAGCTGTTCGATGTGCCGGGCATAGAGACGTTCCCCCAAGTGGGTGCAGATCTCCAGTGCCCCTTCAAACCGCTGGCGAGCTGGTTCAAATTCCCTCTTATTGTGTGATACCAACCCGGCAGCATAGAGGGTTTTTGCCTCAGCATAGGGTGTAGCCATCCCGCGGCAGAGCGCCAGCGCTTCCTCCAGGGCCCGCTCTGCCTCCTCCCAGCGCTCTTGCTTGCTCAAGACCAGGGCCTGCACACGCAGCGCCTGCACCAGCGTGGGACCCATCCGTGCCTGCCGTGCTGTGCTCAGCACCTGTGCCAGCAGCGCTTGCGCCTGGTCTACTTCGCCCAACTCCAGGTAGGCCCAGGCAAGGATGGCAAGAGCTTCCCTGCTATAGCTCACCACCAGACCAGGCACGTCGAGCAGGGGCGAAAGTCGTCCTCGTGCGGCTTCTGGTCGTCCTGCTAACAGATCCCACTCAGCCAGTGGTCCCTGGACCCAACACAGCGCCTGCATATCATGGTTCCGCTCCGCCAGGGTCAGGGCCTCTTTCAAATAGTGTGCAGCCTCTTCTTCCCTTCCTTCGGCCAGGCAGAGCAGGCCCAGCCCATGCGGGGGATAGGTGGCATACCAGAACTGGCCGGTCGAGCCAACTAAGGTTGCGGCGCGCTCAAAATCGGGGCGCGCTCGCTTCCACTCCCCGAGGGCGAAGGCATTGAGGCCACGCCCATAGAGTAGATAGGCCATCTCTGCCGGGTCGCCCAGGCGTTCGTCAAGCGCAATCGCCTGTTCCAGGGAGGCGCGCGCCTGCTGATAGTCGCCCAAAAACTCATAGGCTCCGGCCAGATTGTCGTGCGCGGTGATTAAGGTCCACAGATTCCCGCTCGCCTCGCTTGCCGGAATGACCTCCTTGGTCAGCGCCCGGCATGTCTCCTCCAGCCGTCCCAAGGCCAGGAGCGCCGCTGCCCGGCGCTCCTGGGCTGTCGTGAGGATATAGTCATCGCCGCTTGCCCGTGCGAGCGTCGCTGCTTGCTCTGCTGCCGCTAACTGCTCGCTATACTGGCCGGCGCCCTTATACAGGTAGGCGAGTGCTACATAAAAGGCAGCGGCCCCTCGCGAGGCGCCAATCTGTGGGAGTCGTTGGAGCAGGGGCAGGAGCCGTGTCAACCCTTGCCAGGATGTTCCTCGCCAGCGATGGATACGACCAACCTGTGCTAGCGCGCGCAACTCCCCTTCCAGGTCTTCCTTCAACCGATAGACCTCTCCTGCCCGTTCCAACGTGAGCAGGGCCTCGTCGTAGCGCGCCTGCAGCGCCAGCATCATGCCCAACTTCTCATACACCGCTGCGGCCTGGGCTATCCATCCCAGCGTCTCCAGCCGTGCGATCGCCTCGCGGTAGGCGCTGGCAGCTTCTGTCTGAGCATAGCGCTCTCGCGCAGCGTCTCCTGATCGCTCCAGGTAGAGGATGGCCTTTTCCTGCTCGTCGCTCTGGGCATAGTGATAAGCCAGGACGGTGACAGCAGGGGCCGGGACAGTCGCCTCCAGAATCTCGGCCACCCGCCGGTGAAGGAGCGCCCGCCGCGCCGTGCCCAGGTCCGCCAGGAGCACCTCGCGGATCAGATCATGGGTAAACTGGTAGGCATCCTCGCTCGCTTCTCCCAGCAGCCGAGCCCGACCGCACCTCTCGAGGGCATCCAGCATCGCCTCTTCTGCCAGGTCTGCGCGCACGGCCACCGCCGCCAGCAGGGCGCGCGGCACACGGCGCCCGATCACCGCAGCCAACCGCAGGACCTGCTGGGCGGTCTGCGGCAAGGCGACGGCCCGTTGCAGAATGGCCTCCCGCAGCGTCCAGGGCACATGGCTGCTGCCATTCCAGGTCAGGGAGCCGGTGAGCAGCGCCTGCACACAACTGACCAGGAAGAGCGGCACGCCTCCAGCCCGCTCCAGTAGATGTTGCCTCAGGTGGAGATCCCCGTCCACCGCCTCCGGCAGCAGTTCCGCCAGTAAGGCCGTCGCCTCGGCTTCCGCCAGAGGCGCGAGCAAGGCGCGGCTGGTGCGCCCCTCACGCGTCAAATCAGCGGCGAAGAGCGCCAGCGGGTCCTCTTGACCGATGTCCGTATCGCGGTAGGCCCCCAGGATGCGCAGCGGACGCTCCGCCGGGGCATGCACCAGCGCCTGGAGGAGGTCGAGGGCATCGGAACCCGCCCAGTGCAGATCATCCAGCACCAGCAGCGTCCCGGCGGGGCCAGCTCCATTGGTCAGATAGCGGGCCACCGCGCCGAACATCAGCCGGCGCTCCTGCTCCGGAGGCAGCGTCCAGGTGGGCCGGGACACCACGCCGCTGTCTGCCAGTTCTGGGAGCAGGCGCACCAGCCAGGCGCAGCCTTGCAACTGCAGCCGCTGCTGGGCAGGCGACTGGCGCCGCAAGGAGTCGACCAGGGCGCCGACCA